>Ga0315280_10009179_pt1 | contig 12767 bp, 7 predicted proteins | sample YL17G06_40_MG_FD_203697 | JGI IMG/M metagenome (GOLD analysis project Ga0315280, IMG submission 203697) | Sediment microbial communities from Yellowstone Lake, YNP, Wyoming, USA - YL17G06_40 | ecosystem: Environmental > Aquatic > Freshwater > Lake > Sediment | place: USA: Wyoming | collected... | reverse complement strand
GAATCCCTCCGGCTCTGCCGTGGTCTGCCTGAAAGGGGAGTTCGAGAAGTTCACCCTCACCGACTTTGCCACGCGGGGGATTTTCACCTGCGACCCCGCCGGCGGCAGCCGCGTCGAGCACCCCAACCCCGAGATCCACCACCTCTACAACATCTGCTGTACACCGGACGGAAAATGGTACGTGGCCACCGTCCACGCGGGGATGGGCTTCAGCCACGCGATCCTTGCCATCCAGGCCGACGGCAAGAAGGTGGTCAACCTGAAGCTCTCCGGGTGCCGGCCGGACGTCAGCCCCGACGGCAAGAAGATCGCCTGGGGCGCCGACGACTTCACGCTGCGGGTCGGGGACCTCGACTTCTCCGGACCCGACCCGAAGGTCCTCAACCAGCGCGACGCCGTCAAGAGCAAGGAACCGATCGAGACCTACCACGTCGACTGGTCCCCGGACGGGAAGTACCTGGCCTTCAGCCGCGGCCCGAAGAAAAAGAGCCTCGGCCCGGCCCCGGAAATGATCGGGGCCCAGGCGGAGGCCTGGAACATCTGCGTCGCCGACGCGGCCGCGACCAACCGCGTTCTCGCCCTCACCACTGACGGCCAGTCCAACAAGGAGCCCGACTGGGCCCCGCTTCGCAAGAGCAAGCCATGAGACGACCGCGGTCGCGCGAAAATCGAGGCAGCCGCCGGGTCGTTCCCCGAGTGGTTACTCGATGGGTGGCATGGCCTGTCTTGCTGGCCGTCCTATCCGGCACTTCCTGCCGGAAGGCCGAGGAGTCGATGCCCGCGACGGTGTCGCTGCCGATCGTCACCACCAAGACCGGGGCCGAGATGGTGCTCATTCCCGCCGGGCGATTCACGATGGGCAGCCCCGACGGCAAGCCGGACGAGGCCCCCGCCCACGAAGTCTCGATCGACGCCTTCTGGATCGACCGCACCGAAGTGACGCAGGAGCAGTACGGCAAGCTGGTGCTGGGAAACCCCTCCCATTTCAAGGGCCCCGATCGACCGGTCGAGCAGGTCAGTTGGGCCGACGCGGCTAGATACTGCAACGAGCGATCGCGGGACGAGGGGCTGGAGCCCTGCTACGATGAGACGGCTCGGTGCAGTTTCCAGGCCGACGGCTACCGACTGCCCACGGAAGCCGAGTGGGAATACGCCTGCCGGGCGGGGAGCGAGGGGGACTACTGCTTCGGGTCCGACGGCCGCCGCTTGAAGGACTACGCCTGGCATGCCGCCAACGCGTCCAAGAAGACCCAGCCCGTCGCAGGCAAGAAGCCCAACGCCTGGGGCCTGTTCGACATGCACGGCAATGTGGCGGAATGGTGTAACGACGTCTATGCGGCGGACTATTACCGGCAAAGCCCGGCCCAGGACCCGCCAGGTCCGGCGGAGGGAGAGAGGTACGTGCTTCGCGGGGGGGCCTGGAATTCGGGCCCCGAGGTTTGCCGCTCCTCGGCCCGCGTTGGCGAGGACCCCGGTTTCCAGGACGCCTGTTTCGCCCGCGACGCGATCGGCTTCCGCTGCGTGCGGCGCGCCCCGGCCGAGAAGCAGTCCCACAAGAAGCCGTCCAAGACGCAGTCAGGACCCCGAGGTGACCCCGTGAGCCAAGAACCGACTTCAAGCAACAGTTCCGGCAAGCCGTCGACGACCGGCTTTGTCTACGGCGAGATCTACCTGCGGCACCAGACCGGCGAGGGCCACCCCGAGCGGCCCGAGCGGCTCGTGGCCATCGTCCGCCGCCTGGAAGAGACGGGCCTCATGGCCCGGCTGCTCCGCCTCGATCCGGCCCCGGCGGCCGCCCAGTGGCTCACGGCCGTGCACGCGCCGGGCTACGTCGAGCGGGTCCGCAAGACCTGCCTCGCCGGGAGCGGCTACCTCGATTCCCCGGATACGCCCGTGATGCGCGACTCCTACGACGCCGCGCTGGCCGCGGCCGGGGGCGTGATGGCGGCGATCGACGCGGTCGTGACCGGGCGGGCGAAGAACGCCTTCTGCGCCGTCCGCCCGCCCGGACACCACGCCAGCCAGGACCGGGCCATGGGCTTCTGCCTCTTGAACAACGTGGCCATTGCCGCCCGCTACGCCCAGCGCAAGCACAACCTGGCCAAGGTCCTCGTGGTCGACTGGGACGTGCACCACGGCAACGGCACCCAGGCCATCTTCGACGACGACCCGACCGTCCTCTATTTCTCCGTCCATCAATCCCCCTTCTACCCCTTCAGCGGGCGCGCCGAGGAGCGGGGGACGGGAAAGGGGCTGGGGACGAAGATCAACGTGCCGCTGCCGGCCCGCTCCGGCGACGCCCCGTACAAGAAGGCCTTCGAGGAAACGCTCCGCCCCGCCGCCCTGGCGTTCCGGCCGGACCTGGTCCTGATCTCCGCCGGGTTCGATGCCCACGAGCACGATCTGCTCGGCCAGATGAAAGTCACCACGCAGGGCTTTGCCGAGCTGACGCGGATCGTCCGCCAGATCGCCGACCAGTGCTGCGGGGGCCGGCTGATCTCCGTGCTGGAAGGGGGCTATAACCTCTCGGCCCTGGCCGACGCCGCGGAGGCCCACGTTCGCGTCCTCATCGAGTAGTACCCCCGATGTACTTCCAGACCTGGACGTTTGCCCTCTTTTTCCTCCTCTTCTGGCCGGTTTACCTGCTGGTGAAGGGAACCCGGCTGAGGATCCCTTGGCTGCTGGCGGCGTCCTACGTTTTCTACGCCTCGCTCAACCCGCTCTACCCGATCCTCCTGCTCTATGCGACCACGGTCGACTACGTGGCCGTGACCGGGATGGCCAAGACCCGGGCGAAGACCCCGTGGCTCCTGCTGAGCCTGGTCAGCAGCCTGGGCCTGCTGGGATTGTTCAAGTACTCGCGGCTGGTGGTCGAGACCCTCAACGCCCTGCTGGGGCAATGCGGCCTCTCCTACGCGATCCCGGTCCCGGGCATGATCCTCCCCGTGGGCCTCTCCTTCTTCCTCTTTCAGTCGCTGACCTACACGATCGGCCACTACCGCGGCGAGGTCGAGCGGGAGCCGAATTTCCTCCGCTACGCGGCTTTCGTGGCGTTCTTCCCCACGCTCCTCATGGGTCCGATCGAGCGGGCCAGGAACCTCCTCTCCCAGTTGCGCCAGCCGCCTGCGGTCACCTGGCACGACGGGGCCGAGGGACTTTCGCTTTTCGTCGTGGGGCTGTTCAAAAAACTCCTCCTGGCCGACTTCTTGGCCCTCTACGTCGACAAGGTCTACGCGGCGCCGGGCCACTTCGGCTCGCCGGCTTTGCTCATGGCCACGTTCGCCTTCGCCTGGCAGGTTTACTTCGATTTCAGCGGCTACACCGACATGGCCCGCGGCGTGGCCCGCGCAATGGGCATCCGACTGATGCTCAACTTCAACAACCCCTACCTGGCCACGGGCCTGGGCGATTTCTGGCGCCGCTGGCACATCAGCCTCTCCACCTGGTTCCGCGACTATCTCTACATTCCCCTGGGAGGCAACCGCCGCGGCACGCTCTCGACCTACCGCAACATGTTCTTCACGATGGTCATTTCCGGGCTGTGGCACGGGGCTACCTGGAACTTCGCCCTCTGGGGCGCGATCCACGGGCTGGGTCGGGTCTTCACGCGGAAACTCGAAGAAACCGCTTTCTACCGCGATCGCGTCCCGGGCTTCGTCAAGAGGCTCTACGTCTTCCTCTTCGTGAGCTTCGCCTGGATCTTCTTTCGGGCGGAGAGTTTCGGCGATGCGTGGCAAATCGTCGCGCGGATCGCCGCCTGGGCGTGGACCGATCCCGGGTTTCCGATCGTGCTCTTGGCGCTGGTGGCCGCCGTCTGGCTGTACGAGGCGGTCTTTGAATGCCGGCTGCGGGCGATCCTTCAGCCGGCCCCGGTGCGGATCGGATTTGCCGTGGTGCTCGTGGTTTGCATTGCCCTGTTCGCCCGCTCCGGCGTGCAGCCGTTCATCTATTCCCAGTTTTGACGATCGCCATGCCGCCCTCCTCCCACCCGTATCCCGAAACCCGATCCCCCGCGGCCCGATCCCCCGCGGCCAAACCCCCGGCGGCGTTCGGCTCGAACGAAATCCGCCTCTCGCCGCGGCAGTGGTTGATCGCGGCGGCCATCGTGGCGGTGGTGTTCGCCGCGCTGCCGGCCGCGTGGGAACGGATCGAGTCCTTCGAGCCCGGCCCGGATTACCGCATTCCTTACCGCCTCGGTGAAGACTACTGGCTTTACCGCCGCTATTGCCGCCGGGTGTGCCCGGAGGAGAGGACGCTGGTCGTCGGGGACTCTGTGGTCTGGGGGCACTACGTGTCGAGCCACGAGACCCTCTCGCACTACCTCAACGAGCTGGCCGGCGGCGAGCGGTTCGCCAACTTGGGCCTCGACGGCATTCACCCCGCGGCCCTGGCGGGGCTCCTTGAAGACTACGCCCGGGACCTGTCGGGCAAGAGGGTGCTTTTGGTCTGCAATCCGCTCTGGATGAGTTCCCCCACCCACGACCTTCAATCCGACAAGTCGTTTTCTTTCAATCATCCCCGCCTGGTTCCCCAGTTCTTCCCCCGCATCCCCTGCTACAAGGAGCCGCTGGCAAACCGGTTGGGGATCGTGGTCGAGCGGCACGTGCCTCTCTTCGCGTGGGTGGGCCACCTCCGCAACGCGTATTTCGACAACAGCGACTTCGCCGCCTGGCTCCTGGAGCACCCCGGCGAGAACCCGGCGGCGGCGGTGACGCTCGAGCTCCCTTCGCCCGACGAGCCCCCGTCGCCCCCGCCCGATGCCAGGCCGTGGACCGTCAAGGGGCTCAAGCCCTTCAACCCTCCCTGGGTCGAGCTGGAGACGTCGCTCCAGTGGCGGTCGTTCTGCCGGGGGATCGAGATCCTCCGCGGCCGGGGAAACCGGGTCTTCGTCCTCGTCGGGCCGTTCAACGAGCCCATGCTCGATCCGCGAAGCCTGGACACCTACCGCCGCAGGAAAGCCGAGATCGGGGCCTGGCTGGCGAGGCATGAGGTGCCTCACTACGTCCCCGCCCCGCTGGCCAGCGAGCTCTATGCCGATGCAAGCCACCCGTTGGCCGAGGGCTACGCCGAGATCGCCGGGCAGCTCTGGGCCGAAGAGTCGTTCGCCGCGTTTTGCCGAAAGGATTGACATCCGCCGCAGACCAAGGCATGATTGGGTGCCACTGCTGGCTTGTCCGACGCCGTCCGGGAATTCAGTAGGACCGGCGTCTCGCCGGTCCGGGGGGTTTTGAACGGGAGTACCTCGATGAGTCGCAGACGAATCGGTTCAGTGTTTTCGCTGATCCTCGTAGCCGCGGCGGTGCCCGCGACCGCTGCCGAGGAGGCGGCCCGCGACGCGCGGGTGGCTGCGCTGGCCAAAGAGGTGGCCCGCAAGGGATGGATCGCTTACGGGGCGCGGAGTGAAAACGGCACGTGGGACCTTTTCCTCTCCCGGCCCGACGGCTCCCAGCGGCGGAACCTTACCAGCACGCCCGACTTCGAGGAAGGGGCCCCGCGGTTCTCGCCCGACGGCAAGCGGATGCTCTACCGCCGCACGGCCAAGGGGACGAGCATCAGCCACGACCGCTGGGGCTTCCAGGGCCGGTTGATCCTGGCCAATGCCGACGGCAGCGAGCCGGTGCCCTACGGCGACGAGGAGCAGTTTCCCTGGGCCAGTTGGTCGCCCGACGGGCGAGAGCTCGCCTGCCTCACGCTGAAGGGGATCGACTTTGTCGACCTGGCCACCAAGAGCGTGGTCCGGCGGCTGCCGCGCAAGGGGATTTACCAGCAGTTGTTCTGGTCGCCCGACGGGAAGTGGCTCTGCGGCGTGGCCAACTACCTCGGCGAGGTCTGGACGATCGCCCGCCTGGACGCCGCCAGCGGCGAGCTCAACGCCGTCCACAAGTTCCAGAGCTGCACCCCGGACTGGTTCCCCGATTCGAAGCGGATCATCTTTTCCTCGCGTCCGGCGGGCCAGCCGGGAGGCGGCGGTTACGGCTGGACCCAGCTCTGGATGGCCGACGGCGACGGCAAAGAATCGCAGTTGGTCTACGGGGAGGACGGGCGGCACGTGTACGGCGGCGGGCTCTCGCCCGACGGCAAGTACGTGCTCTTCACCCGCGGCAAAGTCGACGGCGGCGGCTCGGAATCGGCCGGGGCCCCGATCTGCCTCATGCGCGCCAGCGATGCCCCCACCATCGCCGGCCCAAGCAAGGACCTCCGCAAGGTCCATCCCAAGACCACCGATGGCCCGGTCCTCCAGTTCGCCGAAGGCTGGGAGCCGTGCTGGACGTACGCGGAGCTGGTGCGGAGGAGGGATTAGGGACGAGGGGTGAGGGGCTAGGGGTGAGGGTAGCGGCGGGGCTTGCCCCGCGCGGAAGAAGCATGTTACGAAAACGAGCCCCCCCTTTTTCGTGCAAAGCGTCGTTCTCGTGGCGGCTGGCGTGGCTGGCCCTCCTGGCTTGCTGCGGCTCGTGCGCCCGGCAGGTCGATAGCGGCGAAGACCCCAACGTGGCCTCCAAGGGGAGTATCGAGGTCACCGCCGAGCTGGTGGAGGTCCGCGGCCAGCCCCCCGACCTGCCCAACTACAACTACGCCTTCGTGATGAAGTACAAGGTCCTGGAAGTCCACCGCGGAAGCGTCGGCGGCGAGACGATCTACGTGGCCCACTACAATCCCCACAAGCCGCGCGACGCCGCGGCGTGAATCGGAGGAGTCTTTGTCAGGAGGTTGGCGCGGTGTGGCTGGATCGGCTCCAGGTAAGTGGGAAAGCTGGGCTCCCAGCCGACGTCTGTGGCGATGCTGGGGCCCGACCTGACCCCGCAGCGCCAGCAATCGCGAAACTTAACGTTTAGAGCCTGACCCCGACTCCAAAATCCCTAAGGATGCCCGCAAGGAGTCGCGGGCGGCAAAGCGAGGTGCCCGATGACACGTGATCTCAATCGGCTGTTCGGGAGGGTCAAGCGGAGAGGTGCTTTCAATGGCCGCTCGTGCATGATCTGCGCTCCGACCAACACGGGCAAGAGCTACATCGCGCAGCAACTACTGCTCCACTACCTGGAAAACCAAGATTTGGGGTATGGACTTTCCGGCACCTTCCGCCGGCAGAGGTGTCGCCCGGGAGCGGAGTGCGCCTCGAATGTGGGTGTTTTTTCGAGACTCCAAGGAAGCCACCGAGTTCGGGTGTCGCAGGACCCCGGGGATGCCCCGCACGCGGTGCTACTTTTCGGACACGACGAGCTTTCCCTCACCGATGAGCTTACCTGCGAGCGGGCCGGTGTCGAAGACGACCTGGACGATGTACTCTCCCTGGCCGCTGGTGGGCACTCGACACGAGTGCGAGCAGAAGCCGCCTCACGAAAAGCCGGTGATGCCCCGGTTGATGGTTTTGCCGTCCGGTGATAGAAGGAGGATCTCTGCCGTGCCTTCCGCCGAGCGAGCAGCGCTCTCCGCGCCGACTGTGCAGGCAGACAAGTAGAGGCACTCATCGGCGACCAGGCGGGGCGAGATGACCACCGTCTCGCCGGGCTTGGGCTTGCTATCCGACCTTTGCGAGTCCGATACGACCTTCATGGCGAGCGCGCCCAGCATGGCGATCGTCGTTTCCTGACCGGTCCGCACCGCGTGGCTCTTCGCCTTGTCCTCGTGGAACGAGTAGGTCCAAGGCTGCCCGGAGGAGTCGCTCATTTCGAGCTTCAGCCAGGAGATGCGGTACTCGCCGACGGGGACGGCCGCGGGCTGGTCGAGCCTGTCGATCAAGACCAGTTCGCCCAGGTCGCTGATCAGCTCCACGGAGGCCTTTGCGCCGGGGCCCGGCCTGCCCGCAAGCGTGAGCCGCAGTCTTCCTTGTGCGGCGCTCCGCGGGCTGGCGCGGACGGCCGAAGCGAGCGGATCGGAGCGGATCACGCAGACCTCGCCGTCCTTGACGATCGGCTTGCCGAGCGGGAACTGCTCGGTGAGGGGATCGAATTGCCCGTCGCCGTTCAGGTCGATCCAAACGCGGTCCTGGCCGACCGTGTCGAAGCAGCCGTCGGCATTGCCATCGATGAGCACAGCGCGATGCTTCGTCCCGCCGAGCGCCAACGTGCCCTGGGCGAACCCGCGCACCGCGTACCGCAGTCCCTCGCCCAGGGTGGAACGTCGGAACAGGAGGGTCCGCTGGACCCGCTTCGGTGTCGGCTCCAACTGGACGGTGATCGTCGCCGCAATCTCCAGATCACGGCCGGGCATCCCATGCCGCTCGTCCGCCCAGAGGCGGCCATCGCCGTTGGCATCCAGCCACAGTTCCGCCCCGGCGGAAGCCTTCGGGCACCAGACGACGGCCAGGGCCGTCTCCGGCCGCGGGCCGACGGGGACCAGGCCGTAAAGGGCGCCCGGAGTGGGTTTGAAGTCGCCGGTCAAGGGGCGGACGGGCGTATCGCGGAACTCGATCGCCCGGTACTGCGACACGGCGCGGCCCTCGAAGGTCGCCGAATCCCTGAACTCCAGCGCGGCGGCCGGGATGCCGCGGTCGGCCCCCAGCGCCAACAGGGCGGGAAGCAGCAGAAGAGAGGCCATGGTTCAGAACTCCTCATCGGGGAACGCGAGGTTATGAAGATGCTGAGCAAGTCGCCGGAATCGCTCGTCGGCGGGAAGCGTCCAGAGTTCGACCATCTCGAATAGTCCGCTGCGGGAGAGATCTCCGTCGCGTCGGTCTTTGGCTCTGGCCAGTTCGCGGTCGGCCAGTTCCATCGCGTACTTGGGGTCGGCCACGGCCCAGGCCTTTAGCCACGCGTCATGGCCCACGCCGCTGAAGCCCGAGCCCACCGAATCGCTTTGCGGATCCAGCGGGGTGAGGACCTGCCTGGCCGCCTCCGGGTCGACGAGAGCCAGCAGCATGGCCATCGCCACGGCGGAATCCACGACGGCCGCGGGGGAGGACGCGTGCTTTGTGGTCACCCGGGTGGCAATCACCCGTGAGACGATGCTCTCCATGTCCGGGTAGCCGATCTGCTGAGCGACGACCGCCAACGCGGCCGCTTGGGTCGCCCGGCGATTGTCACTGTAGTCATGCTCCCAATAAGGGCCGAGATACAGCTCGAAGGCCATGTCAACCATCTTCCACGCCTCGGCCTTGTCCCGCGGTGCAGTTCCTGCGGCCATCCAGCGAAGCATCTGGGCCTTGGTCTCCCTCTGAAACCCGAAGGCGGAGGAAAAGGGCATGCTCTCGATAATCCGGGCGGCGTCGGCGGGACGCGTCGCCGCGAGGCGGTAGGCCAGACGCAGCCGGGCGCGGTCGCCGAAAAACGGCTTCAGGCCTTCCAGAGCGGCCGAGGCGCGATCGACGTCGCCGATGCCCCCCGCGGCCGCCACGGCTGCCCGATAGCGATCGCGATCGTTTGGGTTGCCGATCTTGTTCGCCAGGCTCAGCGCCCGAGGGAAGTCATAGGAAGCCACGGCTGCCGCGACCCTGCCGCGGACGTAGCTGTTCGAGTCGGAGTCCTGCATTTTCTCGGCCAGATCGGCGGCTTCGCTGATAAGCTTTCGCGCGGCGTCCTCGTGGCCCAGCCGCGCGATCAGCGGGGCGACCTCGGCCATGCACGAGATCTTCGCCGCCTGGTCCATGCCGCGGGCCCGGAGGACGGCTTCCTCGGCCAGTCGCAGGGCCTTGTCCGGGTGGGACGCGGCGAACCGATCAGCCAGCCGCTTGAGCAAATAGAAGCTCAGGCGTGGCTCTTCGGACAGCACGGCGATCGCCTCGTCCAGATCCGTCTCGGCCGTCTTCTCCACGGCAATACGGCGGATCAGCTTGTCGTATTTGCCGCCGGCCTCGGCCGACCACTTCCGCGCCTGCTCCGGGTCAATGCGGGCCATCAGCGAAACGGCCGTCGAGGTCTTGCCCTGATTGCCACTGGCCCAAATCCTCTCCAACAGCAGGCGCGCGAGCTTCTGCTGATCTTCCCGCGACGCCTGGGCAGCCCGCGGGGGCTGCGAGGGGACGGGCTCGCCCCGGCGAAGCATCTTCAGCACCGCATCGGTCGCCCCCGATGTCGTGCGCAGGCGGGTGAAGCGGTAACCCTGCTTGTCGCCGAACACGAACACCGGACCGGCATGGAAGCCCCTCAGGCAGAAACGGCCGGATGCGTCGCTTCTGGCCTCGATCGGCTCGGCTGCATCGCCCCAGTTGAACACGCGCACGCCGGCAATCGGCTTGCCTGACGAATCGACGACGGTTCCTTCCACCACCCCCGCGGTTCCCTTGAGCAAGAGCTTGCCGAAATCGTGGGTCAGGCCCGGCGAGCCTTGCAGACGCGGCGAGGCGCTCTTGTCGTAGCCTTCCGCGCTCACCTGGACCCAGTACTCATCTCCGGGCCAGAGGCCGCCGATCCGGAACTTCCCCTCGGCATCCGAACTGGCGGCGGTCAACCGGAAGCTGACGCCGCCGCGTCCGGTGCTCCAAAAGGTCATCAACTCGATCTGGGCGCCCCGGATCGGAGTGCCGGTATCGGCGACGATCGTCCCGCGAACCGCAAACGCGCTCTTCTCCGACACGACCAGGCGGACCGGGCCCTTGGCCTCCGAGGGCTTCACGTTGACCGGATCCCCGGCAGCTTTGTCCGTGCGGGCACGCACCGAGATCGGTTTGGAGCCCAGACTGCCCAGGGAGAACTTCCCGGCCGAGTCGCTGCGGCGGATATCGTGGAGCGTTCTGAAGGTCTCAAAATCGGTGTAGCGAATCTCGGCATCGGCGACGGGCTTGCCTGACTCGTCCACCACAATCCCGTTCAGCGTGTCGGCGTGTTCTCGTTCAGTCGGCGGATTCTGCTGCCCGAAGGCCGGAGAGAACCCCGGCGCCAAAGACGCGACCGCCAACAGCGCGGCCGCCCTACATAGCGTCGCCGGCCGTGCCATGTCAGCTCTCCTCCCGCTCAATGATCCTCTCGATGCTTCCGTCTGGCCCGACCCGGCTCAACGCAATCGTCAGCCCGAGCAATCACAGCTCGGTTCCGGGAAACCAACGGCCGCCGCTGTGACGAAGCAGAACCTCCGCACGCTGGTCCGGCGGAGTGGTGAGCAGGTCGAGGGTGTAAACCAGGTAGTTCGTCCAGAAGTCGTTCCCCTTGGCAGCGTCCACCCGGGATTCGATCAGTTTCACGGTATACTCGGGATCGATCAGGGCCCAGGCTTGGAGCAGATCGAGGTTTTCGATCACGGCACCGGCGCCTTCAACCGCGGGCTGTTGGGGAGCGGCGCTGGGCAGGATCTGTCTCGCACACTCCGGATCAACCATCGCCAGAATCGCTGCCGTGAGAATCGAGGCCTGCTGGCTGTCCCGCGGAGACCAGACGTCCGTGCCCGCCGGCCGCATCGCCAGGACCCGGTTGATGAGGAGCCCCATGTCCGGATAACCGACCCCCTTGGCTTGCACGACGACGAAAGCGGCAAACGCGGTCCGCCCCCCGAAATTGCTCCAGCTACGGAACTCCTGCGCCTGGTCCCAATAAATGGCCATGCTCTTGTCGATCAGGGAGTGGGCGAATTGCCGGTCGCGCGGAGCAACCGCCACGGCCATCCAGCCGAGGGCCTCCGCCTTCATCTTCGCGGCCCCGTGCGTGTCCATCCCCTCGACCACGCGCATCGCATCCTCGCGCCGGGTTGGGACCAGTTCATACGCGATCTGCGTGCGGGCCATGTCGGGGAGCGTCGAGCGCTTGTCCACCCGGCCGACGATCTCCAATGCCTTGTTGAGGTCCTTTGGCGCGATCGCCGTCGCAATCCTGGCGAGGGCGCGCTCGTTCTTCTCGCCGACCGGTTCCACAAGGCCCATGGCCCGGGGAAGATCGAAGGGCGCAAGTGCCGTCGCCGCCAGCCCGCGGACATAGCCCTGGCGCCCGTCGGTCCCCATTTTCGCGGCCATGTCGGCCGCCTCTTCGACGAGCTTCTTGCCCGCCTCGGTCTTCCCCAGCTTGGCAACGAGGGTCCCGGCCGCCGCCAGCGAGGAAGCCCGATCCGGCTGGTCGAGCCTCCGGGCCCGCTGGATCATCTCCTCGACGAAACGCAGGGGCTTTTCCGGATCGGAAGACGCATAATGCTCGGCCAGGGACTTCAGCGTGAAATAGGCTCCCCGATCCGCCTGCTTGGCCAGGAGGGCCACGACTTCCTCGGCGTCGGTTTCGGCGCCCCGCTCGGCCGCCACCCTTTGCACCAGGTCGTCGTAACGCCCGCCCAGTTCGGCCGACCATTTCAACGCCTGTTGGGGGTCGATTCGGGCCATGTACTCGATCGTCCACGACTTCCTGCCGTGCGGCGGCGTTGCCCAGAGCTTCTCCAGCAGTCGGCGAACGATCTTCTGCTCGTGCGTGAAGGCCAGCGGCGGGCGCTGGGGCTTCCAGGACGGAACGGGCTCGTCGCTGCGGAGCAGTTCGATCTTCACGCCCCTGCTCTGGGCCTCGGTCCGAACGCCCGTGAAGCGGTAGCCCGCTTTTTCGGCAAACACGAAGACGGGCCCCACCCGAAAGCCTTCGAGGCGGAACCGGCCGGCCGCGTCGGTCTGCGTCGAGAGCACCTTCGGGGCATCGCCCGAGTTGAACACGCGGGCCCCGGCGATCGGCCGGCCCGAAGAATCGGCCACGATTCCCTCGACAAACCCGCCGGTGGCGACGAGCGTCAGCCGGCCGACATCGTGGACCTCTCCCGGCTGAGACCGAAACGGCTTCGACTCGAATTTGTCGAATCCCTCGGCGGCCGCCGATACGTGGTGCTGGAAGCCGGGCCACAGGGGACGGGCCTCGAACCGGCCCTCGGCGTCC
>Ga0315280_10009178_pt1 | contig 12768 bp, 9 predicted proteins | sample YL17G06_40_MG_FD_203697 | JGI IMG/M metagenome (GOLD analysis project Ga0315280, IMG submission 203697) | Sediment microbial communities from Yellowstone Lake, YNP, Wyoming, USA - YL17G06_40 | ecosystem: Environmental > Aquatic > Freshwater > Lake > Sediment | place: USA: Wyoming | collected... | reverse complement strand
TTTCTCTTGGCTTCGAAATCAACTCTCGTTGAATGAGATCGGCCTGTTGTGGCAGGTCATTGAAATCAAATACGTCAACCCCTGCCAATTCGTTCCGGGATTTTTCGGCAAATTGAATAGGATACTCCGTTTTGATCTTTAGAAATCTACGCATCTCGTTGACTGTGAACGGTTTTCGGTCTAATCTCGACACGAAGCATTGGCTGTCCCCAATCCAATAGAATTTAGGTCGAATTGACTTACTCTGGCTTTGCCTGATGACCTCGCGGCCTAGCTTCCCTAATCCAAGTAGGCCGAATTTGAATTGTTGTGAGTTTAACGGTTAAGGCCAGCCACCTACAGGCCGGTGAAGTATGAGCACCTCATCATAATCGTTCAGAGGTGTTTAAGATTCCTGTAGGTAACGTGCACCAACGTTCATGGATCTCTCGGGTTGGAGAAATAGAAAAAAGGGTGAAGGACGGGAAGGTTGCTCAGAGGTTCCTGAGTTCCTTCTCTATCCTGTTGTTGAGAGCCTGCAGTCCCTGTCGGAATATGACCAAGTCTACTCCTAGGGCAATCATCAGTGCGCCTCGCTTGATAGACTCAGCGGCTGATTCTACGTCCCAGCAGAGATTTGCGACTGGAAGGCCCTTAGCTTTGCAGAGTCTTACCGTGTCATCTAGCCCTTTCCAAATTGACGGGTGGGTTTGGTTTCCATCCAGCCCCATGGTCACTGACATGTCGAATGGGCCATAGAAGACCACATCTATACCCTTCACGTCAATGATTTTTGGAAGTTCCAGCATTGCTTCTTTCTCTTCAATGAGCGGAATCACCAAGTTGTCTCTGTTTTGTTGCGCGCGGAATTCTGGAAACGGCACGAATCCGTATTTTGCGGCACGTACTGGAGGTGCGGCGGATCTTCTCCCTTCAGGAGCAAACCGAGCTGATCGAACCATTCTCTCGGCATCTTCTTTCGTGTTTATGTGAGGTGCTATGACGCCTTTTGCGCCGAAGTTGAGCGCCTTCAGTATCATTCCCTTGTCGTTTTCAGTGACTCTTACAATGGGGGTAATGTCGGCAGCGTAGGCTGCTCTTAGGCATTCTTCAAGATCGGCTCCCCAGGAGCTTAATGCCGCGTGTTCGCAGTCTATGATCACATAGTCCATTCCACTGTACCCTATGGTCTCGACGATCGCGGGGCTAGCAGTAACTGCGAATATTCCGATGCATGGCTTCCCAGCTTTCATCATTGCACGCAGATCTTTCATGTTTGTTTCACCTCGCTCCAGCGCCTTCGTGAACTTGCTTCACGTAATTCATGCTCGCCTTCAGCAGTATTGCTGCGTCCACATCCAAGGAAACATACAGGACTCCTTGCTTGACCCATTCCTTAGCGGCTTCAGGGGTCTCTACGAAGAGACCCACAACCACCCCGGCCTTCTTAGACATAGCAGCGATTTCTCGCACCTTCTCAACAACCTTCGCGTGTGTGACTTGACCGGGTACGCCTAGTGATTGTGAGAGGTCGTATGGACCGACGAAGATAACGTCGATGCCTTTTACCTTCAGGATTTCTCCTAGGTTGTCGATACCTTCAGTGCCCTCGATCGCTACAATGACCATCGTTTCCGTGTTGGCCTTGTTGTAGTAAATTGTCTTGTCCGCCGAATATCTCGCCGCTCGGACGAAAGGACAGACTCCGCGTCCGCCAATAGGAAAGAACTTGCTTGCGAAGACTGCTTGCTTTGCTTCTTCGACTGTTGAAATGTGCGGTATGTGTACACCGGCTGCGCCGATGTTCAATGCTTGACTGATCAGTTCGGGTCTGTTGAACGCCACTCGGACAATTGGCACTATTCCAGCAGCGATTGAAGCTCTGACCATGTTCTCGGCTGTATCAACATGTATGACGCCGTGCTCCAAGTCTACGATGCAGTAGTCAAATCCGGCGTGGCCGAGTATTTCACAGATTCCTGGGGAGTTGAGTTGTATGAATGGACCAAATGCTGGTGTCCCTTGTCTCCACATGGCTCTGAGATCTTTCAAAATTCCCACTGTTCGGCTGGTTCCGATCTGGCGATAAGAATTTCACGTCTATAGAAACTGGTCCGAACTTCATGAACAAGGTAAGTATATAGTAGGTGATGTTGACGACGACGCGAAAGAACTCAGAGCATTTCTTTTTTCTGTGCGTCTACTGCAGAGAAAAAGGAAGGTGGGCAGGGCACCGTCATTTGTTCGCTGCCACAAATCTGCAAAGTCCTTCAAGTGCTTCTCTCAGTCTGTCCTCCGCTTCTGTGGTCGGAGGGTTGGTTAGTCCAATGAGGGCACCGGTAATAGCGCGATGTTATGTCATGATATCTAGATCGGGTGAACGGGCTTCGTTTGGATGCGCCTCGTGAGTCGATGTCTGAGCTTTGACTACGGTGGTCATCGAGTGCGTTGCCCAGTTCTGAAAGCTGCCGCGCTAGATTTCATATTCTACGGCCGGCCGTAGATATTGATTATACTTGTAGTACTGTCGGAACCGTTAAGTAGCTTCGCGGGCGACTGAGATTGACGATTTGAATGTCAACATCAAAACCTCCAATCTCAAGTGCAGTCGTATACGCCAGAAAAAGCTCGGGCCTCATAAGATCTATAACAGCACGCGACGCATTGATGTCCAACCTAGTCGCCATGGGCTTAGTCGTGAACATCTGGTGGATAGTCTGGGCTTCGCTTCTTTATCCCAACGCTGACCTGCCATCAACAGTGTTCATTGCACTAGTCGCCAACCTGATAATTGCCTTCGTGTATTGGATGCTGTCAACAGCGATGCCAAGGACTGGCGGAGATTATGTCTTCGTCGGCAGAATATTGCACCCGTCACTGGGTTTCATGGTCAACTTCATGTTGGTCACAGCCATGATAACCTGGGTGGGCATCTTTGCCCAACTGAACGCTGTCTACTTCATGCCAACGATGTTCATCAACCTCGCTCATGGAACCGGAAACACGTCGTACTTAGGTCTGGGAACATGGATGACCACACCCAACGGTCAGTTCATAACCGCTCTTGCCATGGTAACGATTGTACTCCTAGTCATGCTACTACCAGTGAAATGGATCTTCAGAATTCTAGTGACTGTGTTCGCCCTGCAAGCCATCATATACATTTGGTTCATAGCCACACTACTGCCGATATCTCACGCCGATTTCGTCCAAGCTTTCAATGCAAAATCAGGCACGACCGTGGAAGCAATCTTGGACGTTGCCAAGAACAAAGCTGGAGTTGATTGGACAATAACTATCTACGGTACCTTCATTGGAATCGTGTACACGATGCTCAGCTACATTGGATATGCAAACAGCGCCTACTTTGCTGGAGAGCTGGGCGGAGATCCGAAGAAATCTCAAGGTCTAGCAATATTCGTATCACCATTCATATTCTCGGCCGCAATCTGGGCACTCTATGCGCTATCCTACCAGGTCTTCGGGCATGACTTCCTTGTCGCCTCATCCACCTTAGCCCTAAGCTCAGACCCGAGTATTTCGTCAGCGTGGTACAATTACGCGGCAACCATTCCGACTCCCGCGTATCTCGTTTCGTTTATTTCCGACAACCCATTGTTCATTGTCGCCGTACCATTCGGCCTAGTGCTAACAGCTTTCGGGTTCGCAGCAACATATTTCTTCGTGCCGGTCAGAAACATCTTCGCGTGGGCGTTTGACAGAACTATCCCGCTGAAATTCGCAGAAGTCGATCGAAGAGGCGTGCCGTGGGTTTCTACGCTCCTCTACGGTGCGATAGCCTATGTCTCGGTCTACTTGGCGGTCTACACTACCGTGTTCTCATACTTCACGTACACGAACTTCGGCTGGTTCTTGGGAATAGCAATCGTAATGTTCGCTGCAGCGGGCTTTCCATGGCTCGCCAAAGAGATCTACAATACTGCTCCAAGCATAGTGAAGATGAAGATAGGATCACTTCCTGTCATCACGCTTCTGGGCGTGATGGGCGGTTTTCTGTCGCTGTTCGTTTCGTACGCAAGCATAATCCCTGCCTACACGGGAATGGAAATCAATCCAGTCTACATAGTAAGCCTGTTAATCGTTTTCGTTGTGGCACTAGTAATATACGGTGTTTCGTACGCGTACCACAAGGCAAAGGGTGTACCGATAGACTTAGTTGCGAAGGAACTCCCACCGCTTTAATTCTTTAATTGCCTATCTCGCGTCAAACTTCCCTCTCCTTCTTTTTCAAAAACTCTAGGAAACGTTAGGTGTTACCCTAGGCTTTTCGTGTCCCTACGTGCTCCGACTATTACAGTGAATTGCCGTTCTGCGTCTTATGAATTCGATAATGGGGTAGGGCATTTCGAACTCAGACTTGGCTTACGGATCCCGGTTCAACCCGCGGTCAAGATGTGGCTTTCCAGCTTGTTGTCCCCGAAGTCTAATACGGCTCCTCTCAGCACACCAATGGAGTATTCGCTGCCTGGGTTGAAACACATAGTTTTCCCAATTTTCGCCAAGCCTCTCGATTCGTGAATGTGCCCGTGAAGACCCACCAAGGGCTGATATTTCTCGATCGCGCGTCTAACCGCCACGCTGCCCACGTTAACCATCTCTGGTTGACCACCTGAGGCAAGCACAGGTTTTAGGTCCTTATCCAACTTAGGCGCTACGTCAAGATGAGTGTTGTAGGGCGGGACATGAATGTTGAATATGCTTTTCCTCACGTCCTTCATCTGACACACCAAATCCTCTATTTTTTTCTCAAGCTCTTCCTCTGGCAAGTCTCCGGGCAGTTTCCAAGGTGTCATATTCGAATAGCCGAGACTCATCATCTCAAGCCCGCCTACCATGATAACCTTCTCGTCTGGAAATTCAACAAACCCCGACCGCAGCACAATCTCCTTTACTATCAGCGGATCGTCGTTCCCTCGGTTTACAATGACTCTTACACCGGACGCCTTAAGCCTCAGCTCGGCTGTTTTGCACCACGTTTCAATGCTCTCCGTGATCAGTCTGTCAAACAACTTGTCCATCTTCGTCGGATCAGAAGTAACATCCTGCCACCCATCTTCGGTCGTGACGTATGGATAATCGCCAACGGCCCTGATTTCTCTTTTCATTACTTCCAAATCTTCGTCGCATGTTATTGTTCTTTGAGTTCCACGCATATTTACTGAGTAGGAGCCGTTTGTTTGAATTATCGGAGTGATGGTCTTTCCGGCTATGTCCCCTCCAATAATCAGAACTTGAGCCTTGTAGATCGGGGCAGCGTTGATGAACTTGTAGAACATTCTGTCAGAGCCATGAATGTCCGTAACGTAGAAGACCCTTGTCTTCGCCAATTCCTACCGCACGACCTCCTCAACTTCGCGATACCAAGGCTTCTTTGTGCCGATCTTTGCTCTTTTCTCCCATTCCTTTGTCTTGGGGCTGTTCATGATCATGTTGAGAAGTTTGTCTATTCTTTGCAGCGCGGTCTGACTCTGTGTAGCTGTGAGTTTGCCATCCTTCGTCAGTCCCTCTAGTAGAGATCTCACCTTGCCAAGGTTCGTCGTCGCGTCGTACCAGAATCCCCATTCATTCGAAAGTATCTTGGTTATGTACTCTCCATCTACTACATTCTTGCCGAACTGTACGTGAACATCATGGACTATGAAGAGCGATATCAGATCGATCAAATCCTTATGGTTGATTTCGTGAATTTGGAGCTTTTCCAAGACTATGTCCGTAGGACTAATCGTGGGATAATCGAGCTCTAATCTCCCCGAGCCCGGTTTCTCACCAAATTCCACGTCGTGGCTGAACTCCAGTTTGTTCAAGAATACGTCGATGTGGTACTTGTTCTGAGGATGATAGTATATCAGTCTCTTGTGCCCGAACAAACCATTTACTAGGGGATCGGGCTTGAAATCCAACTCGCGCAAGAACTTGTTTATCTCTCCCTTCTGTTTGCCATACGCGGCCAAGTCTAGGTCAGTAAAGAGCGGCATTCCATCTCCGAACCTTTCTAGAGATTTGAAAACGTCGGCGCAGCCATTGTTGAGTGAGCGGATGTAAGCACCAAGTGAACCCAAGATTCTTAGATAGAGCCCATGCGACTGGGCTTTTTCCACAATTCCAAGAGCTTCCTTGAGGAACTCATCTTCACTCATTTCAACGAAGTGTGTACTCAACATGAACTCACCTAGGTTAAGATGTGCTGTGTCAACCATCGTGAAGTTAGATTGTTGATATATCTCTGCCGACCAAGGTTCATGCCTTGGACGTTCAGGGAATAGTCGATCGGACTCGGATTAGGCAGGCAGTGCTGGGGAGCCCCAAGCGTACAAGACCAGCTGTACTGAGAGTAATTAGCCGTAATTAGTAATCATAGCCAAGTCTTTTGTCACATGCGAGGTCCTTGAGATTGGGAGAGATTTGTGGAGAAGGTTCTTCCGGGAGCGAAAGCGAGCAGAGTAATTGAACGCGAACGCAAGGTCATTGGCTCTGCATTACAGGTCAGGTTCTACCCGCTTGTGGTCGATAGAGCAGAAGGTGCAGTTCTGTGGGATGTGGACGGGAATAGCTACCTCGATTTCAGCGCGGGTGCGGCAGTAGCTTGCACCGGTTATGGTCACCCAAAAGTCGTCAGCGCAATCAAGAAAGAGTTAGACAAGCTGACGCACCACTGCTTCACACTCGCCTCCAACGAAGTCACCGTCGAATTCGCCGAAAGACTGGTTAAGTTGCTAGGACGGGAAGGCGAAGCTAAGGTTTGGTACGGTCTTTCGGGCGGAGATGCAAACGAATGTGTGTATAAACTTGTTCCGGATTACTCGAAGAAACGTAGAATCATTTCGTTCATGGGTTCCTATCAAGGGATGACCATGGGTTCTCTATCGCTTTCCGGTCACAAGGCTCTGCAGAAGTTCATCGGTTTCGCAAATGTCGTCAAGGTACCATACCCTTACTGTTATCGTTGCCCGTTCAAGGCAGAATACCCAGAGTGCGGATTGATGTGTGTAGATTTCATTGAATCTCAAGTAATGCAAAGTATCTCCCCTCCGGAGGACACATGCTGTATAGTCGTTGAACCCATTCAAAGTGACAGCGGCGAAGTAGTGCCCCCCGACGATTTCATGCCCCGCTTGAAGAAACTCTGTGAGAAATATGGCATGTACCTAGCCGTGGATGAGATTAAGAGCGGATTCGGCAGAACAGGTGAAATGTTTGCGTTCCAGCATTCCAAAATCTCACCTGAAATTGTTACAATGGCGAAACCAATCGCTTCAGGTATGCCGCTAAGTGCATGTGTGGCTCCGTCGGAAATACTTGACGCAAGTGTTGGATCCCATTTGATGACGACAGCAGGGCATCCGGTTTCTTGCGCGGCGGCATTGGCGACGCTTGAAGTTATCCAAGAGGAGAAGCTTGTTGAGAATGCCGCAGCGATAGGATCCTACATGAAGAAGAGGCTTATGGAAATGAAGGAGAGCCACCCATTGATCGGAGAAGTGAGAGGAAAAGGGCTTATGATGGGTGTCGAGCTCGTGAAAGATCAGAAAACCAAAGAACCAGCAGCGATCGAGACCGCGAAATTGACTTACCATTGCTGGGAAAAGGGACTCATCGTAATTAATCTTGCAACATTTTCAAACGTGATCGAGATCACTCCACCACTCATACTCACGAAAGAGTTAGCGGAAGACGGTCTAATCAGATTCGAGCAAGCGTTGACTGATGTAGAGAAGGGCAAAGTTCCCGACGAAAGGCTTGGAGCTTTCAAAGCTTGGTAGAGCCGACATAGACTAGTCAATCTCGGCAATACTGGACGAGTCCTCGTGGACAACGGAGAATGGGTACGTAACAGTATATTCGCTGGACAACCGAAGTCGAACTCAATAGAGTTTCCCCCACGGAGAGTGGATTCAGCCACTCAGGGCCTCTCGAGGATTGAGCACGATGATGGTTGATTCTTCGGATTATCAAGTGTGCAAGACGAGCGCACTTGCTAGCAATCGGCAGTGTCTACTCTGAACTATATACATCGCAGTACAACGAGGCGAGACTGTTATGCATAAATACTGTAACAGGCATGAACTCAAATCGTCACGCTCCCATACATATTTTCTTGCACTTCTTAGAGTGTAAGTAATGACGAATGAGTTCAACAAGCAAATTCTCTAAACCCGCTATCGCAGTTTTACTCATCATCATAATCGTCGTGATCGGAGGTGCCAGTTACTATTACACAACCCTGCATCCTTCAGCTCCATCGACCGCGCCAACAACACTCATAGTTGACAAGGCATCAGAGTTACAGAGCCTCGACCCAGGATTCGACTACGAGTATGCCGGATGGGAGATAATTCAAAACGTATACCAAACCCTAGTGTGGTACAACGGCACAGGCACAACCAGCTTCAAGGGAGTCCTAGCGGAATCATGGACTACTAGCCCCGACGGGATGGTATACACATTCAAACTAAGACAGGGAGTGAAGTTCAACAATGGAGATCCATTTGACGCATCCGTCGTCAAGTATTCAATCGACCGAGTATTGAAGATGAACCAGTCGCCTTCGTGGATCCTAGCTCAAGACATGGACCTAGACAGCGTCAGAGTGGTCGATCCATATACTGTTGAGATCCACCTGACTCGACCATATACCGCCTTCTTGGATACGCTATCTTGTGCGGTTGCCTCGATCGTTGACCCCATGGTCGTAGAAGCTCACGGGGGAACAATCGCAAACAGTACGAATCCGTGGATGGACTCCAACGCGGTCGGAACTGGTCCATTCTATGTGCTGGAGTGGGTGAAAGGAGACCACGTAACTCTCAAGCGGAATTCAAACTACTGGGGAACTCCGCCACCACTCGAAACGGTGATAATATACTACAAGTCAAGTGTCCAAACACGTTTGGTCGACCTGAAGACTGGGGCAGCCCAGATGGCTTTTGTAGAGGTTAACCATGTCCCAGAAGTGAACGGAACAAAAGGAATCATAGTTCAGAGTCTTGGCCTGACATATCACATCGACAGTGTATACTTCAACGAAAAGAAGTTTCCGTTCAATATCAAGCAAGTCCGTCAAGCCGTTGCCCATGCAATCAACTATAATGCCATACGTATGATCAATAACGGGTTGACCGTTCCATATGTGGGACCTATTGCGAAAGGGCTTGAGGGATACGATGAATCTATTCAGCCTTACGCATACGATGTGACTCTCGCGAAGGAATTGCTTGCCGAAGCTGGTTTTCCAGATGGCAAAGGAATACCGACACTTACGTTCATGTACCTTACGGGTGACGTGTCAATAGCCTTGGAGGCACAGGAGATTCAGCAAGATCTGAGCAACATAGGTATAGATGTCACTCTCCTGGGTCTATCGTTCGCAACATACATGAACACACCCTTGGGCGATCCCACAGATCCAAAAATGCCCGAGTTAGGTTGGACAGGATGGTACGCGGACTACGCTGCACCGGACGACTACGTAATACCATTCGCCAACCCGGACTTCCCACCGGCTGGCTTTAATCCGTCATACTATAGCAATTCGAGAGTTACTGAGTTGATGTACAGCGCGCCCTACGAGCTTGATCCTGCTAAGCGGATAGCTATGTACAATGAGATAACTCAGATCATGTATGATGATGCAGCCTACGCGTGGATGGGCCAGTTCAAAGGTTACTACGTATTCCGCGAGAACGTCCATGGCGTCTACTACAATCCGATACTCGGAGGATACGACTACAGCACAATCTATCTGACCCCGCCTTAGTGGTATATCCATCTCTTACGGAGGTATGAATGCCTCCCTTTTTCCGTCTACGTAGCTTACCTAGTTGTCTCAATCTCAGAAGACAGGGGAGTAGAAGTCCTCAAGCGTGGTCACCTTCAAAGTTGGATTAGGCACTTCTTCCAAGGCGATCTTGAGTTCTTAGAGTCATTGGGTGCAGTCTAGGGAACGTTGAACGTAACTGAAAGACTAACACATTAGTTGACTTTGTCCAAGTACTTTCGCACGACAGAGATGAATTTCTCTCGTTCTTCCCACATAGCAAGGTGTGAGCTGTTTTCAAAAATGACAAGTTTCGAACGTTTTATTCCTCTATGGATATTTCGTGCTTCTCTTGGAGAAACCTCATCGTACTTTCCGCCAGTTACCAGAGTTGGTACACGAATTTTGTGAAGCTGGTTCGTGACATCCCAGTACCTGATATTTCCTATTATCGTAAACTCATTCGGGCCATTCATCGTGAGGTACACTGGTTTGCTCATGTGGTCAAATGTGTAGACTAATTCCTTCGGCCATTCTTTCAGTCTGCAGACGTGTTTTCGGTAGAATACCTCAACTGCCTTAAGATACTCGTGGTTCTCATAGTTGCCGAACTCTTCATACTTCTTCAGAAGCTCTTGCACATCTGCGGGTAGCTCAGATTTCATTCTCTGCATTTCAGCAGTTGTGAAGGGAACACTGGCCAATCCACCGATGGTCACTATGCTTTTCAAGTTCCTTTGATAACTCAGCGCGTAGGCTATGGCCAGTAAACCTCCCCAGCTCGAGCCAATGAGGTTTATCTTTCCGAGATTGAGCGCTTGACGTACTGCCTCAACATCTTCGACGGCGCGTTCAACAGTAAAGAGAGCCGGATTTTTCGGAAGCTGGGATTTGCCGCACCCAAGTTGGTCATATAGGATGACCCGATAACCAAATTGGGATAGGTCAGCGAGAGGCAAAAGGTAATCGTGGGTCGCTCCGGGTCCTCCATGGAGACCGAGAACCGTGCCCTTCGTGGATTCGCCAAATGATCTGTAGAACAGCTTGTAACCGGAGATATCAGCGTACCCTTCCAATGAGTTGTTCACGTTGCACGCTACCTCGGATCTTCGGAAGTCGCGCCTACTCTCTCAAATGCGGACGCTGCGTCGCATGTCCTACAGATGTTGCTTCGTGGAACTCTTGGAGATGCTAAGGGCTTCCAGAATCTCTAGCCTTCCTTGAAGAAGGCTTTCACTTTCTCCATTCCATTTTCGATAGTCTCAGGGGCCATCGAGAATGAGAATCTCAGATGGTTTTCGCCCGCATCGCCAAAGCTTGCGCCTGCCAGGACAGCGATACCATATTTGTCAAGCAGCACTTTGACGAGTTCACGGGACCGCATTTTCTTTCTGTATCGAGGGAATGCGTAGAATGCTCCCTCAGTCTCATAGGGTTCCAACGCGTCTATTTCGCCCATCTTCCTTACCAAGAGTTTCTTCCTATTTTCTAATTCTGTTCGGAATTCAGCGATGTATTTGTCCCCGTTGTCCAGTGCGTATGCAGAGGCCTTTTGGATGAAAGGTGGAAAACACGTAACTGTATTTTCGAGGAATTTGTTAATCAGGTAGATAATGCGTTCGCTCGCTATGACATAGCCTGCACGCCAACCTGTCATTGCATAACTCTTGGACAAACTGAATAGAGATATTACAAATTCCGGTTTCGGTTCGAGTGATCCGACGCAAAAGTGTTGTCCTTCGTAGATAAGATCCTCATAAGCCTCGTCGCTGATGATGAATATCTTTCGATCCCTGCAGAATTCATAGAGTTCCTCAAGCTCACTTCGCTTGAGCACCTTGCCGGTGGGGTTCGAGGGCGAGTTCACCAAGATTACCTTAGTCCGTCGCGTTGTCTTCTTCTTAATATCATCGATGTCAAGTGAGAAATCCTTGTTCAGCGTATAGAAGACCTGTCGTCCTCCGGACAGAACTACGGGTTCCCAGTAGAAGTAGCCAGGGTTAGGTAGCAGTGCGTCATACGCTTTGTTGGAAGCGGCCGCAAGAGCCGCGTAAACTGAATACTTGGTTGTGCAGAATATTGTGTTAGGAATCTCAGCGTGAATTCCGTTTTTCTTGGCAACTTTTCTCTTGATCGCCTCTCTAACTACCATCGTGCCGTAAGAAGAAGTGTAGTGAACGTCTCCGGACCGCATAGCTTCGCAAGCAACTTCGACTATCTCGGCCGGGGTGTTGAATGATGGTTCTCCTATTGCAAGACTAACTACTTTCTCGCCTTTCGCCACTTTTGCAAGTACCAAGTTGACCATTTCAAGGGAGGGTGAATTTTCAACTTCCTCAAGAAACATGGTTATCTTTTCATCTCGTAGAATGGCGCGTGAGACGTGAGTTGTTTTTACTCCTCCGCACATAGAATATAGACCGACAATTAGATTATACATTTCAGGCGCCGCATGTTATCTTTACGATGCACTGCAGGAGTCACGCACCCGACTAACGTGGAACTTCTTGAATCAAGTTATATTGCAACCTGCAAGTATTCGATTGCCAATTCGAGGTTGCGGAACAATGGGGAAGTTGCTCTGGATTCCGTCCCAGGAACGAACAAGACAGGCGAATATGACGCGGTTCATGGATTTCGTGAACCGAAAATACTCACTCCAACTCCAGTCCTATTGGACGCTCTACGATTGGTCTGTCGAGAATATGCCGGATTTTTGGGCGGCATTGTGGGAATTCACCAACATAATCGCCTCAAAACCGTATGAGAGAGCGGTTAACGATCTAAGTAAGTTTCCCGGAACAGAGTGGTTCCCCGGTGCACGCCTGAATTTTGCTGAGAATCTCCTTCGGCATAGAGATAATCGTCCGGCTTTCGTGTTTGTCGGAGAATCGGAAAGGAAGGCCACTATGACCTACTCGGAAGTTTACGATCAGGTCGCGCGTTTGACGCGGGCACTTCGCGAGGTAGGGGTGCAACCGGGTGACCGTGTGGGCGCATATATGCCCAACATG
>Ga0315280_10009177_pt1 | contig 12769 bp, 11 predicted proteins | sample YL17G06_40_MG_FD_203697 | JGI IMG/M metagenome (GOLD analysis project Ga0315280, IMG submission 203697) | Sediment microbial communities from Yellowstone Lake, YNP, Wyoming, USA - YL17G06_40 | ecosystem: Environmental > Aquatic > Freshwater > Lake > Sediment | place: USA: Wyoming | collected... | reverse complement strand
TGTTCTGCACGAAACCCCGGTGGCAGATGTGAAGGCCGCCATCGGGGACCGCCACGCGGGTGCGGCCGTCCAGGGCCCGCTTCGCGAAGAACCACTCGGCGCTGCGTGGGTCCCGGGGGCCGTAGAGCGCTGGCAGTCGGACGACGACCGCGGGCAGTCCCTGGCGAGCGGCCGCACCGAGCACCAGGTCGTCAGCGCCGATCTGAGCCCTCACCTCGGGCGGAGCATGGGTCGCCGTCTCGCTCTCCTCGTCCACGGGGCAAACGGGCGCGGTGCCGTAGACTACAGCCGAGCTGAGGTGAACTGACCGCTTCACCTTCCCCGCGCACTCCACGACGACAGACTCGGCATGCGCGGGCGATGTGTGAGCCATGTCGAGGACCGCGTCCGGGCGGAAGGTGGCGACGCCATCCCGCAGCGCCGCGCCCTCGGGCCTATCTCCGCCGAAGCGCACCACCGGCCGGGCGAACTCCTCGCACTCGGTACAGAGCACGGCCACGTCGTGCCCACGGGCGAGCAGTTCGTCAACGACGAAGGACCCGAAGAACCGCGCTGCGCCCAGTACGAGAACCTTCACCGCTGCGCCCCTTCGAGCGGGCCGATCCCGAGCGTGTCCGCGATCCGCTGAGGGATGTTGGTGTTGTCGAGTTCCCCCGTGAACTTCTCCGCGCCCGGCCCGAACGCGAACGCCTTGACGGGCGTCGCGGTATGGCCAAGGGTCCAGTGCACGCCCGCCCGCTGGCTGATCACCGCGGCGATGGCATCGCCCGGGTCCTTCGCGGACTTGATCTGGTTCACTTCAGCGTCGGTCAGGTCACTCATGCCCGCGGAGGTGGCCATCACCTGCCGGATGTTGCTCCGGTCCTTGTCGATTCCCTCCGCCATCTGGGGCGCCGAGCCCTTTGCGCCGGACAGCACCGAGAGACGCGCCGGTGCGGTCACCTGCAGGTCGCCAGTCTCGTGGTCGGCGGTGACAACCACTAAGGTGCGACCGCGAGATCGCGCGAACTCCAGCGCGGTCGAAACAGCCTTGTCCAGCGCCAGCACGTCGAGGGCGACACCGGACGGATCCCCCTCCTTCCAGTCCACCCACGCCTGTTCGACCACCAGGAAGAAGCCGTTCTCGTTCCTGCTCAGGCGGGCCAGCACCGCCTTGACCATCTCGTCGAGCGTCGGCGCCTTGTCGTCGTCGAACAGTCCGACCAGCCGCTGGCCCTTCGCCGCCGAGAGTTCATCGCGCGTGAAGACTACCTCGTAACCCTTGCTGCGCAGCTCGGTCACGAGATCCCGCCCGACGGTTTTCCCCTCCTCGGTCTTGGGCAGGAAGTCATTCCTCCCGTAGCCTATCATCACCTGCGCGCCCGATGCGGCCATCTGCTCCGCTATCTCGAGTCGCATGCCGCGGCTGGGAACGTGCGACGCGAACCCGGCCGGGGTCGCGCCCGTCAACGAATCATCGCTGATGATGCCGACGCTCTTGCCGCGCCTCAGGCAGCGCTCGAGGATGGTCTCACGGGGCTGTCGGTTCTGCGTCATGCCGAGCATGCCGCCCTCGGTCTTGTACCCGCTGCTCAGCGCGGTGGATGCGGCGGCCGAATCGGTGATCTCGCCTCCCACCGCGACCGTCGTGACCAATCCGGAATAGGGCATGCGCTCCATCGCCAGCGGATCGCCCCCGCCCGCGGCGCGGCCGAGCAGGATCTGGTTCGGCCCCATGCCGTCACCGATGAACAGAATCGCGCTGTCAGCCGCTGGGCGCGCGTTCGCGCCGGGCGCGAAAAAGGAGACAAGAATGACAACGACAGCAACGAGAACAAGCGAAGCGCGTCTGGCCACGACAGTCCTCCGGTCTCGGGATGGCGGAACTCTTATCCGGCCCGCGAGGCGAATCCTGCCGGGCGCGCAGTCCGCGAGCGGCCACCAGCGTCGCTCCGGGCGCTTCGCCCGAGTCAGCGCGTTTCTGCTATAATCGCTGTCACACCATGTGGAGGGACTCTTCCTATGGCTCATCGCGTCACCCTGATCCCAGGCGACGGCGTCGGGACCGAGATCAGCGAAGCTGCTCGCCGTGTCATTGATTCCAGCGGGGTCAACATCGAGTGGGAGGTGCAGCACGCCGGGCTCGCGGTGATGGAGAAGGAAGGGACGCCCCTTCCCGAGCGGGTGCTGGAGTCAATCAGGCGCAACAGAGTGGCGCTGAAGGGCCCGCTGACCACGCCCAGGGGCGGGGGAATGCGTTCGGTCAACGTGGCGCTGCGCAGGGAGCTTGACCTGTACGCCTGCTTGCGGCCCTGCAAGCTCTATCCCGGCGTTCGCAGCCGCTTCGACCGCGTGGATGTGGTGATGGTGCGCGAGAACACCGAGGACCTGTACGCTGGCGTCGAGTTCCCCGAGTGTTCGGCGGAAGCGCACCAGATCATCGCCCTCTCGAAGGGTCGTATCCGGGACGACGCCGCGATTTCGGTGAAGCCGATCTCCGCCTTCGCCTCGGCTCGCATCGTGGAGTTCGCCTTCCGCTATGCCATTGAGAACAATCGGCGCAAGGTGACCGCGGTGGCCAAGGACAACATCATGAAGGCCACCGACGGGCTCTTCTTCAGAGCCGCGAGAGAAGTGGCGAAGAAGTACAAGGGAAAGGTCGAGTACGACGAGTGGCTGGTGGACGCGATGTGCATGCAGCTTGTACAGAAGCCGGAGCTGTACGACGTCCTGGTGATGCCTAATCTCTACGGGGACATCCTCTCCGATCTGTGCGCGGGGCTCGTCGGCGGCCTGGGAATAGCGCCCGGAGCGAATTTCGGGGACGAGATCGCCCTCTTCGAGGCGATTCACGGCTCGGCGCCCAAGTACGCGGGGATGAACAAGGTCAACCCGACCGCGCTCATCCTGTCCGGCGTGTTGATGCTGCGGCACCTCGGCGAGCGGGAGGCCGCGGATCGAGTCGAGAACGCCGTCGCCGCGGTGATCGCAGAAGGGAACTTGGTGACGTACGATCTCAAGCCAAACCGCGATGACCCCACCGCCGTCGGCACGAGGGAGATGGCGGAGGCGATTGTCGCGAGGATGGGGGCGCTTTAGGGCGGGCATTCCTATGCCCGCCGCATGGCAGGATGCAAGGGTAGGTGCGATGTCATCAGTTTCCATAGCCAAATCCGCAAGCCTCACCGATTTCGCCGCCATCCGCGCCGCGGTCGAGCAGGCGATCTCATCGGTCTGCGACCTCCGCGACATCATCAAGCCCGGCCAGACCGTCGTCCTGAAGCCGAATGTGTTCTGCCCGCGGCCGGCGCCGACGACGACCGATCCGAGAGTGGTGGTCGCAGTCGGGCAGCTCGCGAGAGAGGCGGGCGCAGGCAAGGTCATCGTGGCCGAGGGGCGCAGTGTCTCCACCGCGCGTTACCGCCCAAACTACAACACCACTGCCGAGTGCTTCATGGTCGTTGGCATGGCCCAAGCTATCCACGAGGCGGGCTTCGACAGCGTCTACCTCGAGGACGATATCTTCCGCGAGGTGTCCGTTCGCGGCGCCGATCTGCTCCGGACAGCCAATGTTCCTCAGACGATTCTCGATGCGGATGTGCTCATCAATATCCCGGTGATGAAGATCCACAGCCTCACTCTCGTCACGCTGGCTGTCAAGAACTTGCACGGCATCATCTCTGACCACGACAAGCTCTACCAACACTGCTACCGCGATCTCGCGCTGGCGCGGAAGCTGACGGACATCCTTCGGGTGCGGAAGCCGGACCTGAACGTTCTGGACGGCCTGGTGGGGCAGGAAGCCGATCACGCTGCCGAGGGGCGGCCGGTGGAGATGGGGCTGGTTATGGCATCGCGCGACGCGGTCGCTCTTGACGCGGTCGCGGGCGCCGTGATGGGGCTCGACCCATCGGAGGTGGACACGACTCGGATCGCCGGTCATGCCGGCCTTGGTGAAGCGGACCTCGCGAAGATCCAGGTCATAGGCGAGACCATCGACGCGGTACGCCGGCCGTTCGAGCCGCCGGATGTGGAGTTGTCGGAAGACAAGTTCCCTGGCCTGCGGCTGCTCGCCGGCGACTACTGCCGCTCATGCTCCTACTACGTGCGCCGCGGGCTGGACCGGCTGAAGAGGGAAGGCTTGCTCGACGAGCACCACCCCCTGACCGTGATCGTCGGCAAGGACCCGAAGATCCCGGCCGAGGTGCAGTGCCCGGTAGCGGTTCTCGGCGACTGCGCGGTTGAGTCGCAGTCGGTGAAGACGGCCCAGAGGACGCTGCTCCAGCAGGGCCGCTTCCACGCGATCCAATCATGCCCGCCCATGGCGTTCAGGATCCGCGCAGCCGATATGTTGGATTGAGCACGTTGGCCGAATGGAATGTAGGGGCGCGATGAACCACGCCCCTACCTGGGCCAAGCGTCTCGCTGCGCCGGCCGGTTGGCTGCCTTGCCGAATCCACGCCGCGATGCTATATTAGCCCCAGGTAAACCAGCAACCATCCGGAGGGAGAATCGTGCCCCTCTATGAGTTCCGTTGTGAGAAGTGCCACAAAGTGATGCAGTGCCTGTGCCGGGTGGGCACAAACGCCAAAGGCATGGTGTGTCCGTCGTGCGGCGGGCGCAAACTGCGGCGCGTGATGTCGGTCTTCTCCGCAAGGGTTGCAGGCGGGAAGACGAGCCCTGCTCTGTCGGGCTCGAGCTGCAGCACCTGCAGTTCCGGCAACTGCGCTCATTGCCACTAAACCCGTTCGCCGGCCGGCGAGCAACTCACAGGAGCGTCTCTCGGTGAAGTTCTACGTCACCACGCCGATCTACTACGTCAACAACGTCGCCACGGTCGGGACAGCCTACACCACCATCGCGTGTGACGCGCTGGCGCGATATCACCGCCTGCGGGGCGACGACGTGCTGCTCACCACTGGCACTGACGAGCACGCGGTGCGGGTGCTGCGGCTGGCGGAGGAGGCCGGCGTGGATCCGATGGAGTACGCAGGCCGAGTGGCGGCGCGCTTCCTGGAGGACTGGCGTACTCTGAACATCGCCTACGACGACTTCATCCGCACCACGGAGCCACGGCAGTTCCGCGCCGTCCAGCGCTTCTTCGAGACCACCTACCAGAACGGCGACCTCTACCTCGGCAGCTATGAGGGATGGTACTGCGTTCCGGACGAGACCTTCTTCGCCGAGACTGACCTCAAAGACGGCCGCTGTCCCAATCCCGAGTGCGGCCGGCCGGTGGAGTGGGTGAGCGAACCGGCCTACTTCTTCCGCTTCTCCAAGTACGCCGACCGGCTGCTAGCGCATATCGAGGCCAACCCGGGCTTCCTCGTCCCGGACTCCCGCCGGAACGAGGCGATCAGCTTCATCAAGGGCGGCCTGCGGGATGTATGCATCACCCGCCGCTCCACCTGGGGCATTCCGCTCCCGCCGTCGATCCCCAACTCCAAGGGGCTGGTGATCTACGTGTGGGCGGACGCACTGGTCAACTACCTCACGTGCGCCGGGTACCCGGATGACATGGAGAAGTTCGCGAGGTTCTGGCCGGCCGACCTGCACGTCATGGCGAAGGACATCTTCACCCGCTTCCACGCCACCATGTGGCCAGCCATGCTTATGTCGGCGGGGCTGGAGCTGCCAAAGCAAGTGGCGGCCCACGGCTACTGGACTGTGGGCGGCGAGAAGATCAGCAAGTCGCGCAGCGCGCAGCCCCCCCGGCCCGAGCCCGTGCTCGAGAGGGTGATGGCCGAGACCGGCTGCACGCAGGAGCGTGCGGTGGACGCGCTGCGGTACTACGAGCTGCGGGAGATGACCTTCGGGCAGGACGGTGACTTCGCGGTGGAAGGCCTGCTGCGCCGGTACGGCGACGATCTCGCCAACGACCTGGGCAACCTGCTGAACCGCGTGCTCCCGATGATCGCGCGCTATCGCAGCAGGCGCATCCCCGCGCCATGCCCGCCGGACGCGGATCTGCATTCCGCTGCCCACGCGGCCGTGGCGGGCTGGGAAGTGGCGATGGAAACGCTGGATTTCAGCGTGGGACTGCGGGCCATCTGGGCCTTCCTCACTGCGGTCAACAGGTTCGTGGACTGGCAGGCGCCCTGGGATCTGGCGAAGCAAGGGGACGACGCGGCTCTCGATCGGGTCCTCTACTCGGCTGCCGAGTCCATCCGCATTGCGGCCGCGTTGGTCGCCCCGACCATGCCCGACACGGCCGACGAGATCGAGAAGCAGCTTGGTCTGGTGAACTGGCAGCGGACGTGGCAACAGGCGAGCGCCTGGGGGCTGCTGCCCGGCGGCCTCCAGATCGGCACGCCGTCGCCTCTGTTCCCCCGCCTCGAGGCGGCCAGGAGCGCAAAGGCCGCAGGTTCTGAGACACAGGAGAAGCCGATGGAAAAGTCCCTCATTTCGATCAAGGAGTTCCAGAAGCTGGACCTCAGGGTAGGGGAGGTGCTGACGGCCGAGCCGGTGGCAGGGGCGGATAAGCTGCTGAACCTTACGGTGGACATCGGGGGCGAGACGCGCACGATGGTGGCCGGAATCGCGCTCTCCTACAAGCCGGAGGAGCTGGTGGGCAAGCGCGTGGTGGTAGTGGCGAATCTGGAGCCGGCGACAATCCGCGGCGTGCGATCGGAGGGCATGGTGCTCGCCGGATGGGTGAAGGGCGACGACCGGAGCATCACGCTGGTGGCGCCGGAACGAGCCCTGCCCAAGGGGTCGAAGGTCACCTGAGAAGCTATCCCGTAGGGGAGCCACTCTGCTGGCTCCCGCTGCCGCTATCCCGTAGGGGAGCCACTCTGCTGGCTCCCGCTGCCGCTCGAGACCGTCAGGGTGAGCTTCACGGTCTCCGTGTTCGGCACCTGGAATCCCTGCGGCACGACCAGCCGCAGTTCGGTGTCCAGGCTGCTCGACACGCGACTGAGATCCAGTTGCTCCGTCCGGATACAGGTCATATCGCCGAGCCGGAGCGGCGAACCGACTACTGTGACCATCGGCGGGTCCAACTGCGCCGATTCCAAAACCAGGTTGGCCGGCAGCACCCCTTTCGTCTCCAGGATCACAGGGACAAGCCGCGCGGAGATGCTGGACACGCCTGTCGTCTTAATGCGCAGGTCGCCGGACTGACCGATCCCCTCCTCGGTGACCGTGACCCAGAACCGCAGGAAGATCGCGAGACCGATGGCGGCGAGCTTCAGGGGGAGATTCCTATAGAGCATTCTGCCGCCTCCCAAGCCTCAAGCGCGGCGCGCGCTGTGCCGGGGCGAGGATGCCGAGCAGCCGCTGCCTCAGGACATCCGGGGTCAGGTTGCCGAACAGCTTCCCGTCCACCGCGAGCGAGATCGCTCCCGTTTCTTCCGACACCACGATGACCACTGCGTCCGTGGTCTCGCTCAGCCCGAGCGCTGCCCGATGCCGGGTCCCCAGCAGGCCGCGCACATCTCGCCGCTCGGTCAGCGGCAGGAGGCAGCCCGCAGCCACTATCCGATCACCTCTAATCACTGTGGCGAGGTCGTGCAGCGGCGTGCCTGGGTAGAACACCGTCCGCAGCAGGTCTGCCGAGGCGATCGCCTCCAATCGCCTGCCTGTCTGAACCACATCGTTCAGCCCCACCTCGCGCTCGATCACCATCAGACCGCCGACGCGCTCCCGCGCAAGCTGACTGGCGCTCTGCACCAGCTCGTCCACGAGCCGGGTGATCTGCTCCCGCCGCAGTGAGGTGAGGCCCGCGCCCAGGATGTGGCCGCGGCCAATCTGCTCCAGGGCGAGACGAAGTTCCGGCTGAAACAGGATGATGAGGGCGATGACGCCTGGAAGCAGCGCCTGCCGGAGCAGCCAGTTGAAAGTAACAAGCTTGAGGCTGCCGGCGAAGACGATGAACACGCCCAGAACCAGCAGTCCCTTGATCAGCTGAATGGCGCGGGTGCCGCGCAGCAGGCGAAGCACATAGTAGATGGTGACGGCTACCAGGATTATGTCGAGCAGGACGAGCGGGATGTTGCCCCGCATCGTCTCCCACACCGTCTTTACGTCACCCACCATTCCCCGCTCCCGCCTGCCCTGAACTCGTAACCCTCTTGCGTCACGATCATACGGTCGGCGACCCCAGGAATGCCCGGGACCCGCGCTGGCGGGTCCTCCCCGCCACGTGATACAGGTATCCCCCCGGGCGCTACTGCCCCGTCTCAGCTTGCTGCTGCTCCTCCAGCGCTCTCTTCAGCCGCCGGAAGCTGGCCTCCAGAGACTCCGGGACGATGCGAGTCTCGGCGGTCACGGCCATGAAGTTCGTATCGCCCGACCATCGGGGAACGACGTGCACGTGGAGATGGTCGGCGTACCCCGCGCCTGACACCTTCCCGATGTTCGCGCCGATGTTATAGCCCTCCGGTCTGAGGGCGCCGTTGAGCGCGGTGATGGCCACCCGGATGCTGTACAGAAGCTCGCTCGATTCCTGCGGCGTCAGGTGGAGCGGGTTGGACAGGTGGCGGTAGGGCGCGACCAGCAGGTGGCCGGAGTTGTACGGGAACGCGTTCAGCATGACGAACGCCAGGTCCCCGCGGTGGAGGATCTGGTTCGCCTCATCATCCGCGGCCGCGGGCTTGTCGCAGAATATGCAGCCCTTCGGCTGTTCGGTCGCAGTTGTCACGTATCCCATCCGCCACGGCGCCCAGAGATGCTGCAAGGCATCCTCTCCTGCCACAGACCTTCGCCATGATACCTCCCTCCGCTGCCGCTCGTCAAACACGCACCGGCTCCCGGATGCGACGAAGGAACGACGGCGTCCGCTTGAGCGGACGCCCTCAGGGAACTCCTTCACATGTCCTGAGGCGGATGGTTCACTTGCCGCCAACAGGGACGGCGCGGCCGGTCGCGGCGGACTTGTAGATCGCGTCCAGCATGTCCATGATCACGACCGATTGCGACCCGGGCGAAATCGGCTGCTTGCCCTTCACGACGCAGGAGACGAAGTGCTGGGTCTCTCCAGAGTAGCCGTCGAGCTGCGACGCGTGCGGCGTGATGTCCATCTTCGTCCCATCGGCGGCCGTCTCGAACAGCTCCAGATCCGGGAAAAGCTGTGCCCCGCCCTTGGTGCCGAACAGCCGCAGCAAGAACGAATCCTCCGTATGGGTCGCCCAGGAGACCTCGACCCCCACGGCGCGGCCGTCGGCGAAGCGCACCAGGGCGACGCCGAGATCCTCGACGCTGAACTTGTCAGGCTTGTACCCGACTCCCCAGCCGCCCATCCCCTGGCCGGTCGTGCCGAGGTGGTCGAAGGTGGCGCCCAGCGCGATCGCGGGCTTTGGCATCCCCATCAGCCACCACATGATATCGAGCATGTGCACGCCCAGGTCAACGATGGGGCCGCCGCCCGACTGCTTCTTGTCCTGGAACCAGCCCCGCGGAATTCCCGTGCGCCGGAAGATGGCCGCTTTCGCGTAATAGATGTCGCCGAAGCGCCCCTTTTCTACCAGGCGCTTGAGGAACTGCGCACTGCCGCTATAGCGCATGGACTGCGCGGTCATGAGGATGCGCTTTGCGCTCTTCGCCGCGTCGACCATGCGGCGGGCCTCGCGGGCGTTCATGGCGATCGGCTTCTCGCACAGAACGTGCTTTCCCGCTTGCAGAGCATCTATCGTGATGCCCATATGCGTGTTGTTCGGCGTGCAGACCGACACCGCGTCCACCACGTCGGCAGCCAGCATCTTCCGGTGGTCGCGGTAGACATTCGGGATGCCGAACTGCGCGGCTGCCGCCTGAGCGCGGCCTCGATCAACATCGCAGACAGCGGTGATCTCCACGTCTGTTCCGGCTTGGTAGCCCTTCATGTGGGCCGGGCCGATCGCGCCCGCCCCGATCACACCTACGCGTACCTTCTTCGCCATCGAATCCTCCCTCAGTCAATGCCATCCGGTCGGCCCCGCGCTTCGAGCGCCGACTCAGCATGGGCCTCCCGGTTCCGTCGCGCCGCGCGTACAGCTCGATTCCCCTCGCTGGGAGCCGCTCAGCGACGCTGCACTACTTTCGGCGCTTCCGTCACGGCCCCTCTTCTCCGCATCACCGCGGTCGTCTCGCGGGCATTGTGCGGGAGGCGCCGGATCTGAATCTGTTCGAACTCGGCCGACAACCGCTCACTGGCTTCCTGCTCGTGCCTCCTCCGGTTGGGCGTGACGTACTTGATCGTCATCACCGCAGGCGCGCCTGGCCTGAGCAATGGCGCGAGCTGGCACAGCAGTGAGGCCACCTCCGCGGGGTCACGGTTCATGTCCGACGTGAGTATGTCGAAGCGCCCCCACTGCTCCGGGTTCTCGAGCAGCATCTCGGCCCGGAACCGCAGGTGGCGCAGATTCGGCAGATGCTCCACCTCCGGGGCGAGTTCCGCCGGGTCCACCGCGACCACCTCCGAGACTGCGCCTGCGAGCACCTCGGCCCACCCGCCAGGCGCCGAACCCAGGTCCAGAGCGCGGCCGGTGGCGGGCAGCGCTACCGCAAACGACTCGAGTGCCTCGCGCAACTTCCACTGAGCGCGGTTCAGTGGCCGTTCGCCTGGCGCGTACTTCCTCTGCCTGTGCAGGTCTTTGTGGAGCATGTGTATAGGGCGGTTCACGCCAACATAGGCGGTGTTCTGGAAGACCTGCACGGTGACGTGCCAGTCGGTCTCCGTCTGGTACTCCCCAACGGCGCCACTCGTCCGCTCGAGAATAGCCGCCACCGCCTTCTCGAGGTCACGCGCCTGCCACCCATGGCTTCCCCTCCGGCGGCAGCGAACGACAAACGTCTCGCCCGGCTCCATCCGGCCAACGTCCCCCGCGGCAGCCGCAACGTCGGCGAACGAATCCGCCGTTGGCGACACCGCGATCTGGCGCTGGACAGGCGTGATAGACGCCACAACGGTCGTGTCGGCCTCTCTGACGCGCTCTGCCACCTCCTCTTCTGAAAGGGTAACCAGCATCAGCAGGTTGCCCTTGAGGAACAGCGGCTGGAACGAGGCCCCTGGGAGAACCCGGCGCAACTCCTGTCTGGCATCGGCCTCGAGGCCGGCCGGGGACGTGACGATGAACTGAGACGGTGACCGGGACGTCATGGGCGATCTCCTGGGAAGCTGGATCAGAGCCGGAGAAGCAGCCAGCATTCCCCGCGCTGCGGGTTCGGTACGGCCTCCATATCAGGTTCTGCTAAAGACTCTGAGGCGAGTGGCTTCGCTCGGGGCGGGCTGACTTCCTCTGTAGGCCAGGGGTTCAAACGCCCCAGACCACCTCTGACGGCGCTGAAGGCCGCTCGGCGGGCGAGGGCGCTTCGGGCTTTGTCGTGCCAATGGCACAAACAAAGACTAAGAATAGTTGACAATAAGACGCTCAATGCGGGTATAATGCCCATGCAGACTTGGGCAAAGGGAGGTGAGCGAAAATGTCCAGCATCACGCGATGGGACCCCTTCCGGGGGCTAGTACGAATGCAGCGGGATATGGACCGGATGTTCAGTGAGTTGTTCGGTCAGCCGCTGGTCCGATGGGAGCGCGAGCAGGAGGAGGGGATCCGGATCCCTTCCATTGACCTCATCGAGACCGAGCAGGAACTGGTGTTGAAGGCCGAGCTGCCTGGCATAGACAAGGACAAGATCCAGGTTGAGGTCATGCCCGACCGGATCACTCTCTCCGGCGAAATGCGCGAGGAGCGGGAGATCAAGGACGCGACTCTCCATCGCCGAGAGCGAGTCTGGGGTCGGTTCGAGCGATCCATTCCGCTTCCGAGCGAAGTGATAGGCGATCAAGCCAAGGCGAGCTACAAGGATGGTCTCTTGGAGGTCCACCTGCCGAAGAGCGAGCGGGCGAAGGCGGCGACGCCCAAGAAGGTCAGCATCGAATAAGCGATCGCGCACATGAGCGGGCGGAGCCACGCGGCTCCGCCCGCTTCTCATTTCCTTCGGGGCGTTGTCGTGACGCGCTCCGGCCACTCGGGCCAACCTGGACGATAGGCTGAACGGCGGTATCCGCTTTCAGGTCGGGGGAGCCACCGCACGCCGGGTGGAGGGGACAGCCGCAGCAGCGGGCTCGCCTCGCGGTCCCCTAGGGGCCTCGGAGAAAGCGGAGCGGCATGCGGCACAAAGGATGCGGAGGGCCTACCAGATCAGGAGGCGGACTGGGAGTCGTCCTGGCACGCCACTATCTGGAACCGCTGTCTTTCCTGGGCTTGTCGAAAGCGCCGGGCATCCCGCCAAGCAGACTTCTCGCTCAGCGCCTGGTCGAGCTGCTCCAGGCTGACCAGATGCATGTCGATCAGCACTTCCCCCAGCAGCAGGCCAGTTCCCTCTTGGCGTCTCAGGGCCAGCAGCAGCTCATCGGATGTGACTGCCTCGTCCTGCACCAGGACCTCGCCCAACATCGGCTCGATCTCCCAGCGCTCCTCGATCCGCTGCTGCTGCGCTGCCCGTGCCAATTCCGCGCTAAGCAGATGCATCTTCGGCGCCGACCTGACGTAGACAGCGGAGAACACCATGAGGCCGGCCGAAATCAGCGTGGTCGTACCCAGCCACCACCAACTCTTGTCCTGGGACGTCCACGCTTGCCCCAGCAGCGTGCCGGCCGCTCCCGACAGCGCAAGCCCGAACACCATGCGCCGCCAACGGACGGCTGGAACATCGCTACGTCTTGGCTCCGCTACAGTCATCACTCTCACTCCCCTCCGCTCCGCTTTTGCCAAAGCGCTCCCTGTTGCTCACTGCCCTGACTACAGCCACCTGGCGGCCCAGCGCCATCGGAACCGGCCCAGTCTCCTGTCGAGCTGTTCCTCCAGCACCT
>Ga0315280_10009176_pt1 | contig 12770 bp, 9 predicted proteins | sample YL17G06_40_MG_FD_203697 | JGI IMG/M metagenome (GOLD analysis project Ga0315280, IMG submission 203697) | Sediment microbial communities from Yellowstone Lake, YNP, Wyoming, USA - YL17G06_40 | ecosystem: Environmental > Aquatic > Freshwater > Lake > Sediment | place: USA: Wyoming | collected... | reverse complement strand
CGCTCCCGGGATGAAGGTCGTCGGTCCTGCGTTTACCGTGCGGACCGCTCCGGGGGACTACGCCAAGCCGGTGGAGGCGATAGATCATGCGCGTCCCGGCGATGTGATCGTGGTGGACGCGGGCGGCGTGCCGCCGGCCATCTGGGGAGAGATGGCCTCGCGCAGCGCCATGAACAAGGAGATCGCAGGCGTGGTGATCCATGGCGCGATCCGCGACAGCGGCGATATTCGCGCGCTCAGCTTCCCCGCTTTCGCCCGCCACGTATGCCCGAATGCCGGCGAGCCGAAGGGGCTGGGCGAGGTCGGCGTCTCGATCACCATCGCCGGTGAAGTGGTCGAACCCGGGGACTGGATCGTGGGCGATGATGACGGCGTCGTGCGAATCCCGCGCGACCACGCGGTGGAATGGGCGAACCGCGGGATGGAGTGGTACGAGCGGGAGAACCGCATCCGCGAAGAGATCGTACGAGGCGGCACCTACGGCGAGCTGGCCGAGCTCCAGAAGTGGGAGAAGCCGCGCTGACAGAAGTGGCGGGCGCACCGCGCGCTCGCCGCTCTCAGAGCGAGAACAGCGATCAGGATGAGGATTGCGATTGTTGGGCCGGGAGGCATTGGCTGTCTCTTCGCCGGGCTGTTGAGCCAGGGCGGGCACGACGTCTGGCTGGTAGACCGCCATGCCGAGCGCGCGCACCTCCTCGACCGGCGGGGCGTGTGGATATCCGGCGTCACCGGCGAGTTCCGCTCTCCCGTCCGCGCGACGGCCCAGCCTCGCGACGTCGGGCCGGTTGACCTGGTGATGGTCGCGGTGAAATCGTACGATACCGCCGGCGCTGCCGCCACCGCGCAGCCGCTGATGAGGCCCGACACCGTAGTGCTGACTCTGCAGAATGGGCTTGGCAACCTCGAGGTGCTTCAGCAAGCGCTGGGAGCGGACCGCGTGCTCGCGGGAGTGACCTCACAGGCTGCCACGCTCATCGCCCCGGGCCAGGTGCACCACGCCGGCGTCGGGATGACCATTATCGGCGAGCCCACCGGTGAGCTGAGCGAGCGGCTGTCGGCCATGGAGAGCGCGTTCACCGAGGCCGGCGTCCAGGTCGAGCTGACCACGCAGCTGCTGTCCGTGTTGTGGGGGAAGTTGGCCGTGAACGCGGGCATCAACCCGGTTGCGACCCTCGCCCAGACCCGCAACGGCGGAATCATGGAGTCCGCGAGCCTGCGGCGCGTGCTGCGCACGGTCGTGACCGAGGTGGAGCAGGTGGCAAAGGCGAAACAGATACGCCTGCCGCAGCCGGACATGGTCGTGCACGCTGAGGAGATTTGCCAGCGGACCGCGAACAACCTGAACTCCATGCTGCAGGACTACCACCGGCAGCGGCGCACCGAAGTTGATTCGATCAACGGCGCCGTGGTGCGAGCCGGGGCCGCGGTGGGTGTGCCCACGCCCGTCAACACGTCGCTCGCGGATCTCATCCGCGGGCTCGAGGAAACATACGCCGCAAGGGTCGCCCGCTAGCTGGTCCTGACGGACGCAGTAACCCCGCTGTGCCGCGCGAGGCGCTGACAGCCCCGATGCCGCCAGACGAGGTCCGACGGCCGACGTACGCGCGAGGATTCTAGGTGACAGGAAGGGCACGTGTATGATCATCGTTGGTGAACGCATCAATGGGACGGGTCGGCGGATTCGGGAAGCCGTTGCCGCCAGGAGCGCGGAGCTGATCGCCCAGGAGGCGACGCGTCAGGCCGAGGCCGGAGCGCACTACATTGACGTCAACGCCGGCAGCGACCCCGGCCGGGAGCCCGGGGACATGACCTGGTTGGTCCAGACCGTCCAGGGCGTGACAGACACGCCGCTCTGCATTGATTCGCCGAACCCGGAGGCGCTCCGCGCCGGTCTCCAGGCCCACCGCGGCCAGGCACTGGTGAACTCCGCCAGCGCTGAAGAAGGACGACTGAGCACGGTGTTCGCGCTCGCCAAGGAGTTCGGGGCCCGCCTGATAGCCCTCACCCTCGATGATTCCGGCCTGCCGAAGACGGCGCAGCAGCGGGTTGGCATCGCCCGGAAGCTAGGCGATACCGCGGCCTCAGTCGGCCTCGCGCAATCGGACCTCTTCATTGATCCTCTCGCCCGCGCGGTAGGGCTGGAGAACGATCAAGGCGCCGCGTTTCTCGACGCGGTCACCGGCATCCGGGCGGCCTTGCCCAGCGCCCACATCATCTGCGGTCTCAGCAATGTCTCGTTCCAGATGCCGGCCCGCAAGCTCCTCAACCGCACATTCCTGGCAATGGCCATGGCTCGCGGCCTCGACGCCGCGATCCTCGACCCGCTCGACCAGCCGCTGATGGCCGTGGCGTGCGCGGGCGAGGCCTTGCTGGGCCGCGACGACATGTGCCTGGAGTACATTCAGGCCTTCCGCGCAGGACGACTCGACGGATAGGTAGGTACAGGTTGAGCGCCCGCAACTCCTCACTGCAACACTTCTTCACGCCGGCCTCAGTGGCCGTCATCGGCGCATCGCATCAGCCCGGGAAGATCGGCCACGACATCTTGAACAACCTGAAGCTGTCCGGTTTCGCGGGCGCCATCTACCCCATCAACCCGAAGTCGCCCGAGATCCTGGGGCTGAAGTGCTACCCGAGCGTCCTGGCGGTCGAGGGCGCGATCGATCTCGCAGTGATCGTCATCCCCGCCAGGGCGGTGCTTGGCGTTATGGAAGAGTGTGCCAAGAAGGGCATTGACTCTGTCATCGTCATCAGCGCTGGGTTCAAAGAATCGGGGCCCGAGGGGATCGAGCTGGAGAAGGAGCTTGGGGAGATCGCCACGCGATCCGGGATTCGCGTCGTGGGCCCGAATTGCCTCGGGATCATCGCCACCAGCGCGGGGCTGAACGCGTCCTTCGCGCCGGTCTACCCGAAGGTCGGATCGCTCGCACTCATGTCCCAGTCCGGCGCGTTGGCGACCGCGATCCTCGACTGGTCGGTCCAGAACGGCATCGGGTACTCGAAGTTCGTCAGCTTCGGCAACGGGGTGGACGTCGGGGTCGTTGACCTGCTCCGGGCATGGGAGGACGATCCCGAGACCCGGGTCATCGTCGCTTACGTCGAAGGCCTCCCGAACGGCCCCGAGTTCATGCGGGTTGCCCGCCAGGTCTCGATGAAGAAGCCGGTGATCGTCGTCAAGTCGGGCAACACCCAGTCGGGCGCGCGCGCCGTCTCCTCGCACACCGGAAGCCTGGCGGGATCAGGCGAAGCGTACACGGCCGCGTTCAAGCAGTGCGGCGTGATCCGAGCGCACTCGGTCGAGGAGCTGTTCGACCTCGCCGTCGCCTTCGCCTACCAGGACCTACCCAGGAGCCGCAGGGTCGCGATCCTCACCAACGCCGGGGGCCCCGGCATCATGGCCACCGATGCGGTTGAGATGGCCGGGCTCCAGCTGGCCGCCGTCAGCCCTGAGACCGTCGAGAGGCTCCAGACGAAGCTGCCCCCGGCTTCCAACCTCCACAACCCCGTGGACTGCCTGGGAGACGCCGACGCATCGCGCTACAACTTCGCCGCGGAAACCGTGTTGGCCGACCCGAACGTTGACTCGGCTCTCGCTCTGCTTACCCCGCAGACGTCCACGCAGCCGCTGGAGACTGCCCAGGGGGTGGCCGCGTCTGCCGCCCGGCACGGCAAGCCCGTGCTTGCCTGCTTCATGGGCGGCGGCGCCATGACGACCGCGATAGAGGCGCTCGGCGGCCAGCGCGTACCGAACTACCCCTATCCGGAGCGCGCGGTGGGCGCCCTCGCGAGCATGGTGAATTACCGGGAATGGCGGGAGGAGCCACCCGATGAGATCGAACGGTTTTCGGCCGACACCGAGGTCGTGCGACGCATCTTCGCTCAGACGCGGGAGCAGCGTCGGGTGAACCTGGGAGAGGTCGAGGCGCGCCAGATCCTGCGAGCCTACAACATCCGCTGCCCGAAGAGCGAGGTGGCCCACAGCGCAGAAGACGCGGCGCGGATCGGGGATGAGATCGGCTACCCCGTGGTGATGAAGATCGTGTCGCCGGACATCCTGCACAAGTCGGACATCGGCGGGGTGCGCGTCGGGATCCGCGACCGGCAGGATGCGATGGACACGTACGAGCTGATGATGCTGCGCATCCGTCGCTATGCCCCGAACGCCGACCTCAGGGGGGTGTCAGTGCAGGAGATGATCCGGTCGGGGCGCGAGGTCATCCTCGGGAGCACGCGTGACCCGCAGTTCGGGCCCATGGTGATGTTCGGGCTGGGCGGAATCTACGTGGAGGTCCTCAAGGACATCAGCTTCCGGATTGCTCCGTTCGGCCGCCGACACGCCCGGCGTATGGTGGATGAAATCCGTTCGGCGCCCCTCCTGCGGGGGGCACGGGGTGAGCAGCCCTGCGACCTGGAGGCGATTGCCACCTGCCTGCTGATCCTGTCGCAACTGGTTACCGACTTCCCCGAGATTGTGGAAATGGACATCAACCCGCTGAAAGTGGGCGAACCCGGGACAGGAGCCGCGGCGGTGGACGCGCGGATCACTATTACCGAGCAGTAGCGGCGAGGCAGCGCGCCATGATCTCCGTCTATATCGCCTCACCCGAGCCATACTCCGGCAAGACGCTGACGTCCGTGGTGCTGGGCAAGCGCTGGCAGCGGCAGGGCAGGGCGGTGGGGTATTTCAAGCCGCTGGGGATCACGCCCGACATCTCCGAGCGCCAGCTCGCAGACGAGGACGCCAGGTTCGTCGCACGCGAGCTCAACCTCGATGCGCCGATGTCCCAGCGCTGCCCTATCGTCCTCGGGCAGCGCGCGTGCCCCATCGAGGCGGGCGCCGCGCGCGCCCAGGTTGCCGATGCCTACGCCGCGGTATCCGCGGGGAAAGACGTCATGCTCATCGCCGGCTCGGGTTCACTTCTGAGCCGCGGCGTCACGCTCGGCCTGGGCGGTCCCTCGGTCGCTGAGATGCTCGGAGCGAAGGCGTTGCTCGTCGCCCGCGTTGAGTCGCACCTCGATCTCGATGGCATCGTCGCGTGCCAGCGCGCGTTGGGGTACCGCCTGCTCGGGGTCATCGTGAATCGCGTGCCGGCGCGGTTGTGGGACATGGTGGAAAACGAGGTCGTGCCGTGCCTGGAGCAGTTCGGCATCACGGTGCTCGGCCTGCTGCCCGATGACGCCGTGCTTCGTTCGGTGGGAGTGAGGGAACTCGTGGAGGTGATCGGCGGCGAGTTCCTGGGGGGAGAGGGGTCCGCGGATGAGCTGGTCGAGAGCTTCGTGGTCGGCGCGATGGAGGTGAAGGCGGCGCTTCGGCACTTCCGCCAGACGCCGCGCAAGTGCGTCATCACCGGAGGCGACAGAACCGAAATCCAGCTCGCCGCGCTCGAGACGCCCACCCGATGCCTCATCCTCACGGGCGGCCTCCAGCCAAGCCCGACCGTGACCGCACGCGCCCGAGAGCTTGGCACTCCTCTCGTACTCGTCTCCCAGGACACGCTCTCCACGGTGGCGGTCATAGAGCAGCTCTTGGGCAAGCTGAGGCTGCGCGAGCCGAAGAAGATTGACCACGCCTTGGATGAGTTTGCGGGGCACCTCAACCTGACGATGCTCGACGACCTGCTGGGCCTCACCTAGCGGCATCTGGTCATGCTCTCTCATTCCCACCGCTCTGCCACTACAGTCGGCGTCATCTCGCTCGGCTGCCCGAAGAACCTCGTGGACGCGGAGGTGATGCTCGGCCTGCTGCGCGAGGCCGGCTTCGCCGTCGTGACCGATCCCCGTCAGGCCGACCTGCTCATCGTCAACACGTGCTGCTTCATCGGATCGGCCAGGCAGGAGTCGGCCGAGGCGCTGGCCGAGGCCGCCGAACTGCGCCGCTCCGGGAGCGCGCGGGCCCTCGTGTGCACCGGGTGCTGGCCGGAGCGCGACGCTGACGCCCTGCGGCGGCAGTTCCCGGAGATCGACGCGCTCATGGGGCCCGGTGACGTCGGCGCCGTGGTCGAGATCGTGAACCAGGCGCTCGCGGGCGGCGCCGCCCAGCGACCGCTCCTGCCGCCCTCGTACCTCTACGACGAGACCGTCCCGCGGCTGCGGGCGACCCCGCCGTGGACAGCGTACGTCAAGATCGCCGAAGGGTGCGATCACCACTGCCGCTTTTGCATCATCCCTCACATCCGCGGCCGGTACCGCAGCCGGAGGATCGGATCCATAGTCGAGGAAGCCCGGTCCCTCGCGCGCGAAGGAGTCCGTGAGATCAACCTCATCGCCCAGGACACAACCGCGTACGGCAGAGACCTGGGCGGGCCGGATATCGCCGACCTGCTCTCCGCTCTCGCCTCGGTCGCCGATCTGCGGTGGATCCGGCTCCTCTATGCGTTCCCCGGGGGCATCACGCCGCGGTTGATCGAGGTGATGGCGGCCCATGACAGGATCTGCCACTACATAGACGTGCCTTTCCAGCACGCCGACCGCGAGGTTCTTCACCGGATGGGCCGCTCGGGCGATGGGGAGACCTACCTGAACCTCACCCGGCGGCTGCGGCGTGCCATTCCGGACGTCGCCATCCGCACCACCTTCCTGGTCGGCTTCCCCGGGGAGACTGATGCCGCGTTCAACCGCCTTCTCGAGTTCCTCGATGCCGCCGAGGTGGACCGGGCAGGAGCGTTCTCCTATTCCCCGGAGTCGGGCACCCCGGCCGCCGATATGCCGGACCAGATCCCGGCCAAGTTGGCACAGGAGCGCTACCATCAGGTGATGGTGAAGCAGCAGGCGATCTCGCTGGCTCGCAACCGGCAATGGGTCGGTAGAGAGATCGAGGTGCTGGTCGAATCTCGCAGGCGCTCCCGAAACGAGTGGGTAGGTCGAAGCTTCCGGGACGCGCCGGAGATTGATGGGTCCGTGATCCTCCGGACAGGGCGGCGCCACCTCCATCCCGGCCAGTTCGTGCGGGCCGAGGTCACTGCTGCCGATCCGTACGACCTGATCGCGCGCGCAGCGCGAGACTGATCGCCCCGTAGCGGAAGGCCTGCTGGCTGCGGGGGGAGGGTTACGGCGTCTCGAGCACTTCCAGCTTCACCTCGCGAATGCGGATCGCGGCCGCGATCGGGGTCTCCAGCACGCTCTTCTCGATCGCGATGTCGGCCGTGGCCGCGGTGGGTGGGGTTTCGCCATCAGCCACCAGCAGTTGCCAGGTCCCGATGCGGCGGAGGTCGTAGGGATTGCTGTTGATATTCGTGATCCACGTCCCGTCGCCAGCGTTCACCCCCAGCTTCACGTACGGCGCCAGGCCTGGATCGATCTTCTCGACCTTCATCCAGCACGAGAGCCGGTAGCGGCTGTAGGGGAGAACGGGCACGCGGGTTGAGGCGTAGCTCCAGGCGCGGCCGGCCTCCCGGCCGGTTGCGATCAGGCATGGCTCGCCGTCATCCGTGCCTGCCGCGAGCGTCACTCCGTCGGCCGCTTCCCACGCGCCGACCCCGGAGGCGAAGCGCTCTCGATATGCCGGCTCGGTTCGCCGCTGCACGCGTTCAGCTCGCACCTCGCCCAGATCGTAGCGACCCTCTGCGTCACGACCGGCGAGCGCGATCATGATGCTCGCCCCGGGATCCTCCGGCTTCACCATCTCCAGCTTGAGCCGGTAAGTGCCCGGCGGCGTGGAGGCGGGCGCCAGGAGTATGTCGGCCGCCGCGACGCGCTCGCCAGGCCACCAGAGAGTCGTGGGCTTGCGCGGGAACGTCACCGTCTGCGCCACCGTCTTCCCCCCGCCATCCACAAGCGACCAGCGCAGAGCGTAGCTGTCGTAGCAGGGAGCGACGCCGACGTTCCGCCACGTCTGCTCCAGCGCGAGCCTGCCCGGTCTCGACCCGTCGAGCCGGATGCGATCATTCGCGCGAAGCTGCTCGAGCACGAATTGGAAGCCAATCCTGCGCGCCGCGTCGAGGACGGCCTCCTTCACCTCCGACGGTGGATTCTGAAGCTCGTGGTAGCCGACGAGGTTGAGGTGGAGGTAGCTGATGGGATCGGACAGGCCCTTCTCGAACGTCTCCCGGATCCCCCAGCCTTTCCGCTTCATGTCGTCATACGAGCTGTGGAACTCGTAGTTGCAGATCACGCCGCGGCGCGAATAGGGCCGGTAGAAGCGCGTGCCCACGTCAGCCGACGGCCCCCAGGGCGTCAGGCCGTCCTGGCGGAAGTGCAGTCCGCGGATGGCAGCGTAATCGTTGATGCAGTCATAATCGCCAACGTTGAGGAAGACGCGAGTATGCGGAAAGGCGTGCGCGAACGCATCGATGACACGCCGGTACGCGGCGATGTACCTATCCTCGGTGAAACCGGTCTGGCGAAGCTCGTCGGCGGTCCAGCGCGAGAGGTGCATCTCCCCCCATTCGCCGATGCTGCCGATGTCTACGAACTCCAGGCCCGGACGTCCATCCAGGTACCTGCCGAGATCGGCGATGAACCGCTCCTGGATCTCGAGGTACTTGTCATCCCAGAAGACCGGATCGAACTGCTCGTCTGTGTAGAGCCCCCTATGGACGACGAAGGGCACACCGCTGTCGAACACCCACTTGGGACTGACGTACTTCAGCCGCGAATGCATGTTGGAGGACATGAAACGGAACGCGACCCGCTTCCCCCATTGCTTTACCCAGAGATCGAAGATGGGGCCGAAATACTCATCGAACTTGTGCCGCCCCTCCGCGTCCGGCTCGAGCACAGCCCAGTCATCGCGGAAGTAGCCCACCGAGATGAGCTGCCTGAACCAGGCATCGGGCGGCATGTCCGATGGGTCGAGCGTACCCGATGCATACAGTCCCATGCCCGGGTTGATAAGGGGAGCATCGGTCGCGCTGAGGGCGATCTCCCTCATCTGTACCTCTCCCTGCTGCATTTCCGCACCGCAGCCAGCAGAAAAAACGGACACGATGAGCGCGGCGGCTGCGGCGCAGACCCTCAGTGCAAGGCTCATGGAACGGCCTCTTTGCGTAGATGAACAACAACTTTCGATTCTCCATGTGACAGCGCGTGTCCTGCTCCAATGCCAGCTCGAGTGCTCGGTCGACCCGACGGTGACAGCAACGGGAACTGTACCCATCACGGTGCACGGTGACCCCGATGTCTTCAGCCTCTCGCTGGCCGCCGATGCGCTGGTGATCCTGTCTGGCGGCACCTGGGAGCATGGCTGCGCGACCTGGTGGAGCGATGCTGGCGTCGGCGGTTACTTCTCGCCTGCGCAGCCGGCCGAAGCCGACTACACGGTCCGGAACACGCGGGGGCGCGACATGCCCGTCGTCCTGAGTGCGACTGCGGATTGCGGTGGTTGGCCGCCGCAGTACTCGATGTCATCGCTGATCATCAGCGTACAGCCCGACCCGCACAGTTTCTGGGTGACAGTAAGTTCCCCGCAGCCTGCCGTGCTCACAGGGGGTGGGACATCGCAGTTGAACGCCACCTACACCGACTGGCAGGGGCATGGTCTGTCGTCGTGGGTCTGGTCGGATGGGGGCGCGGGCGGGGTATTCTCGCCATCGCCCGATGTCCCGAACCCGACGTATGCCGTTCCGCTGGGCGCGATGGCGGCCGACACCGTGATCGCCCTCACCGTGACCGCGACATGTGACGGACCGGAGCAGCTCTCCGATACTGCCACCACGTTGCTGGTCGTGAGCCCTGCCGCCCCGGGCTCGTACCAGGTCGCCGGCAGCGAGTTACCGATCGGCATGGCATGGGACGAATCGCTGCTCGCCAGCGTCACCTGCCAGAACACGGGCTCGACGACATGGTCCCCGGGCAGCTACCAGCTTCTCGATGATGGGCAGCTTGGCCGCTGGGGCGCGAAGGCCGTGGATCTGACATCTCCGGTCCCGCCCGGGCAGGGCTACGACGACGCCATGCGCCTCGGACCGGAACTGCTCGGCCCGGAGGGTCTGACCGGCACCTGGCAGGTTCAATTTGAGCTGCGCGACGCCGCGACCCCGCAGGTCCCGGCGATCAGTATATACGGCGCCACCCGCCTGTTTGGGGTGGATGAGCTGAACGCAGCCAAGTCCGCCGCTCTTACAACCGGCATGCCGTACTACCAGGTGTCCTGGCGTCTCCCGGGGGGCATGACCCCTGGCCAGTACGTGCTGGTCGTGTCGGCGGAGGACGAAAACGGCAACTTGCGTGAGCTCGCGAGGCGGGTGCCTCTGACCGTCGCACCATAGGGCGCGGTCTTACGACTGCCGTGCGCTAAGCCCTTGAGCCTGACGAGCCGCTGGGCGCCACTGAGCCCTCCTCGGGAGGCGCCGCTGCGGACGCCCCAATGGGCAGTGAGAAGGTGAAGGTGCTGCCGCTCCCCGGCTTGCTCTCCACCCATATCCGGCCGCCATGGGCCTCGACAATCATCTTGCAGAACGTGAGGCCCAGCCCGGTTGATGTGCGCCCGGCGGGGTTGCTCTTCTCGAGAACCGCGAATCTGTCGAAGATCACGTGATGGAACTCCGCCTCAATCCCAGGTCCCGTATCAGAGACGCTCACCAGAAGCTTGGCGTTGTCCTCCTCGGCCCTGGCGCTCACTCTGATCTCGCCCTCCGATGGCGTGAACTTGATCGCGTTCCCGACCAGGTTGGTGATCACCCGGCTCAGCCGCTCCTCATCGCCCTGGATCATCGGCAGGCCCTCGGGGACATCAACCGACAGCCTTTGGTCGCGCTCGCGAGCCAACTGAGCGACTCGCCCGACGCCGCGCCTCACAAACCTGGCCACCCTCACCGGCCGAGGCTGAAGGAGCGGACTGCCGGAGTCCAGCCGGCTGATGTCCAGGAGGTCGTTTACCATCCCGAGGAGTTCCTCTGCCCCCGAATGCGCTATGTCAACCAGCTCGCGAGTCGTGTCCGGGAGGTCGGAATCCTGAGCCATACTCGACAGGCCTCCGATCACCGCTGTGAGCGGTTGGCGAAGGTCATGCACCAGCGCGTTCGTGAGGCCGTCCTTCTGGCGGGATAGCTCCTCTATTTGACGACTCTTCTCGGCCACCGCCTGAGACGCGAAGAAGGCGATCGCGGAGGCGAGGATGATCTCGGCCAGCAGCGAGATGTAGTGGTAGTACAGCATGCTCATGTCGAGCTGGCCCATCAGGTAGTCCATCAGGAAGTAGTGGTTGACGTACTGCCAGAGGATGAAGAGGATGAATGCGAGCCCGACGCCCGCGAGGAAGGGCTCACTCAACAGCTTCCGCCAGCGTGCGCGCATCTCGATCGCCTCCTTGGCGAAGACCTGCACCTGCTGATACCCCGGCCTGCTGAAGATTCTGTGAACTCTCCGCTCCCTTCGTGGCTCCGCTCGGCTTGACCGCGGCCAGTTGTCTCGGCGGCGCGACATCACGCCGCGCCGCGTCCGAGGCCGGAGGAGCCGAGCCGGCCGCCGTGCGGCTCAGGGCGCTGTGCGTGCGCCCTCTTCCCACAGATGCCGAAGCAGCCCCAGCGCCGCCTCCACCATGGTCGCCACCGCCTGCGAGGAGGGACGAGCGATTCGCCTCCCCCGCCTCCCACGCCTGCTGGGTCACGAGGTAGCCGAGGTAATCCCCGCTCAGCTCCACCGGGTACGTCCACGGGAAGGGGCTCTCAGCCTTGATCCGCATTCCCCACTCGACGAAGAGCTCGCCCGGCAGACTGGCGAAACCCACCTCACATATCCGCCAGGCATGCAGCACAATCCTTGCCTCGGTGATGCCCTCCTGCCGCATGAGCTCGAGTTCGCGGCGGAACACATCCTGCCCATCCGACGGCCACTGCGAATCGCGGATGCGCTGCTCCTGGTCGGCCGTGAAGTCGCGGTATGGAGCCGCCGCGACGGCCATGTCCGTCGACGAAGCTCTTGCGTCCGGGGCTTTGACCTGAGGAAAAGGCGACTTTTTCCGGAGGCCGTCTTCTCGCGAGCCGGCCCACCTTACCCCTGCTGGGTGATCTTGCGGCCCCGCAGGCCCGCGGCTGCGCTCCACCGATGGCGTCAGTGCCGTCTTAGCGCCAGCTGTCGTCTGCGCCTTCCCGCTACGATCACATGCGAACAGCAGCTGACGATTGTCCGCGGAGAGGCGAGGTTGACTTCGATCGGCATCGGCAGTAGCATCTGGAGAACGTGGAACGTCAGGCGTCATCGCAGAGCAGAGCAAGATGATCCGGTCTACGCTCAAGCGAGTGCCGGGGCTTCTGTGGATCTACCGGGCTTTCAGGCGGCTGTTGGGGCACCGCCCGTCGGCACGAGACCGCACTGCTGCTGTCTGGGGTCGCGCCGCTGCAAATGGCGAGGGGGGCGAGTATGCCCGCGAGTGGTTAGGCTGCCCGCAGGTGTTGCGCGAGTGCGTTTTCCCGCGCCTCGGCGGCGTAGATTGGTTCAGCTTCCTGCGAGAGAGATGTCGCCCGCTGCCTCGCGAGAGGTGCTTGAGTCTCTGCTGCGGGGATGGATCGGTTGAGCGCCATCTTGTCAGCATGGGGATTTGCCGGTCCTGCGAGGGCGTTGACATTTCGCCGGCTGCCATCATGGTCTGTCAGCAAGAGGCGGAATCAGCCGGCATTCCCACGCTGACATACAGGGTGGCCGATGTTGAGACTATCCACCTTCTCGTGGACTCGTATGATCTGGTCATCGGGTGGATGGCCCTTCACCACATCCGGAACCTGGCCCGGTTGTTTGGGGAGATCAGGCGAGCGTTGCGACCCGACGGCCTGCTGGTGCTCAACGAGTACGTGGGCCCTGCGCGGTTCCAGCTGCCGAAGACGCAGGTGGCGCTG
>Ga0315280_10009175_pt1 | contig 12772 bp, 15 predicted proteins | sample YL17G06_40_MG_FD_203697 | JGI IMG/M metagenome (GOLD analysis project Ga0315280, IMG submission 203697) | Sediment microbial communities from Yellowstone Lake, YNP, Wyoming, USA - YL17G06_40 | ecosystem: Environmental > Aquatic > Freshwater > Lake > Sediment | place: USA: Wyoming | collected... | reverse complement strand
AGAATAATAGAGCTAAACAACAAAGGATTACTGAATGAATATTACGATAGAAACTTGAACTGTTTACTACACTTTAAATATCCTAAGGACTTTATTCGTAAAACAAAGAATTGCTTTATCTCATTTATTCCAGAGGAATTGCTAAAGCAAATACAGAATTCTAAGCCAATAAGTTATGATGCAATAAGTAGAAGATTATATCGAAATAATGCCAAGTGTAGAATCAATGAATTGAGAGATTACTATGGAACATTCTTATTAAATCATGGAATCTTAGAAGCAGAGATTAACTTATGTCAGGGTCGTATTCCTCCATCAATATTCATTAAACACTATTGGAGTCCTAAACTATCAGAATTGAGAGATAGAATATTCAAGGCACTAGAAGGCTTAGACACAAAAAGAATCTAAGATTCTTTTTCTACTTTCAAAGTCACAAACATTCTAGGGACTTCATAGAAAGAAAAGTTCAAATCTTGTAGAACTATCAACCAAAGAATTAATAAAAACAAAACTCGTTAAGAAAGAATGAGAATTCCACGTGCCAACAAAGAATGAACTATTAGAACTCGCTGAAGAAATCAAGAAGTGCATGGAGTGCCCTTCCCCTTATGAGAAAATGACTAATGAAAAGAGTACATTCTTCAGAGATTTGTTCTTGGAAGGACCATGGTTCTTTCCACCTAAAAATTCTGTGAAGGGTTTTCTAGGAACAGGCTCTGTTATGTTCGTAGCAGACAAACCTGCTGCTGGCAAACCTTTCAAATCAGAAAAAGACCCAATACAGTACTTCTATAATGTGTTGGAAAGATATGGTTTCTCCAATGCCCATATTACCGATTCCATCAAATGCAGGGGAAAAGTGAAAGAGAAAATCTGCAAAGAACAGTTTGAGAACTGTAAAAAGTGGTTGCTTAAAGAGATAGAACTAGTGAATCCAGAATTGATAGTTGCAGTGGGAAAAAATGCATATTCAAGACTAAGGACTTTGAAACTGAGTGTTCCCTTGAAAATGGTCCCTCACTATGGCTATATCAAATACATGAAGAAAGAGGATCGAGGCAAGCTGGAACAGAAATTTAAGTCCCTAAAGGATTGAGCACGAAGAATGGACCTGAAAAAAAAGTGAAAGAAAAAACTTGGAATAGCTTGTCTCTCAATTAGCTGATCTTATATGTTTTCTTGATTCAATTAATAGAGCAGAAATCAAAGGTAACTGGTATATGAGGGCACTAAGCACAACCTTGACATTATTGATTCTTTTCTTCCACTAGCTTCTTCAGAGCGTTCACATAGTTTTGAACAAACAGTTCAATGTTTCTTTCTAGGTTTTCCATCCTTCATCAGAAGGGAATTGGCAGTTTTAGGAGAAAAGCTCTTCTGGGAGACATCTAATCTGCTTTTGGAAATCACTAGTCTCTTCTTCAAAGTCACAAACATTCTAGGGAGTCTTTAGAAAGAAAGATTCACAAGAAGTCTTCTATAAGCAACTACAATGTTTCATGTGTAACATTCTTTCATAAAGTATTTAGAGTTTTAAAGTGCTAGTCATTAGTAGAGAAGAGGAATAGAGATTGCAAGAAATCAATTGCTTTACTATTGATTTGACTAAGATAAAGGGTAGGGGAGAGTTTGGATGTCCAAGGTGTGGTATTAGAATCTCTCCTGATGATGAAACAGAGAATGCTTATACAGTCTTGGAGTCAGTGATGAAGGGAGACTATTTAGATAAGATAGTCTTGCAATGTAACAAATGTGGAAGCCAAATTCACCTAACTGGGTTTCATATTTTAAACAAATTAAGATAATAATCCAGTTTTACTGCTTTCCTTCATGTTAGTTATAGATAAAATACACACCCTCTCATACTCTAACACAATAACATACTCCAATAACAAATAGAACTTTATTCTATAACATTGTAGGGGAAAACGTAAATACCGACTCACAGGAATCTGAATGCAGGAGAGAAAGGAATGAAGACGAGAGAAAGAGTCGCATCCTTTATCCTGATTGTGTTTTTGTCTATCACCCTATGCACCCTCTTCAAAGCAGACACAGCACTTGCTGATCCATTGAACAAGGTCGAATTCGCAATAGAACATGGTTACTGGTTTGACACGCAAGACGACAGTGTGCAGAACGTGCCTATGCAGTGTTGGCATGAATGGGTTTTCCAAGTAGGGAATTTGGAAGACGAATCCAGGCAGCCAGTACTGAACCCAAGTATAACAGTCTCGACCAACCGTGAATTTGTCAGCTTCTTCCCCAGCAAACCAGAGATTTCTAACGGCAGCTATTCTTGGAACTTTCATTTAGAGCTTCCAGAAAACATGTGGCTACCAGTCACAACGAGGGAAGCAGGCTTCTTAGACTATCGAAGACCAGGACTATCAGCGGTGAGGCATGTTTCACCAGAAATGCTGTCCGAACCACTCACAACTCAAACCCTCACGCTGACTCTGACATGGGAGGAACCTTTGCCTGAAGATCTAAACTCAATCGAAGTAAATCTAGGTGCTCCAAATGTCATCTTTGAACAAAAGAGCCTCGTGAACTGCTCGATAGTTTCGTTAGCCCCAGTTGAAGACTGGCAGGTAAGACCGCAAGGATGGTATGCTGATCCCCACAACATCAAAATAGGCAACGCATATGTTTTCACAGCGGTTCTGCAGGCAACGAAATCTCCTGAACTCTTAGGTTCCCCTGTCTACAAACCCAGAATCGGCATACACTACACGAAAGGAATCTCATATGGGCAAACTGTAGTTGGGTCTTCAGTAACTGTGAACCACCCTGAGGGACCTGTCGTCACGTTTTCAGCTGAAGGCACTTACGAATGGGGAGGCTCAATGGCTTATAACAGCCAAGGTTTCGGCTTCAACCCTGTTATATCTGAAATCACACTCAACCCCAATCCTCCACCGTATTACATTGTGCGAGTTCCTGCAACAATAGACATTCACCCTGATGCACTAAACCTGAAGAGCCAAGGTAAATGGATAGCCGCATACTTTGAACTTCCTGAAAGCTATGATGTCGCTGACATCAATGTCTCAACCATAATGTTGAATGACACTATTCCAGCGGAGTTAAGCCCAACAGCCATTGGAGACTATGACAATGATGGCATTCCAGACTTGATGGTGAAGTTTAACAGAACAGAAATTGCCGAGTTTATCCTTTCTAAGGGTATCATGGTTGGCAATATAACATTAACCATAACTGGCAGGCTATATGACGGCACAATGTTTGAAGACAGTGATGTTATCAGGGTTAGGATGCCTGGAGACGTAAACAGTGATGGCAAAGTTGACATATTTGATGTTGTGCTGGTAGCGGTTAGATATGGAGAGTCTAATCCAGAGCCATACTACGACATTAACGAAGATGGAAAAATAGACATCCTGGACATTGTATCAGTAGCCGTAAACTATGGAAAAACATACCAGTAACAAGCTCAACAACGGAACACCATTCCAAGGAAGCGATAACATAAAGATAATCTTACCTATGCCTAGAGGACCATACCGAATATTCCCAATCCCAATATAATCCCCATTTTTCTAAATCTCTCATTTTATACCTTTACTAGCTAAACTTTACTATTATTTTATTCCAAGTATGTAACTTACAAATAATCACAAGCAATTAGTTATCTGTCATTTGAAGAAATCTTCTATAACCAAATACATTGTTTCACGTGGAACATTTTACTCGTAACTGTTTAACTCCTAACCTTCCAAATCAGAAATTTCTAAACCAGGTTTAGACTTAATCACAAGTGGACTTCTATGATGTAGACAATATACACACCCTCTCATACATTAACAATAACATACTCCAATAACAAATAGAAGAATTATCCAGAATTACTAAAGTATCTAAGTGAAACCAGGATGACCATAGAGACATTAAGGAATTTCCTTAAAGATTTCAATATTAAAGAGATAGACCAGAAGGAAGATATTTTCAATAGAATAATCTACTGTATGAAAGACTTTCCTTCTAATACTATAGAAGAGTTTGAAAGAAGATGGAATGAATACTCTTCTAGAAACGACTAGATTCAAATTGAAAGAGTTAAAGGGCATTGAAGACGGATAACTGTTGAAACATGGATTAACGAAGAAGCAACGTTTCTAGCTCAATATCTACGAAATGAAAAAGAAACATGGATTCCTAGAATTGTTCAGCTTTCAAACTAGCCCTTTTTTTCTCTCACTCAACTTCTTTTAGAATTTTTTCTGGGTCTGGGAGCTATTAATATTATCTTCTTCCTCCGCAATAAGGACATTTGTCGAGGGTTTCATCGTATAGGTTATGACAATAAGGACATCGAATTTTCACAATAACCTCTTTTTCCTTTATTATTTCCTTTTCCTTAGCCTTTTCTTCTTTTTCCTCTGTTACCATCTCACCTTTGATAGCTTTCCTTTCATACTCTTCTCTAGTCATGTAGTAAATGCATTTTTCTGCTTGGACAAAGTAGTCGTTTATTCCGATTGTGATTGGTGTCAACCCCTTCGTAATCATCCCAATAATTGCCACCTGAAGGATATTCATCATCGAAAACAATGTTTTCTTGATTAACTTGGAGCACGTTGTTAATATTGCTTATGAAATTGTTATGGCAAATAACGTCCGAGGACGCCCAATACAAGTATATGCCCTGATCGTTAGACATGAGAGTATTTCCATGAACTCTATTGTATTCAGGAAAGTGAGGATAGCCAACGAGAGTAATCCCATGCGAATTTTGTATCAAGCTGTTCCCCCAAATCCTGTTGGAACTCGAGTGATACGTGTAAACACCATATATGTTTTTTGTCAGCATATTCTCATCTATTTCATTGTTCCCGGTTGACCCTTCCACATATATACCGTACGTGTTTCCTGTGATGGTATTCTTGTATATACGGTTGTTATGAGAGCTTATGTCGATACCTCTCTCAAAACCCTTGACTATTAGGTTGGTGAGAGCAACGTTGCTTGCGGAGCCTGATATACTTATTCCTGTTCCTGTTCCTTGAACTGTGAACCAGGCACCATCAACATCGATGCTACCTCTTTCTATCACGACTGACCCAGTAATGTTACCTGTAAAAATGTATTTGACATTAGTGATGTTAGAAATCGGAGCTGTAATTGGATCAACTGAGCCGTTAGCCCTAATGTAAACAGTCCCAATCCATTCTGCTTTTCCAAATGGAATCCTATACGTTACTGGCAGAGTTACGGCAAGAATTGAAACAAGCAACAACACAAAAACTATATTAAACAGTCTCATTTGGATCCTCAACACAATATTTCTCTTTCAGTTTTTATGATTTGTGGAAGAATCTTCGATTAAATCTAAATGACCAATAATCCTTAGGAATTTATGATGTTTGATTTTGTGATTCTAATTAGCTCTTTTGGTTCTGCTATAATCTTGCCACAGTTCTTACACTTAACAACTTCTAGCGGTTGATACATGGGAATCATAACCCTAACCTTAGGTTCTGGACTATTTTGCTCAATGAAAACCTTGTAGTTATCCCTCATTTTGGACGGGGTACTGGTACAGATATTATTGTCCTTACTTTCATTCCTCAAAGGAAAAGAGACCACAGAATACTTGAACTTCGAGAAGTAACTAATTGGCAACGTTTCGCTAAGAATGGTCAAAAAATATACATGAGTGAAAAGAAAGCTGAACAATACGTAAAGAGTCTCACACAGAAAAATTACTTCTTGTTTTGGGGGAGTGGAAGAAGACGGTTCTATCCAGACAAACATACTAAACGATATTTGGATGTGTCCTACTTAGATAATATCCCAAAAGGCTTAAGGACTTATTTCAAATCGAATGGAATTGTCATCAAGGTCTGGAATCGTACAGACTTTCCTTTTGGATATACAGTTGAAGATGAGAAAGGGAATAAGAGATACTTCAATTGGCAAGAAGAAGAAATAACACCTAAATGCATGCATTAACTCTATCTGAAGCGGAACAGTCTTATAGCATATTAACATTTAGATTCCCTCCTTCATTCTTATAATAGAGTTAAAGTGACCACTATTACCAAATATTATCTGCTAAGCAGCTCCACAGTCATGCACAACAATGTGTCTAGCTACATAGGAATTGTCCTTGTCTATTAGTAAATTATAAACACTTTCAAGCATAATATCTCCAGCACTTATACGCAGTATTTTAGCCCAGAGAAATCCCTTTTGTGGATTATTATAGTCTAACTGTAACCTTTTATTTTCTGACAGTTCATCAAATCCCCATTTAGACTCAACAGTAACATAATCATCTTCAGTTAACTCATCTGCTCTTTTCCAACTGTTCTTTGTTAGATACGGGTGGTCTCTAGTAGTGTTTAGAAACCCTAAGGTAGAAATAATAATTGTTATGGTAGGTTCATTAGTTAACCTATTGATAGTCCCTAAAACCTTATGGTATTCTCCAGTATGTGTTAACACTTCATCTCCAACCTTAATCTTATTTATATCCTTTAAACTCGTCTTTGTAGTGATAGGAGTATACCATGGTACACATGCCCTCACTTCATCAAACACATGTATCTCTTCTATCTTGTCTTTAGGAAATAGATTAGCTACATACTCTATTGGAGCATTTAAATATGTCTCTTTCATATTTACACCCATTAATTATTCTGTCTTAGTAATTTATAATGCATGCATGCATCCAGAATATATGTACCTCTTTTTTCTAAAACTTCGTCATGATATAAAGTGACAGAAATTGTTTCAAATGTAAACCTCTTAGCTAATAGAGGGGATACAAAATACAAGTTACTTGGATGTTGACTTCTTCCCTCACCGCTTGGCATACTTGTGTTCATTAACCAAGTATCGTAATATCCTGAGAGCATGGTTTGAAAGTAAAGAGTTTGGTCTTCTTGGGAATTCATAGAATATGCAGAATTTCCCAAAATGATAAAGCAACAAACAATGATAAAACTTATCATACTTAGAGCAAGAAAACCCGTATTCAGCTTTCGGCTCAATACCATTGCCTTCTACATATTTCACTCTACTTTTGAACTTATTAAGCCTACAACTTAAAATATATAAAAATTTAAAATTGAAAATTAGTATTTTGTGATTCTAATTAGTTCCTTAGGTTCAGCTATAACTTTTCTGCATTTCTTACATTTTTCAACCATTAGGTCTTTGAGAAGGAAATCCTCTAAAGTTCTGGTTCTTGTGTTCTTCCACCACTAAATATGAAAATAAAAGCAGTTATGATGTATCCGAAAACTGCTGATATAGTGAAGTTCACAAGATTAACCATCCAATTAGTGATAAAATCCGCTAATGCTGAAATTTGCTCTTCAAGAGGTGGTCTTGATTGAATGAAAAACCAGAATGAAAGGTATGGAATCAAGAAATTCAAAAGAATTGTTATCCCTATCGTTATTCCTCTTACCCTAAATAATTTGAAAATAATCAAGTCTATTATCACATCAAAGACTGTTGCCCAGAAAATAGACCAAAAGTCAAAAACAGGTATTACCATTGCTTATGTCATCGTCTGTATGGCTTAGGGTTTTCGATGATGTTTGTAATAATCGTTAATGATGTGTTCTACTTCATCCAATGTTCTAGCTTTATCCAACTTCTCACGATATTTCTCATCTGAATAAACCTCTATAGGAACATTGAAATGATAATTGAAAATGTTACCATATGTTTTTGTCTCTGTCTTCCAACCTTCAACAGACTTGCTTTCAATCTCTCTCTTTTTAGTAGCACTGGTTAACATTTGTTTAGTCTGATAACTTCCTAATGGAGTTCTGGGTGGAGCATTGGGACAATTATGATTCTCAAGTAGCCTATGATCTTCACAGAAGTATTTTCCACAGTAATTACATTGGAAAGGAAGTTCGACTTCTACTCCACAAAACTCACACTTTGGCATCTTTATTCCTGAGTTTAAACTGGTATTAACAGAAATAAGTGAATTTTGGTTTCAGTATTAAAGGAAGAAAGAAGACTTTGAATGGATTAGGTTAACAGACTACCGTTTAATGACAGGTTACATGACCTGAATACGTAACAAAGACTAAGCAACTAACGAAGGAATCTTAGATTCTTTTTGGCTAGCAATAGTGAATTTAGTGTAGTTAGTGAATGTAAAAGAGAAAGAGAGTCATGTAGAAAAAAGGGGAATTGAAAGAATCTCTAGATAGTCTATGTCTCTACTACATGGTACAGTTGGTATATTGCTCCAAGGATGTTGTGACCTTCTTGAACTCTGGCTTAAGACCACCATACTTGATGAGTATCTCCTTAGCTTTCTTTGTGTATGGATTCTCAAAAGCCTCATTGCCTAACTTATTTCCTTCACTGAAGAAGTGGTCGAAACCTCTTCCCATTCTTTTTCCCCTTGATGTATGCATGTCTAAGGCGTAGTCTGGAATTGGCAACTTCTTGTCTTCATGTTGAATCTGTCCGTAGACAACAATTAGAAGGTCATCAACTATCCTGGACTTGGGAGATCTAGCCAAGAACAGAACTGCATGGACAAGGAATAGTCTGTATGAATCATCCTCTTGTCTCCGGGCATCATAGTATTCCTTCTTTAGTACATCAATGGTCAGCGGAGCAAGTGATTCAGCTAATCCTATGTCTTCAGAAGCTATGACTCTCAGTCTATTCCAGAGTGCAGTAGGGTTGAAACTTTCCAGTTCTGCAGCCCAGAATACTGCTTCATATTCATTGCCTCTCCTAATGTCCTTCTGTAGTGCTGAAAGTAACTCATGGAAGTCATATCCTCTTTGGGTTTGTGGCATTCTCAACCCTCCTTGGGCTCCCTTAGTTTCAATGTTTTTACTCTGGTGAAGGCTCTAAGCTGGTCTATCAGTTGGTAAGTCTTGGACAGTGAAGGCTCAGGCAGGTTGTTGTTGTAGTTGTCATATCCTACGTGAACAAGGACTGGACCTATGTCTTTAAGCCATTGTACAAAGATTTCTGGATCAAAGTCCATTATTGGCTCGATAGAAACAACTTTGTTCTTAAATGGTAACTCTTTCATCCACTTGTATCTCTCAGCAGTTGATGGACTACCTGAAACATGATAGTCTCTGTTAGTCTCAATTGTAGCTCCAAGGACTACATTTTCAGGATAAAGGCCTAGGAATTCATGATATTTCTTAGGATTCTTTGTCAGAAACAAGAAGTTGCTTGTTGGACTTTTCTTAACAGCTTCTATTACTTCTATGATCCATTCTTTTGGCACCCATTCTCCAAAGAGATCACCCATGTCAGAAACAAAGACAGACTGTTTGTAGAACCTCCTATTCAGTTCCTTTTCAACAAGTTTAGGCTTGAAGCCATCTTTGTATCTTTCAATGTTTCTCAGTTTGGTTTCTGCCAGTCTCCTTGCCCAGCAGTATGTGCAGTTGTGTAGACATCCAATGACCGGATTCCAAGTTCTGGTTATCACATCAAACATTCCTGAGCCAAACTCCTCTCCCTATTGGGATCAAATGATGTTGGTGGCAACATTTGTTCAAGTGCCCTACGGTAGTTGTAAGCATGACTTCTACAACAGCCAATTGTTTCCATTATCTCTTCAACAGTTAAAGACTCACCCTTCTCCCTTGCTAGACTATGCAATTTAAGAAACTTGTTCAATGTTTTAATTCTGATTTTTCCATTGCTCAAATAATATTCCTCCTTTTCAACCTTGGTTATTCTGAGTCCCTTGTCCTCCAGTACCTTCACTAAGTTCACTATGTTCACTAACTTCACTAATGCCAAGCCTCTGAGCCAAATTTGTAACCTCAGAAACCTTGAAAAAATATTCAGTGCCACTACCTACCCTTCTTCTGTTTGAGAAGCCCAGTCTTCTTAGCAGTCTTCCTAAATCATCTCTGCGAGATTCTTCAGATTTTTCAAGAGCGAGGTTCTTCATTCTCTCTAGCAGGTCAGTGCTATCAAAGAATTTTGCTAGGGAAAATATTGGTTTCCAGAGCTCCCATTCTCTACATGCAAGAGTTGTATCATTTTCAAATTCAGAATATGTTCGCCTAATTTCCTTCCAGTTTTTCATAAGAAACGGATAAATTAAATCTCTGATTTGTTGCCATACAGGGTCATTTTCTCCAACTTCTTTGTTTGTTATTTCTCTATTGGAACCCCTTTGCATTATGATTGTTATACATCTAGACTCCAGTACATCTTCCAGTCCTTCTATGTTAGCCAGCATCTTTGGTCCATAGACTTCGAATGATTCAGGTACAAAGTTGCCATCTTGAGTTCTTCTGTTTCGGTATGTTCTCAAACCTTTTTTGTATCCATTCAACAATATATTTCTGAAATCTACAGCCCTATATCTACTTGAAAGTTGCTCTGTTTCATCTATGAACAAGGAGCATCTGTTATTTTGGATAAGTCTGTAGATGGTTGCTGTAGTCATGTTTGCACTAGGAATAGAGTTGAAACATATGCAACTGCAAAGTGTAAGTAATTTTGTTTTTCCACTCTGGCTTATCCCACCGACATAAACATAAGGATAGGTATTGAACAATGGAAATAAGTAGGTTCCAATGCTCCATAAAGCCAAGAAGTCATATAGCCTTTCATCTGAGAATTCTATATATGTAGTGAATTCATTTTTTAATTTTTCAAGCAGTTGAGCTTTTTCAGTGGCAGTTATTTCTCCTCTGCAGAACTTCTGTATACTTTCAAGAGACCATCTTGGTTCGAAACAGAAGTCTGAATGCACTAGTTCAAGTGCATTTTGTTCCAAATTGCTTCTCTCGCAAATAACTACTTTTTTATCATCTCTTATCAAGAAGAGGCATCTATTCTCATTCTCAGTGCTTCTTCCTTGTGTAGGTAGCATTTGTCCAATGTAAGCATGTTCAGAAACAAAATCAAGGGCTGGATGTATCCTGTTTGAAATTGGTTCACTAAGTTCTAATAAGCTCATCTTTTTTTCTCCTTTTTTTTCCACAACTCAGAAATTGTCGAAAATGCATATAATCAATGTCAACGATTTCGCTAAGAAGATTCATATAGGTTCAGAGAAAGACATAATCTTGGAATAAAAAATGTCAAGGGCAAATCATTTTTCATTTAGGTCATTATTTTCCAAAAACTACATGGATACCTTAATGGGCACCTGGTTCAACAAATCTGAAATAAACATATTATGGGAACTTGGGAGAAATGGTCCACGTTCCCTCTACAAGCTAGCAAAACCTCTTCAACAAGCAGAGATTCTGTTTGCACAGAAAAAGCGAGACAGTCCAGCTACGAAGATAGAAGAATCGTTCAACTATTACCGTGATTTTATCATCAAGATTGTAAGGAATCTTCAAGATAAAGGTATGGTAAAAACATGGACAGATTCAAAGAGTAAACGGCATCCAACAATGATTGAGTTGACTTTTCATGGATTGGTTCTATATCTTCGTGAATCAAGGGATAAAGGACGGTTCATTCAAGCAGTAGAGAACTATTCAAAGTACCTTCCGTTTTCTAGGAACTGGGAAATACTAAACAAGAAGCTGGGTCAGGGATTTGTATACAATACTTTGGAACAGACTGTAAAGAACTTTTCCAATATCAGACAGGCTGTATTTAAGTTCAGACCAATTGGTTTGGAGTTTCAAGGGTTTATCGAAGACACCTTCACTTCTGGAGATTTAGTCAAGGTCCTGAAGAGAAAGAACGAGAAAGCAGCAAGATTCCTAAAGACTCGAGAAGCCTCGACTCTGAGGAGCTCATACATAGCCTATCTAGCTGTCCACGACCTAATGATACTGAGAAAACAAAATAGGAAGGATATAGAAGGACTCCTTCCAAATCTTCATTCAGAGAAAGAACTAGCCTACTTTGGAGGTAGACAAGTTAGCACTAATTCTCTTTTCGATGGAGACCGCCTCAAGGAATTCTTTCCAAAATATGCTGATATCGAATTCTTTCTTACTGGAATGTTTGTAGAAAAACTATTGTGGCATGAGATAACTGTCAAGAAGAAGCATGAAAATCATGACTTTGAAGTCGATTATCTATTTGAAAATAAAACCAGAGTAAATTTATAATCAAACTATACTCTCTCACTTCTTTTCGCACATATTAAGTCAGAAAAGTACCCTCCATTGTTTTTCTTTATCAGTTCTTCTTCGGGTGGACTCCAAGCACAGATAATATGCTTCAAATGCTATGAGATTTGGAATTAACCATGTTAAGAAACTATGGAAAGTAATCCTAGGTTACTTTTTCCTTGTGGAAACTAAGTACATGAATGAACTACATTGTAGCATTTAGGCTGTTCATCTGTTTATAATGCATAGAGGAATAGGCTTCTAAAGGTTTTTTGCACATTTAACGGATATTTCACATATCACCACTGAAGAATTGTCTTCAACGGTCTTTTTATGTGGTAATTGGTCATTCTGGTCATCCTAGATGATCTTGGATAAGTATGGAATCATAAGGAGGTGAAATGAATGGGAAAAACAAAATGTGTCAAAGATTTCAAATGCGAAGTTTGTGCTATACCAAGTATGTTACAAATCCTTTCAAAGAGCTATGCAAGAGTAAGGCATTACAAATTCCTTATGAATAGAAAACCAGTTTTTGAATATCACAGAAACTCGATAGAATATGTAAACAGAATCTTAGCTAATATCAAGGATGACCAAAGCAACAATAAATCTTCAAGTGGTCAATGTAAAGCCAGTTTTTCCATAGACCAAAATCTTAAAGAATCAAGCTCTGATTTAGAAAAGAATGGGCGGGG
>Ga0315280_10009174_pt1 | contig 12773 bp, 11 predicted proteins | sample YL17G06_40_MG_FD_203697 | JGI IMG/M metagenome (GOLD analysis project Ga0315280, IMG submission 203697) | Sediment microbial communities from Yellowstone Lake, YNP, Wyoming, USA - YL17G06_40 | ecosystem: Environmental > Aquatic > Freshwater > Lake > Sediment | place: USA: Wyoming | collected... | reverse complement strand
ATCCTCGCACGAATCTGCGTCTACAACCTCAGACAACTAACCTACCTCAAACACACCCACAACATCCCAATAGGCTTCTCCAACGCGTAGACAGCAGAGAAAACGACAATTGGTGTCCCAAAGCCGAAGCACAGTCGGGTGGCTGAGATTCTTAATGCGGGGGAATCGTTAATTACGTTGTGCACTCTCGTACTTTGCATCATTAGTGATTCTGCATGTCTGATGACATCTGTATCGAGGAACTAATCAAGAAAGACGCTATGTTCGTGGCTCAGCTGTCTCCAGGGCAAAAAAGGGCCTTCGTGATGGAGGAGGGCCAAGGGATCTACGTAAGGGACCCTACAGGCAAAGAATTCATTGATTGCACAGCAGGAATCTCCGTCAACAATCTAGGTCACAGCCACCCCAAGATCGTAGAAGCCATCAAGATCCAATCTGGAAAGATTCTGCACACATATCCATTTGGCAATTTTATTTCTAGACCTCAAGTCGAATTTGCGGAATTGCTTGCGAAGGTCAGTCCTGGCCGTCTGTCAAGAAGTTTCTTCTGCAACAGCGGAACAGAGGCAGTTGAAGGTGCTTTGAAACTTGCGCGAAAATTCACTATGAAAAAGTGGTTTATATCCTGCGAAAAAGCCTTCCACGGAAGGACTTTTGGGTCAGCGAGTGTAACCTGGAAAGAGATATACAGAAAGCCCTTCGAACCATTGCTACCTGCGTGCAAATTCATTCCCTACGCAGATGCAGACGCGCTAGAACAGGCGATAACCGATGATACCGCCGCCTTTATTGTTGAGCCAGTCCAGGGAGAAGCAGGGTTCATTGTTCCACCCGACGACTATTTCCCGAAAGTTAGGGAGGTGTGTGACAGGCACGGGGTCCTACTAATCTTGGATGAGGTCCAGACCGGTTTCGGGAGGACCGGGAAGATGTTCGCTTGTGAACACTGGAATGTCACTCCTGACATTATGACGCTTGGCAAAGCCATCACATGTGGAGGGGTTCCCATGGGCGCCTTCATATCGACTCCTGAAATCATGGACTCCTTCAGGTGGCCGCCTCTATCGCACTGCACGACCTACGGCGGACATGCTCTCGCCTGTGCAGTAGCAAAAGCAGCACTGGAGACAACAATAGCTGAGAGACTTCCTGAGAAGGCTGCGGAGAGAGGTGCCTACTTCAAGAAGAAGCTTGAAGAGCTACAAGAAGAGTTCCCGAACTTGATTCGCCAGATCAGAGGATTAGGGCTGATGCTGGGCGTCGCCTTTAGAGACACCGGCGTGGCCGATGCATTCGTCAACGGATGCTTCGAGAAGGGCGTCATTGTGATATGGACGATAAACTCGGCAAACGCGATTCGGATATCGCCAGCCCTCATAATTACCAAAGAGCAGATCGACGAGATAGTGCTGAGGTTCAGGGAGGTCTTGAAGGGTATCCGCTAGATGGAATTCAGACTCTATCCCGAAGTGAACAGGTAGTCCTTGAAGCCCTTCTCATGAAGATCCACCAACACGCCTCTCAGAATGAATTCTGAGTATTCGCTTCCTGCATTGAGACATAATGTTCTTCCTATCCTGAGTGCTCCCTTCGACTCATGAATGTGTCCATGAAGCCCCAGGAGAGGCTGATACTTCTCGATAGTCTGCCTTACCGCCTGTGAGCCGACGTGGATCATAGTCATTCCTCCCCGCTGGACTACTGGCCTCAGCTGTTCGTCCAGTTTCGGCGCGATGTCCAATTCCGTATTATGGGGCGGGCAATGCAAGCAGAAGATGGCGTTGTTCATGTCATTGACCTGACTCGCCATTGCCTCAAGTCTTTCTTTCAATGCACCCTCATCGACATCTCTAGGGCACCTCCAAGGAGTAATGTTGGCATAGCCTGAACTAATCATCTCGTGATGGGAGTCAATTTCGACAACTTTGCCTTCAGGGTTGACAACGTATTCCGATTTCTCCAATATCTCATCGATCTCATGCCGGTCGTCATTTCCTGGAAGAACGTAGCACTTTATGCCGGTTCCCTTCAACTTCTCGCCAGCTATGTCGAGCCATCGCTGCAAGGTTTCGTTCATGAGGCTCGAAAACAGCTTATCTACCTTCCTAGGGTCAGCGTTGAGTTCATCCATTTCTTCTTGAGACGTACGGTACGGATAGTATCCCGAATCTCTGATTCTCTTTTCGATCTTCTCGACCTCTTCGCTGCTCTTCAGGACATCATCTATTCCCATGAAGTTCGCCTTGTGCGATCCGTCGGGATTTTCCACCAAGGGCACTATCATCTTGCCCGTTATGTCTCCCCCCATGATTATTGCATTCGCATTGTAGAATTTGCCGGAGCTCACGAACTTGAGGAAGCATATCTCCGATCCGTGTATGTCGGTCGTGAAAAAGATCCTAGTCTTGACCAAAAGATCTCCTCATGGTTGTCAAAGCGGAGTGCCGCGTCCTCATTCCTAATAAGAATTTCTAGCCAACTCCGAAAGGTGTGCGAGGCTCTTATACTCTATAGACACTCACGGCAGGTTACTCGCGGTTCACCCAAAGACTAAATATCCGCAGGCGACACGACGAGCAGGTTCGGTCATATTTGGCAATGCAACTCGCAGCTTGCATGCACTGTTTCCCGATGTATTCTGTCGAGAAGGTAATTGACATCGTGAGTGGACTTGGTTTCAAGGCAATCGAGCTTTCGGCTGTCAGGCCGCACATATACTATCCAGAAGACTATACGAAAGAAGAGGTTAGAAAGATCCGCGAGCTTACTAGATCAGCCGGTCTTAAGGTCGTTGGTCTGCACGCTGACGACGGCAGCGCTTTCTTCTCCAACCTCACACACCACAACGAAAAGGTTCGTCGCTGGAAGATCAACAACCTGAAGACCAGTGCGGAACTTGCATCCTTGTTAGGAACTAACATAATCACGACTACATCCGGTTACTATTGTTCAGTCGGGACACGGAAAGAGAAAGCATGGGAATGGGCCAAGCAGGGCCTATCCGAAGCTGCACAAGAATGCGCAAACCACGGCGTGGTGATTGCGCTTGAACCCTGCCCAGGGACGCTTATCGCTGACTCTAGGGACGGGCTTCTGCTCGTCGAACAGATAGGCTTGGACAACGTCAAAGTGCTGCTTGACACAGGTCATGCGATGATGTCATTTCACAGTAGCTGGAGAGAAAACGGCCCACATCCCGTGGACTCCGTCTACGAGCTGAAGGAACACCTCGTCTACGTCCATCTTGACGACAATAACGGAGTGGAGGATGAGCATCTCGTCCCTGGCACGGGGGTAATTGATTTTGAAGCAGTACTGGACGCCCTGCGTGATATCAAGTATCGTGGGTATCTTTCTTTGGAGCTCGCAGTTCGTGACCCAAGGGCTGGATTCAAGCGTAGCCGGCAATACCTCGAACCGCTTCTCAAATCCTAGGAATCTATTCAAGAATGATGATCGCTGAAGATGACAGGACCGATATTAATCGTTCTTGCGCGTTGCACTCGCATGGAACTGGGTTCAGACACGCTGTGAGGGATCTGCATGAAAGGAGGCTATGTAGGCAAGATCCTACTGGTTGACCTATCGAATGAAAGACTAAGGGATGAAAATTTGTCCGACATATTCCCAGAACCTGTGCTTAGGAAGTATGTCGGTTGCTTCGGACTTGGGATGAAGATCCTCTACGAGCGATTCCGCATTGGCGCACGAGCAACAGATCCGGAGAATCCACTGATATTCATGACAGGTCCACTCACGGGTGTACCGCTGGTGCCTGCTGCAACCAACACAACCATTGCAACCTTAAACGCCGACACCAAGTTTACAGCTGGCCGGTCTCACTCCCACGGTTTCTGGGGCCCTCATCTGAAGTTCGCCGGCTACGATGGCATAGTGGTGAATGGGGCTTCGAGAAAACCTGTCTACCTATGGATTACTGATGGCAGGGCCAAGATCAGAGACGCCACCGAGTTCTGGGGGAAGGATATAGACACGCACGAGACGGAGAATCTCATCAGAGAAGACATTGGGACGCCAAGAGCGAGCGTTGCGGCCATAGGACCCGCAGGCGAGAATGTGGCCGCGGGAGCTCTGATCGCGAACGACAAGAACCACTCATTCTCTCATTCAGGCGTCGGCGCTGTCATGGGTTCAAAGAAACTGAAAGCGATCGCGGTGTACGGAACAGGAAGGGTTCCGATCGCCGACATTGAGAAGCTCAGGCATGTAACCGCAAAGTGGAAGCAGAACCTTTCCAAGAGCGAGGTAACACAGGGCGAGAGCAACGCAGGGGCTGGGAAAGGCAACTGCGTCTATGAGAAAGAGCATTCGATCGCGTCAGGCAAGAACTTCCTAGAAGTGAGTCCGCCTGAATGGGGCACTGGAATGTCCTCAAATGAATTTGAGCTTCGGCCATGTTTCGGATGCCCCATAGCCTGCAGCTACGATGTCAAGATCGCTTCAGGTCCATTCAAGGGCGTCGTGGCAACCATGAACGGAGGAGGAGAGAATTTGGAGGGCGCCGCTTCAATATCCGGAGTATATGAAATGGGCGCTGCGTTCTACCTCACTGATCTCTGTGATCGATTGGGATTCGAATCAAGCACCATAGGATGCACAATAGCTCTTGCGATTGAATCCTACGAGAGAGGTTTACTGACCAAGGAAGAGACTGGAGGTATCAAGCTGACTTGGGGAGACGCTAGACTCGTTGAGAAGCTGTTGAGAATGGCCTCTAGGCAGGAAGGTAAGATCGGTCAGCTTCTCGCGCTCGGACCCAAGGGCGCCGCCGAACGAATTGGCGGAGAAGCATCGAGATTCGCGATACACGTGAAAGGCGCGGGGATGAACCTTCATGACTGGAGGGCCGCGTGGGGGGTGATGCTGGGACAGATCGTGGGAGGAGGATCCTCATGGCCCGCTCCTGCCGCGAATGTATATACGGCCGAGCCTGATGTAGGATTCGAACAATTCGTAGATCCATTCGATCCCAAGGCACAACCTCCGGCAGTCGCGAAAACTTGGCCAAAGAAGTACTGGGACGACTGCCACGGCACCTGCTGGTTCTCTACGTGGGGAGTTCCAGGAAGCATCAGCTTCACAGCCGAGGCCGTCTCGGCTGTGACCGGGTGGGGCTTCACGGCCGAAGAGGCGCGTATGGTAGGCGAAAGGATGGTGCATCTGGAACGAGCGTTCAACGTCAGGCTTGGTCTTACGCCAGCTCATGACTACGAAGTTTCGCCGAGAATTGTCGAGTCTCCGACTTCAGGGAAGGGGAAGGGAAAACCGATGGCTCCTCATGTCAGGACGATGGTGACGGAGGTATACAGATTAATGGGTTGGGATGAGAAGACAGGAAAACCTTTGAGAAGTACGCTGGAAAAGGTTGGTCTTGAGAAGATAGCACAGGACTTGTGGAGTTGAGGTGTTAGTTATGAAGAGATTGGATGACAAGATTGCACTAGTAACTGGAGCAGCTCAAGGCAACGGCAAAGGAATAGCAAAGAGGCTGGCTGAAGAGGGCGCGACCGTTGTCCTGACGGACGTGTTGGAAAAGGTTCACGAGACTGCGAAAGAACTCAAGGCCTCCGGACTCAAAGTCGTCGGAATGAAGATGGATGTCACCAAGTCAAGTGAAGTGAACCAGACTGTGAAGAGAGTTCTTGAAGAGCTCGGAAAGATCGACATACTTGTGAACAATGCGGGCATCTATCCGGATGAGCCGCCCATATACGACATGCCGGAGGAGTTCTGGGACAACATGTACAATATCAACGTGAAAGGCGTTTTCAATTGTCTGAAGGCAGTCCTTCCAGTCATGGTCAAAAGGAAAAGTGGAAAAGTCATCAACTTGTCATCTGTTACGGGGCCGATGGTATCGGTTCCCCATTCAAGCGCGTACTCGTCCACGAAAGCCGCCATTTCCGGTCTGACGAGGGCTCTGGCGCTTGAATTGGCTGACTATGGCATTAATGTAAATGCGATGTGCCCTGGCTATGTCAAAACGCCTGGCTCACAGTACCTGGCTGAGAAAGAGCGCAAGATCGCAGCATCAATACCGCTCAAGAGGTTCGGCTCCACAGAGGACATAGGCGATCTCGCTGTGTTCTTGGCATCCGACGAGTCGAAGTACATAACCGGAACAGAAATAGTGATCGACGGCGGCAACATCATACAGGAAGTCAAGACTGTACCTTAAGAGCACGATGCAAGAAGGGCGAACGGAACCAACTGGCCCCATCTTCTTGGGCCCTTGCATTCTTGTGCGTGGCGTGCGATGTCTCGAGCTGAGCCCTAGATTTTTCCTTGGCTCTTGGCTTCCTTGAGAACCTCTTCGAATCTTTCAGCGATCTTTTCGATCTGTTCTTTTTTCGCGTTGACGGCTGGCTTCATCTTCAGGACGTTACCGTATGATCCGAATACGGGCCCAGATATTCCGATCATCAGTCCTTTCTCATATGCTTTCTTCGCTATGTAGGAGGCTTCATGGTTTGCTGGTTTCTTGCTCTTGCGGTCTTTCACCATCTCTAGTCCAATCATCAGTCCCAGTCCTCTGACATCTCCGATCACAGGATAGCGTTTCGCGAGCTCATTGAGGCGATCCTTCAGAAGCTCTCCCATTTTGGTCGAGTTCTCTGCGAGTTTCTCTTTCAGCATCACGTCGATCATCGCGAGTGATGCGGTACATGAGACAGGGTGGCCGAGTTGGGTCCATCCGATTTCCCATCCCTTCACGTTCGAGTATTCTTCTGTCGCAATGGCTGCCGCAAGTGGATACCCGGCGCCGATGGATTTCCCTAGGGTTAGTATGTCGGGTTTCAAATCATAGAGGTCGGAGGCGAAGAGGCTGCCGCAGCGACAGAATCCTGTCTGTACCTCATCGACTATCATTGCGACGCGGTTCTCTGCGCAGATCTTCGCAGCAACTTTCATGGCCATCTCTGGTGCTACTATCATTCCGCCATTTGCCTGCACGAGCTCGAAGAATACTCCTGCTGGCTTCGAGTCGACTGAGTGCTTGAGTGTCGTCTCGATGAACTGTGCGCAGAAGGCACCGCAGTCAGGGTATTCCAGTCCGTAGTGGCATCTGTAACAGTAGAAGTTAGGAATCCTAGTCTGCTTTGTTAGATATCGTTCCAGTCCCGTCTTGCACTCCTCAAGCATCATAGGTTCCGTATAGCTGAGAGGTATTGTGCCGAATGTTCGGCCGTGGAAACTGCTGTAAAACACTATGAACTCCTGGCCGCCTGTCTTTCGCATGGCAAGATGCATTGCCGCCTCGTTAGCGCCCGCACCTGACAATGCGAACAGCGTCTTCTTCAGTCCTCGAGGCGCTATCTCAGAGAGTTTCTTCGCAAGCAGGATTCTCGGGATCGAGTCATAGACTGGGCTGACGTACTCGATCTGGTCGAGCTGCTTCTTGACCGCATCGATCACCTGCGGGTTCCTGTATCCAAGATTGAGAACCCACTCCGCAGAGATCGCGTCGAGGTACTCTTTCCCAGTTATGTCCTTGGCGTACATTCCTTCGCCTTGAACGAAAGTTATGGGAACGTCGCCCATGACTTTGATCTCGTATTCCTCTCTCATCTTTCGTATGTCTTCCTGCGTATAGGGCATCTATGTTCGTCTTCTCCTCTTGGTCAGTTGCATCAGGTTTCGGATTGTACTAATGCTTTGATTAGTTTTGTATCGGTGGTCAGCAATTTCAAAGCTTCGTTTATCTGGTCAAGTTTGAACCTGTGAGTGATCAGGGTCTCAAGGTCGAGTTTTCCATCTGCTACCAGTGCCAGCGAGACGGGATACTTGAGCGGGGCTCCTGCTACTCCGTAGACTGAGAGTTCCTTGGTTAGGATCAATTCTGAAGGGGGGCCGTGAGTCATCAGTTCTTCTGATGATCCGACCAGCAGAATTCTTCCCGCGTTTCTGGTGAGGTGGGGTGTGATCTCAACTGTCCTGGGCGAGCCGGTTGTGTCAATCACGATGTCAGCGCCGCCGTGTGTGATTTCCACAACTCTGGTCTTGAGGTCGTCCGTGGATGGGTTCACAACATGGTCTGCGCCGAATCTCTTCGACAGAGCTATCCGCGTGTTGTTCACCTCCACTGCCAGTACGTTCAGGCCGGCGGTCTTGGCAACTTGAGTATGTAGGAGGCCGATTGGGCCCTGGCCTAGAATCACGATGTGCTCGCCGGGTAGAGGTTTGGCGTAGTCCATGGAATGTAGAGCGACTGACGCGGGTTCCAGCATCGCTGCCTCTTCAAATGAGACCTTTTCTGGAATTGGGAAGACGTTCTTCTCTGGGGCTACTACATATTCAGCAAGGGATCCATCTGTGTGCATTCCCATGATCTTTCTGTTGTCACAAACTGTGTATCGGCCTTTCAGACAGGTATTGCAGGCGCCGCAGTATCTGATAGGCTCAGCGACGACTCTGTCTCCCACTGCAACCTTGGACACGTTCGCTCCTACTTCATCGACTGTTCCCGAGAAGTCGTGTCCGAGTATGAGGGGAGGGTTCACAGGGAAGTTTCCACGGTAGATGTGTGCGTCTGTTCCGCAGAGGCTGCTCCATTTGACTCTTATTGATACGGAGTTCTCATCGACGGGCGGCTTCGGTCTTTGTTCGATCTTGATGATGCCGGGTCCGTGGAAGACTGCGGCTTTCATAGTCCACTATTCCTGCGAGAATAGTATCAGGGGGATCCTGTGCTTGGAGGAATGGTCGAGATCATTTCTTGTCGAGGATCTTGATTGCCTCGAATGCGATTTTCATCAGAGATCCTACTCTCGGTATGGTCTCTCTGGGTAAGATCTCATCGTTGTTGATCATATTGCCGGTGACGCAGAAGAAGGCGCCGGCCTTGAGTCCTCTGAGCCTTGCAGGCACGATCGTACCTGCTGCTTCGTTCTCGACCGCCAGCACCCCCGCTCGGGCGAATGCCGAGATCCTAGACAGCCTTCTTTCCGTGTGCGGGAAAGCTCTGGGTCCGGAGCCTCCTTTTGGATCTCCGGTTCCTTCGTTGGTTTCCACGAAGTACGCATCGTGGGTTCTAGTGATTCCTAGGTAGTACTTCTCCCCCAGCTTCTCAGCGGCATCGACCAGTGCCCTCGTCACCTCCAGATTACAGACAGCCGGATATTCCGGAGGCATGTACTCCAAGGATGCCCCATCCGCTCTAACGCAGCCTTCGCCTATTACTAGCTCTGAGAGTTTCAGCCAACTCTGAAGCGATCCACATGTTCCGAAACGTATGACGGTCTCAACTCCCAAGTTGGCGAGCTCCTCGACAGTGACTGATGCTGCAGCGGATCCCCAATTGGTTGCAGCAACACAGACTTTGATCCCATCGTAGAAGCCAGTCCATGTTGTGTTCCCCCTAAAATCGCCGACAACCTTCGCATCTTTGAGGTAGTCCGCAGCAAGCTTTCCTTTTTGCCCGAATTCATCTCTCCATACGATTGCGTATTTCCCAACATTCGTGTCGGGTCTTAGCCTCAGCCCGACATCCCATACCATGCCAACATAGCCTTCAGGAGTTGTAAGCTCATCAATCGTGTATTTCTTCGGTTCAGGTTTCGACAATTCGATTCCCCGTGACGCAAAGATGAAATAGCGTATATAAGATATTTCGCCTTGCTCTGGCTGTGCAATGTTCGTCGGTGACATCGAATCGATTTCGAGGAATACTCTTGTCCTACTGAATGTGTCGTGGCGAATCGATCGATGATTCGTCGGAAAGGCATCGAGTCATTGTGCGTTATATAGAACTTGAGCCATGTCTTGATATCTCAATGCTTCGAGTCTGCTGCCACAATGATAGAAACGCAGCTGGTCAATCTAGATAGGGGTCATTTGCAGTGCATCTTCATGAGGCGCGAACTCGACACGTCAGGCCGGGTCGGGTCCAGCTGTCCGTGAACAGGCGATGATGGCAAGGAGCCGATAGTCCTCTTGAGGAAAGCCATCGTGGGATACTTCGACCTGTGTACTGGGTGTGAGATCTGTCAGCTTGCATGCTCGATGACCAAGTATGGCGCCTACTCGCGAGCAAAAGCTCACATAAGAATCACAAGAGATCTCAAGCAGCTGACATTCACGCCTGTCGCTTGCATTCAATGCGACAAGTTGCCGTATCACAATTCTCCGTGCATGCAGGCCTGTCCAGTCGGTGCAATCACGAGAGACAAAGATACGAATGCAGTGATAGTGGTCGACGCGAAATGCACAGGGTGCAAGCTGTGCGTAGACGCATGCCCAATCGGCATGATTCAGTTCGATGCCGCGTCGAAGAAAGCGTCCAAATGCGATTTGTGCTTCGGCAAACCACGATGCGTGGAGTACTGTCCGTTCGGCGCAATAGAATACAAATGATAGGCGAGATCTCGTACGCTATTCTTGAGAGATCATAGGACAGCAGATGAGTCGGTCTGCCGTGACGGAGCTGTAGGGCGAGAGCGATTGCATGGGAGGAGGCCTCTTTGCCCTCGATATGATCGTTGCTTGGGACCTGGTCGTGGGTAGTTGAGCGTAGAAGATGAAATCAAAGACTACGCGAGAGAGATAGGCGTAGCAGCTGTAGGAATAACCGGTCCCGAACGCCTAGACGTGGCTCTGCCGATATATCGGCGAAGAATGGAGCGAGGCTACCTTACGGGTTTCGAAGAGAGAGACTTGGAGCTTCGACTCGACCCCGGGCGAAATCTAGCAGGCGTCCAATCGGTGATCTCTCTTGCCGTGCCGTACAACCTCGACTACGTCCAATCTAGGAAGCCAAGGTTCAGCGGACAGATCGCTAGGGTGGCATGGGGGAGAGACTACCACGCAGTAGTTTCCGAGAAGATGACCGAGCTCTCAGCGTTCCTCAAGGACCACTTCGCCGATCTTAGATACACGGCGATGGTGGACAGTGGGCCGCTCATGGATCGAGTGATCGCCTGGCGGGCAGGGCTCGGATGGTTCGGCAAGAACAATACTCTCATAGTTCCCCGTGTGGGATCGTGGGTCTTTCTCGGCGAAATCCTGATCAACAAGCGACTCCGGACCGATTCCCCCATCCAAGGTGATTGCGGTCAGTGCGAGGAATGCCTGAAAGCGTGCCCAACGAAGGCTCTCGTCGAACCTCACATGCTCAACGGCAAGATCTGCTTATCGTATCTTACCCAGACCGCTGACCCAGCACCTGACCAGATAGTTCAGAAGATCGAAAGACGAGTCTACGGCTGCGACGTCTGCCAAGAAGTATGCCCTTACAACAAGGCCGCGCCAAAGATCGGTGACAAAGCATTTACACCACACGTAGTCGATCCCCACCCGGACCTCCTTGACCTGATAGGCATGGATCAGCGTCGCTTTGAAGAGACTGTCGGACAAACCTCAGCAGGATGGGTTGGCCGCAGCATAATTCAGCGCAATGCCATCATCGCATTAGCAGACTACAAGGATCCAGACACACTCCCGATTGTGGAGAAGCTCCAAGGCGACGAGCGACCGCTGATCAGCGGCGTATCACGATTCGCCACGAAAGCAATTCGAGGAGAAATCAACCTGCAATAGCACGCGAGAGGGACGGGCGCTCTAAGGCTTGCACGAAGAGTCTTTTTCCATCGAGCACGGACGTGACGGTTGTGTGCATTGCCCACCATGCCGCCTCGATTCCCGCGCGGCCTAGTCTAATTGCTGTCAGATAGTAGGAGGAGCCCGTCTGGACCGTCTGTTGGTTGAATCATCACTCTCCGCTGGTTCAGATTCTATGATGTTTCCATCTTCGTACCCATCAATGCGGGGATTGAGAACTCGCGCGTGACGATCGCGAGATGCGATCCCAACGCGCCGGCGGTGCAGACAACCCCAGCCAGCTTCGGCAGCACGGGTCCAAGCGTCGTTATGCCCGCGTCCTCAACCATGACGATCCTGCCGTCCGCGCCCTCCTTCCACCAAGACCATGAGAGGTTTCAGTAACATGCGGTCGGCTCAGCGGTTTGCGGACGGCTACAGGTTCTACTACAACTTCATACGTCCCCATGGAGGGTTGGGCGGTGAAACTCCGGCAGAGGCGGCCGGGCTGAAGCGCGATGCCAGACACTCCAACAGGTGGTTGAGGCTACTCAACGGCTGAGAATCCCCGATTAGTGTATCTCTTTCACTGAACACCCTCACTCCTGCCATGGAAGCCCTCATTCTCCATTATAGCACACGGCAAAACTCGTCGTGAGCATGATCACAAGTAGCGGGAAAGTGCTAGAGTATCACGGACAGAAATTGCGTAGCCTGCAAACAGATCAGAAACCACACCTGCTTCCATATGGAGTATCGGAAATCGGAGAAGAATGACGACGCCTATCGCAAGAAGGAACGATGGAACTGCGACAAGTGCCACACAGAAAAAAAATCCACTCCCAGAACGGCGCCAATCGACGGTTCAAATCCTGATGCACGCACGCAGGTTTCATCGAGAAGAACCGTCATGTGCATGGCCACGCCTGTTGAGGGAAGAGCTTTTGAAGCTACATACAGATTGCACAGCATGGTAAGAGTCAGTAGCGAAGTAAGGGCTGCAATGATCTCGGCCATGGTTTCGCTGATCACTACCGCGCTTCTGATCTATGCTACCGTTCCTGGTCCAGCTCCTCAGCTTAGGATATCGCCTAGTGCTCCTCCAAGATGATTATCCCACATTTTCTGCATAGGCGCGGTCTCTTCTCCTTCGTTCCTCGTTTCCGAGGCGGAGACTGTTCTGGATGGTGTCTGTTCCTCCACGCTATGAACCTTCG
>Ga0315280_10009173_pt1 | contig 12774 bp, 18 predicted proteins | sample YL17G06_40_MG_FD_203697 | JGI IMG/M metagenome (GOLD analysis project Ga0315280, IMG submission 203697) | Sediment microbial communities from Yellowstone Lake, YNP, Wyoming, USA - YL17G06_40 | ecosystem: Environmental > Aquatic > Freshwater > Lake > Sediment | place: USA: Wyoming | collected... | reverse complement strand
CTGGGCAAACGTTTCACTCAACGTGCAGGCGTGAGATGTTCAGGTCGGGCGATAATCTGTTTCGTCTGATTACCTATGTCGACATGAACGACGTATGATTTGCCGCGCTTTTCATGAATTACCCCAATCCTTCCATGGTAGCGCCTGTGCGGCATGCCCTTGTGAACAGCGGGCTCAATCATGATCGTAACCTTCTCTCCGGGGCTGTAGGTTCTGAGAATTCTGCTTAGCCCAATTTTTCCTCGTTCGCGAGGTCTCTTCCGGAAAAGGGACCGCGTCCGTGAGCGGTAACCCTTTGAGCGCTTCATGAGGCATAACCTTGAATTTTGCTAGCAGACTAAGACGCGGGCTAATTAACTTTCAGTCAGCGATTCCTTCGGTTTCTGGGATTCTGTCCGTAGTAGCGTATTTTTCCGATGCGGGCCTTGATCCAGAAAGAATAGTCACTTTTGACTGGTACTGCTGGCTCCCGCACTCACTATGGTCCTCTAGGGGCGCGTCTTCTCGTTCTCCATTTTTGGGAGTGACTGGAGTCACGGATTCTACACCCGTATCCCATGTTTACTACGACGAGCCCAAAACTCAGAGGCCGCACAGAACTAATCAAATGCGACAGGATCGTTGGAGGACAAGTTGGCCCCCGGCCATCGGGCCCTTCTCACCTTCTGCTTCGTGCCTTCTTTAACCCAGGTACGGGGATGCTTCCAACAGATTCCCAAGCAACATTCACGGGCGAGAATGGAGAGTGCCCATATCCGGGGCGATTCAGGAGCTGCGTCTTCACCTTCCCGGCCAGCGTTACCACGTTGAAGGCGTCCATCATCGACACGGATCCCAGCTCCCATCCCATGATGTTCGGATCATTCTTTGACATGACGAGGGCGAGGAGGTTCGAGGAGCAATTGCAGTTTATGAAGAGGGTTTGGTCTGGCGAAGCCGTGGGGGAACGCGTAGGCAAAATCGGGCTTCCCACCGTTCAGCCCGGGGGTCCTGAGGTTCTCATTGGAGGGTATTCCCCGGCCGCGGCCTCGAGAGCAAGCGGTTTCGCAGATGGCTTCATTGCAGGAGGAGGACTAGACGCTCAAGGTGTGGCTTCTCTCTACAAAGTAGTTGAGGATTCGTGGAAAACGACAGGAAGGAAGGGGCGGCCGCGTCTGGTTTGCCCGGCCTACTATCAAATCGTTCTCGGAGATCGGAGCCGACGAGTTTGTGCTCTGGCCGTGCATTGCGGAACTTGAACAGGTTGAGCTAGCGTCAGAATTAATAGATTAGTTACCTTCCGCCCTCAAAACTCCCTCTGTGGTCCAGTGGTGCGAACATGAACGAAAATCTATGATTGGATCTTGGTTCATAGCGATCACACGGAGGCTGGTGTTATGTTTTTGCAAAATCGTGTAGTTCGTTATGTTGTATCGGTCGTGGCTTTCATTACGACCGCTTCCGGCTCATTGATAATTGGTGTCCTGTTAGGCTCGTACGCTGTGAAGCTTGGATTTCCATTAGGCAGGGTTGTAATTACAAGTGCCTCGATGGCTGTCGCCATCTTGCTACCGGCGTACGTCGTGAAGAAACTGCTTGTGGATTACTGGTAGTCAGTGTGTGTATGTCTAATGGTGCGCGCACACACACACGCACGAAAAACAAGCAATGGCATAGCTGCCCGGGATACGCCTCATTCTTGTAGCTTAGCGTTTGGCTTGTTCTGCCTCTTTCTCCAATTTGGCGAGTCTGGTATAATAGTCCGGAAATTCATTCAGATGTGCGAGCGCAATCTTTCCGGTAACGATCGGGTCATCATTTGTTACGTTCGTCGCTGGGTCTCTTTTTCCATGTTCGAGTTCGACCTCAAGACCCATCGTGAACTGGTCGAAGTCGACCTTGCTCCAATCAATGGCAAGAGCTTCGCCAATTCTCTTTGCTTCCACATCGGTAAAATGCTTCGACTCTTTCATGGACAACCCTCGTGAAATGGTTCTCCCGTGTTCAAAGGCAGATTCTAAATGTTGCCGGTGAATGTCTAGTATGAACACACGAAAACTATGACACAAGTTACAACGGAAGTAGCTTGAGTGCGGCGACGACTTCATCTGTGTGTGCGCACCACCATACGCACACGATTCTTCAAGTTGGTTGTGGTCTAACTGAAAGTTTAGGTCAGGCTCTTGGTGGGAAAGGCATCCTCCCCCTTCCGAAAGGCGCGCCGCCGCGCCGCTTCATGCTCTTCATCATCTTCTTCATAGTGAAATATTGATTGATCATTTCTTTAACGTCCTTATCGGATGTGCCAGAACCGCGTGCAATTCTCCTCGCCCTGGAGGAGTCAACGAGTTTCGGGTCTTCTATTTCGTCTCTGGTCATTGATTGGATGATTACACGCCAAGCGTCCAATTTCTTTTCAGCCGTTTCCATGGCATCATCGGGTATGTTCATGCCGCCAGGCATCATTCCAACCAATTTCTTCAATGGGCCCATTTTTCTTACGGCAACCATTTGTTCATACATGTCTTTGAGGGTGAATTTGCCTTCCAGAAACGCTTTCGCCTTCTTCTGCGGGACGACGACCTCCGCCTCGCGAACCTTCTCGACCAGGGCTTCGAGGTCCCCCATTCCAAGAATGCGTCCCACGAAGCTGGAAGGTATAAACTGCTCAATATCGTCGATTTTCTCACCGGTACCCGCAAATTTGATCTTGGCGTGAGTTGCCGCAACGGCTGAGAGTGCGCCTCCTCCCTTCGCCGTTCCATCAAGCTTAGTCACCAAAATGGAACCAATCTTCGTGCTCTCGTTGAAGGCAGCAGCTTGAGACATAGCCGCTTGGCCGATCGAGGCGTCGATTGCGAGAACAATTTCGTCGGGTTGAATTTGCTTGGCCAAGTCTCCCATCTCGGACATGAGTTCTCGCTCGTCCTTGTGGCGGCCGGCCGTGTCAACAATGATCAAGTCGTACTTCTGACCTGTCAGTTGCTCCATTCCCTTACGAACTATCTTCAATGTGTCTTTGGAGCCTGGCTCACCGTAGACTGGGACGTGCACTTTGTCTGCGAGTTGCTTGAGTTGGTCGTAGGCACCAGGCCGGTAAGTGTCAGCGCAAATTATCGCGGGCCGCAAACCACGTTTTTGATAAAAGCGGGAAAGTTTCACGGCGGCTGTGGTTTTCCCGGTACCCTGGATACCAACCAGCATGATAACACGCGTCTTGCCCGGTTCAATCGTGAGTCTACTCGGTTCTTCCCCGAGAAATCGGGTAAGCTCCTCGTAGAGAACCTTGATGACATGCTCGCGACGAGATATTCCGGGGGGCAGTTTTTCCTCTAGCGAGCGCTTCTCAACTGCCTGAGAGATCTGCAGAACCAAGTTAACGTTAACATCGGACTGAAGGAGAGCTCGCTGCAGGTCCCGGACTAGTTCTTTAACTGCCTTCTCATCGACAACAGCGAGTCGGAGTAGCTTCTTCACCGCGTCGCTGAGCGACTTAGCCAGGCCCTCAGGTGAACTCATCCGTTTCCCGCTCTGAATGATTGGTTTGATGCGTTGTGTGTTGCGTCCTAAAAGTTCTTGTAAGTTCTTCGAACCGTTTATTACATGCTAACCTTCAGCTCTCGACTTGCTGGAAGGTCTTGTAGTTGTCCAATAGCCTGTCTGGGAAGGACGGGTTGCGAATAGTGGAGACCGCGCCCATTCCCAAAGGAGCAGTTTTGATAAATGGCCTCCCTGACGTCGGCCTAGTAGGACTGCTCGCAGCCTCTCATATCATCAGCTCCTTGAAGTTGCAGGAGGTCGGGGCCATCGAATCCGACCTTCTCCCACCCATGATCGTGCTGCACGGAGGGCTTCCGAAAGCCCCAGTCCGCATCTTTGCAAGCAACTCCATGATCGTTGTAATATCTGAGACTGCCATCCCGGTATCGCTAATCAGACCACTGGCAAACGGTCTGGTCGATTGGGCACGGAGCAAAGGTATCAAGCTCATGCTGTCTTTGGGCGGAATGGCCGTTGCAAACCGCCAAGACATCGATGCTCCGAAGGTCTTTGCAGCTCTATCAGCAAAAGAACTAGAGTCGAAATTGCGAGGGGCCGCCGAAGTTCTTGAAGAGGGCTACATTGTCGGCGCCTACGGCTTGCTGCTTAGAAGGTGCGCTGAGAGTTCTGTCCCCGCAATCACATTACTGACGCAATCATACTACAACTATCCTGACCCCGAAGCAGCTGCCGCGGCGTTGACCGCGGTAAACAAGATTCTGGAATTGAATGTGGATGTTTCAGACCTACTAAAGAGAGGGGAAGAGATTCGTTTGCGAAGTAAGGACATGATGCACAGAACTCAAGAAGAAATGGGGAGGATGAACAAGTCCCATGAGTACGATTTACCCCCACTTTATGGGTGAATGATAATGAGTTCCGAGTCAAGAAGCGAATCCTCTCCAACGCACGGGTCAGGGTGGAATGTTGCTGCGGCATGCATCCAACCGCTGTACAACTTGTTCGTTGCCGCCACGGAAGTGGTTCTAACGGTTGACTTGCCCTATGTGAACCAGAAACAGGTGAAGCTGAGCTGCCCTACAGACGATTGTGTTGAGATTTACGCAGAGACGAGTAGGAAGATTACGTTCAGAGAACTTGGAGCCAAGCACAGGCATGGAGAGTTTACTTGCTACCACGCCAGAATTCGAATACCTGTCCCTGTCGACGAGAATAGAGTGGCCACGAAATTCAAACGAGGCGTACTCGAAGTCCACATACCACGGCTAAAATAGATTGACGCTCGAGTTTTTGTAATCGCGCGCCCAGTTTTGTAAACAGAAACTCGCTATGTACGCTCGTTGCGCAAACGTGTGGACTATTCCCCTGCCGGTGCGTATGACATAGTCTAGACATCTTTTTTGCGGAACGCCTTAGCTTTGGCTTCAGATGCAGCATTCTGCAGGTGGCCGCCGAAGATGGATTTCACCTGCCTACTTGCCTGCTTGCTCCAGAGCAGCCACGGTGAGTAGCGGGAATATCACTGTAGCATCCCCAACAACCGTCACAAGCTTTGTTGGGCTCTTGATTTTTCCCCAACTTATGGCTTCTTCTAGGGGGGCCCCGCTGAACCCGCCCCCATCGGCACGATCCAAGGTGATTTGAATTGCGGCGTCTACTCCGCCCCTGTACGTGTTTGCGATTAGGAGATGATGTTTTGGCATCCCACCACCCAGAAGCACCACGCCAACCTTCTTCCTTTCATAGGTCATGTCTACGAGTTTTGAAAAGTCCCTAAATGGGTTGACGATCAGCGTATTGAGTTGACTGTACGTCCAAAGATTCAGGCCAAGCATTGAATCATAGATGCCAGAGCAGAAGATTGGGGCTCCACGTTTCTGTGCTGTGCGAAGAAGTGAGCCTCTGTCCTTGATCTGCTTACCGAACTCCCACAGCAACTCATAGCTTGCGATGTTTCGCCGTTTTGCCTCTGGGATACGGTTGAGCATTCGATACGAAGTTTTCTCCAGGTGCTCGATTGCTTTCTGGCTCACCAGTAGGTCGTAGATGCGTGATAGCCCTTCTCGTCTGAGTTTCATGTCGTCAGCTGTCTCGGATCCGACAATATGCCGATGCCCTAATGCTTCGAGAAGGTCGTGAGTGACGTTCGCCCCAGTCGTCACGACCCCATGAATGAGGCGTTGGTCGACTAGGTCTGTGATTACGCTCCTCAGGCCACCGGGAATTATTGGGCCTGCAAGGGAGATGAAGTTCACATACCGCCGGTCCCTGAACATCTCAGCGAGGATTCTGGCGGCTTTCCCGAAGCGCCCGGGCCCTAGAACCTTGACTGCCTCCATCTGCTTAGCAAGGGCGGAAAGTGACATTCTCTTTTTGATCTTGATATGGGAGACTAGGGGCATCAGACAGGCCTTCAAATGCAGAGGCGGAAAGGGAGCGAATTAACCCTTGGTTCGCATTATCTTATTCTGGCCCAACATCTGCCAGTATTCAACTTCAACGCCCGGCGCCAGTTTTGATTTGATCTCCTCTTCCTCGGGCAGGGGCGTTTCAAAGGTCTGGTAACTCTGCATATCCATTATCTGAACGTTGGTCCCCATGATAGCTAGCACTTGGCCGGTTTTCTTCTCGATCATGGGAACTTCAATCCGGGCATCTACGGGGCTGATTACATTTTTCTTCGTCCCAGTGGTGACGCTGATGGCTACGATTCTGGCTTTCGCGGCGCCATGTTTGCCAGGTTTGGATTTCTCGAACTCAACAATTTTGCACGGTTCTCCGTCTACAATTATGTAATGTCCGATCTTCAGAGAGCCGACATCTACGGGTTTGCTCAGTTTTCTTCGCCTGTAAGCTCTAAGCTTGAAAGCAGTTAACGCCCCGCCTTCGTCTAAAAAGCTTGTCTGGCTATCAGGGCAAACTTTCGCGCAGGCAAACCTCACTATCGATTGCGAGTGTGGAGTGGATTACTTAATTATCCTCACAGCGGGTAGTGTTTTCCTTGGAGAAGTAAGGTTGGCTTTCAAGGTCGGCCTCGTTTCTAGACTAGATGACCCGAAGGCGCTTGAGGTCGCCGCGACTCTAGCTAAGCAACTGAGGAAGAAAGGCATCTCAGTAACGGCTGAGCTGGAACTGGCGAAGCGAGGGCGACTGGGTGGCGGAAGGGATCTAACGGACCTGAAGTCAGACCTCATTGTGACGGTGGGCGGTGATGGGACGGTTCTGAAAACGTCAATGACTATCCCCGAGCCGGAAACGCCAATCTTGGCTGTGAACATGGGGAGGCGCGGGTACCTAACCGAGGTTGAGCCGAGCAAAGCTCAACGTGCCGTAGAGCTCTTCATGAAGGGCAAGTGCAGGCTGGAAAAACGTGGAAAACTGGCAGTACACCTGAACGGAACCCACGTCGTGGACGCTCTCAACGAATTAGTAGTTTCTTCAGGAAGTCCATCCAAGATGCTCGACCTGCGTCTAGCTGTAGATTCAGATCCACTGCTGCAATTTCGGGGCGACGGAGTAATCGTTTCGACTTCTACAGGTTCGACAGCCTATGCGTTGTCAGCTGGTGGGCCAGTAGTTGACCCTTCGGTCGACGCATTCGTTGTCACTTTCATATGTCCCCTGGAATTCTTGCGCCCGATAGTTGTGTCGATGGAGCGCTCTCTTACAATTCAGTTAACCAAGCCGAGGCTGCGGGCGCTTGTGGTTGCGGACGGACGGTTCCAGAGAGAACTCATCGAGGACGTCAAGTTGACGGTTCGCAAAGCGGAGCATTATACGGTGTTCGTGCGCCTTGGTCCCGCTCCGCGCTTGGGAAGCTTAACTCGACTTCGCGAAATGGAGCGAGCAGGTTTCTGAAAGTTCTGGTATTGGACACCTCGGCATTGATTATGGGCCTCGACCCCCAAGGGCTAGAATTCGAGAGCTATTCAGTGCCTGAGGTTAAGGATGAGCTGCGAGAACAGACAGGCCCATCATACAGGCTTGCGATTTCCAGCTCGTCAGGCAAACTGAGGATCCAGAGCCCCACATGGACCTCCCTAGAAGAAGTGTCCGAGAAGGCTAGGCTGCTCGGGGACAAGGTCGTTCTATCAAAGGCGGATACAAGCGTCTTGGCCCTAGCGCTAGACCTACGTGGCGAGGGAAAGAGCCCAGTCATCGTGAGTGATGATTATGCGGTTCAGAACGTTGCGGAAGGAATGGGCATAGCCTACCAGCCCTTGGCCACGTTGGGTATACGTGAGAAATTCAACTGGACCTACTATTGCCCAGCATGCTTCAAGCGTTACCCGAGCGGAGATGTTCAAGTCTGCGAGGTTTGCGGAACCAAATTGAAACGGAAACCTACCCAGAAGCAGGCCGCAAGAAAACGCCACGCCAAGGGATAGACGTTGGCTACTTGCGAGTTTTCGCCAGTTGTTTGGCAGTTAACCGGCGTGCGTAGTCGAACAAGTACAATTGGGCGTACCCGGCCCATTCTCCGAAGCGTTCACGGAGGAATCTGGCTGTCTTTAACCTGCTAACCTTTCGCCCTTTGAAGTAGAGCTTCGTTACAATCCTGTGTATCCACACATCAACAGGCGCAGCATCTAGCCGGCCACTCCCATATAGCAAGAAGCAGTCGGCGACCTTTGGGCCAACCCCAGGAAGATCGAGAAGGGTCTCCATTGCTTCATCGTAGGAGCATTTGGCCAAATCATCAAGACGCAGGTCATCCTTGACAATGAAGCGAGAAACTTCAACCACTGGTTTAGCTCTGTAGCCCATGGAGGTTCTCGAGCGAAGTTCCCTTGGCGACAAACCCGCCAGAGTTTCAGGCTGCGGGAAGAGAAATGATGTTGAGCCGTCAGGAAGATCTATCCTCTGTCCGTAGTATTGCATCATGAGCCGAGCGGTTCTGTTCCATAGACGCGCCGAGTTATTCTGTGAGAGAATTGAGCAGATTAGGCTCTCATAAAGGTCAGTGCCCCTCATCATCCGAAGGCCCCTAAGCCGCGAGAAGGTCGAAGAAAGCGGCTCGCTTTCACCGGAAAACTTCCGATAGAACGAAACGAGATCGTCCTTTAGGCTGAGAACATGATTCAGATGTTTCCTCAACTCTTCGGTCAGCTCCTCGCGTGGTGTCGAGGCTAAGACGCGCACTCTGAGGCTAAACTCGTCCACACTACCTGCCTGACTCAGTATGTACTTGATGGGGGTGCCATGCAACACTTCGATGTCTGTGAAGGACGTGCCCTCCCTGAGCCATTCAGGCTCGGAAGTCTGCGCGCTAAGAATGGTCTCCTGCAAGTTCATGGGGCCGCTGACGTCCGCCGGGGAAATGTCGAATGCGAATTCCTGCATTGTGGCTGGGGAGTTGGTCAACAGCATCTCCCGCTTTGGAGACTGCTTGCAATACAGCAAGACCATTTAAGACCTCAGTAACTGATTACGAGCCGCTAAGGGGCGTGTTCAACTGAATGGTCGCGCAAGAGCTGGTTAGAAGGGCGCAGGAGCTAAAGTCCAAGGGCCTTTCAACGTATGAGATAGCTGACGAGTTGAAAGTTCAACCAGACACCGTAGTTTGGTTGCTCCTCAAAGGTAAGGAGCGAGCCACCAAACCGCCACCCCACGACGTCTTCGTCGACTGGAGTTCCTTAGGCTCGCACGGCAAACGTATGACGGCAGTTGCCGGCGCATTAGCTGATTTGACCCGGGAATCAGTGCGCGCCGGAGAGTTCGATGAACCGGATGTAATCGTTGCAATCGAAGGAAGCGGCATGGTTCTAGGCGTCGCGATCGCAAAGGAACTGGACAAACCATTCGCGGCCGTGCGTCCTCACCGCGTTGCGTACAAGAAACTTCCGGGACTAGTCAACCCGTCATTTCACAGCGTCGCAGGAAAGAGAGTCCTAATTGCGGATGCGGTCCTGCGCGCAGGTGAAACCCATAGAGCAGCTATTCAGACGCTTAGGAAGGCTAAGGCTAAACCCGTCGGGGTCCTCGTGTTGGTCAACAAGAGTGGAAAAACCAAACTCGATGGAGTTCCCCTGAAATCACTCATTCAGATTTTGCCGGTCGCGCCACCTTAGGCACGCGCATGAGATTTCAGTTTAAATTTGGTTGTCCGCACAATTAGACCCACACACACGAAAACTGACCGGTTCAAATTTGGTCGCTCGCACCAGCATACCCACACACACCATGAAGTCACTAACTGACGACCGAGGGCCTATTTCAGCTCTTGAACCAGTTCCGCAAGAAATCCGGGTGATTCTACTGATTCTTCCTAAGTCTGCTTCGCGTTAGTGGCGGTCGTCTGGTTTCTTGCTTCCTTGATCTCCGTCTTGATTCTTTCCCGCGTTAGTCCCGCTGACATAGCGCTCCTGAAAATTTCTTTTCTCAACTCTTTGCAGGAATCTCTCAGTGCAAAATAGCGCAGTGATTTTTCGCCGTTGCCATTCTTAATTTCTTCGAACAGGCCGTCACACTCGTTTTCCCGTTCAGCCAAGTCATGGATTCTGTTGTCGAACTCATCAAAACCTGTCGTCATCAAAATCACAGCTTCACTGGGCTGGTTGGTATAAAGTACTTAGGCCAACTAGAATCGCATAAACAGGTGAATCATTGTTTCAGGTTGCCGTGAAAGCTGCTATCAGCCGTCAACTTTGCATCACCTCTTCCTTCTCAGCCTTCTCCCCGCAACCACTCCGCTCATCGCAAGAAGCGAGACGATTCCCGCGATGCCATATGTCGAATACTCGCTTTGGGTGTCTACAATCTAGATATCTTCAGTTTTTTGAAGGTCTTCGTTCCAGACCTGTCGCTCCTTCTCTTCGGAGTCGGCCGTGAGGAGAAGCGCTCGCCTAGTGTCCTTCAGAGGTATGATGAAGTATTCGAGCACCTTTCCATTCCGATCTCTTAGCATCAACTTCCGTTTCTTGTCAGCGGGCTTCATCGTTTTCGGGTCAAGATACTTGCACATGACGTAGCTGCCGCGTGAGTCAAGGGTCCTAACCTCCAGTTTTCCTCCTTTGCCTTTTGTAAGAACAGCCTCAGGAAAGTCCACCTCAGTCACCTGAGACAGTTCAATCCGGATTGGCGTTTAAGCTTCTTGCCTATCGCTCGAACTTTGCAATGAAATATCCTATCTCATCGACGTGAGGATGGAATCGTTGGCACATAGCGCCTGATGGTCCAAGTGCGGACAGCCCCCTGGAACCTAGGAATGGTCTCTGCTCGACGGCGTGCAGCCCACATTCGCGCTCCGCGAAGTCAACGACTTGTTCGCATTCTTGTATTGTGAAAGTACATACGCTGTAAACGATTACCCCGCCAGGCCTCACGACTCTACTTCCTGCCTTAATGAACTGTCTTTGGTAGTCTGCCAAATCACGGACTTTATTCTCCGTGGTGAAATCGTAGATCTTCGGTCTGAGGCCGAGGGCGCTGCATGGGGGGTCGATCAGCACACGGTCCGCCTTCAGTTCGGGCAGGTCTACGTGAACATACCTCGAATCGTGCACCGAGAGCGTAATGTTTCTGCATCCCAAACTTGTGACTGCCCTGCGAGCTTGCTTCATCTTCTCAGTGTTTCTATCGAAGCCTACGATCCTTCCAGAGTTATGCATCAACTGGCTGAGGTGGGATAATTTTCCGCCCGGTGCGCAATTCATGTCCACAATAGTCTCACCTTCTTGCGGGTCAAGAACACGGGCCGTTACCATGGCCGCAAGGGATTGTGGATAAAGAAGCCCTTGGGAAAATTCCGGCAAGTCTCTAACCTGGGGTGCCTTGTATCGCCTATGTCTTACCTCTACTGCTAACCCCTTTCTGAATGTGAGAATATCATTCGCGCTCATCACAGCCGTCCCTGAAGCGACAACGTCATCCAATTCGGAAACGACGCCGACCTCATCTCCTAGGCGTAGGGACTCGCAGTTCAGAATTCCGGGGGCGTAAACGTTTGCTCCCTGCAAAACCGATTCGGCGGTGTGCTTATCCACGACTATCCTCTGGGGGCTTGATGGTATATCGAACGGGCCATCAACAGAGATGCCCAAGGCTTCAGGAATGGCAGGATGCTGGTAGACCTTGAGCCCTATATCTTCAAGCCTGTTCTGAAGTTCTGTACGCGATATTTTGAGGGTGTTGCCGCGAACGTAATACGTCCTGACAGGTTTCCCGAGCGCTTCCAGAACAGCCGGTGCGTCGCTGCTGTATACTTCCTCTGTAATTTTGACCACGTCAGCAGAGAATCGATTAAGAATTGAACTCAATGGTGAGGTTTGGTCCGTCAGCGAACTCCCTCTCGCACTCTCACTGCCCAACTCTCTTATGGACTGGGATGGATACAGAAATATACACGCTAGGCGAACGAATGAAGCTGTCGATGGAGAGGTTGCTTCTCGCTTGAATGATCAAAAGAGGTTAGCCTTAATCAATGTCGCTGGTTTGACTGCGCTGGTGGCATTCACAGGGCTCGTTTACGTTCGAACGCAGGAGCCTCTGATTCTGATCGTTGGCGGCCTAGTCTCAGTTGTAGCCGTAATTGGGGCCATGATGGGCCAGAGCTAACCCACAAAACCGAACGACCTCTTCTAATGCCTGGGATGCGTTATTGGCGCAACTGTATCCTGAAGCTACCGTCGGCGCCTTAGTTGTGAACGAGAAGGGCGAGGTTCTCATCGTTCGGTCCAAGAAGTGGAACGACAAGTACACCGTCCCAGGCGGGCATATCGAACTTGGTGAGCGCGCAGAGGATGCGATCACGCGTGAGGTCAAAGAGGAGACTGGGCTTGATACTGAGCCCGTTAAGTTGCTGATTGTGCAGCAGGCAATTTATCCAAAGGACTATCACAAACACGAGCATTTCATTTTCATGGATTTCGTTTGCAAGGCCAAGAGCTCCGAAGTAAGATTAGATGGGAGAGAGCTCCAGTCCTATGTATGGGTTAAGCCTGAAGAAGCTCTGAAACTGGACCTAGAAGAGTACACACAGAACTTCGTCCTGAGATATCTTGAGGAGTTAGGCGTAGGTAAATCTAAACGGGGCTAGTTTGTACGCCAAGCGTCTTCAGAAGCCTCGCATGCTCCTTCCTCGTTATCCACTCCACGTAAAGGTACTCGGCAATGTCGTCATCGGTCATGCCGATCTTTCGCCCTTCCTCGACGGCGCATCGGTATGCCTCAATCTCTGTCAGCCGGTCCACGTAACTGTAGCTCTCATCGAACAACTCCTTACCCTCCAAATATTGCTTGACATGAACCAGCTCGTGGATTACGTCGAGATACAAGTACCGGGCATCCGCCGTC
>Ga0315280_10009172_pt1 | contig 12775 bp, 5 predicted proteins | sample YL17G06_40_MG_FD_203697 | JGI IMG/M metagenome (GOLD analysis project Ga0315280, IMG submission 203697) | Sediment microbial communities from Yellowstone Lake, YNP, Wyoming, USA - YL17G06_40 | ecosystem: Environmental > Aquatic > Freshwater > Lake > Sediment | place: USA: Wyoming | collected... | reverse complement strand
CGGTTGCTCCAGACAGAGCTGGGCGAGCAGCGACGGGCGCGGTGGAGGCGGGCCATTGAGAGGAATGCGGCTCTGGTGGTGGAGGATGCCAAGGAAAGATTAGACTTCCCCTGGTATCAATCGCCTTTCATCGGGACCTCCCCAAACCATTACGCGCAGTATGCCTCGTTGCTGCTTTTGGCTGGGCGCGTGTTCGGAAACAAAGAGTGGGAAGCGCTGGGAGCTAAGATACTTCACCGCTTTGCAGCTGAGGAACAGTCCCCCGATGGCTATTGGGGCGAGCACAACAGCTCCGGCCCGACGACCGGCTACGACCATCTTACGCTAACCCAGGTGGCCTTATATTGGGAGTACAGCCGCGACCCGGCCGCGCTTCGCGCGTTGCGACGCTCCACTGATTTCCACAAATACTATACGTATCTCGACGGCACCCCGGTGGAAGTCATAAACGATCGCAACCGCTATTGGGATGTCTGCGCATGGGGCCACTTCGGGTTTTCGCACTTCCCGGACGGGCGCCGCTACGCTGAGTTTCTGACGAGCTTTTTCCGAGCAGACAACCTCAGTATGGATGCGCTAGGAAGGCTATCCCAGGATGCTCTGTACTATCACGAGGGGGCCACTGAGCCGATCCCCCAGGATCAGCATCGTTATTCCCACCACATGAGTGTGCCCGCGGGAATCCGCAAGACCGGACCCTGGGTGGTTTGCCTCTCAGGCCTGATCAGCACGCAGGCGGTCAACAATCAGTTCTACCTCGACCGCCAAGGGAACCTGAGCATCTTTCACAGAATGCTCGGACTTATTATCACCGGCGCCAACTCCAAGCGCCAGCCCGAGCTGGCCACGTTTTCCGAGAAGCTCCTGGGACAGGTCTTCCATCTGCCCCTCAGCAGCCGTCTTCAGATGTCCGAAGACAGAGATCGACTGTCTCTTGCTTACAACACCTTCTTTAGCGACCTCTACGTCGCCGCTCCTTCGGTTAAGGAAGTTACATTTCGCTTCGTTATCGCTGGTAAGGGTACGCCGACGGAGGAGGCGCAATTGAACTTACAGCTTCGCCTGAAGGCAGGTGAAACGCTGGAGACGGGCGCAGGGAGAAAGATCTTGCTGGGATCCGAACACGTCGAACTGCACCCCGAGGCGCTCGGCGGCTGGATCCGCCATCATGGCTGGACATTGAAGATAGACCCCACGGCCCGGCTCGTTTGGCCCGTGTACCCGCACAATCCGTACGCGAATGCCGCCGAAACAACCCTTGAACATGCCGTCGGGTTACTCTCGGTGCCGCTCCGATTAAAGGCGCAGCAAGGCCGATACATTCGCCCCGGCGAGCAGGAGATTTCCTTTGCCTTGAAGGCAGATTGAGCATCGCTGCCTCTGAGGCAGCGGTGGCGCCAAGCCAACTGGGTTTTTTCTGTTGACATTGCACCGGAAAAGTAATCCAATCAAACCAATTTCACGCCGGAGGAAAAGAACATGAAAGCCCAATCCTTGCTGGGGGCCCTGAGGCTTACTGTTGCCCTGGTGTCCATCCTACTGAGCATCTATCCTTCGGAGCTTTCGGCGCAGACCGTTTTCGGCGCCATCAAAGGCGTAGTAAGAGACCCGTCGGGCGCGGTCATTCCCGGTGTGCCCGTTATCGTGACGAACGTGGGAACAGCAAGGTCCCGGCAGGGTCTCAGCAATGCCGCTGGAGAATATGTGATTGCCGACCTTGCGCCGGCAGAGTATGAGATAACGGCCACACGCGAGGGCTTCAAAAAGTGGACCAGCAAGCTCACGCTGCGCACCCTGCAAACGCTGGTGGTGGACATCACCTTGGAAGTCGGCCAGACCACGATCACCGTTGAGGTGCGAGATTCGACACCTGTGATTACTACGTCGGAGGCGACCCTCGGAGACGTGATAGAGGCGGAACGCATTAAACAGCTTCCGCTCAACGGCAGAGATTTGGCCCAACTCTTTACCCTCACCCCCGGCGTGACCCGCGTCGGCGGGACCGGCATGAATGGCATTCAGGCCGGGGCTTTTCAGTTCACGCAGGACGGCGTCTCGATCGAAAACAAATACACAGGCGACATCGTCCGGAACCGGCCAGCCTTGGAAGGCGTCGCCGAATTTCGCATCGAGACGAACAACTCCTCGGCCGTGTTCAGCCGCCCGGGGAACGTTACTCTGGTCACCAAGTCAGGCACCAATGCGTGGCATGGCTCAATCTTCGAAACTCACCGCAACAATGGCGGGGGTCTCAAGACCCGCGACGTCTTTCAGAACTCTCCGATCGAAGAAGAAAATAAACCGCTTTTCCTTATCCGTAACGAATTCGGCGCTTCCGTTGGCGGACCAGTGCGCATCCCGAAAGTTTACAACGGCCGGGACAAGACTTTCTTCTTCTTCGCCTACGAAGGACTGCGGCAAAGGATGTCGGACCACATCGTTGCCAATTCTCCTCCCCAGGCGCTGAGGGACGGGGACTTCAGCAACTACCACCCCATGTTCAGCGATGACATCTCGATCATCTACGACCCGATGACGACGCGGCCGGACCCGGATCACCCGGGCTTTTTCATCCGTGATCCCTTCCCCGGAAACATCATTCCGCCCGAGCGCATCTCGCCCATGGCCAAGGCGGCACTCCCATTCTATCCACTGCCTAACGTACCGGGGAAGGATTACGATGAAGATAACATCCGCGTCGGGCTCCCGAGGAACAACGACCTGAACCGGTATACGGCTAAGGTTGACCACCATTTCTCCGACAAAGATTCCTTAAGCGCCAGCTACGGCTTTATCGACCAGGTCTATACTGACCCTCGATCGTACTACGGAGGAACGCCCACAACGGAGATCTACTTCAATAAGGGTACCAGCCGGACGCAGATCGTCACTCTTTCGGAAACCCATGTCTTCGGCCCCAACGCGGTCAATGAGCTGCATTTGGGCGCTACCCGCCCGCATGATCGGCGAGGTCCGCCCATCCGTGACCCGGCACGTACGACTTTAATGAACCTGCCGAACGCCACTGGAGACACCGGCTGGCCATGCCTGGTTCCTTACGATGAGACCTGGTGGTGGGGAGGGGATGCGGGACTGCACTTCGACGACGACAACCCCCAGGAAGCACCTCAGGTCTTTCTCCAAGCCAACGACAACCTCAGTATCCAGCGCGGGACCCATCGGTTCAATCTCGGCGGCTATTTCCGCGCGCTGACCATCAACTCCGATGAGCGCGGACAGCCGCGCGGCTGCTATTCGTTCGGGTTCGACTCCACAGGCCTTGAGGCCCCCGTGGTGGATGACAACGGCAATCCAGTGTTGGATGAAAACGGCAATTGGATCCCAAGCGAAATGCCACTTCCAGGCACCGGGTCCGGCTTAGCCAGCTTTTTGCTGGGAATTCCCGATTACGCCGACCTGCGGAGTGACAAGGGCTTCTTCTATCACCGGCAGAAGGAGTTCGCCGTCTATATCCAAGACGACTGGAAGGTGACGCCGCGCTTGACCCTCAACCTCGGGCTGCGCTATGACTTCTTTGCGCGTTACCGGGACAAACGCAACCAAATCGCGACCTTCGACCCGGCTAGCGGCGCCGTCGTTACGCCGTATTCCGTGTGGGGACTTGCCTACCCGCCGGCAGTGACCGCCTTTGAAAACGCCGGGGTGGCGTTTACAACTGCCGGCGAGGTTGGCTTCCCGCCGTTCTTGCTAGAGCCAGATCGAAACGATTTTGCTCCGCGCGTAGGCTTAGCTTTCAAGCTCACCGACAAGACCGTTTTGCGGGGCGGCTGGGGCCTTTACTACTGGACCACGCCGTTAATCACCTTGCAGGCCCCCTCTCGCCAAAACCCGCCCTTCAACTTCACCCGCAATGCCGTTGCGGGCTATGCCGACGAGACGCTTCGCAGGGTGCCGCCGTTCATCATGGGTGTAACTCCTCCTAACGAGATCTTCAGCCCCACCCAGATTTCCATTCCGGGGACCATCGGGATTAGGCCTTTCGACCCCTATATGCAAGACAGTTGGGCGGACACCTGGAACGTGACCCTCGAGAGGGAGCTTGCGTGGAGGACGTCGATACGAGCCTCCTACGTGGGGACACGGGGGCATAATCTTCAAATCGTTGACCCGATCAACACTGCCAAACCTGCGTCGCTCAATCCGGGTGTCAGCACCCGCTACCGGAGAGACTTTCCCTTGTACGGAGATATGGGCATGCTGAAAACCCTCGGGAAGTCGGAGAGCCATCAACTCCAGATTGAGGTCAAGCGAACCGCGGGGCGGGGTGTCACGGCACAGGGATTCTATGTGTGGCAGAAGACCGTGAACACCTCGGAGTTTTCTGCCGCCAGTGCCTCCCCACTGGGAATCCTGGGAGCAGCCCAAAGCGGGATCGCCGATATCAATACCCGCCTGGCGCTGGAGCGTGGGGAATCGGCCAACTACCCCCGTCACAACCTCACGTTCAACTTCCTGGTTGATCTGCCCTTTGGTCCCGGCCACGGCTGGAGCGGGGGAACGAACCCGGTGGTGCACAAGCTGATCGGAGGCTGGCAAGTTGCCTCAATCTCCAGCTTCCGATCGGGATTTCCTTTCTCGGCCCGCCGGTTCACCGGTGGCCGTTTCTATGAGCGTGTGTGCAACGGCAATCTCCCGTCGGGAGAGCGCGAGCGCGGCATCGAACGCTGGTTTGATACAGGCTGTTTCGTCCGAGGGGGCGACGTCATCACTTCAGCCTATCCGGGGCGAAATGTGCTGGAAGGGCCCGGGCTGGCTAACATTGACTTCTCGATTGTAAAGAACACTTCGATATACGAGAAGGCAACTGTTCGCTTTACCGGCGATTTCTTCAATCTGTTCAACCACCCGAATCTGGGCATCCCAGGCACCGGCGGAAGCATATCCAGCCTCGCAACCGATCCACGCATTATCCAGTTCGGATTGCGTGTTGAGTTCTAACTTCCTGCCCGCAAATCACGTCCGAGTTCGGGCGTGATTTGCGGGTTTTTACATGCCATAATTGCAGTGCCTTGAAAGGCTATCTTCCAGGTTTCTTCCTTCTCGTTTGCGGGGCCGCAGAAGCACTGGTTCCGCCAGGCTCAGGCCCCACGCCCAACGTCGTACTCATTACCATCGATACGCTCAGAGCCGATCGGGTGGGCTGCTATGGTTACAAGCCGGCCCGAACCCCGAATCTGGATTCTCTGGCGCGCCAAGGTGTGCTGTTCCGAACGGTCGTGGCACCCACGCCGCTCACGCTCCCTTCGCACTGCTCAATTCTGACGGGGACCTATCCCCCAGCTCATGGGGTTCGGGACAACGTGGGATATACGCTTCCAGGCGGCGAGACGACTCTAGCAACCGTCCTAAAGTCGCAAGGGTACAGCACAGGTGCCTTCGTGGGTGCCTACGTGCTTGATGCGCGGCGCGGCCTCAATCAGGGGTTCGACACCTATTCCGGACCTTCTCTGGCAACGAAACGTGAGGGAGACGCTCGGATAGTCAATCTTCGCACCCTGGAACGCCAAGCAGAGGAGGTCGTGGCTGAAGCCCTTGAATGGCTGCGCGCGCAGGGCCGCAAGCCGTTTTTTGTGTGGATCCATCTATTTGACCCGCACGATCCGTATGAGCCGCCCCCGCGCTTCCGCAAACTTCTCCCGGACCCTTACGACGGAGAGATCGCTTACGCAGACTACGCGCTGGGTCAGGTTATCGAGTATCTCAAAGCGCAGGGCATCTATGACCGTACCCTAGTTGTTGCTACATCCGACCACGGGGAAAGTTTTGGCGAGCACGGAGAGTTCGCGCACGGATACTACATCTACGACACGACCTTGCTCGTGCCGCTCATCATCAAGGCGCCGGCTGGCCTCGCCATTGCTCCGCGCCCCATTGGCGGGCCGGTGCGGAGCATCGACATTCCACCCACGATTCTCCAATTCCTGAAAATCTCCGTCCCTCCCATGATGCAAGGAATAGGGCTCCTTTCCGTGATTTTGGGCAAGCAAGATTACCGGCGGCCCCCCGATGCTTACAGCGAAACTTACTATCCCAACCAGTTCGGTTGGAGTGCGCTGCGGTCGCTTCGCCAGCGGCGGTTCAAGTACATTGATGCGCCAAAGCCCGAGCTTTACGACTTGCTCGCCGACCCCCAAGAGCTCCACAACCTGTTCGGAAGGAATCGGGCGATGGCCCTTGAGCTGAAGTCCCAGCTCGAGGCCTTGGTGGCGCGGTCGGTTCCTGAGCAGCGGGCCCGCCCGATGCCTGTCTCCCCGGTTGATGTCGAACTCCTGAAATCCTTGGGCTACCTGGGGACATCAACTCCGCTGCCCCAGTCAGTCCGGCAACAAGACCTCCCCGATCCCAAGGACAAGCTGGCGGCGTTCAAGCGCATCGCAGCGAGCGCAGAATTGGCGGCCGAAGGAAAATGTGCGCAGGCGCTGGCCCCGTTGGCGCGCCTGACCGCGGAGGAGCCCTCTCTCTTTCTGGCTCATCTCTTGCTCGGGCAGTGCCGCCTTTCCGCTGGGCAGTATGAACCGGCCGCAGACACCTTCGCCGCGGCCATTCGCCTGCGGCCGGACGCGCCGGAAGCTTTCTTTTACAAGGGCGTCTGCGATTTCCACCTGGAGCGAATGGACGATTCGCTCGCCGCTCTGAACGTTGCGTTGATAATCAAACCTGAATATACCCATGCCCACTTCTACTTGGGCCGCATCTATCAGAAGAGGCAGCAATGGACAGAAGCCCTTGCGGAATTTCAGAAGTGCATCGCCGCTGAGCCAAACTTCGAAGATGCGCATTACAAGCTAGGTTACATCTTTGCCCAGCTCGGCAAGTATCCGGAGGCCATCCACCACTTCAAGAAGGTCGTTTCTCTGAACCCCCGAGATGCTGAGGCTCATTACAACCTGGGGCTGGCCTACGCCAAATTGGGCGACGCTGGGGCGGCCCGTCCGGAGTTTGATGCCGCTTGCCGGCTGAACCCCGCGCTGTGCAAGGGTTCTCACCCCTAGCAACACGCGTCTTTTGAAGCGCCGCAGACTGTTGCCGGAAGGGAGCAGCCGCGAGAGGCATTGCAACCAATTTTTCAGCGTGTCATCTGTTCGTGCCGACGAATACGCGCGGGGAAGAGGCAATGCTTGACCTGCGCACGGAGGTCCCACTCAATGACTTTGAAGTACCTCAAATACAATTACGCCGCTTTGCGGACTGGAATGTTTCTTTGCTTCACATTCGTGCTCGCCGAAACCCTGAGCTTTGGGGGGGAAATCATTTTGCCTTCTCAAGCTCTGGAGCGCGATGCGCCGGTTCGGGTTGTCTATCGCACCGGTTCGCTGGCCACCGGAAAGGGCGAACTCTCGATCAAATGGACCGACACTTATGGTCGCATCGTCGAAGATCGCAAGTTCCCCTTTGAACTCACCGACGAATCCGAGGTGGGCTTCCAGCTCGATCTCCGGCGTGCGGTCGCCATGCGGAATGAATTGAGTGTGCATTTCTCCTTCGAGGGCGTCAATAAACGGGGTGCCAGAGACTACCGCGAAGAGGACGCGCAGATTTCCTTCATTGCCCGCCCTCCGGATCGCGCCTGGTGGGACTACGCATTCATCATGTGGCAGGAACACAGCACCGAGCACTACGCCCTCTTAAAGACGTTGGGGATTAACGCGGGCATGTACAGCGGCAAGGCCAAAAACCCACCTCAGTCCCTTTTGAATAACGACCTGCGCTGGTATGCAGAGAATATCGCCACTGATTTCTACTCTGAATATCATCGATGGTTTCCCGACCGGGCTGTGAATTGGAAATTCAAGGAAGCTAAGGACCTCTACAGGAAGGACCCATCGAGTAAAGAAGCTTTCAAGCGCTATCCGAGTTTTGCGGATCCCGAATGGCTTAAGAAAATTCACGACCGGCTGGTCGAGTGCGCCCGGCTCCACTCCCCCTACCGGCCGCTTTTTTACAACCTGGGGGACGAGTCGGGCATTGCGGACCTGGCGGCATTCTGGGATTTCGATTTTTCTGACCAGTCGCTGGTTGGAATGCGAACCTGGCTGAAGGAGCGGTACGGCACATTGGCCGCGGTGAACCAACAATGGGGCACCAACTTCACCGCCTGGGATCTCGTCACGCCCATGACCACCAACGAGGCCATGAGGCGCACCGACGACAACTTCTCTTCCTGGGCCGACTTCAAAGAGTGGATGGATCTTTCCTATGCGCGGGCCCTCCAGATGGGCGTGGACGCCGTGCACTCTGTGGACCCGGAAGCCTACGTCGCCATCGAGGGGGCGCAGATGCCCGGCTGGGGTGGATACGACTACTCCCGCCTGCCGAAAGTTCTCGACGCCATGGAACCTTACGACTACGCGGCCAACATTGAGATTATTCGCTCACTCAATCCGAAAATGGTAGTCATGACAACGGGTTTCGCACACGGTCCGTGGGAGAAGCATCGGGTTTGGTACGAGCTGCTGCACGGAAATCGTGGCCTTATCATCTGGGATGAGAAGTCCGAATACGTCCTGAAAGACGGGGCAATAGGCCCCCGGGGCCTGGAGGCAGCGCCATACTACAACGAGATTCGCAGCGGCATCGGAGCGCTCCTGATTAACAGCCAGCGGCAGTCCGAACCCATTGCCATCCACTATTCCCAGCCCAGCTTGCGCACCGAATGGATGCTCCAGCAGCGGCCCAAGGGCGAGGCCTGGACGAACCGCACCGCAAGCTCTGATGAGGAGGATAGTCGCTTTCGCTGGCTGCGCGAGTCGTATTGCCGCCTGATCGAGGATCTGGGCCGGCAATACAATTTTGTTTCCTACGACCAGGTCGAACAAGGCGACCTGCTGCGTCGCGGCTACCAGGTGTTTATCCTACCGCACTCGTGTGCCATATCGGAGGCCGAAGCGAAGACGATGCGCGAGTTCGTGGCCCAGGGTGGTGTACTGATCGCCGACGGCGAGCCGGGGGCTTTCGACGAGCATAGCAGGCGACTTTCGAAACCGCTCCTTGTTGAACTCTTCGGTGGCCCGCATACCGAATCCGTTACAGTTCGTCCATTCGGACGGGGCAAGGCGATTTATCTCAACGTCGATTTCCTCAATTATTGCCGAGACCGCCTCTTGGGCAAAGAGAAAGAGCTTGAGCAGCTCATGGGCAGGTTGCTTAAGGAAAACGTCGCTCCGCCCGCGTTCGCCGTGACCGACCCTTCAGGCGAGCCCCTGGTGGGCGTCGAAGTTCATGTGTTCCGCAACGGCGGAGCGAACATCGTCGCCTTGCAAACCAATCCGCAATTATCGGTCAGCGACCTCGGCCCTCCGGAAGTGATCTCCAACCAACGTTTTGAAAAGCCTCGGACGGTCCTTTTGACGCTGCCGTCGGAGTCTTACCTGTACGACGTACGGACCACAAAGGCGCAGGGAAAGAACAAGCAGATCACGGTCCAACTCGATCCGTATGAACCCACGATTTTCGCTGTCTCCCCGGTAGCGGTGCCGGCACTTACCCTCTCCGTGCCCGCCCGCCTTGGCTGCGGCGAGACAGGTGAAATTGGACTGAGCTTCTCTACCATCTCCCCTGCTGCCGTTTATGTGTTTCACGTAGACGTAGTCGATCCGTCGGGCAAAATTGTCTCGCAATACTCCAGCAATCTCCTCGGTCCTAACGGGCACGCAGCCAAACTTCTGCCTTTGGCCGTCAACGACAGTACCGGGAAGTGGGAGATCCGTGCGAAAGACTTACTGAGCGGTCAGACCCAGGTGTCGAGCGTCGAGGTTTTTTGAGCGGGACGATACCTCTGGAATGTGACGCCTTCGTTATGACACGCCTAGGTCACTTCCCCGTGCGAGGTTTCGTATCGCGAGCTTGGCCAACCTGCCAGGAAATTGTCCTTGGGCCTATTCGTTCGCAACCTGCTCTTGTAGGGTGGCGGCCTGAGTATCCTCCCAGTTCAGCGGCTTGCTTTTTGTGGGCAGACTATGGGCTCGCGCGTATTGGTTTCTTGCAGCCTGCACCTTTTCCGCCCATTCTCCAAAGGGCAAGAGAAGTTGACGATAGACGAGATAGCTCAAGTCGGTGGTTCGGTCGGCGCGATGGTCCTTCACGTCGTCCAAGTCATGAAGGAAGCGACGACCATTTGCCTCGGCGACGCGCGGGAACCAGCTCTTGTACCATGTCCCCGTCGTTTCGTTGAGGACGCGGTTGCGCTGCGCACGAATTTCCTCAACCGAGGACCTCATCCAGCGCGGCTACTGCTTCCGTGTGTTGCTGCGACCAAGCAGCGGCCTGCGCCGATTTGAGCAGCTCGTTGATGCGCTCCAAGCTCTGGAGCGTCACGAGATTCTGCCGGCAAAGCTGAGCGATGGAGACGAGCACTTCCAGGTTATAGCGGTTAAACTCAACGCGCTGCAGATTCATCTGTAAAAGGTCGAGGAGTTCGTCGTTTTCCGCAAGGAATTCCGCTGCCAGCCGCAGTCGATTCGCATTCGCCTTCCTCCAGTCCCAGCCTAAGGTCAAGTACGGAAGAGAAGGCAGGGGAGGAAGGGGGAGCGTCTGGTCATGCGCTGGGCGGGGAGATGTGAAGATCTGATCTGAGTCGCCGAAAATTGGTTTGCGCGCGGCAGAAGGAACCTCCTCCCAACTGTCGGCCCAGAACTGTGCCTGGAGACTCATAAGCTGATATACGCGGCCCATGTTCGTTGCACTCGGGCCGTAAAATAGGAGGTAGAAAGCGCTCATCGACAGGCGCGGATCTGGAGAGCCAGGGTGCCATCCGGCGGCGGTTCCCGTGGCGTATCCGAGCCAAAAGGTCTCGGGATGCAGACCTGAATCCGCCCAACCGGCAACGACAACACCCATCAAGTCGGCCTGCTTTCGCGCCGGGGTGTAGGAAACCTGTCGGAAAATTCCCGGCACCCGCTCGGTTCCATCGTAGCTCGGATGAAGTCGTTGGGAGGAAGGCAAAACGTAGTAATCCGGGAAAAGCGGCTGCACGCCTTGAGTCGCAGTGTAGATCATCTGCCGTATCCCGTGCCTCGCAAATACGGGGTCGAAATCCGGACCGTATACCTCACCGTCGACTAGGTGTTTGGGCAATGACGGGATGTCCTCGGGTTTCAGCGGATACTCGCCCCAGAAAATGACGGTACGCCCGCGATCGTGCAGATAGTTCGCCGTCTTGGTGACGAACTCAGCTAGCAACTTCCCCACACTTCCCAGTTCCCGGGCACGCGTGACCTCTTGACACTGGGCATTACTGGCAAGTCCTACGTAGTAGGGCTCATCGGTCGATAGGTGAAAGTACTTTATCCCTTTGTTGGCCGCAAGCAGGTCTTCGTACATACCAAACAGCAGCTTGTACGTGTCCGGATTGGTGACACAAAACTCATAATTGCTCTCTGGAAAGGCTCGTAGCTTGGCATATTCGGGGTGCTTCAAGATGAAAGCAACGTGAGCGGGTCCATCCAGGTAAGGAACAACCTGAACATAGTAGCGTAACCCGTAATCCGTTAATTCCTGAAGTTGGGCAGGCGAAAGGGCATAGGGTTCAACAACCGCCGGCGCACTCGCATATTGAAAGTGCCCCTCAAGCTTGACAGCAAACCCATTGATCTTGAAAAACGCCGCTTGTCGAACGGCACGTTTCAATTCCTCCAGCCGATCAAGGTGGTGGGCATCATCCCAGTAAATCTCGCGAAGCTGGAGGTCAGGCCAATCGACGATTTCACCTTCAGGAAGCCACAGGTTTCCGTCCCGCGGTTTAAGTAACTGGAGGAATGTCTGCACACCGTAGAAAAGTCCCGGTCGCGCATTCGCGGTAATATTGACCGTGCGCGCCGCCAGTTTAATTCTGTACGCCTGCTCGGCCAGCGCGTTCTTATCACGGTCCGCCGCCTGCCCGATCGTCACCGAACTAGGAAGGATAACAAGGCGCACCGTCTGAGATTCAATTCGCTTCCCCCTCACTACACTCAGCGTGACACGAAATCGCGACTTCAAGTCTTCCTTCAGGCTTTGCACCGCGACATCGTTCGGGTCAACACCGCGTCCTAGCTCCAGGCTCCACACATCGCTGAATGTGAAGTCTCCGCCATCCAATGTGACCTGTTGCGGTTCCGGAACAACGGTGTAACCGCGAGCGTAAAGCGGCGATACAGGAGCAGCGGTTCCGGCTCGTGCAGCAATAAGAATGGCGATGATGAGAAACAGGCAGTACCATTTTGGTTGAATTCTAGAAGAGTCTTTCACTGGCCACCTCTCAAACTCTTAGATGTTCTCTACGCGCGACCCCTCTGCGGTCGGGATATCCGGTCGGATCAGCATGACCCGCTTTTTGCGAAAGCGAAAAGTCCCCCGCCGGGTGGCGCGCAGGTTTGGGAGCGCGCGTCTTCAGCAGATTCTGAGCGAGCTGACCACGGAAAGAACGCAGTAATCCTCTGCCCCTATAGCTAGTGCTCGGGGCCGATTGTATAGGAACCGCTAGTAGATTGTCGCGTGTTTTTGTTTTTCCCTTTGCTCAGGAATTTCCCTTCCTCAGTGGAAGTAAACGTCAGACGGGGTCACGTTCCCGAGTCCTTGTGGGATTGGCGGTGGTTTTGAAAGTCCCGGAGTCTCGACCTCACCAGTCGCACCAAAAGATGCTCTGATACTAACATGCTGGAATGAAGGAAAACCCCTGCTGATTCCGATGAAGGTGGTCAGTGATTCCGATTTGATCCCGGTCACTCGTTCCGACACCATGCCGGTCACGATCGGAGCGAAGCGACGCTGGCGAGAC
>Ga0315280_10009171_pt1 | contig 12776 bp, 22 predicted proteins | sample YL17G06_40_MG_FD_203697 | JGI IMG/M metagenome (GOLD analysis project Ga0315280, IMG submission 203697) | Sediment microbial communities from Yellowstone Lake, YNP, Wyoming, USA - YL17G06_40 | ecosystem: Environmental > Aquatic > Freshwater > Lake > Sediment | place: USA: Wyoming | collected... | reverse complement strand
TGGACTCATCCTCAGATAGAACTCTATCCCTCAACAAAATATGGGAAGAAGGGATATCTGAAGTTGAAGAAGAAGGGTTTGAGGCCAAAGGGTGGTAGAAGGTCTAAGTATACCTGGCGAGGCGCTGCTGTGCCTGAAGTTCCTCCTCCGGCTCCAGCTGTTAAAAAGCCTGAGAAGAAAGTCGAAGAAAAGGCGCCAGCCAAACCGCCTAAAAAGAAGCCCTTGCCCAAGCTGTTGAAGCCCAAACCTAAGCCGGTGATAGAGCCTAGAAAAGCTAAGGTTATCATTGTGCCAAAAGAACAGATTGAAAAGAGAAAGGCTGAAGGCTACAGGCTGATCAGGGAGATAGACGGCAAATTTATGATGGAGAGCTGAATGATTGGTCCATTGTGGAGTACCGATAGAGATTCTGTTATGCGGTACGTGTCACGTTCGGCTGTGGTCCTAGTCCTCGGTCCGAGCTCGGTCGTGATCTGGCTTCAGCGTGGTTCCGATTAGATAGGTGGGTACTCGGCTAATGCCAGGAATCCTTGGGCTGCTATGTTAGAAGTGTAGGGGTCCCCTCGGTATTTCTGGCGGGATTTATACGGTTCGTTCTGGAAACTCTGCGGTTTTTTTGAAAAATTGCTCTTTTCATGGGTTTCCATTAACAATGATTAATAGCGATCAAACTACGTAGTTTGTCTCCGTTAAATGATGGGAAATTAACAATATCTTTATAAGCAACAAGTGTTTTTGTGTTCTCTTGTCGTTGTGCAAACATCGATTTAGCACAACGGCGCAATACACGATTAGGGACATAAACGATTAAGACGGCAAACTTAGCTGTTCAACGCTAAACACATGAACGCTAAAGCTCTGCAACGTTGTTAAGCTGTTAGGTGTTCAGAGTCAAGCTATCCTTAGTGAAGTGAACAAAAACGCCACAATTCACCAAACAAGCCTTAAGCTATTCTAAAAAGGCTTTTGCGCCTATCTTAAGAGTTTATGGTCGTGCCATCGGAGTAGAAACATCGGTATGCTCTGGATGGATGGAAACGAATTAACAAACCGTGAAGTTTCCACGTCAAAACTGACGCATGGGAAAGGCACACATAAAGTTTAACTCCTTTATGTGCCGATTGAAGCAGAATAAAGCCTTTAGAATTTGATTTTCTTAGGATTACTTAGGCTTCTCTAAACCGCTACTCACAGATTTTTAGGGGTTTTGCCTATGCTATATGTTGGTCAATGCCGTAGTTGTGGCTTTCAGGTATATTCTACTGACTGCACAGGCTTTAAAAGCCTAATGGCTGGACACCGTAACAAGTCGCATGGCGAGGACTACGTGTTTGTATCGCAGATTCCACTCAAGGACTTCAATGAAATCTTTAGGGTAACTAGGGTTCGTGATGCTGAAGTTGTGAAAGCCCTTCTCGGCGTTATGGGTAATCGTGGATATTGGAAAGCGATACGCCTTCATCCACCACTTCAAAACCTCCTTTTTTCTGGTTTGAGTAGCGGGGAGAATAGCCTTTCTGAAATCCTGAGACTACATAGCGCAAGGGGTTAGTTTCCCATCGGGGTGGTTAAGCCCCATTAAGGGAGATAATGACTTGCCAAAACGTAAGGGACAAAGTGCCGAAGTTATCGTACAAGCTGAAGTCCCAGCCGTCGAAGGCGTTGAACAGCCTCAAGTCCCGACGAGGCTTGACTTGCTGGAAGGCTTCGCCGACTTAGTTGGCGAACGCATGGGCTACTTCATGGCAAGGAGACTGAAGCAGAAAGAGATGGGCGAGAAGTGCGAGAAGGAACTCAAGGCAGTCAGGGACATGAACAACTCCATCCACGACCACATCGTAGAACTCATCGAAGAGGAAAAGCCTGAGGTCAGAGATGCCATCCACAAGGAACAGAAGGAACTCAAGAGTCTACACAAGACCGCCGCCGAGGCGACAAAACCGTTCAGAGACAAGATCAGCGAGCTAGCCAAGGCAGTGAAATACTGCGACAATGTTTTCATACCTGACTCTCTGAAAGAGTTGGGAAAAGCCGTTTCCCCACGCTTCAGCTTGTCCGAACACGTAGCCAAGGCACTTGAATCCGCCGCAAAGAAAAAGAAGAAAGAAGAGTAGGCTCACGCCTACCCTCTAAGCTACACGCTTTTCCCCCTTTTTTTCCTGTCATAGCTGTTCGGCTTTGCCGACAGCGACATGGAAAGGTCATCCCCCAGAGCTAACCGCCTCAGGACAGAATAAAGGCACTAACACGTGGGCTCTCTAAAAGCTATTTCTCCTCAGCACACCACTAGTTAAACAAGAAGGCGTAGCTCTTCCTGTGCAGTTTAACATAGATGGTGTGAGGAGATGGCGAAAAAGAGCCTTTTTAGAAAGCCTATTTACGAACAGGCAGGTTCTCGCCTTAAACTCCTTGGGCGAGAGCCTGCTTTTTTTGGGTTCGGAAACCCGATGTTTTCGCCAGCGTAAGCTAGGCTAGAGTCAAGCCCACGTCAAAGATACCTGCTTATAGAGGGTTCGATGACCAGCAAGGCTCGTCCCGATGGGACGTCCGCTAAGAATTACCAGCTAACACACAGAAGGCGGGTTACTTCATCCGCATGCCTCTTCTGGAAACACCCCTTTGATAACAAGGGAGAGGCTGCCCTGCATAAGGGTAAGGGTGAAGGCTGGAGGTTCTGTGAAGCACACGAAAAAACCTCAGAGATGAGGAGAACAAGTGTGTGGAGATGAGGAAACTCCGCCCAAGAGAACTTCTCGAATAAAGCAAAGCATTATCCTCGGCGTAGGCGGCAAGACGCACGGGCGCGTGCGAGCAGCACCTCAGCGGCTAAGCGTCTCTTAGCCTAACGCCGACCTTACCGAGGAAAGCAGGATGGGGTGATTGTTTTGAAGTGTCCAAACTGTGGTACTGAAAGATTCAAGAAAACCGCTGAGAACATCCCGAAAAACCTAGCCGTAGTCGGAGAGGTTGAAGTAGGACAGTGTTCAAAAGCGGGCTGCGGCAAAACCGTAATCTACGTCGTAGCATAAACCCCTTCTTTTTCTATTTTGGGGTGAAAATGTGATGTCTGAAGTTGGTGAAGCAGAAAGAGAACAGGCTGATTTAGAGGAACTAAGAAAAGCATATCGTAAGTATCAACGTTCTAACAGGCAAAAGGATTTTGATGCTTTCATTAGACTCTGCGAAGTAATTCTGAAATAGCCCTCCTTTTTTTCTATTGGGGTGTAAACGTTGTCTGTGTTCTGCGAAAATGAAGGAAGAATGGTTATTATTGTAGTACCCAGCAGAGTCGCTAGAGGATGTAAGGTTAAGGTTCAGCAGTGCCACAAGCCCTACCGTGATGATGACTGCAACTGGTGTCAAGCCAAATATTCATGTGTAATATTCCTAGACGAACCTCAATTCTCATTGGCTCTATACGTGAAACAGCGTAAACAGAGAAGAAAACATTAGCCTAACTCCTTTTTTCTATTTCGGGGTGAATGTTGAATGGGTTTTCAGATATACCGAAAGACGAAATCTATCTTTGGAGATTGTGAGGAAGTTCGAGGAGAATTTCCTACAGCGAAAGATGCTGAAGGGCATCTGACCAAAGAACTCAGAGAAGCAGGGTTCTCGATAAGACAGGTTTAGAGGTGAATACGGATGAGTGAAAGATTAGTTTGCGATCGATGTGGAATAACATACTGCGACAAGGAATCTATAGACTCGGCAAAGAAAATGGCACAATCATGGAAGGAAAGCTGCAGGAAGGATGGAGTAGAAGCAAGAGGAATAGCTCCCTGCCCGATCATCGAGTGCAAGGGAGAACTTCAACTGAAAACTTAACTCTCCCTTTTTTTCTGTTTCGGGGTGCGACAACGATCAAACCTATGTTGTGTCACGATCTTGAGGTCAACGGAGGAATTCTTAAAGAGCCTGGAATGGACGGAGAAGCCGTGACAGTGGCCTACAGAAAAGCTGTAATAGACGAACTCAAGAAAATGATTCCAAGAGGTTTCGTCGCCGAACGTAAATGGGACGGAACCCGAGTTCTCGCCATCAACGAAGACGGGTCCATAATTCTGCAGAACAGAAAAGGGGTAATTTACACAATAAGGCTGCTAGAAATAGTGAAAGCACTACAGCCAATTCGGAGAAGATACACTATCGACTCAGAAGTGGTTTTTGTAAACCCTAAGACTGGAAAAGAAGAGTTCACGCCCTGCCAGCGCCGTTGCGCTACTCACTTTCCGGATCCTCTTTTGCGGGAGCAGTTTCCCGTGACTATGGAAGCCTTCGACATTCTAATGGTTAATGGAACTAATGTTGAGAGGACGCCGTATTTAGAGCGAAAAGAGCTGGTAACTGAGCTTCTGAAGAACGTAGATGGCCCAATAGAAATAGTGCCCTACAAAACAGATCTCCTGAATGCTTGGCAGAGAGCGATCAGGCAAGAGCGCGAAGGCTTAATCGTTAAACAGGTTGACAGCCCATATGAACACGACAGGTCCTACAACTGGCTTAAAGTGAAAAATTGGCGATTCAAGGTGTGTAGCGTAGTCGGCTTCACACCTGGAGAAAACGCTAGAAGTTCATTCTTTGGCAGCTTAGTCTTGGAGAAAGATGGAAAGTTCATAGGTTGTGCAGGAAGCGGTTTCAACGATTGGGAACTGCGGAAGTTTAAAGATATCTTCTCTGATGCCCAGAGGACTCCGTTAAGATATAGTTATGCACAGGTAGGCGAGCCCTACACAGCCGTGAAGGTAAACATCCAAGTCCTCGTGAAGTTCTATCAAGTAACAGAAAACAATGTAATGCGGTTTCCGATATTCATAACATCTAATTAGAACCCTCCTTTTTCTATTATGGGGTGATTGTTTGGAATATTGGCTGTTCACCTATAGCGTAGTGCATGGCGAACGTAGCTGTATTCTTAAAAAGGCTGTGGCAATCGGCGATGGTGCCGACATAGGCGCATACGCTCGTAACTGGCTTAAAGACTATTTTGGAGAAGATACTAAGATGGATGAGGAAGGGCTCTTCTGGTCGCCTGACGAAGAAGTGTGTGTGAAATACGAAGGTGCACGGACTATCACAGCGGAAGAGTTTGAAGTCTTAAATAAGTATCTCTAATCTTCCCTTTTTTCTATCTGGGGTGTTATCATGAAACAGATCACACTTAATGTTCCAGAGCGTTATTTGGATGCCATAGACGACTTGGTGAGAGAAGGTTTTTACCCAACCCGTGCTGAAGCCATAAGATTCGCAGTTTTAGACCTAATAAAGCTTCATGGATTGAGGTGAAAAGCGGTGTGTAGATGCTGGTGTGGAAAACCTTTTGAAGTTGTCGCGATCGCAACAGACTACTATATTAGAGGCTGCCCAGAACACCGAGAGTTTGACGAGATAATCTACTTTCCCCTTTTTCTATGTGGGGTGCTATTGCATTGCCCGCATCGACGTTATGGATAAAAATAGGAAATGCAGACGTGCGAGTGCTTAAGCAGAAAGTCGGCAACGCCCTGGTTATCAAGGACCCTGAAATTGCGAAGCAAGTGGACGACAGGCCAGTGAGAGATGTGCGTACTGTAGGCCAAAGCCATTGGGAACAAGTTGGCACAGGTTTAACATTGGCAACGGAAACTATCCTGAAAGATCCAGAAGGCAACACTGTACCGATATCTCAAGCCCTATGCATACTTGACCACTACAAGAGTATTGACTTGAATGAAAAATCCGAGGAAATCGACAAGAAGAAGATTCGGTTCTACATCTTGAACCCAGATGGCAGCATAGGAGAAGAAGTCATGCCTTTCCCACCAACGGACCGCATTGAAATAAACCAAGAAAACTGGATTCCATCAACGGTTATCGAAGAATTTCTAATAAAGGAAGAGTACGAGCTTCCTGCAGCTGACCCTAATAACGATGCTAAACTCTTTAAGGAAGCTGAAGACGCAGCCAAAAGAGACGAGATAGCGATAACAGTCTTTTCCAATGGAGGTTTCACCCAAAGGATACTTAGCAAGGCTTATAACTAACCCGCAATACTGTATCCACTATGATAACTTGGGAGTGGTTAGGCGGATTTACTGACGGTGAAGGTAGCTTCGGTGTAGTTGTCTATGTGCGAAAAGATAGAAGCAGACTCGAAATAAGACCTAATTATCAACTACCAAACACAGATATACCATTGATCATTGAGGTTGCTAATTTTCTAGGTGTCAAACACTATCCTGCATCGGCGCAGTCCATCAATTGGAAACCACAAGAACATATCTTTATAAAAGATAAAATTCTCTTAACCATAATCCCGAAACTATTTGCACATTTAAACTCCGAGCAGAAAAGGGAATGTGCAAAACTTGTATGGATTATGGAATACTTTAAGAGTCTACGCTCAATGAAGAGAGAACCTCTTGTTACAATAGAATTCCTTGCAAAGTTAACCCAGCGAATAAGAGAACGGAATTCACATAAGGGTTCTAAACAATATAGATGGGGCTACAAAGAAATAATGGACTACTACACATCTCGAATCCTACCGGCGCCAAAACAAGTAATTTTCGCCCATATCAAAGCCACTCCAGAGCTGATACAAAGCGTGAAAAGAATGCGCAAAGAGGGATCGTCCTATCGAAAAATAGGGCAAGAACTCGGTATCAGTCATAGAACGGCCAGTATGTGGTGTGCCTTGTCCTAAGATCCGGGGAATACTACGCTTTTCTACTGCCATTCTTTAAAGATGGCCAATTCGTCTGGCTGTTGAAAATCAGTGATAAGAAAGTCGAACATCGTTGCTTGCGTGATATTCCAGGAGTAACCGTGCCCATACGAGAAGTGAAGACTCTGGAAACCTTGCCGCCGATCCAGCAACTATTAACAGTGCCGACTGCGAAAAAGAAGAAAGCATAAAGAACTTAATTCTCCCTTTTTTTTCTATTTTGGGGTGAAGAAAATGTTAGCGACAGAGGAGACACGAAGAGAGTTTAAGGACCTAGTTGACCGCAGCATGATAATAACCGTGTTGAGATGCCAGGTCTGCGGCAGATTTGTAGGACGTATCGAACATCCACAAACTGCAAAGCTGGACCGCATCAGTGATATTGCCGACCACTCGAAAGAAACAGGTCATAGCGAGTATAATGCGTTAGCACATTTCATCGTCTACATGTGTCAGGCTGACAAAGAACTCGCAGACGAATTGAGCAAGGTACAGAAAGAAGCATTTGACAAGTTCATGAAGTCCTTTAATAACAAACCCTAACCCCCTTTTTCTATCTTGGGGTGTGCAACGTGGTTAAAATGGAAAATAGAGCAGGAAGAGGCATTAGGCTAGTTACTGAAACAATCCTAGAAGGAACGAAAGAGTACATCTACGAGATCGGCTGGCATGTTCCAATAGGCAAGTTTTACCTAGAAGAATCAATAACACACCTTGATAGGTGCGAAGGTCACACTACGATTCACCCGACATTTGCGAGTCATGTTGGCTATGCAGATCACGTAATGCCCTTGATACGGTGGATTGAAAAGAAACGAAACATCAAAATCGTTTTTGATGACGAAACAGCTCTAAGTCTCAAGGGCAATGAGCAATACTGTATTGAAGACGGAGAGCGCATTCTGAAGAAATATCCTAAATGGAGAACCCCGATTCCAGCAGAACAAATCATAGACTAATCGTGTCAAGCGTCCAATAGCTTCCTCCTTTTTCTCCTTGGGGTGAAGTGATGGCTGAGTTACCGAAAATTAAATGTCCTAACTGTGGCGAAGCCGAACTGGAGCAGCATGATAAGAAACCTGAGCTCTTGGTCTGCCCTAAGTGTTGGTACAAATATGACAAAGCAGCTGCTTTGCAGGGAATATTCATTCGCGTGAAGAAAAAAATCAAGAATCCACGTTGGGCTCACCCGAGAGGGTGTTGACTTGAGCAAAGTAAATCTTCTACTTCAGCGAATTCAAAAACCCGAGCAGAAACCAAGGGCACCGTCGAAACCGCCGGAGCCCAGCAAGCAGCTTTTCATGCTTCTGAACCGAGTTAACACTCGTGAGTGGCTGCTCATTGTTGAAGGTCAGCTGATGGAAGCAGTTGTCTACTTGAGACGTGAAGTGAAGTTCATCGGGCACCTGCCACACTGCTGGATTTGCAAAGCCTTGCTGCAGCTAGACGTGGAACGCTACTATGGAAACCATTCAACCTGGTATATCTGCCTAGAAAACAATGAGTATCTAGAAGAGGAATACTCAGACTGCCCTAAAGAAAGAAACTATCACATAGGCTCATACTGGGAACAGCTTAAGCACTACGAGAAATATGGCAACACGGATGTTCCAGGAGAGAACACAGTAGAATTCATTTTAGACCGAGCAAAATGGGCTTACAAAATAATGGGGAAGCAAATAAAACTGGCCCGCCAGCTGCTTAGACTCGTTAGGGCATGGGACTTTAGCGATCGCATCGTCTTGGAGTTCAACAGACTCTACGAAGAACTTGGAATGTACGAGATAGATAACCCTCCCTCTTTTTTTCTACGGGGTGTTCAGGATGTTAACTGAAGAAGAAATACGAAAAGCCTACGAAAAAGCAAAGGAATGGCTCAAGAAAAATGTCCCTCCTCTAGCTGCATTCGTTGACGAACCCAGTCTGGAATTTGTGGAGACTGACGATGGATGGGACATTATGCGGTGGGTTGCAGAAAGGAAGATCAAGGTTAACCTTAAAAGAATTCGGTGGCACTTGGAAAGAGAGAAGGAAATCAAGTATTGTCCCAAATATGACATTGAAACCGCACTAATCCATGACATATTCGAGTATTGCTACATCAGACGATGGAATTACCCGGAAAACGACAGTGCAATAAACAGTTTGGTTCACCATAGAGCCCAATTACTTGAAAACAAGCTACGTACAGAGAAAGGACTAACACTGTGGATTTAACTTCCCTTTTTTCTATCGGGGTGAAGGAAACGAAAATACGAATCGAGAAAGACGGACAGGTCTTTGAAGTTTTCGACATCAAGGACAAACAAGAAGTTATCATAACACCTAAGAACGCATCAATAACGATGGAAGAGGAAGAACACATAACCGACATGGTAGACTACCTGCTAGACATGGCTCGTAAGCCTCAATAGCCTCTTTTTTTTCTTTGGGGTGAAAACATTGAAAGTACTAATCCTAGATAATTGTCAAAACTGGCTTGTTGAAAAAGGCAAAATGTACGCAGTCGCAGAGATTCGAGCTGACGGATCAGTTATTCTAGCACATCCATGCCAAAACGTGAAACCGACAATTCTAAAGGGTGAATATGTAGAGGTGCTATGCCGATTTTGTGGTGAATTGAAGCAAGTAGAAGGCGAAGGCGGAATGTATTGCCCACATGAAGACATAGAAAAGAAGGATGACAGAGATGCTGAAACATGCAAATACTTCCATTTTTTTCTGTTTGGGGTGTAATATGACCGAAAGCAGCAAGCAGCTTCAAGCTCTGATAAAACAAGTCAAATACAAGCGGTATGCCAAGGGAGACCCTAAAAGGGCTCTGCTTGAACTCATGGATGAAGTAGAACAGAAAGTGCATCATTTCCGGAAGGAATGCTGGAACATCACCATAGAACTATTAGCCGACCATCTGGGACTTCTTGAAAACCCGTGGAAGTACAGTCTGCCAAAGGTGAAGTGGACTGGACCGGTAAGCAAGCCAAGCTACCATGGATTGAAAGATCTGAAAGGAAAGATTCCTGTTGATCTGATAGACGCCTATATCGCGGCAGCCAAAGCTAAACCTTGGGATCATCTAGGAATGATCTTTGAAGAAGAGCAGTTGGCTGGCCGTGCCAACAGATTGGCCCAAATTCTTACGCCGCGACAAATCGTGGATTTTATGGTGAAGTGTGTCATGGATGAAAAAGCAGAGAGAAAACCGTATTCTTACGCGAAACCTGACCTCGCCACTCTTGTGTGGCAAACCGCTGAAGCATTAGCGTTCAATGATGCTCTTCCAATAAACCTTCTAGCCGAAAGAGCCCGACGACACACCGTCCAAAACCTGACACCTCTACTCATCAAATACGAGCCTCAGCCCATAACAGACTTAGATCCTTGTACCGGGACCGGTCGCTTCCTACTGGGTGCCACTCTCATGTATCCCAAGCTTCCGCTATTATTGTATGGAATCGAAATCGATGTGTCGCTTTACCGGGCGTGCCTGGTGAACATGGCCATGTTCAGCAATCATCCGTACTCGATTATCTGTGCTGACACGTTGATGATCGATCAACGCTATTGCGATGTCGGCAGCAAGATCTGGGATCTAGGCAATCGGTGGGAGCCAGCTGACATATCGCCTTTCTACTGGAAGCCACCGAAGCCGTTCAAGTTTTCACTCGCAGAAATGGTCAAGACAAGAACCAAGCAACCGCCACAGGTCGAAGTTGTAATACCGTTAGAAGCATCACCACCGACATTTTCTCTCAGAGAGTATGTAGCGGCCAAAAAGAAGCAGACATAAATCCCTCTTTTTTCTGGTTGGGGTGAAAAATTGCATGGTAAAAGAGTTCAAAAACACAGAGATGAACAAGCAGAAAACGACGCTTTCGTGAGAATGGTTGGCGGAATAAAAAGAGCTGATAGAATGCAACAAATCTGGAATGCAAGTTATCCTCATGGCAATTGCGGCATGATGAAGGGTAAAAGCAAGGAAGACGTCTTTCGAGAAAACGCCAAGCGTGAAGGTTTCACAGACTTGCAGGTCAACAGATTCCTCGATCTGCCGTAGCCCTTCCGCGAGGGATACGCATGGAAGACTTTTCGAGAATGTTTAGGGAACGGTTGTTCGCGGCGTTTTTCGACTGGCTCGACGTGAACAAAAAGGCGATCGGCGACAAGTGGTACGATAACCTCTATAGGAAGGGCAAGGACGCTGAGGCCGAATGCAACACGATAATGAAGATTATGGGAGACGCATTGTGGATCTTTAATATGATAGCTAACTTGGGAGTGTTGGCCGGTGTGGGTCCGAACCATTTTGACCTGCAGGTGTTGGCTCCCGAGCTTGATGAGAAATCGTCTAAGCGTCTTCTTGCCCTGATATCTTCAAGCCTGAGTCTTCAAGGGTTGCCGCTTGAAATAGTAAATCGGGAGTTCCCGATAATCAGCTCAAAGCATTTTTCTCTCGCACTCTATGTGAAGGACCGCAGTAAATGAGCTAAATCTCTCCTTTTTTTGGGGTGCCATGGTGATAAAAATAGAGATTAGAGGACAGAGAAAAGCCATAGAAAAAGCCCAGAGGGTCCTTGCGCCTCAGCTCAATCAGCTGGAGCAGATGAACGAAAAAGACGCGAGACTGAAGATCCAAGACGTCATCGATGAGTATAGGTTGGCTGCCAGCATAGTGGTTAACCACAACCAGGTGTGGAGTAGGAAACGGATACTTGGGAACCTCAGAAGAATCAGGGATGCAGGAAGATTATACGGTGAGAAGACGCCGCATCGAGAGCTCATTGGAGGAGTACTTTACCTTCCCGTGGACACGGATCCCATACTGTCAAAGTACTTCTACGAATTCCTACATCAGCATTGCGGAACAGCGGCACACTACAACATACATGGATGGATAACTGAGTATCCGACACTCGACCGTCTGAAGCAATTCTTCAGGAAAAATGAGCTAGGTTATAGAGTTCTTGACTATATCCCGAGCGGGATGTCTGATGTAAAGCGCATAGTCGAAGCGATAGAAATGATGCTGTTCCCTCTGGAAAGCTACGTGAGGTCCAAGAAAAGGGCCTCTTTTTCTGTTTGGGGTGAAAGATGGTAACAGTGAGAAGTGAATATAGCTTCGACCAGTTCGACACCGTGTTGCAGAAGTTCGCGCATGAAGTCGCCAAGGAAGTCGTGACAAGCCTAAATACAGTGCATGGGCGAATAGACTTTCGCCAACATGGAATCGCATACATCGAAACGGACAAGTATAGCATCAGGTTCTCAGCAGCCAGAATTAGCTTTTCGAGACGTGGCAAAGACGAATACTGGGGCTTCGAGATTGAAGAGAAACTCTACGCGACAAGCAACCATCAAACAAAAATATCCTACACCGTGCAGGTCGCAAGTCACTTTGACAGAAACAAAGGAGAGTACGGAGAGTACGTCGAAGATGAAAGCCGAAAGGCAAAAGAGAAAAAGCGTGGAGAAGAGATACTCGAGTTCATAGAGCAACTGATGGCCGAAAACGCGATAAAACCTGTACCACGATTCAGCCTGTCTGACGTGGTTCAGAAGGACAGAGTGAAAAACGCCAAAGTACAATGAGTTAGTACCTCAATGCCCTCTTTTTTTCTCTATTTTCTCACATGGGGTGAAAAGCTGAACCATCTAGAACTATATCATCTTAGAAGGTTCTGTCGAAAATGGGAACTTGACACTCATCTCATCGACAATACGTTGACCTATCATGAAAACAAGACAATGCTGATGTCTCAAGTACACACGTTTAACCTGGAATCGCACGCGCCCGAATTTAGGGCCCAGCTAGAAGAATATGAACACTTTGTGCGGGAAAACTTTCTCATGTTCTATCTGGCCTACCAAAGATCCGGCGAGACCGTATCTGCGGAGGTTGGAGAACAAGACAAGTCACCGCCCCAGTTCTCTCTAAGTGAGTTTGTGACGATGCGTAACCATCACCGTGTCACTCTAAGCAAGAGACGCAAAGCTTAAGAGACACCAAAACCTCTCTTTTTCTGACGGGGTGATGTAATACGGCTAAAAAGAATGGAAGACAACGGATCAA
>Ga0315280_10009169_pt1 | contig 12781 bp, 11 predicted proteins | sample YL17G06_40_MG_FD_203697 | JGI IMG/M metagenome (GOLD analysis project Ga0315280, IMG submission 203697) | Sediment microbial communities from Yellowstone Lake, YNP, Wyoming, USA - YL17G06_40 | ecosystem: Environmental > Aquatic > Freshwater > Lake > Sediment | place: USA: Wyoming | collected... | reverse complement strand
TATGGAAGTTGATTATTGAGACGAATCTGACAGGGACGTTCTACTGTTGCCGCGATGTCGCGCGTTTGATGGTGGAGCAGAAGAGTGGCAGCATCATCAACATAGCATCGGTTGCAGGGGTGAAGGGTCCGCCGGGGCTAGGCGCATACGCTGCGAGCAAGGGAGGAGTGATTGCGCTGACTCGGGTGCTTGCTCTGGAAAACGTGCGCCACAATGTGCGCGTGAACGCGATTGCACCAGGCTATTTCCGTACGGACATGAATGCTGCAGCACTAGATGACCCAGAGTTGGGGCCTAAGATCATAGGCCGAATCCCCATGCGCCGTGCCGGGCGACCAGAAGAGATTGGCCCACTTGCAGTATTCCTTGCCAGTGACCAAGCGTCGTTTGTCACCGGCGAAGTATACTTCATCAGTGGCGGCGAAATGGCTCAGTAGAAAGACTCTTCCACTCAGGGCTCCAGAGACAGCAATGCGGCACCAAGAGCCCCTGTGAGTTGTGGATTGTCAGGCATCCAGAGCTCCGCGCCAAGCTGTTTCGACAAGTAGCATCGGAAAGCCGGATTCAGAGCCACCCCCCCAGTGACACAGACCGGCGATACAACTCCAACGCGCTTCGACAACGTACTGATCTTTGACGCCATTGCCCTGTGGACTCCAGCCGCAATGTCTCTCGAACTCTCTCCGGCCCCGATCCGCCCAACAACTTCACTCTCAGCGAAGACGGTGCAAGTGCTGCTAATGTTGCAGGGTGAATCGGACTGCAGAGCAAGTGGCCCCAGCTCGCTAATGGAAACCTCAAGAACCCGGGCCATGACCTCAAGGAACCTTCCTGTCCCAGCACTGCATTTATCGTTGAGCTCGAAGTCTGTTGGGCGTCCATTCTCGCCTATGCGGATGACCTTTGAGTCCTGGCCACCAACATCAATCAATAGACGGATGTCAGGATTCAGGTGGTGGACGCCAATGCTGTGGCAAGTTATCTCGGTCACGGATTTCTCCGCAAAATCAATCAGAGACCGACCGTACCCCGTGCTGATTGTAGGTACACCTGTGATATCTGCTCCGGACTTCCTGCTGAGTTCTCTGAGACATGTCCGAGCTGCCTCAGCACCGGATGCTCCGGTAGGTACAAGGTGAGAGCCCAAGATCCGTCCCTGAGCATCAACCACTGCGCCCTTGGTTGTGGTGGAGCCCACATCAAGTCCGATTCCAAGTCTCCGTCCTGACACAGGACCCTCTCCTGCTACTCGAACATCTCCAGTAGTGCGTCAATGCGTGTCTGAATCTGAGCTTCATTGAAGAGCCGACTGTCCACCATGTCGCCCTCGATCACCACTCCTGGCACGCCAGTTTCCTCTGTGACAAGTTCCTTCGAAACCAATTGCCCCAAGGAGTACCTCTTACAGGATCTGACTGAGAACATGACGAAGCCATCAAGATCGTAGTCCTTGATGAGCTGAACCATCTTGTCCACCTTTGCCTGGAGACCCTTGTTGAGGTATACGTTGCTGTATATGGTCGCCGCACTGCCGAAGAGGTCTTCACCCTCAATGGAACCCGACCAAGCATGAGTATAGGTATCCGCTGGGAACACAACTCCTCGCTTTGCTAGGCCATTGAAGAACCTGAAAATGCTGAACCACGGAGGTATATTGTCCCAGAGGAGCCTGATCCTCTCATCCCTTATCGCGCCGACGCCTTGGGAGACACGTTCGCGCACTTCGTCATAGAGCGCCTGATAGAATTCGATGACGTGTTCTGCTCCTCTCATTGTAACTATGGGAGCCATTGTCGTGAACCTGTCTGCGCAGTTGAGAGGACTCGGTTTGTTCTTGCATGCCTCGAGTGACTTCGTCCAGAGGCCAATTGCTCTGGTTGAGTTCGCTGCTACCTCCCTCAACCGCGCCTCCTCAAGCGTAACACCGAATGTGCTAGACAGGAACTCGACAAGGTGCTCAATGCCTCTGCGAACATAGGCGACATGATGTGGTTGCTGCTCTCCCTCAATGGGCGGAGTGTCCAGAAGGAAGACTGGTGCGCCCGTTAGCTGTGCGATGGCGTCATACCAGCGCAGGACTGTCCCACATATGTTGTTGCAGGCAAGGAGAGCCTGAGGTTTCGGGAGTCCCTCCAAGGGACTCTCTTCAGGTTTCCTCGTAGAACCAATACTCGAGCGTGCATAGGAACAGAGCTCTTGGGAATATCCCAGCTCTTCAGCAAACCCGCAAATCGTCGGGCCAACCTTCTGCGATCCGACAACTGCACCATACTGCTCGGGGTATGAGGCGGTTATGCCCATGGCTACTGGTATCTCGACCGGGAATCCCGAGGTGACCCACGCGAGATGACCCGCCTCGCTGGCCGCATTACCCTCAAGCACGTAACGAAACAGCACCTGCTGCAACAGGCCCTGCGTGTTGAGAGGCCTGTACGCTTTCTCCTCCCTCCTCGAACTCTTCTCAGCCATCCTACCTTTGACCTCCTTCGAGCGTTTCGAGGAATGACTCGATTCTCCCCTCCAATCTTGCTCTATCGGAGAGTTCAGGATCCACTGGCAATCGCAGCACGGGGACACTCAGATCGGATGCGACCTTGACAAGAGATGGAGACTCGAATTGGTCGGGGTCACAGAATGACTGTTCACAGACAACGAGCCCGTCGATGGAGAGTCTGGACAGAAGGAGCTTGAGGAATTCAAGCCTCCCGAGAAGTCCCTCCTGTGTTGGTTCAGACGGGGCGCCTAGGATTGATCTGGACATAGCTACGAAAGGGTCGCCCTCCAGATTCACCGGAGGCGTGAAGGCTGTCTTGAAACCGAAGCTGAGCAGGTCCAACACAACAACCTCGTCCCCGGATTTCGCTGAGCCCTTGAATAACGATGCAACAGCCTGAGGCTCTACCATGCCACCTGTGACCAGTATTCTCGGGATGTTCGATTCTGCAGCGATCTTCATGTCACTCAGTGTTCCACTCAGCAGTCCTTTCTGCAGTGATTCCGCAAGAGGGAGCATACCATTGTCATCCAATACTCGCGATGCGGAGCTAGCGGACTTTGCAATCTGGTCGACTGTGCTAGCATTCGGGATGGTCAGGAACGCCCTCACCATTCGCGCGACCTCGGAGTATGAAACAAGACCCGGATCTACGACTCTGCATGAGTAGAGGGTTTGCGCGGCGTCCCTGAAATGATTGACAAGTGAGACGGCAGCCAGCAAATCATACTTGGAGAGGGGACGTCCATATCTGTTCTTCAGGGATTCGCTGAGAATCCTGAGCTCCTCTGCCAAGAACTGAACCGAATCCTCACCGGATCTAGCTGCAGGATAGGTCAATCTGAATAGCTTGTCTTCTGGAAAACGGTGCCGCCAGACGTCTGCCACATTATGCAACGAGTCACATGTGTTGGCGGGAAAAAGCAGCCCGCTGAGCGACGACAGCCCGCCACTTGAGCGTTGGCTGAACAAGTTCCTTGCGAGCGAACATGAGAATGTCTGCAGACTCGCCTCAAATCCGCCCTGGACGCGCGGGTTTGCCCGTACTAGCGAAGGAGTGATCTCATGGGCAAGAAAGAGCTCAAGGGGCGCATGCGGGTATACGTACCCAAGTACTGGGGCCCCGCTCGCCGAAAGCTCTCTTAGATGTCGTTCTGAGTCCTCGACGACCTCTCCGTAGCTCAACCAGAACTCCATCCTTTGCCGTGTGGCTGCTCTGACCGCACAACGCTCAACATCTTACAGCGCGCGTCTTATCTGTTATCTTGCACCCGAACGACCGACCGCGAACTGCTGCAAGAGCTGAATTCTCAGTCCGTCGAAGAAATTATCAACAAGCACTGCGATAACAAATGGGTAGTTTTCGTGACGGATTACTGTCTTAGTCAGACTGAGAATGGGTCGTGAAATGGGAAAGAACATGAGTGAGTATCTTTGGCATAAGCACAAGTGGCCTGAGGACGTTCCAAAGACGCTGGAATATCCAAAGGAACCCCTCTTTGCCATGCTTGATAGGTCTGCCGAGAAGAGCGGCAACCTGCCCTACACAGTGTGGGAGAGGCAATCATGGAGTTTCTCACAGGTGAGGGATGATGCAAACCGAATCGCAAACTTCTTGGCGAGTCGAGGGATAAAGAAGGGAGACAGAGTTGCCGTCTTTCTGCCAAATGTGCCACACTTTCCTCCAGTCCTATTTGGATCACTGAAGACTGGAGCGACTGTGGTCACATGCAACCCCATGTACAAGGCAGGGGAGCTCAACTTCCAGCTGAAGGACTCGGGAGCTGTTGCGGTGTTTGTATTGGATCACCCTGCATTTACACCGACATGCTATGAGGCTATCAAGGGTACAAATGTCAAGACTGTTATCGTGTGCAACGCAAAGAGCTTCCTACCCAAAGCTAAGGCTGTACTTGGAGGCCTTCTCGGGAAGATCCCGAAAAGCTCGTACTACCAAGAGGAAGTGACTTTCTTCTATCATGATATCATGGCCAAGTACGAACCCGTCGCGCCCAAGGTCGATGTTGATCCTGACTCCGTTGCCATGATACTGTACACCGGAGGAACCACAGGTACACCAAAGGGCGCAGCTCTGACGCACAGGAATCTCGTTGCCAATGTTCTCCAAATCTACGAGTGGTTCAATCTATCACCCGAGGATATCGACGCAGCAAAGAAAATCGAGTATGGGAAGGAGGTGTTTGTCGGGGCACTGCCGTGGTATCACAGCTACGGTCTAACTTCGACATTGTTGATGAGCACAAATTATGCCTGTCAGCTTGTATGCATTCCGGACCCAAGAGCAGGCAAACCACCATTGACAGAACTGCTCAAGGCTCTGGAGAAAAACAAAGGAACGATCTTCAACTGCGTTCCAGCCTTGTACGCAGGCGTAGTCAACCACCCCAACGTGAAGAACTACAACCTCAGATCCGTAAAGATATGCAGTTCTGGAGCAGCACCTCTCCCACCGGAACTTGCAAAAAGATTCGAGGAGGTGACCGGCGCGATTCTGTTCGAGGGATACGGTCTAAGTGAAACATCGCCCGTGACCCACATCAACCCCACAAACAGGAAGAACCGCAAGTTCGGCTCAATTGGACTACCAATCTCAGACACGACAGCGAAGATCCTTGACATCGAAACAGGTACCAAGGAGATGCCGGTCGGGGGAACCGGCGAGCTCGCGGTGCACGGACCTCAGGTGATGGAAGGTTACTGGAACAAGCCAGGTGAAACAGAGAACGTGATGAGAGAAATTGATGGCAAGCGTTTCTTCCTGACGGGAGACATCGGACACATGGACGAGGAAGGCTTCTTTGTTATCTCAGACCGCAAGAAACAGATGATAAACGTCGGCGGCCTGAAAGCGTATCCGCGTGAGATCGAGGACATGTTCTATGAACATCCAAAAGTGAAAATGGTCGCCGCCATTGGTGTCCCACGAGAGGATGAGCCCGGTAACGAATTCGTCAAGGCATTCATCGTTCTGAAAGACGGGGTGCAGGCAACTCAGGAGGAGTTCATCGAGTGGGCGCGGAAGAAGATGGCTGGTTACAAGAGACCAAGGGAAGTCGAGTTCAGAGACTCACTACCAATCAGTCAAGTGGGGAAGGTACTGCACAGAGTGCTTCGAGAAGAGGAACTGCGGAAAAGAGAAGCAAAGTAGCACCTCGAGAGATGCCGCTCATCAGCTTCAGGTTTCGTTTGATTCCATGCACTGACCATGACTTCAAAGACCAAGACCGCGTCCATGAGACATACACGTGACATGTATGATCACTATTCTTTCTTCAACGCTGTTATCGGATTCAGTGTTGAGGCCCTCCAAGCAGGATAGAGGCCAGCCAAGACGCTTAGACCGCAAGCAAGAAGGAACACCTGTATGAGCTGGGGCGGTGAGAAATAGGGGCTTATCGACATAGCCCCTGGCCCTCCGAAAGGCAGAACCTGAATCAACGCATATGCCCCGACGATTCCGAAAATCAATCCCAGCAACCCGCCCACCAGCCCGATTGCGAAGGATTCTGTGAGAAACATGAAGAGGACAGTCTCTCTCGTATACCCTATCGCTTTCAGTAATCCTATTTCACGAGTTCTCTCCATAACTGATGTGTACAGTGTTGTGATGATGCCGACAGCTCCGACCAGCATGGAGACCGCAGCAATGGCGGATAGGAATCCTATGAAAGTACCCATGAGCTCCTGGATGGTGCTTGCCATAGCTTTGGGCGATATTACGCCGATATTCTTGCCATAGATCTTTGTGATGCTTGCCTCGACTTTGTCGTTCATCTCAGTGCCGTCCGTGATCACGTAGATACCATCGTACACGCTGTTCTTTTGGAACAGTGTGTTGGCGGCTGCGAGTGAAATGAACGCTTGGCTGTCAACCTGTTGAGTCCCGACCTCTTTGAGGACGCCCCTCACTTGGAAGGCTTTCTTTTTCGTAACGAGCTTCTCGACTCCTGCTTGGCTCTCGACATTTGAGAACTCAACGACGACTGCCTGACCTGTGTTTGCAAAGGGCTTGTCGAGACTTGGTGGGTGAGCAGTCGTGTATCCCAGTAGTATTCCGCCGGAGTCACCAGATGACACGAATGATCCGGATTCGAGACTAATCTTGGGAATGACGTAGACTATCCTAGTATGATCTATCCCCAGAATTGCCACAGTTTTGGTTTGGCCTCCTGACTTCAACGTCGCCCCACCGGAGAAAAACGGGACGACATATTTCACTCCCTGAATCCTCTCAATCGTGTGCACAGTCTGCGGTGTCAGTTTCGTCTGCATACCCGATTGCTCCATCGGACCGAAGGCGCTCGAGGGGGTGACTATCAGAACGTTAGCACCCAGAGTGCCCAACTGTTCGGTAATGTAATTGTTCATCCCTCCACCAAGGCCGTTGATGGAGGTCATGAGAGCGACGCCTATGATCACCATCAGCACCGTAAGGCCTGATCTCAGTCTTCTCTCTTTCAAGGCGCCGAAAGAGAGCCCAACCAAGTCGAGCGCTGCCATTGTTCTCAGTCCCTCCCGTCTGTCATGACATCCCAACCGGAGTCTCTGACTTCGCCTTGTGAAAGGAGTCCAACCCTCTCTTTCTCTACAACGCCGTCTCTCAAATGGAGGATTCTCCCCGTTCTCTCAGCCAGTTCCACGTTATGTGTGACAATAACTATGGTTGCGTTTTTCTCATTGTTTACGCGAAGTAGAAGATTCTGTATCTCTTGTCCGGTCTTGGAATCGAGATTGCCGGTGGGCTCATCTGCAAGAATGAATGCCGGATCATTGATGAGTGCTCGTGCTATCGCGACCCGCTGTTGTTCGCCACCGCTGAGTGCATTCGGTTTTCGATTCACCTTGTCTCCTAAACCCACGAGCTCCAGCAGTTCACGGACCCGTCTGTCCCTAGTTTTCTTGGGCATTCCTGCGACTATGGCAGGCAATTCGACGTTCTTCGCGACTTTCGATCTGTCAATGAGATTGTAGGATTGGAAGATGAAACCGATCTTCCTATTGCGAAATCTGGCAAGTGCCCTCTCGTTCAATCGAGTTATGTCCTCGTCATCAATGATTATCTTGCCACTTGTGGGGGTGTCGAGGGCACCCAGCAGGTTCAGCAGCGTGGATTTCCCGCTGCCAGATGGCCCAATCACCGAGAGGATCTCCCCGTGTCTGACCTTCAAGTTGACTCCGCGCAGGGCAGGCACCTTTACGAGGCCCATGCGGTAGGTCTTCTTGAGATCAAATGTTTCGATGGCAAACGGAGCTGCTGGGCCAGCGGTCTGCGTCATGTAACCCTCCTCTTCGTCAGAGAAAGCTGCTCGATCATATGACAGGATATGCATCTGTCTGTGGAGAGTCTCATGCTCAGTTGCCCTTTTTCGCTCGAACGAGCGACCGACGCGCCGCCTATAAGACTTCCCTCTTTGCTTCCTTGCGGCTCTACAAAAGTTCTAGTATTCATGTCCGTCGAACTAGCAACCCGAGATTGCAGGTCATGCCAATAGACTCTGAATTCCAAAAGAAACTGAAACCAACCGGAGAACACAATGATCACAAGGTCTGGGGTGAAACCAGCCCTCCAGCGAAGTGGCGGTCAGAGTCAGAGATTTGATGACTAGGAATCTGATTTCTATCGATGCAGAGGATGATGTGACGGAGGCCGCTAGGCTGATGGATCGGAAGAGGATCCACTCGATTCTCATAGGGCACGGAAACGAGTTCTCAGGCATCATCACGGACCTGGACATAGTCAGCAGGGTCGTATCGAAAGGATTGGATCCAGGTGGGGTCAAGGTTAGGGAGGTTATGACCTCTCCCCTGGTAAGCATTGGCGAAGATGCCACCATTGAAGAGGCCGCAAAGAAGATGCGAGAGAATGGTGTGCGAAGGTTGATCGTGGAGAGCGATGATCACAAGGTAGGTATGATCGCTGAGTCAGACATAGTCCGTGTCACTCCGGAACTGCACTTCCTAATCAGGGAACGATCCAAACTGGAGGCGGGAATGACTCCCACTAGACCTCAAGAGGTAGTCCTCTCGGGATACTGCGAGATGTGCGGCAACTATTCAAGTCAGCTTAGGAACGTGGACAGTAGATGGCTCTGCGAAGATTGCAGAGGGCGGTAGCAAGCTCTGATACGGTTTGGTGAACTTGTACACTCCATTCCCTGCCGACAAGCAACCTTCTCTGATATGGTGCGGTAGCAAATTCTAGCAACTACTGCCATCTAGTCGAAACGGAACGGAGACTTGAGCAGAGGCTGACTCACGCGGACGAGTCCCTATCTTGGTTGGCTGGCTATACCCCTCAAGGTAACAACGAAGTAGCGGCAGTATTCCACAAGCTCTGTTCGGTAGCTGAGAGACGCGAAATGGGCCTATCAGCTCGATACTGCAAGAATTCGTGCCTATTCACAAGGTTGCATCGATGAGAGAACTACGCCATAGTCCTCCGAAACGCCTCGGCTTAGACGTTTACTGCCCACTGATGCATGCTTGGCTAGGACACAAGACGTGCACAGGAACAAAGCATAAGAATACAAGTGATCCAGCAATCGAAAAATGGCAGTCGGGGAAGAGAGCCTGTCTACTCTCAATCGTTGTGATTCAAACCCGCTGATAGCACCGCGTCCAAGAAATAGGTGGGAAGAGAAGGCTACATTCAACCCCGGCGGAGTCCTCGAGGACCGTACATTTCACTTGTTCTACCGGGCAGTCGCTACGAATGGCATTTCCTCGATAGGACACGCTGCGATAAGCACGGATATGAAGACAGCTGAGAGGCCTGACCACCCGATCCTAGCTCCAAGTGAGGCGTGGGAGGAGCTGGGGTGCGAAGATGCGAGAATCACGCGGATCCGCAATACGTACTATACACTGTACACCGCCTATTCGAGGAGAGGGCCAAGAATCGCATTGGCAACAAGTTCCGATCTCAGTAGATTCAAAAAGATCGGACTGATCGGACCTGACCTAGTCAACAAGGACGCCGTGCTGTTTCCTGAGACCATCAGAGGGAGCCTTGCCATGATTCATCGAATTGAACCTTCAATGCAAATCGCGTATTTTGACAATGCACAATTCGAGAACCTCTCTGACCCCTCACTCAGATCTCAGTACTGGACGGAATACCTTCGCAATCTCGATGCACATACGATAATGAAGCCGCAGGAGTGGTGGGAGAAGAGGAAGATAGGAATTGGCCCGCCCCCAATAAAAACGCCCGAAGGATGGTTAATGATCTATCATGGCGTTGACGACAACTACGTCTACAGGGCTGGCGCAGCCTTGGCGGACCTAGATGACCCTCAGAAGATCTTGGCAAGATCGAAAACGCCGATACTGGAGCCAATGGAGCCATACGAAAAGTACGGGTTTGTGCCTGACGTTGTGTTTCCGGAGGCCGCGATGGTCCTTGACAGCGATCTCTATGTCTTCTACGGCGCTGCTGACACAGTTTCCTGCGTTGCAACGGCACGCCTCGATGAGCTTCTTAGGTGGCTTGTCCAGCAGCGCTAGAACTCATATCCTGTTCCCGTGCAGGAAAATCGGCCGAAGCCTAGACCTCGGCCAGGGGTAAGAGTTGCCTTGGCGAACTGGTGTCGCCACTATTGTCTTTCTAGATGATGTCGCTCGTCTGAGCGTGCCACTCGACACTTGTTCGCTCTTACCAGCCGGCTGAGCCCCAGCCTGTATTACCCTCAGCTTGCTGACCGGTAGTCCATACGTGTCCACGGTGGTAGCTTACACAACCACGCGATCTAGATTCTCAGTACCTGTGCCTCTTGTAGTTCCGCCTTGAACTTGCCACCTGGTCGCCTGATCAGCTCCAAGGCTGATCTGGAGAGAGTCCAAACGCGCTCAACCAAGTGGATTTACCTAGAGCATGGCCACGATTCTTTTTCGAACCATCGTGGTCCTTGCCATCGACCTAGCGACTTCTGAGCTTCTACCTAAAGTTCACTGAATCGCTGCTCAGAAACTTCGACTGCTCTAGCAGGGAGGCAAACTAAAAAGGTAATGTTGCACCTTGTTTATGCGACCTTCGATTGAATGTCGGCCACGTTATGAACAGAGCCGTTGTTGCGATAGATTCAGACGCTAGCGTAAAAGATGCGGCAAGCAAAATGGCTCAACACCAGATAGGATGCTTGATCGTAACTGAGAAGGGTAGGCCAGTAGGCATTCTTACAGAGACAGATATGCTGTCAAGGGTTCTAGCGCTCGCTAAGAATGCTGAATCAACGAAGGTCAAGACAGTTATGTCGGAGCCTCTGATCTGCGGAAGCCCCGACATGGATTTCATCGAGGCTACAAAGCTGATGGTAAATAGGGCGATCAAGAAGCTTCCTATCACTCAGGGCGAACAGCTTGTTGGGATCGTGACAATAACAGATGTCATTGCGGTTCATCCAGGGATGCACGAGTTCATCGAAGAGGAAGCGAAAGGAAACGTCCCTAAGAGATTCATGAAGAGACTGCGGAAGAGATAGCGCAGAATGGTTGTCCGTTTTGACCTGATCATAACGGTTGCGCCCAACTTCTGTACTACCGCACGAGGTCAGCCTTATCTCTGGTAACTTGGTTCTATTCTCGGACGACTTTCCAATTGGAGAAGTGATGGTTGAGAAAAATAGGCGTGGTCACAAGTGGCGGAGATGCGCCTGGCATGAATGCTGCTATCCGAGCCGTTGTCCGCATCGCCTATTCAAAGAAGCTTCAAGTTTTGGGTTTCAGGAGAGGCTGGGAAGGCTTGATTACAAACACATTTACCGTCTTGACGCCTCGATCGGTGGGCGGCATAATACAACTAGGCGGTACAATCCTTCATACATCAAGATGCCCAGAGTTCAGAAAGAGAGAAGGGATCAGGAAAGCCGCGGAAACTCTAGCATCGAATCATATTGACGGACTCGTAGTCATCGGCGGTAACGGCTCCTTCAAGGGCGCTCTGGGGCTAAGCGCATACACGGATACCATGATCGTCGGAGTTCCTGCATCAATCGACAACGATGTCTTTGGGACAGAGGAAACCATAGGCTTCGACACAGCCGCAAACACAGCAGTCGCCGAGATCGACAAGATCCGAGACACGGCAGTTTCCCATGAGAGAGTATTCATGATTGAGGTGATGGGACGAGAGAGGGGCTTTCTCGCACTGGAGATCGGGCTCACCGTTGGTGCAGAAATAGTTCTAGTTCCGGAAGTGAAATATCGAAAGGAGAACCTCTTCAAGACCATAATAGAAAACAGGGCCAAAGGAAAGAAGTCAGGCCTAATCGTGGCGGCAGAAGGAATAGGAGACACCCGTCTGCTTGCAAGACAGATCCAGCGAAACACAAAGGCAGAGGTTAGACTGAGCATCATAGGCTACGCCCAAAGAGGCGGCAACCCCACGGCGAGGAGCCGACTCTTGGCAAGCTTATTCGGAAACAAAGCAGTTGAGCTATTGTCAGAGAAAGAGGGCAATAGAGTAGTCGGATTGCAGAATGGCAGGATTGGAAGTGTGGAGCTTCAGAAGTCATGTAGGACTGAGAAGACTCTGGATCCAGACCTACTTAGGCTGGCTAATGTACTTGCAACATGAACATTCTGGAAAACACCGGGCCAAAGTGCGTTGGCTCAGGCCAGTAGTTTCGGGCACGTGTATTCTCAATGATAGGATCTTGATCATCTTGGAAAATGCCTATAGATAGAATCTCTCTCCAATCACGCTAATACGTAGTTGATTAGAAGTCAGCTGCTCACATCTCCACGGGCAAGGTCACCGAAATACAGTTTGGGACAAATAAGACCAAAATCGTTTGCACTATCGGCCCCTCGACTTCTTCCAAACAGATGTTGCTACGCCTGGCAAGGGCTGGAATGAATGTAGCCCGTCTGAATCTCTCACACGGCTCCCTGAAAGAGCAAATGGCCCGATTGAACCAGATTCGAGAGACTTCGACTAGCGGTGGAGTTCCACTAGGTGTCTTGGTTGACCTGCCTGGTCCAAAAATCAGAGTAGGGAAGGTTTCGCCCGAACCCGTGGTCTTGCGCAAGGGCTCAGAGCTTACGCTGACAGCCCGCCGTCTTGTAGGAAATCCGGGGCTGGTTTCCATTACCGACTCATCGGTTCTGAGAGAACTCAGCAGGGGAGACTCAGTTTTTTTTTACAACCGCGCTCAAGATGTAATACATTTCCCGTGATTTGAGACAATCCGCTTCCTCCAGGAGGAGCGCCTTTCCAGTTCTGGCGCCAGAACCCCACCGCGCTCGCTCCAACTCCAAAGGGGGGCC
>Ga0315280_10009168_pt1 | contig 12782 bp, 13 predicted proteins | sample YL17G06_40_MG_FD_203697 | JGI IMG/M metagenome (GOLD analysis project Ga0315280, IMG submission 203697) | Sediment microbial communities from Yellowstone Lake, YNP, Wyoming, USA - YL17G06_40 | ecosystem: Environmental > Aquatic > Freshwater > Lake > Sediment | place: USA: Wyoming | collected... | reverse complement strand
GTGAGGTCGACCCTGACATCTTGGGCATTGTGGAGGGGCCTAAGCTTCCGTCACAGATGGAGAAGTTCGTTCAAGAGTACCTGAACGATCAATCTGGAAATCCGATCTATGATGTTGTCGCGAGCCCTAGCGAACGTACCCAACGACAATACCTCCTCGTGAAACGGGGCACAGCAACCGCGGTTAGAACCCTGTACGATGAGCCACGTTACGAGGAGATGGTTAAGCGGTGGAAGTTCTATCCCTGGGGCGCATACATGCCAAAGGAAGCTAAACCGCACACGTTCTTCCGAGAACCATTGGTCGCCGAATTACAGATCGATACGCGCAATCTTACGATCATACTGCTCCACATCAAGTCAAAATACACCGGCTTGAAACCAAGCGAGACGAAGGAGTACGTGGAGAAATCTATCCTCGCACGGCAGGAGATCACTTCTGAAATGAAGAAGGTGAGAGAGTACTTGGATGATGCTTTGACGGAGGAGATGACCCGATCGATTGTGGTGATGGGCGATATGAACGACGGCCCCGGGAGGGATAAGTTCGAGGCCGACTTCATGCTCCAAAACCTTGTCGATGTCATTCAGGGCACATTGCTGAACCCAGAACTGAACGTCTACCATGTCCTCGAGAACCTACAAACAGACGCCTACAGCCTCGAATACGAGGACCCGGAAGAGGGTGGAAAGAAGAGGAGAGAACTGATCGACCACATCCTGATGGCGCCAGGAATGTTCACCGGCACGGCCGAACTCACGTACCAGAAAGGCTCAGGAAAAGTGGAACACAAAGCATGGGGAAACCACGTTGGCACCGACCCGGACCACGTCCGCGACGACAGGCCAAGCGACCACAGACCAGTCACATGCGAAATAGTCTAGAAAGACTCTCACCAACGTGGAAATCTCAAGCCTCCTTCAGGAGTTCACGGCCCATAGGACCAAAGAGTTGCCTGCATATGGCCATCAGGAACCGTTCCGCTGGATACTGATGTGACGGTGATGGAAGCCTTCGAGTTTCGGGTGTTGGATTTGCCGGACTTCTACTTCACGGGCGATGACTACCACTACAAACTGGAGAGCGAAGCCAAAAGACGATTGCTAGAGCTTCTCCGCGAACACTTCAATGCAGGTGTTAGGTACAACAGGCGTAGACTAAGATGGGACACGGTGATCGAGCAGAAAGTAGTCGAGCTCGCCCGCTACCTAGCTGGCAAGTCAGCGATGCTGGATTTCGTAGAGCCTTCTCCCACTCTCAATAGAAGTGATACCGAAGAACTTCGCGAGCGAATCTTCAGCATTTCACAAACAGAAGCAGCGAAGCTTGGAATTGGAAAGGGGACGCTTCACTATCTCAGGAGAAGAGCAGAGCGAAGTTGCTCACTCAAAGCTTATCAAAAGACCCTAGCCAAGCTTGCAGGAAGTCGTCGCTGATTGCCTCCAAGAGTGTCTCTCTTGAAGACCAGTAGACTTCGAATAGTTGTGGATTCTGCAAGCTTTGAGAGCGCTTTGACAGATAAGAACGCTCACGCCACGAGGCTGCTAACTTACTTCGACTCGGGTCCATTTGATTTTCTCAGATCACCTCTCGACACACATCATGTGGCTCTGGCGCAGATACCCAAGTACAAGCTGACAAGAAATGAAAATGGTTTCCCCGTCTCGATCGAAATTGAGCATGTGACAGAAGACTTGTCGGAAAGCAAGACAATATCACTTGGGTGCGCCCCGTCGCTGGTCACAAACTTCGCCGAACACATTTCAGGCAAGTCACCTCCCAGCCAGGAAGCTTTCGACAGGGTCATCCTAGCTTACAGCCAAGCTGCTCTGACTCGTTATCATGATACCGACCTCCTAGTAACGGGAGATGATGTACTACTGAGTCACCGGTGGTGGTTCCAGGGACTTGATGAGATGACCATTGCATCAGTCGAAGAGGCACTCGAAATAATGGACCTCTTCGCGAAAAGAAGAGGGATCTATTTCCTGTCGAGCCATCACCGTGCTGATGGCCGTCTCTGGTACTGGTGTTCCTTCAGGTCGAAGATTCCGCATTACAATGTAGGCACTGATATCCTAGCGTCATTTGACGCTCGATTCGCATATGTCCTGATGGGGATCGACGAAATGGGGACTCAGTACTATCTCGGAGCGGACAATGATACCATGCAAAATACAATGTATCATTTCAATTACTTCCTCTCTCTCGTTTGCGGTATATTCGACGCGTTGGCGATAGAAACCCGCGATAGGCTAAAGATCCAATTCAAAGGAGACAACATCCCCGCCCGAATCTCGCTGAACAAGAAGGCAGGTGACAAGTTCCTCAGAGCATTGAGCAAGGATTCTTCGGGTCGAAAGCTGAGGCAGCACATTGACAGATTTCGAGATTTCATAGATGTCATCTATGGAATGAGAGAATTCGTGGTACATAGGGAACTCCCCCAAGAAACTCGTTTCCGATACCTAGGCAAGGACGGCCAGGAATGGACCGGGAACTTCATAGATCTATCCAAGAACACAAAAGTGTGGAGACTTGTGCGTGGGCTGGACACAACAAGGAAGCCATACGAACCAATGACAAAGTTGGGCCTATATCGAGGCTTCGAGGAGCCCCCTCCCGCAGCAGACCGTCGTCCCTTCTCGTTCTTGTCTCCCTATGATTTCGCGAAAGCCGCAACGATGAAGTTGATTCAGTTCTCGGACGCGTACCTTGAGAGTTTAGGGTACCCTGACTTCCTGCAAACGTTGTCTCCCACTAGTGACCTCCTCGACGACATCAAAATCCTAAGGAATGACGCACTGGGATTCTAGCCTTCTGCAGAATCGCCTGCCCTGCTTGATAGCGAGGCGTTGTTGGGGGATTCCTCCCCCTACCGTATTGGCTTTTGAATAGTGCGTGCGCACCAAGCGACCCACACACGAAGAAACTCCTCCTCTCCTGCTCATGACGGCTCCTAGTTGTCAGGGGAGACACCCCAAGATTCTGGCGACGGCGCTCAGAAAGCTGTGGCGCGGTGATTCATAAACTGGCCGGCTCTACAGACTGAGAAATTCGCTCCACACAAGGAGCCTACTGCGACTACGGAGCAGGGACGTTCATCCACGAGACTTCTGTTGCACGCCTACCCAATTGGAGATTTGTTATACTCCACCTCTGTGCTCTCACTGGGTTTCGCGTTAGCGAAAGCCTGGAGAAGAGTAGTCACCGCGTGACATGCCAGCATTTCCCGTTACGCAGTCTTGTCTTCTTTCGTCTTCGCACGGAGAGTATCGCGCATGATGCGCCGACAAGCTAGCTCATGTGGAAACTCGGGCCCCGATTCCCAAGATGACCAAGAACGATTCCGCTGACTTTCTTTCGGTCTTTGATGAGACGGCTCATTCAGGTTCGAGCAGAATAGCCATTAGAAGCACAAGCAGCGCCATGACACCAATGATCAATGGAGAAGTAATGTCTCGGAAGAGTTGTGCAAACATCGACACGGCAGCCGCCACGAGCGCGTAGAATGTGTAGAAGTCCCGCATGAGCTCGACATTGAACCACGTAATAGCTGTCCAGCTTTGCGGCCCCTGCGCCGTCCCGTCCGGCGCGACCAGATCTACAGACGGGAGCGTTGCGGGCCCCACCAACACAGCTCTGAAGAGCACCGTACCCTCCGCAAGTATCTGAGCTGGCTCGTACCAACCATCACTTGGCTTTTCCTCGCCCGGTCGCAATGGGGGAATCGTCCGAGGGGCAAAATTGGTTTGCTGTTGCGTCGGGTAGATGGCAAAGACGCAGACCTGCCGACCACCGGGATAGTCGGAATTTTCGAGATTCTTAAAGGCGATATTGATGGAGTATCGCTTGCCATTTAGGTATGCTAGCCTTCTGATTCCGAGGATCTTAGCCTCGGATCGAGTGACAACTGACACTTGGATCCGATGCCGCAAATTCGACATCTAGCTCACAGTGCTCTGCTACGTCCCAGTTCCGCTAATAAGCGGAGTGAACCGCTTACAGACCATATCCACTGTAGCGAACAGTTGACCAAGAAAAAGGAAGCAAACCTAGCCAGGCTTAACCTTGAGGTTGCACTAGTTATACGGCAGACACCAAAGGTCTGGAAAGAGGGGGTTGTTAGGGGATTCTTCCTCTAACCAGTTGGAGGAGTTAGGAGCAGGAGAGGAGGAGTCGTTTTGTGTGTGCGCACCAAATGAGCCACACGCCGAGCATCTCGATGAAGAGCAACTCTCTGAGAAGCTAGTCACAGCGAGCACTTAATACTCCATAAGCAACAACGACTTGGAGGAAAGGTTTGAGGACTTCTTTGAAAGCCTTGACCGTCCTCCCGCTATTGCTGCCTATTCTTGTTGCAAGCCAAGCAGTGTCAGGATACAGTGCGCCGGTCACAAACCCGAATGATGCCATAGAACGATATCGGAAAGGAGACGTTGTTCTAAGGCTGCTCGATGACATGAGCAGGCCGATTACCCGGGCATCCATCAGATACAGGCAGACCACTAAAGACTTCCTCTTCGGAGTAGGCGCCGGCCCGAACTACAGGAATACATGGCTGCTATTGAGAGAAGCCGGAATTAACTACGTAGAAATGTACCTAAGCTGGAACGTGACCGACAGCCCCGGCGCCAAAGGCTGGATTCTGGACAACTTGTCAACTCTTGACAGCATGGGATTTGTCACAAGCGGACACTGTCTGGTCTGGATGGTCGGCTCATACCCCGACATTCCTGGAGCAGATCCATGGAACCTCCCGGGAAGAGTCAAGAACCTCAAGTACGACGCACTCAAGAACGAGCTCTACAATCACGTCTACGAAACGGTGCTTTCGTACAAGTCATTCGTCACCTATTGGGACGTTAATGAGCCGTTCTGGCCCTATGCTGACCCATTCTATCTCAACGATCAGAAGTGGATAGAGATCGTCAACCTTTCTGTTGAGGCCATAAGGAAGGCAGATCCACAAGCAAAGATCTACCTAAACAACATCCTTGGCGATCTCCCAGCGTGGAACTACTATCCGATCAAGCACATGAAGCTGCTCACAGATATGGGGATCAAGTTCGATGTGATCGGAGTTGAGTTGTACGGGCAACCGAGAGCTTCTCTTGTTCCAGTGGACAGCAAAGGATACCCTGCACTTCCATCGGTTTCGATGAGACTGGATCAGTATGGTAGACTTGGAAAACCAATAATCTTGACAGAAGTCGACGTGTCAAATACCCCCGGCGAGAGAGCACAGGCAGAATGGTTGAAGAGTCTATACACAATGGCCTTTGGCAAACCGTACGTCAAAGGGATCGCTTGGAGTTTCATGTTTGACGACCCCTTCCTGCCAGGGGCAGGTATCTTTGACTGCAAGAACTGGGACCAATACCATGTCTGCTACGATGTCAAACCAAGGCAAGCCTACTATGCGTTGAAGAACCTCACCAGCTCATGGTTGACTGAAGGAAACGGAACAACAGATGCCGAAGGAAGATTACGGTTCAGAGGATACGCAGGCGATTATTCGATCACGGCGGCAGCAGAAGGGTTCGACTCACAAGACACCACTATCCATGCCCAAGAACAAGTCGAGAGTCAATTCGAAATTCGCTTGCACACCAAGACAGTTCCAGCAACCATTGTCGCTTCAACCTCAACGCTTGCCACACCAACTGTGAACGCGTCAGCGCTGTCTCAGCAACAAGCCTCCGTCGCAGTTGTTGCAATCTTGGCTACCTGTCTTGTCTTTGCTGTTGCAGTGACGAGAGCGAGAAAGAAGACACGGTAGTCCTTGATCGGCGATCACGTCGTAGGGGATTCCTCCCCCGTCGTTCGTAGTCGTTCTTGTGTGTGTGGATACCTTGGTGCGGGCATCGTAATTTGAACCCTCGTCAGGAGTCGTTTTGTGTGTGTGGGTAGGCTGGTGCGCACACACACAAGATCAAGGCGGTCTCTTGGTGCGGGCATCCAAATTTGAACCGCCAATCCTTTTTGGCAAGTTCGATGCTTCATCATTAGGTGCTGGCTTGTCTTCGTCTGAGTCGCCTTCGTCTTCCTCGGCCATTCAAGCGATCGAAGCAAACCTGTGGGCATTCTTGGCAACAGTCTGCGGAAGCGGTTTTCACGAGCAAAATGACTTGGCATGGTATTTGACGGGGATTCCTTTTCCTTTCTTCAACGGAGTACTTAGAGCAAGATTGCAACCAGACACACTGGACAAGAGCATCGAAGACGTGCTCGAACACTACAGATTGCGTAACTTGCCAATGTACTGGTGGGTAGGCCCTGCGAGCAGTCCTGACGATCTGGGTGAGCACCTGGAATCCCACGACCTAACTCTCGATCATAGAGATCGAGGAATGGCCGTCGACCTAGGACTCTTGAAGAATCTGGAACCTCCGAAGCAGGTCAGAATCGAACGAGTGAATAACAAACAAATCCTGGCAGGATGGACACGTGTCTTTACCTCCGTCTTTGGCATACCCGCCGAATGCTCTGAAGCTTGTCTCGAAATGTTCGATAGAGCAGGTTATGCTCTCGACGGAAAGTTATGGAACTACGTCGGAATTCTGGGAGATGAAATCGTGGCCACATCAACCGTCTTCTTAGATGGCGACGTGGCCGGTATCTACAACGTCGCCACCGTGCCAGAGGCTCGCGGAAAGGGTGTAGGAGCCGCAATGACTCTTGCTCCACTTCTAAAAGCTCGTGAAATGGGGTGCCGGCTCGGAATCCTTCAGTCATCACAGATAGGCTATGGGGTGTACAAGGGCCTAGGATTCCAAGAGTATTGCAAGATTGATCTGTATACAGGCAAGTTCTAGGACCAAATTCCATCGGGCTTTGCATGTGGGTCAGATTGGATCCACAGGGCAGGTGGGATAAGCGTCTAAACCGGATTTCGTTGCGTCATTCTTGATGATGAACTCTGTGTGTGCGCGCACCAGCCTACTCCCCACCCACCCCCCACGAATCCGCACGCTCTCTAGCTGGCCGCCTGCTTTGCTTTCTCCAACTCCACGAGGAAATACCCAGAGGACTTCTTCAATTCTCTGTAGTCTATCACGGCCTTTGCGAGATCCCTTGCTGCAACCACTGTGCTGCCTACAGGACCGAGCGCAGCGAGAGGCACCGCGGGCGCGAGACCAAGAACTAGACCGAGAGTGAACGAAGCTAAACCGGTCATGGCCACGCCGTCAACCTTAAGTTTCTTTTCGATTCCAGGTAGGTCCTTCCTCACACTCCCTGCGCTGTCTCTGACCTTGTGCCACGCTTGATCCGCAGCCTCGCGGTAGGCCACCTCGTCTTCAATGTCCAATCCTTGGATCTCGTCAACCGCTCTTCCAAGATCAGTTCTAAAACTCTGGAATGAATGCTCACCTGACTTCCTTATCTCAATGATCGTCGAAGGGTCAAGTCGATCGAGCACAAGGAGTTCTCTTGCATCCAGTGCAAGCCAGGCCCGTCCGGCCTTGGCATCTCTCATGAAGGTGTCAACGATCGTCTTATGGTGAGCGTCGGAACTCATTCTTCGTGAAACCCAGAATTGGAAAAGCTTCCACATTTCCGGACTTTCGGTTGTCGGGATGCATCCTGTCAAATTACCTCCAAAGTAGCCCTATCCGATCTTCATCGAATTGGCCCTACTGAAAATCCGGGGAACTGCGTGCGTCGCGTCGCCTTTGCCAAGCAAAGTCAATGCCTCCCGAGTTGCACTTGTTTGGATAACGCTCGCAACTTCTCGTGGGTCAAAGAGATCGCATACGTGTTTCTCCCAATCAGGGTCGGCAGAATCCATTTCTTTGAATCGATCAACGAGCGCTGCCATTGACTCCACCTGTTGATAGTTTGGCGCCAGTTCAACGAACTCCTCCGCAACCCATGGCTCGATGCAGCGTAAGACATCGATGTAAACGAGGAGTAACCTTCTCAGGCCCCAAGGAGTCAAGCCTCCCATCGTAAGAGTGCTAAGAGGATCCTCGACGACGATCTTGTTGAAGTAAAGAGCAGCTCTTCTCAAGAACCGATCAGTGCCGGCAAGAAGAACAGCGGCTGTTTTCGGCGAGTAGAAGTGGAAAGCCTTGGGCTGCTTTTCTCGGAGAAGACTCTCACTGATGCGTGCCCAGCTCTCTTTGTGGTGTTGTCGAGTACGATCTCGTATCTGCTCTGCCATAGAGTATACTTCGATGTCGGAAACACCAAGCGCTCTCACAACCCTTTCATGACTCTTTCCTTTCACTCCCACGAGCTCTAGAATATCGTCCACATAGCGCGTCGTGTCGCCTGTTCCCATCGGTGTTCCTTGGGTCTATAGTTCGAGTCTTCGGTAGTACTTACGCAGTTCGACTGTGTCCGAGATCAAGACCAGTGAGCAAGATGACGGGTGGTCGTCGCCTTTTTTTCGTGTGTGTGGGTCACTTGGTGCGACCACTGGAATTTGAACCGTCGTCGTTCGTCGTTTTTGGTATTTTGTGTGTGTGTATGTGGGTAGGCTGGTGCGAGCGTCCGGATTTGAACCACTGAGTTGTGTGCTCACAACAACGCAACCTTGGAAACGTCCGTGGTTGCCGCGGATATCATCCGTATACGGATGAGTGGAGAGCATTGGCCGCCATCTTGCTCCTGCTAGCTTGTGGGTTGATGGTTCCTCATGCTTGGTCACAGGTCGACCTACCCCCAGGGCACTTTTGTATTATCGAGTGGTTCGTCATCGCGTCCTTTCGAGCTAAACGATCTCGATGTCCTTCCTAGATATATGAAAGTCATCGAGAGAGATTCTGGGGAGCCCGATGAGATTCGTGGATAGAGCTAGGGAATGGGTCAACGACTTCAGCGATGAGTTGCGCAGGAGTTGGATGCTCCGCGCATCCGTGGCGCTCCTAGTTATGGGAGCATTCAGTTGGTATCTCTTCAGCATCGGAATAGGGGGAATAATGATCGTGATCGGGTTCTTCCTCTACTGGCAAGATAAGGATAGAAGGATGAAAAGGAAGGGAAAGGTGCCCCTATTCCCCCCGTAGGTAAGAGGCTCGAAGGTCAGTCTTCGAAGAGGTCTTTCACCTGCGTGTGGAAAATGTAACTAGAACCCAACTAATGCCACTCGATAACGCAACAGTCCCCCAGGGGGGGTACCCCCAACTCAATATGTAGAATCAAGTCAGGAGAGTCCGGACGCTCCCTCGTCGCCTTCCACAGATCTGACCCCCACCCTGTACGCGTTACCTTTGCTGGCCCAGACAAGGCATGAATCACTCCGAACAGGCTCACGGGATCCTTGAGGAGCATGTGCGTCAATGCGTTGAATCGTATGCGTCAGCGCATACAGCTCCCCGAAAGGGACGAGTACAGCCTAATTGTTGCTAGGATTCCAGCTCATCTGTAGAAAGAATTGTCTGACAATTCAAGCGAACCGTGCGTACGATTGGAACGGTCCCACGATCTTGCACAGGGTGACCTTAGAGAGCTACTCGCCATCACGCATGGTTGCCACGCGGCCCAAGCCTCGGGGGTCATGCTCTCGCATAGGAAATCCCCCTTTCCAAGCAAGGATGATTCTCATCGAGTACGCGCACGGGTGTTAAACACTCAAGGAAGGGTGTTAAACACCCCCCAGACCACGTCAAGACTCTCCTGAAAAGTCCGGAGACCCAAATGTGCGGGTTGCCCTCGCTCTTGAGAATAAGGATGGCATTGATGGCCACAGGCATGGAACCCCGCTTCTAGAGTACACTGGCAACTTATCGGGTGTGGTGGTGGGTCGGTTGGTGCGCACACACCCTCAAGATCGTTAACAGAGTGTGAGGTCACGCCTTCGTTTCGGCTTTCACTTCGTAGTGCTGCGAGCGTTCATCAAACCGCGCAAGCAAAGCTCTTGCTTGCTGAGGGACAACTGCTACCTCGAAGTCTTCTCCCGCGAAAGCTCGAACAGCTTCCATTGAGTCAAACCACATGACTGTAACAAACTCTACCTCATCGCCGTGATTCCGCCGAAGTAGGTGAATTCCACGGTAACCAACTATCTGACGGTTCCTTATGCCAGCGAAGATCTCGCTCTTGAGGAGTGACTCATAAGCGTCAGCGTTCGCTGGCGTAGTCCAGCCATGCCAAACTCGACTAATCATATTCATCTCCTCCTCGGGAAGGCATCTGTGCAACCCTGTGGCCTAGTCTCTCCGCTAGACACTAGAGCATTGTGGTCCAGTCTCCCTAACGAGTAGGATAGGGGCCATTTTGTGTGTGTGGGTCTGATGGTGCGCGACGACGCGGCGGTGCTGGCGGAGGCGAAGCGGGTTCTCAAGAAGAACGGGAGCCTCTATGTGATGCAGAGCATCCTTCCTAGGCAACGCCTACGCTACAGGTTGCGGCGGACCGCTTCGTTTCTGCTGCATAGGCGCTGGGACCCCCTATTCAGGAACCCCGAATCAGTCAGGGAAAAATATGGATGTTATGCGAGTCCCGGTCCAATGTATGCCAATAGCGTAGTGACTGACGGTCGGAATCACTTTCCCATTTCCCATCTGATACTTTCACTTTGTAGCCTTTGGGATACTGAAGACGCGGCACAAAGATTTCTGTTGGAGACTTGACCTGCGGGTCATGACGGAATCCGTACTTGAAGATACGACGCTTCATGTCAAATGAGAGTTGCAGCGGTTCACCGGCTGTTGCCTTCGGGTAGGGCCTTAGCAATGCATGCTGGGCCCGGCCGCCAGAGTCTATGTCGGCCGGATCTTTCTGTTGGTCTCGGCTGAAGACAGAGAAATCTTCCCCATTCCATTGGTCGCCGCGGATATTGTCGTTGTCGGAGGTGTAATTCCAGATGGTCACGTTCATTATGTTGTCCTCAACGGCCCGCATGCAACGGTTAAGAGTCCTCTCTTGAACGGAGAAGTCCCCGGTTCGGTAAGCCCGCGCATCATCCAAGTTCATGGGAATACCCATCTCTCCTAGAAGGACCGGCACGCCACTAAGGCGGTCGCGGGCTTCCTGTTTGTAGAACTCAAGCTGACTGGCAAACGAGCGGCGAATGGCCCATGGAAACCATACAGTTTTCCCGCGCCAGTTGTCGTACGCGATCCATGGATTGAACTTCTTGAAGACTAGGGTAAGAGCATCATACCAATGTGGAGCGTAGGCGATCCTTTCGGCATCGTTCGGGCCCCATTCAAGGAAATCCTTCTCGAATGTGGACTCCACGAAGATAGGGGCCTCGGGGTGAACTTCACGGATTGCTTCCGCAAAGCGGTTGGCAAACGGGCGATAGTAATCCTGCGAAAACTGTACCTTGCGGCCATTCACACGCGCGAAATGATCAGGACGAAGCAGGCGGGGAGTTCCGTCTGAGTCAATATCCCAGACGCCGTTGCCTCGCCAAATGCAGTCGCGACCTTCCCGCCAAGCACGTACGCGTCCGAGGTTCAACCACTGCCGACCAAGACGACGGAGTCTTAGACCCCTCTCCCAGACTTCAACCTCCTGCGGGAACCCCGCACCCAGAAGAATAGCCTGCCAAGGGCTAGGCATCGGGCCCTTCATCAATGGCGCCTTCGCTTGTCTCAAGTCTTCGTCGCCGATCCAGCCACGGAGCGGTTCGTTCATCGTATCGTAACCAACTACATGCGGCATATCCCGGAGGCGACGGGCCAATTGCTGGATGGCGGCGACGTAATGTCGCTGAAGATAGTCCTGAACGGGTTCTCCCTCAATTCGCGTTGCGGGCGCGAAGTCATTCCCAGCAAAGAAGAGAGTGAACATGGTAGCCGTCGCGAGCTTGTTTGCGTTGGTCGGCCAGATCAGCCATGGATATGGATCACCATAGGTCTGATGGGTGATGGCGGCCCCCGTCTCCTTGAAGTTGGTCAGATCAAAGCCGACCGTCTCGAGCGTCCAGCCAGGTGCTCCGTCTCCCCCGGTGAAGCGGCTCCACACATCTTGGTGCGGGTCGATAAAGAGCTGGATACCGTACGGTCCTGCCTTCTCAACCAAGGCCGCTACATAGTCCAGATATTCCTGATCATACTGGCCGGGCCCGGCGTGTTCAATCGCTTCCCAGGTTACTAGAAAGCGGATGAAGGTGAATCCCCACTCCTTGAGCCTAGTGAAGTGCTCGTCCGCTTCGTCCAGCGTGAATGGTCTACCTACGAACGAAACGTTCCTTTGCTGAAAGAAATTCTCCGCCCGGTGTGTAGCCCCGTCGGGTTGTTTTGGGACTTTACTACTTCCGCCCAGATTGACTCCACGCAGAAGTAATCGCCGTCCCTCGCCATCCCTGAACCAAGAACCCTCGATTTGCATCATAGGCTTGATCCAAAACCTTCCAAGTTACTTGGACTATTTGATCCCTAGAAGTCTATTGCCATGACAGTAACGAACTGATCAAGGATCTACTGGTACGCGGATCGTCGTCGGGTCTCTTGGTGCGGGCACTCAAATTTGAACCGTCACGATGAGAGGCGAGTAGGAGTTGGCGTTTTTCGTCGTCGTCGGGTCGGTTGGTGCGGGCGACCGAATTTGAACTCCTATCTGTCTGTTTGAAAACGGGCGGTCGAAGAATTGTTAATAGGTTCTCTATTCGGTAGCTACTGAAAGCCTCGTGCGAGTATAACAGAGCCGATTGTCCGAACAGAAATGATAGGAGATTGCGGATTGAAGGAGCGGGCGGGCCTCGAAAGACGATTCTTGTTCAGACTAAACGGAGGACAGGTCTCAGTGTCCGCTCCTCCCGCTCACACGCTCCTTGAGGTCTTGCGGGAGAAGCTAGATGTGACTGGTCCCAAGGAGGATTGTGG
>Ga0315280_10009167_pt1 | contig 12784 bp, 12 predicted proteins | sample YL17G06_40_MG_FD_203697 | JGI IMG/M metagenome (GOLD analysis project Ga0315280, IMG submission 203697) | Sediment microbial communities from Yellowstone Lake, YNP, Wyoming, USA - YL17G06_40 | ecosystem: Environmental > Aquatic > Freshwater > Lake > Sediment | place: USA: Wyoming | collected... | reverse complement strand
TCCCAATTATCACCAGAACACTATCCAAGAGTCGAAGGCGCCGACAAAACAAAAATCTTAAGAGAACTCCAAAAATTCGTTGGTCAAACTCTGGAGGTGAAAATTCTTGATTTTTCTCAAAGAGATGAACAGATTATTTTATCAGAAAGGGCAAAAACTTTGGAGACAAAAAAGGAAATCTTAAAAAATTATGAGGTTGGTACGATTGTTGAAGGAGAAATTACAGGTGTCACTGATTTTGGAGCATTTCTAAAATTTGATGATCTGGAAGGTTTAATTCATATTTCGGAATTGGATTGGAAGATTATTGAAGATCCAACCGAAATTGTTAAGGTGGGAGATAGAGTTAGAGCAAAAATTATTGAGATTCAAAATGATCGAGTTTTTCTTTCCTTAAAAGCTCTAAAGCGGGATCCCTGGCAAGGTATTGAAAAAAAATATAAAAAGGGAGATATAGTTTTGGGCAAAGTAGTTAAATTTAATCCCTTCGGTGCCTTTGTCCAATTGAATCCAGAAATTCAAGGACTTTGTCACATTTCAGAATTTGAGTCAGGTAGAATGGAGGAAGCCCTGAAAATAGGTAAGAAATATAAGTTTCAAATTTTGTTAGTTAATGAAAAGGAGCATAAAATGAGCTTAGGATTGGTTAAAGAACAAGCTTAATTTATTCGTATATTCGTAAAGACCTGCCCCGCACCTTTTGAACATTTTAAAAAGTAGATTATCTTGATTTTAGTAAAATACCTTAAATAATTAACAAAAGGTGCGGGGTGAATAATTCGTAGAGATATGAAAAAATTAGCTAAAAATTTTATCTTCTTAATACTCATTTTTTTGATGATTTCCGCTATTTTTAGTTTATTTTTTCAGCCATTCGAAAAAGTGGAAAAAATACCGCTGACTAAATTAGTTTTGGATATTAATCAGGATAAAGTTAAAAATATAACCATTACTGGAAATGAATTGGAAATAATCTATCAAGATGGCACAAAAGCGATATCGAGAAAAGAAACCGAAGTGGCTCTTTCTCAATCTCTCATTAATTACGGAGTAGATACTGGGAAATTAGCTAAGATAGAAATTGTGGCAAAAGAAGCAAGCTCGACCTGGGTTTGGTTGGGACCTCTCTTATTTTCCCTTTTACCCCTTTTACTTTTTGGCCTCTTTTTTTGGATGTTATTTGGACAAGCCAAAACCGGAGCAACCCAGGCCTTTGATTTCACCAAAGCCAGAGCCAGACTTTTTGGAGCCGAAGGTCAACCAAAAGAAAAAATTACTTTTAAGGATGTAGCCGGTTTAAAAGAGGCAAAGCAAGAGTTAATGGAGGTTGTTGATTTTCTAAAAAATCCAAAGAAATATTTACAAATGGGGGCAAGAATACCGAGAGGAGTTCTGTTAGTTGGCCCTCCGGGAACAGGGAAAACTTTATTGGCGCGTGCTGTCGCCTCAGAGGCTAATGTACCTTTCTTTTCAATTGTTGGATCAGAACTAATTGAGCTTTTTGTCGGAGTTGGAGCAGCCCGCACTCGAGATCTCTTTGCCCAGGCCAAGAAAACTGGGAGAGCAATAATTTTTATTGATGAAATTGATAGTATTGGTCGAATTAGAGGAGTTGGAGTAACCGGAGGCCATGAAGAAAGAGAACAAACCTTAAATCAAATTTTAGCTGAAATGGATGGATTTGAAAGAGAAGATGGCCGGGTAGTTATTGCAGCCACCAACAGACCTGATGTCTTGGACCCAGCCCTATTGCGACCGGGAAGATTTGATCGAAGAATTGTTTTGGATTTACCTGATATAAATGAAAGAGAAGAAATTTTGAGAATTCATTGTCGGGGCAAACCCTTGGCTTTAAATGTTAATTTGAGGGAGGTGGCAGAAAGAACTCCCGGATTTTCTGGGGCAGATTTAGCCAATGTTGTTAATGAAGCAGCAATTTTAGCGGCCAGGAGAGTAAAAACTCAGGTTTTTCAAGAAGAATTTTTAGAATCGATTGAAAAGGTTTTATTGGGTCCAGAACGGAAGTCACATGTCTTATCAAAAAAGGAAAAGGAAATCGTCGCCTATCACGAGGCCGGCCATGCCTTGGTTTCTGCTTCCCTGCCAGGAGTTGAACCAATTAGGAAAATCTCAATTATTGCTAGGGGAATGGCGGCAGGTTATACTTTAAAGATGCCAATTGAGGAAAGGAAAATTAAAACAAAATCAGAATTTTTGGCCGAAATGGCAACTCTCTTGGGAGGATATTGCGCTGAAAAAATAAAATTTGGAGAAATCACCACTGGTGCGGCTAACGATTTAGAAATAGCCTCTGAACTCGCTCGAAAATTAGTCAAAGAATATGGAATGTCATCTTTGGGTCCGGTTTCTTTTGGCGAGAGAGAAGAGTTGGCTTTTTTAGGAAAAGAGTTTGGAGAGTATAAAAATTATTCGGAAAAGGTGGCCGTTCAAATTGATAAAGAAGTTCAAAAATTCATCAAAAATGCCCAAAATCAGGCCAGGAGAATTTTAACCAAAAAGAAAAATCTTTTAGAGAAGGTTGCCAAAACCTTAATTGAAAAAGAGACGATTGAAAGAGAGGAATTTGAAAAATTGATTGGAAAAAAGGAGATTGAAAAAGGGAAAATAATTAAGGTAAAAATCAAGCGCGTGTAGCTCCCGCCTTCGCTAAAGCTTCGGCGGGCAGGCAGTGGTAGATCCGGGCGCATAGCTCAGCGGTTAGAGCAACGGCCTTATAAGTCGTAGGTCCTTGGTTCAAATCCAAGTGCGCCCATTGGGCGCTTGGCGCAGTGGTTAGCGCGCTGCTTCGACATAGCAGAGGTCACAGGTTCAAATCCTGTAGTGCCCACAAAAGGAATTCAAAATGGAAAATTCAAAATTCAAAATTCTTTACGAGAATGATGATTTGTTAGTGATTGAGAAACCAGCTGGAATAATTGTTTTTTCAGAAAAAGAAACGAGTGAAAAAACATTAATAGATTATCTTTTAGAGAAATTTCCTTATTTAAAAAATGTTGGAAAGCCGCCCAGATACGGAATAGTTCATCGTCTGGATAAAGACACTTCAGGGATTTTATTGGTTGCCAAAAATGAAAACACCTTATTTTATTTGCAAAAACAGTTTAAGGAAAGAAAGGTAATTAAAAAATATCTCGTTTTAGTTGTCGGAGTATTAAAAGAAAATCAGGGGAGAATTGAAACCTTAATTGGTCGATCGCCAAAGAATCGTCAAAAGCAAAGAATTTTTTTACCTTTTGAACCACACTCAATAAGAAAAAGGAAGGCAATTACCGAATATAAGGTTCCTCAAAGATTTCAAAATTACACCTTGGTTGAGGCCATACCTAAAACCGGTAGAAAACATCAAATTAGAGCCCATTTTAGTTATTTAGGGCATCCAATTTTAGGCGATAAAATCTATAGCTTTAAAAATCAGCCGGTGCCAGGAGGTTTAAAAAGGCATTTTTTACATGCCTCTTATTTGAAAATAAAACTTCCAAATGGCAAAGAAAAAGAGTTTAAATCTGATTTACCAGAAGACTTAAAAGAAGTTTTGGAAATTCTATCTAAATAAAATGAAGAAGATAAAAGAAAATTTCAATCCCACCATAGGCAGAATTAAACCCCGAGAGATTACTCAAGAGATGCGAGAGTCATATATTGACTACGCCATGTCAGTGATTGTCTCTCGGGCTTTGCCCGATGTCAGAGATGGTTTGAAACCGGTTCATCGGAGGATTTTGTATGCGATGATAGAAGACGGTTTACGCCACGATGCTAAGTATAGAAAGTCAGCAACTGTTGTTGGATCTACCCTCGGTCGCTATCACCCCCACGGAGACATAGCTGTTTATGATTCTTTAGCAAGAATGGCTCAAGATTTTTCTTTACGTTATCCTCTAATCGATGGCCAAGGAAATTGGGGATCGACTGATGATCCCCCAGCCGCAATGCGCTATACCGAGTGTCGGCTCTCAAAAATTGGTGAAGAAATGCTCAAAGATATTGAAAAAAATACGGTTGATTTTATGGATAATTATGACGGAACGAGAAAAGAGCCAATGGTTTTACCATCGCCAATTCCCCAGCTTCTCTTAAATGGTTCTCTGGGAATTGCTGTTGGCATGGCCACCAATATTCCCCCCCATAATCTTTCCGAAGTTTGTGATGCCTTAATTTATTTAATTGACCATCCAAAAACTGAGACTGAAGATCTTTTTAAATTTATCAAGGGTCCTGATTTTCCAACTGGTGGTGAAATCTTTGACCAAAAAGAAATAATTTTTGCCTACTCTCAAGGAAAAGGACCGATTTTAACTCGGGGAAGAGCTGAGATTGAAGAAATCAAAGAGGGAAGGTTTCAAATTGTCATCACAGAGATTCCTTTTCAAGCTCAAAAATCGGGCGTACTTTTGCAACTTGCCAATTTGGTTTCAGAAAAAAAACTTGAAGGTATTAAAAACATTAGAGATGAATCAGACAAGGAAGGAATGAGAATCTTGGTTGAACTTTCCCGAGAGGCAAATCCCCAGAGAGTTTTAAATCAGCTTTATAAATTTACTGACTTACAAAAAGCCTTTCATTTGAATCTTTTGGCCCTGGTTGAAGGAATTCAGCCAAAAGTTTTAAATTTGGTTGAATTATTGCAATATTTTATTTCCCATCGAAAAGAAGTAGTTTTCAGAAGAACTAAATATGACTTAGAAAAGGCAAAAGAAAGAGCCCATATTTTAGAGGGGCTTCAAAAATGTTTAGGAAAAATCGATGAAGTTATTAAGATTATCAAGGGGTCTGAAAACCGAGACGATGCCCAAAAAAGATTGATGGTCCGTTTTAGATTAGATAAAATTCAGGCCTACGCCATTTTGGAAACGAAATTGGCTTCTTTAGCCAAATTGGAAAGGAAAAAAGTTGAAGATGAATTAAAAGAAACTCATTTGAAAATTAAGGAATTTTTGGCGATTTTGAAATCTCCTCAAAAAATAAAAGAAGTTATTAAAAAAGAACTGGTTCAATTAAAAGAAAACTTTGGAGATGAAAGGAGGACAAAAGTTCATATCCAAAAAGTGGGCGAGATTTCTGAGGAAGATTTAATTCCTCAAGAAGAAACGATCATTACTTTGACCCAGGGTGGTTATATTAAAAGGATAAATCCGAGAAATTATCGGATTCAAAAAAGAGGCGGAAAAGGAATTTTGGGGATGAAAACAATTGGCGAAGATATTGTTGAACACTTCTTGATTGCCAATACCCATGATCAGCTTTTGTTCTTTACTGATTCGGGAAAAGTTTTTAGAACCCCTGTTTATGAAATTCCTGAGGCCGGAAGGGTAACAAAGGGTCGAGGCCTACTCAATTTTCTTGAACTATCACCCCAAGAAAAAGTTTTGTCTCTCATACCATTAGGCAAAGAGGATGTTTCTCTAACCAAATTTCTGGTAATGGTAACCAAAAATGGTATAATTAAAAAAACTGCGATATCGGAATTTGAAAATGTCAGGCGCTCGGGATTAATTGCCATTTTGCTGAAAGAAGGAGATTTACTGAAGAAAGTTCGTAAAACTGGCGGAGAAGACGAGATAATTTTAGTGACGAAAAATGCCAAATCTATAAGATTCAAAGAAAAAGATATTCGGCCTATGGGCAGGTCGGCGGCTGGGGTAAAAGGAATAAGATTGGGAAAGGGAGATGAAATAATAGGAATGGACATAATTAAAAATCCCAAATCCCAAATCCCAAATCCAAAACAAAAGGAAAAAAATTATTTATTAATACTTACGGAAAACGGGTATGGAAAGAGAACTGATTTAAGGGAATATAGATTACAGAAGAGGGGAGGGGCAGGAATTAAGACGGCAAAAATGACTCAAAAAACTGGCAATTTGGTGACGTCAAAAGTTTTAACTGCGCTTCGCGAACAGGCCCCTGAAGATTTAATTGTTATTTCTCAAAAGGGTCAGGTAATTAGGACAAAGATTTCTCAAATTTCAAAACTTTCCAGGGCCACCCAGGGAGTGAGAATAATGAAATTGGAAGAGGGTGACAAAGTCGCCTCTGCCACCTGTATATAGTATGGAAGGCTTCTTAAGTCCATCAGAAGTATTAAAAAATTTGGAACTCCGCAAGGATGTGATAGCGGCTGATTTTGGATGTGGTTCGGGTGGCTGGGTAATACCCCTGGCTAAAAAATTGGAAGAGGGAAAAGTTTTTGCCATTGATATTTTAGAGGAACCTTTATCAGCTCTTAGAGCTAAAATCAAATTGGAAAAAATTTTTAATATCGAAGTTTTAAAATCAGATGTCGAAAAGACTTCTCGAGTTTTGAAAAACTCTTGCGATTTAGTTTTAATGACAAATCTCCTTTTTGAAGTTACCGATATTAAGAAGGTTTTGGAGGAGGGGAAAAGAGTTTTAAGGGCGGGAGGAAAAATTTTAGTGGTTGATTGGAAAAAGGATGTGCCTTTTGGTCCAAAAGAAAAGATATCACCAGAAAAAGTAAAAGAGATTGCCAAAGAACTTGATTTAGAATTGGAAAAAGAACTTGAAGCCGGTCTTTACCACTGGGGATTAATTTTGGTAAAACCCCGTTAGAAATTTTCCAGAAGAAGAACAACAAAAAAGATTTGCGTTTAAATTTCTAACGGGGTAAAATAATTCAATGAGAAAATTAATTTTAATTTTTCTTTTAAGCGGGATTTTGTTGTTTTCTGTTTTTGTTTTAGCTAAAACCACTGCCTCAGATTGTAATCAATATTGCAGCGATCCCGCTACCTATGATCCCCCCACTGATCAGGTTTGTATTTGCAATCCTTTGGAGGCTGAGGAATTTGAAGTGATTGTAGATAATATCATTAATTTTCTTTTTAAAATTGCCATAGTTTTAGCTCCCTTAATGATAGTTATTGGTGCAGCTTTATTTGTCACTTCCGGTGGAAATTTAACGCAAATTACCCGAGCAAAAAACATAATTTTGTGGACGGCGGTTGGATTTTTGATTTTGCTTCTTGCCAAAGGTATCATGGCTCTGATAGAATCAATATTAGGAATAGGGTAAAGGTCAAAAGTTTTAAAATAATAAATAATTAAAGATGAAAAAAATTATACCAACTTTAGTTTTTTTAAGTTTATTTGCTGTTTTATTAATGCCAATTTTAGTTGAAGCCCAAGAGAAAGTGCCGAACTGTTGTAAGCTATCAAGGACCATTACTTTAGGAGAAGGGGCTGCTTCGACTACTTATGAAAAAGATAAAACTGTAGGAAGTGAAGACACCTGTTATTTGACTGGGAGTGCACCAGATTATAAAACTAAAGAATGGGGTCTACTCTGTCTTTTAAGTGCAACCTATGTTATTACTGACTGGATTTTCACCTTTTTGATGGCGCTTGTCGGAGTGATGGTAATTTTAGGAGCCTTTGCTATAGTAACAGCTGCTGGTTCTCCTGAAAAACTAAACAAGGGCAAAAGTTACATTCTTTATGCTGCAATTGGAATGATAGTTGCCCTTTTGGCTAAAGCTGTTCCCGCCCTTATTAGATCTTTACTAGGATAATTAAAAATTTAAAAAGGTCGAACTAAATTAAATAGGAAATACTAAAACATGATGAAAAGAATTTTACCGGTTTTGGTTTCAATCAGTCTTTTGGTGGCGATAGCAGCTTCAGCTATAGTCACTGCGGCTCCTGAGACATGCACCCTAAAGTATGATTTATCTGGTGTGAATGCAGCTTGTACTAATGGTGCGACAGTATCTATAACAGATTACGGGATGTGTTGTCTATTGAATACAATCTATAGCGTTACTAATTGGATATTTGTTATTTTAGTTGGGGTAGTAACAATTTTTGTCATTTTAGGAGCCTTTACTATAGTGACAGCTGCTGGTTCTCCTGAAAAACTAAAAAGTGGAAAAGATTATATCTTGTATGCTGCAATTGGATTGTTGGTTGCCTTTTTAGCTAAAGCTATTCCCGGTATCGTCAAGATTATAGTTGGTATTACCTAAGGTTTAGATAAAAGGATAGAGAGAATTTAACCCGAATTTAAATCAACCCCGTCGGGCGGGGTTGTTTTTTTAGTGGAATGGGGTAAAATTTAAAAGGCGGACGTGGTGAAACTGGGACCCCCCACCAAATTTGCCGAGGTGGCGAAACTGGAAGACGCGACAGATTTAGGATCTGTTGGGGAATACCCATGGGAGTTCGAATCTCCCCCTCGGCATATTCAAAAAGAAAAGCAAATTGGTGGGGGGCGAGTCCCACCGTCCGCACAAATAAAAAAACCACCGAAAAAGGTGGTTTTTGTTTTAGGAATTTATTTTATCCTCTCACCGTAATTCTTCTCTTTTTTTCTTTTTGAAGTTTGGTTGTTTTAATTGTTAAAATTCCATCCTTTAAGGTGGCTTCAATTTTATTAGGGTCAACCTCAACTGGCAGGATTATTTGGCGAGAAAATTTTCCCCAGTAGCATTCTTGAGAAAAATAATCGACAGGGGCCCGCTCTTTGAGCGGGAGGGTGGTGGGTGGGTTGTAGTCTTCAAATGGTCTTTTTCTTTCTCCGGCAATTGTTATTACATCTCCTTCCAAAGAAATATCTAAATCTTCGGGCTTAACACCGGCAATGGCTGATTGGATGACTAATTCCGTTTCTGTTTGATAAACATCTACCGCCAATTGTCCCACCGGTTCTAACCAGGCTTCTTTGAATTCTGTAGTTTTAATGCCAGACGGCTCTTTTGCTTTAGCTTCTTCTTTAACAATTTCTTTTTCTTTTACTTTTGATTTTTCTTCCACTTCTTCTGTAGTTTTTTTCTCTGCCGAGGGCTCAATGGCAGTAGGTTTCGCAGAAGGTTCTTTAATTTCTATTTTTTTTACCTTCGCTTTTCTTGGCTTTTCTTTTTCTTCCATTTTTTCCTCAGTTGGCCGCCCGGGGCGAGCCTCGCCTTCGGCGGGTATTTCAATCCCCATTCCCCTTTTTAATTTTTCAAAAAAAGAATTAGCTGGCATAGTTTTATTTTAACACATCAGCATTAATTAGCAAAATCAGCGTTAATCAGCGTTTTAATAGGTCTTCTCACGCTGATTTATGCGGATTGGGCTGATTTATGCCGATACTTTACCCGTACTTTTAAGTTTTTTAAAGCCAAATGAAACAAAGATAGCCGCAATTAATAAGAGCAAAAGCGGAACTAAAAGTTTTAAACTTCCCTCACCTTTCATGATAGAAAAATTATAAAATCCATGCAAGAGAATAGCCAGGGTTAAACCAAAAAAAATTAATTTTCCTCTTCTTTTTTCCTCAAAAAAAGAAAGGCCAATGAAAAAACCAATTATGGCTGCACAAAGGGCATGTAAAAAAGTTGCTCCTAAAAATCTCAAGAGAGAAACACCAAAAATTTCACTAAAGAGAGTATATTTCAAAGGCACCAAAATCAAAATATTTTCTCCGGCAGCAAAACCCAGGGCTGAAATTATCATATAGATCATGGCATCTATTGGTTCATCAAATTCGGGGTTTCTTAAAACCTTTTCTTTCACCACCAAAAATTTTAAAAATTCTTCAACTAAAGCCACTCCTAAAAAAATATTTAAAATGGTGACAGGGGTGGGAGAAAAATTTAATTTCGAAAGTTCCCCAAAGATTGCTGTTTCAAAAAAAATTGCCGGGAGGGTTGCCAGCATCCCGTAACAGAAAATTTTTAAAATCATCAATTTTGGTTCTGGCTTTACATCTCTTCTTAAATAAAAATTTAACCAAATGAGACTTGGCAAAGTTCCAAAAACAATGTAAAGGGGGTAACTTAAAACCTCATTCATATTAGGGGCCCGCCTTTAGCGGGAGGGTGGTGGGTGGGTTGTAGTCTTATCTTTTCAGTTGCCCAAAAACCGAGGTGCTTCCCTAACATCAATCTTGTCTGAGCATCCAAAGCTGGCAGGGCTCCAAAAAAAATCAGGGTAATTGGCAGCAATAACCATTGAAAAACCATTGAAAGGTCTCTTAGAAAATTCGAATTTTTTGGTTTAGAAGGCAGCATTGAAAAACTCAAAATCCCAGAAATAATCATTCCAACCATCGCCAGGGTCATTAAATTGCTTACCAATCTCGGCAAATTATAACTCAAAAGAGTGATATTGAATTTTTCTCCCCCTAAAATTAGGGGTAACCAGCCCAAAAAGAAAATCAAGAGAGAAGAAATCGACCAAGACCAAAAGCCATCTAAAATATTAATAGAATGTCGCAATTTCTCAGAGAGTGAAATTTTGGTATTTTTGAAAAAGCCAAAAAATAAAAAGGGAATATCTGCACATCCCCAGGCCCATCTTCTCTGTTGTTTATATTGATTAATTATTGTCCTTGATAAATTCTTGGACAGGACCGCATCCATTGAAACCGGATAATAAAGGGGAACCACCCTATAATCACCATCATAAAAAAGATAAGCTTTCCAAAAAATTCTTGAATCATCGGAGACAACATTTTTGGGATAACCTACCTCTTCTAAAATTTTAAAAGGCATAGAATGAGAAGAAAAAGTTGACAATATTTCCGGTCTTTCCTGCTGCATCATTTGCCAGAAGGTACCCGATGTTGCTACTACCCTCGAAAAGGCCGGCGCTTGCCAAATGTTATTATTATAGATAGGAATGGGTTGGTATGAAGACTTTTGAGGGTTTTTTGCTGTTAAATAATGGAATGTGAGACAAGAAAAGTAATGAGGATAAGGTTTAGTATCGATATCAAAACCAGAAACAATAATATTTTCTAAAGGAATCTTCAGGGGTCCAATTATTTTTTCTTTTGCTTCTTTGACGGCAAAAGCGATATTAGAACCTTTTCCAGCCATTTCTCCGGGGAGGTCTTTTGGATGGATTGTCACTAAAAATTTAAAAAATTTTTTTGAAAATTTTTCTCCAATTTCCTCCGCCATTTTTTGGATCCCATCCCTTCTTTCTTCCAAAGCTAATACTATAATCATTTTATCTTTGGGATATTTTGAATCTAATATCGCTTTTAAAGACTCTTCAACTATTTCTTTTTTTTCTTTATAAAGAGGCAAAATTATTAAATGATAAATCTCTTCCCAATTTTTAATTTGGCTAAGTTTTTCTAGCCAATCAATTTTTAAATTTTTTTTCATTTGCAAAAAAGAAACTATCTGATGAAAAGCAAGATAACTAATTTTTAGCAACCAATAAAGGTCGAATAAAATAATAAAAATGGCCACCACTACCGGTGCTAGCCAAGACAAAAAAATTGCCGAAATTAAAGCTCCCCAAGATAAAAACCCTGGAAAGATTTCCAGTGTCCGATATAAAATTTTTTCTTTTGGATTTTTTAGGTCTTGGGCTTCCGAGATATTAAGATAATCTTTCATGTGGCGCTAATGAGAGTCGAACTCATATTGCGTGCGTGAAAGGCACGCGTCCTAACCGTTAGACGATAGCGCCGAATCAAAATCATTTTAACCAAAAAATTGAAAAAAAACAAGAAAAAAGATAAAATCATTATTATGATAATTTTGGGAATAGATACTTCTTGTGATGATACCTCCGTTGCTTTAATTGAAATTCGAAATTCGAAAACCGAGCCCCGTAATTACGGGGCGAAGGTGAAGATGAGAACGAAGTTCTCATCGCCTTTCGAAGTTCGAAGTAATATCATTTCTTCCCAGGTAAAAATTCATGCAAAATATGGAGGAGTTTATCCATTTTTAGCCAAAAGGGAACATCAACGAAACCTGCCTCTAGTTTTTAGGAAGGCACTAAAGGAGGCAGGTTTCGAAATCCCAAATCCCAAATCCCAAATTCCAAAAATTGACTTGATTGCTGTTACCGTCGGACCGGGACTGGAACCCTGTCTCTGGGTGGGAGTGAATTTTGCTAAAGATTTAGCAAAAAAATTAAAATTGTCCATTATTCCAATAAACCACATTGAGGCCCACATTATGGCCAATTGGTTGCCAATTGGCCAAACTCAAAACTCAAAACTCAAAACTCAAAACTTGTTTCCAGCGATTTGTTTGGTGGTATCCGGTGGACACACTCAACTTATTCTAATGAAAAATTTTGGCAATTATAAGATTCTTGGCGAGACAAGGGATGACGCGGCTGGCGAATGTTTTGACAAAGTGGCCAGAATTTTGGGGCTTGGCTATCCTGGTGGACCAGCCATAGAAAAAAAGTCAAAAGTCAAAAGTCAAAAGTCAAAAGTCAAAATCAGTTTGCCCCGGCCAATGATTTATCAGAAAAATTATGATTTCAGTTTTAGTGGACTAAAAACTGCAGTTTTATATGATTTCAAAAATCGACCACCGAGCTTCCATTTATGGAAGCGAGGGGGAAGAAGAGAACAAACTTCTCTTCGCCCATCAAAAGTTAGAAAATCGAAAATTTACATTCAAGAAATGGCAAAGGAAGTCCAACAGGCGATAATCGATGTTTTAATTTATAAAACGATAATCGCAGCCAAGAATTTTAAAGCAAAATCAATAATTTTGGGTGGTGGAGTTTCCTCTAATAAAGAGCTGAGAAAACAATTTAAAGAAAAAATCCAAAAAGAATTACCTAATATCCAATATCTAATACCTAATATCCAATTCTGCACCGACAATGCGGCAATGGTGGCAGTAGCTGGATATTTTCATTGGTTAAAAGGAAAGAAATATAACTTGGAAAAAATAAAAGCAAATGCTAACTTAAGGTTAGGATGAAGAAATCCCCCGACCCTCGCTCCAGACACCTTCGGTTTCTGGCGGTCGGCCTTCGGCCTCCCTGTTTTTCCACCACG
>Ga0315280_10009166_pt1 | contig 12785 bp, 13 predicted proteins | sample YL17G06_40_MG_FD_203697 | JGI IMG/M metagenome (GOLD analysis project Ga0315280, IMG submission 203697) | Sediment microbial communities from Yellowstone Lake, YNP, Wyoming, USA - YL17G06_40 | ecosystem: Environmental > Aquatic > Freshwater > Lake > Sediment | place: USA: Wyoming | collected... | reverse complement strand
GCCAGGAAGAAGCGAGACTAACGCCCAGCGATAAGCCAATTGAGGAGAAGGTTGAGATAAACAAACTCCTGGACGAGGGCTACAGCGTCAACCAGATCATTGCCCTTGGCTTCAATCGGCGCACGGCTTTTCACTATGCCAAGCTCAGGGTGCAACCCGAAAACGACCCGGCTGGGAGCAGCCAAGGCGAGGGACCGTCAGGAGGGCAACCAGGTAAGGGGAGGCAGGAACTAATAAAACTCGGCTCATAGACAAACAGTATGTCAGCAAGCCCGGCCGCGGTGAGGGTTGAAGCCAAGGCGTAGTAGGACTGGGGTAGCCGGCGCAGCTCTAAAAGAAACATGGTCTTGGCTGAGGCTGGCGGACCACTCAAGAGCAGGTGAGCTGGCTTTTCCGCTTCTAAAGCATAGCGAATCAGGGTCTTAACATCCGGAGAGCCAACAACGGAATCGAATAGGTCCGCTGGCATCTCACGTTGTGGTGGAGAAGCAGGCTCCGAAATGGCTTGAATTGCCTCTCTGACCAGAACCGGGTCTGCAACCTTATAGTGGGTAGAACTGTGGCTGGAAAAAGTGATATTAAGGAGCTTTGAGGTCACCATCTTCTTTAATGTCTGTGGGTTGGCATGGACTTCAAACCATTCAAAGCCAAGCCAGGAGTATCCTCTCGCTGCATGGCCCGCTTCTTCCCTTTCCTGGAGGGCCAAGGCGTCTTGGAGTATCTCTATCCACTCCGGGTTGGTGATAAGCGCTCTATAGATTCTAAGTCTTTTCTCTGTCTCGTTCATTTTCTATACTCCTGTTTCAATTTTCCCAAAAGAGCTGAATCAGGTGGGCTTAGACCTAGATACTTAATGCGCTTTTGGACTACTCTTTTACCTTCCCGGTGGCTTTCCACCAGCCAGTAATAGTTACTGCCCTTTTTCTTGTCGACCCTGACATAAACGCCCATGCACACCCATTGTAGTGCGTATAAGGGTGGCCGTCAAGATTATTTCTTGAGAAATATCTTGACCAACCAACCCCCATGCCCCGCTTCCAATTGATCCGTCTAACCTTTTTGCAAACATTTTTGCTAACATACTGTTTAGCACCCACCACCACTGGTTGGCACTACCACGCACGAAATTTGGCTTGATGCCAAACGAGACGAGATGCTATGCTATCTAGTGGCACTAGAGAGGAGCAGGGTCGTCGAATTCGTAAACCGTCGGTCGTCAGTTCGAATCTGACCGCTGGCTGTATCTAAACCAGGGTCCGTTGCCGACATTTTGCCGACATCCTGGCTTTCTTGCAGTTCCGGTAGGAGCATTTGGTCTAGCTGTTCCATCGCTTTCTTTTGCAATCCTCCGACCACATGGCTGTAAACATCTAAGGTAAAAGCTACGCTTGAGTGACCCAACATCTCGCTAACAATCTTTGGGTGAACACTAGCGATTAGCATAAGGCTAGCGAATGTGTGTCTAAGGTCGTTGAAGGATAAAATTGAAGCCAAAAGGGTACTGGTCTGCAGCACCAGAGCTATGGAGAAAAATATCGATATAGTCATCGAGAGGAGGTTTAAGAAACATGGCATGAGTTGGACTACAAAAGGGGCAAATAATCTTCTCAAACTAAGGATACTGTGCTATACTAAAAACTATGGAGGCATTCTGGACAAAAGAGTCAAGCTATGGGGTGGGCTTTTCCCACTTGGGCATACCGCGTTTTTTGGTATCGGGGGCTATACTGCCGGCCTCCTGATGGTCCGTCTACATATTACCAGCTTCTGGTTACTGGCTCCGGCCGGCATTGTGGTGGCCGGGATTACCGGAGGTCTTTTTGCCATCATCGCCCTCAGATCTAAAGGGCTTTTATTCTCGATTATCACAATGGCCGAGTGTCAGTTGCTGGTTACTGCCGCGACCAGGTGGACAGATGTGACCGGGGGAGATAACGGTCTAATAGGTATTCCCAAGCCAGACCTTAATATCTTCGGGTTAAACAATTTAAATCAAACCTCTTTCTATATTCTGGTTTTAATAGTCACCCTGATTTGCTACTTTTTAATGTACAGGATTATAAAATCGCCTTTTGGACTAGCTTTGCAGGGCAATCGCGATGATGAAGGACGATTGGCACATCTGGGTTATAACACCTGGCTTTTCAAATTTATCGCCTTTATCATTGCGGGCGGATTTGCCGGAATAGCCGGAGTCTTGTTTGCCAGTGTTAATGGTGTCATGGTTCCGGCACATATGGGTGTAGTTACTTCTGTTCTTGCGGTACTTATGATAATTATGGGGGGGAATAGAATTATCTTTGGTCCCGTGCTGGGCGCCGTAGTAGTAGCCGGACTGGAAAACGTTGTCAGTTTATATACACCACAACGCTGGCCGTTAATTCTGGGTTGCATCTTTGTAGTAACTGTCATGTTCCTGCGCGGAGGTTTAACTCCATATTTAATCAAACTTTGGGGAAGGATAAATCTAGGACATGGAAGCAATAAAGCTTGAGGGTTTATCAAAAAGTTACGGTGCTCTTTCGGTCTTGGAGAATATTTCATTCAGTGTGCAAGAGGGCGAGCGTGTGGCCATAATCGGACCCAACGGTGCTGGGAAAACCACTCTCATAAATATACTTAGTGGGGAGTTTCCCCCTACCTCAGGCAAAGTGTATTGTTTTGGAAAAGATATAAGCAAACTACTGAGATATCAACATGTGCATGATGGTATGTCCCGTTCTTTTCAGATAACTAGGATTTTCGATAATCTAACCGTAATGCAAAACATATTGCTGGCTTTGCACGGCAAAAGATCTTCCCGGTACCAGATGTTAACCAGGGCCAATGCCTATCGGAATATTAATACCAAGGCTGAGGAGTTATTAGGACTGTTAAATTTGTGGGCCGTTAGAGAAAAAAAGGGAAACTCGATTTCTTATGGTGATAAGAGGAAGCTGGAAATAGCTTTAAGTCTGGCGAGCGAACCAAGAATACTATTACTAGATGAGCCCACCTGCGGGTTGGATGTCGGCGAAATCGACGGTTTTATTAGCCTCATTAAAAATATTTCAAAAAACCTGACCTTAGTTTTTGCGGCTCACGATATGGATGTAGTATTCGGCATAGCCAAACGGGTAGTAGTTTTATATTACGGCTCATTTCTGGCTGATGGTACTCCTGACGAGATTCGTAATAATCCCAAGGTTCTGGAAATTTATTTGGGCAAAAAGGAAGAATAAACCGAATGTTAACCCTGGAAAATATTCATACTTATTATGGCGAAAGTCACATTCTATATGGTGTCTCGTTGAAGGTTGAGGATGGAACAGTGGTGGCGCTTTTAGGACGTAATGGGATGGGAAAAACCACCACTATCCACTCCATCATCGGTATCACTCCGCCCAGACAGGGAAGAGTAATTTTAAATGGGAAAGAGGTAACTCATTTTCCACCTTATAAGATTCCCCAGGTGGGTATCGCCTTAGTCCCCCAGGGACGCCGTGTTTTTCGTTACCTGACAGTAAAAGAGAATCTTACAATGGCAGCACGAAGTCGCGGAAAGCGTGATGGCTGGACTCTGGAAAAAGTTTATTCCTTGTTCCCGCTTCTTGAGAAAAGAAGTCATCACAAAGGTTACAACCTTAGCGGCGGGGAACAGCAGATGTTATGCATCGGCCGTGCTTTAATGACTAACCCAGATATTCTCCTGATGGATGAACCATCAGAAGGGCTGGCTCCGCTTATCGTACAAGAACTGGGAAATGTTATCTCGCAACTTCACAAAAGCGGCCTTTCCATCCTGCTGGTTGAACAAAATCTCCAGATGGCACTAGGGGTGGCCGATTACGTTTTTATCTTGAGTAAAGGCAAAATAGTGTTTGAATCAACTCCGGCTGTTTTAAAAGAGAACGAGGAAATTATGGTGGAACATCTCGCCGTGCCATCAAAGCATTAAGGGGGGTCAGGTGGATAGTCCGAGCAGTCCAGAGAATTACAAAACTTTAATTGTAACACGGGAAGAACACATCGGTACTATTATTCTCAGTCGTCCGGATAACTTGAATGCTTTGAATGACCAGATGGCTATTGAGACTGCTGGTCAAAAAGCTTGTTTTCAGTCAGAGGATTCCGTCGAAGCCACAAATAGCTTTCTTGGAAAAAAAAAGACCAGCATACAAGGGCAGATAAAGTAAGGGACGACTGCTGGATTTTACCACTCCTACAGCTTGATCAAGACTGGTTGCGATATTTTCCTCCAAATGTACCAATTCATTGCCAATTTATTCGCGCCTCTAAAGAGATGTGCGGGAGAAGACAGGATGACAAGTAAATCGTACGCGGCTCAGGACGGTAAAATATTCAACTTAACTATTATTCAAGACTTGGCTTATGCCAGTCAATCCGCTGCTCAAAAGTTGGACATTTATATGTTGACCGGAATTAGTAATCCACGTCCGGTGATCATCTGGATACATCCGGGAGGATTTATCGTAGGTGACAAAAATGGTAGTGCCGAATTTCCTCTGGCCAGAGTGAACATGATTGCCCTAGTCCAGCCAATGCTGGAAAGAGGGTATTCCGTGGTGAGCATCAATTACCGGCTGAGCGTTGAAGCCATTTTCCCAGCCTTGGTCTATGATGTGAAGGCGGCTGTTAGATGGGTCAGGGCCAATGCCACTAAATATCATTTCAATCCGAATAAGGTAGCCGCTTGGGGCTCTTCATCCGGAGGATACCTGGCGGCAATGCTGGCAACATCAGCAGACATACCCGAATTGGAGGACCTTTCTCTGGGCAATTCTGAGTTCTCCAGCAAAGTAACAGCAGCTATCGACTGGTATGGTCCCACTGATTTCCTGACCATGGACCCTCAGCATATCAAACTGGGACAGGAAGCCCATGTGCATGAAGCGAGTTCCCATGAGTCCCTGTTAATGGGAGCATCTGTAACCTCTATTCCGAATAAATGTAAAGCTGCCTCTCCAATGACTTATGTTAAACCTGGAAATGCGCCCATTTTTATTCAGCACGGCACTGGAGACCCGGTCATTCCTTATTTTCAAAGCATAGACCTGGCTGAAAAAATGGCGGCCGCCATTGGCAAGGAAAACGTCGGCTTAGAGTTGATTGAAAGCGTCGGTCATGCGGATTATGTGTTCTTCACGGAAAAGAATATTAACAAGATGCTCGATTTTCTTGACCGCTATATGAAATAGAAGCGATGAAAGAGAAATTTTTTGGAAGTGACAAATGAATAATCAATCTAATTTCTTAAAGCTGCTGGAACCCGGGATGATCGGCAATTTGCAGATTAAAAACCGTATGATCATGGCTTCTATGGGTACCCGACTGGCAGGTATCTGGGGCGAAATAACGGATTCTTGCCTTGAATGGTATATTACAAGAGCCAGGGGGGGTGTAGGGATGGTTACAGTGGAGGCTTCACACGTAGCCGCTAACCTGTTTCCAGTCAGGGGAGTTGTCCGAATGCCTCGAGTTGATGATGATTGTTATTGTCCTGGATTGTACACCCTGGCTGAAGCTGTTCACAATGCCGACTCAAAAATAAGCATACAGTTATCAGTGGGGCGAGCTGCATCAGCTGGTTCTCTCTGGACACCCGGTTTGAGTGATATCCAACCGGCTGCGGGAAAAGCGCCTTCAGCAATCACGTTTCCTGATGGAAATCAACCACAGGAAATGAGCCTTCAGGAGATACAACAGACTGTCCAAATGTATGGAAAAGCGGCCACCCGTCTCAAGAAGGTGGGATTTGATGCAGTTGAACTGCACGCACATTTTCATTCCATTCCCGGCTGCTTTATGTCTCCTTTGTTTAATAAACGCACAGACCAATATGGAGGAAGCTTTGAAAACCGCTTGAGGTTCATCCTTGAGATAGTTAGCTGTATCCGACAAAATGTGGGGATCGGATTTCCGATTCTTGTAAAGTATTCGATTAATGAATTTATCAGTGGCGGAAGAGATCTTAAAGAAGGGGTTTCCATTGCCAGAAGATTGCAGGAGAACGGGGTCGATGGGATCGTAGTTTCTCAGGGCCAGGCTGGGTCACAGCAAGTACCCTATGCGCCTCTTTACTGGCCGCCGGGATATATGGTCCCTCTGGCTGAAGCCCTGAAAAAGGAAATAACCATACCGGTTATTGCGGGAGGAAGACTGGGTGACCCGATACTGGCGGAACAGGTCCTAACATCAGGAAAAGCCGATTTTATTAGCCTGGGAAGACCGCTTATCGCCGACCCCGATCTACCCAGAAAGGTAATCCAGGGGAAAACCTCAACTATACGATTTTGTATAGCCGATAACTGGTGCTTCGAAATCTTTGGTAAAGCGGAGATGCGTTGCACGTTAAATGTGGCTGCCGGTCAAGAATTAAGATATGGAGAGATTAAACCGGCCGATGTGGCGAAGAAGGTTTTGATAGTAGGTGCCGGACCAGCCGGAATGGAAGCTGCCCGGGTGGCCGGGCTCCGAGGGCATCAGGTCTGGCTCTACGAAAAAGGCACCTCGCTAGGCGACGGGCAGTTGAGATTAGCCGCAGTAGCTAAGCATAAAGAAATTTTTAACTCCATCGCCTCCTACTATACTGAGATTTATAAAGAAATGCCGAATGTGACAGTATCTCTGGGGCAAGAAGTCACCTCTGAAAATATCTTGAAAATGAAGCCCGACACCGTAATTATTGCCACGGGAGGTAAGGCTCTGGTGCCCAGCATGCCTGGGGTTAACCGGAAGAACGTCATCACTGCTTTTGAGGTACTGTCTGGCAGGATAAATATTGAAAATAAAAACGTGGTGATTTGTGGAGGTAACGCTGTGGGTTGTGAAACCGCCAGCTTTTTGGCTAGCAAAGGTAACAGTGTAAGTATCGTGGAAGTATTGCATAATGTGGGGACTGATATTGAACCCGTAAGTTTAGCAGCTTTGCTGGAAGAATTAAAACAATTTCAGGTCAAGATCCTTACTGGCAGGAAAGTTGAATCATTTACCGATGCTGGAGTCCAGGTGGTTGATAAAACTGGAATCCGCACCTTTCTCCCGATGGATTATGCGGTCCTGGCCCTAGGGGTGTCCCCGGTGAATGAACTGGCGGCTGCGCTTCAAGGAAAGGTCCCTGAAGTCTATGTTGTTGGGGACGCCAGGAAACCAGGAAAAATCCATGATGCCATTACTGATGGTTTCATGATTGCCCTTAATATATAGAAGATATCCCAGTCAGGAGGTAACTATATGATGCCGGAACAGATAAAACAACTTGACGATATAGAATCCGACGTTATAGTGATTGGTTATGGTGGGGCCGGGGCAGTCGCCGCCATTGCCGCCCATGATGCGGGGGCCAAAGTGACTATTATGGAAAAAATGCCTTCGGGTGGCGGCGCCACCTTTCTGGCATCCGGAGGTATACTTATTCCTACGGATTTGGAATTTTCCCAGTATCTCGAAGCTATTTGCTTCAACACTACGCCAACGGATGTCATAGAGACTTTTGTCAAAGAGGCCATGAATATCGAAAATTACATTCACGAGATAGGCGGAGAATCTGAGAGGTGGGTCAGCCAGGAAATCGGGACCTCTTTCCCACCCCTTTCTCGTCCAAGCTGGCCTAACATCCCTCACGGAAAATCGATGGTGAGGTGTCACATCAAAGCGCCCGACGAAGACCACAGCGGTCTTGATAAATTGACGATGCCTGAACGTGTGAGGGCTATAGGAAGACCCTATGGTCCGGACCTGTGGAGGCTGCTAAGCAGGAATGTAGAAAAACGGGAGATCAAAATCCTTTTCAATACCCGGGCCAAAGAATTGGTACAAACTGAGAGCGGTGAGGTTATTGGTGTGATTGCTGAAAGACAAGGACGGAGATTGCTTTTAAGAGCCAACAGAGCGGTTATTCTTACCACCGGAGGATTTGGTGCTAGCGAGAGCCTCAAAAAGACCTTTTTACCATGTCCTTTCTGCTATGCAGGCCTTTCCTTTGCCTCCGGAGATGGCATTGTGATGGCCCAAAAGGCCGGTGCCGCTCTCTGGCATACGCTGGGAGTAGTCGGGCAACTGGGTTTTAAGGCCCCGGAGTTCGAAGCAGCTTTTCAACCTCGGGCAGCCAGCGAGCGGTTTATCTTTGTAGACCGCCTGGGACGGCGGTTCACCAATGAAACAGCTGAGAAGCTGCATAACGCTTGGCGCGTTACCTCCCTTTTTGACCCTGAACGCCTGACATATCCGCGGATACCCTGCTACATGATCTTCGATGAGGTCACCATGAAGAAAGCCCCAATTTCGCGTGACTGGCGGCCCCATAACGACCATCAATGGAGTCTGGATAATTTGGACGAATTAGCGCGAGGATGGATTAAGAAAGGGAACACCTTAGGGGAACTGGCCCGACAGCTTTCGATGGAGAAAGCCGTTCTGGAGAATACCATTATCAGATTTAATGAATATTGCATGAAGGGAACTGACGCAGATTTTGGGCGGGCCAGAGATTCTATGGGCCCCATTGACAAACCGCCTTATTATGCCCTCGAGCTAAGGCCAATGCTCATCAGCACCCAGGGCGGCCCCGCGCACGATAAAGAGTCTCGGGTGCTGGATAATGATGGAAAACCGATTCCTAGGTTATATGCTGCCGGAGAGCTTAGTTCTCTCTTTGGCTGGCTTTATGAAGCTGGTGGAGGCCATGCTGAGTGCCTGGTATTCGGGAAAATTGCCGGCCGCAATGCGGCTAATGAAAAGCCGCTAGCTTAGAACGTCAATTCAACATTATCAATTATTAGCGGAATGTGTAATCCGGCACCTCTTTGGTGGTTTTCTCCCTTGCTGGCAAATAATCGTCATTGTACAATACAGATCGTGGAAAGAAGTTCGAATCTTACGCGGGGAGGAGCGCTCAAATGAAATGCTGGACCTGTGGAACAGATATAGCCAGAGGGCTGGCCCATACCTGTAGTGAACTCAAGGAACAGAAGCAAATACTAGAGAGGTTAGAATACTCAGCGCCTAAAACTATTTATGAGGCGGTTGAGGTGCTTGGCTCAGATCTCGCTCGTATAAGCGAAACGTTCGAGGGCGACCTGTTTGCAAGCCTTTACGAAATCGCCAGTATCTTAGAATGGAACTTTGAAGAGATTCAATGGAAGCTTGAACATCTAGGAGGGACTCTTAGGAGTATTGATAGGAGCCTCAAGAGTCCGAGTCAAACACGAGCTACTGAGTGGCGACAAATGGCTGAAGACCTGAGGCGAAGAGGCGTCTTAGATGAATCTGAGAAATTCTTTTTGAAAAGCCTTCAAACGAATCCCTTAGATTATAGAACCTATGTTGGTTTGGGGAAAACTTACTGTCAGATGCAGAAACTTGACAAAGCGAAGAGCTTTTGGGAGAAGAGTCTTCCTCATGCCCCCAAACGAGAAATTGATTACAAGAGTTATTCTTACCGTCTTATTGGTCGGGTCTATTTTTGCCAAGACAACCCTCGACGGGCGGCTTCAATATTAAAAACTGCCATAGAGCTGTCTCCAAATTTCTACCTTGGCCATTATGACTATGCTCAATATTGTGCCCTTATCGGTGACTAAGAGAACTGCCTCTCTTCACTTCAAACTGCGATACTAAAGGAGCCCATTCCTCTTCAATTAGTTAAAGGCGAAAGGAATTTTATCCCTCTTGGAGAAGAATTCAAAGACTTTTTAAAAATGATGGAAGCCAGGGAAAACGAGATAACGACAAGACAACAGTTGAGGGTCGAGTTGGGCCGTGACATACTTAAAGTAGACAGGGCAGAAATAGAGGTAAAGAAGGCTCAGCACCGTTTGAAAGCAGGAATTTCTGAGGAGGCAAGAAGGTACTATGACAGAGCAAAGGAATATTTGGATAATGTCAAAACACTTATGGATACCCTGATAGAATTGAGAGGAAGGCACCTTGACACGCTAATAAAAAGTTCGGATGCCCTCTGTGCCCAGGTGAACTTGGGACTCGAACATCCGGAAAAGCACGAAGAGCTCCGTGAAAAGGAGTTGACCTATGAAACTCTCAAGGAAGAGAGCGACGATATATCCAAAGAGATTACTAGAACCGTGTCGCAGGTAAAGCGTGAGGCTCAAGACGCCATTACATACGCGCAAAAAGTCAAGTAGACATGAACATAGAAGAGAAACAAAAATGAAAAAGTCGCAATTGAGAAGGAGTATTTTTAGAACAGAGATGGGTCACACCTTCGTTTGACCCTGGAAGCTGTTAAGGGGATGGCGAGCGAGAAAGACAACTTTGCTTAACATAGTGGGCAAAATCTCGCTTCGATGTGCTCAGATTCAGCTTCATGTGGTTTCTTTTACACCATAGCACCAAAAATATTCGTTTCTCATCCCGCGTGTTCGGCTTATAAGGAAAGAGACGGTAACAAAAGTTCGGATTTTCCCCTACGCAAGGAGCCGCTCCGACTCGAGATTATGAGCCAACAATTGGGCGGTTCGTTCACGTTCGAGTAACAAAAAGCCATATCGTGTAGCACCAAGGGGGAAGTTACTGGAGAGTCGCCGGCACTATCGAAAACAAGCATCGGTACTCGCCTTCAGAACACTGTAGTACGACCACATAAGTGTCCTCTTTGACCTGGTTGCCATTATTATCTTTCTGCTCCCAACTCCACTCTTTCGTCTCACCAGGCGCTAGAGAGACTATCACCTGAAGAGCCACAGGCTGAAACACCGTCTGGTTATCACCGGTCCGTATTTCCCAAGGCGCCGAATTGGACATGGTTATCTCTTTAGTCCCAATGTTTGCCATTTTGAACCTTACAGTCGTCTCGGGATGATAACTATTCGTCTGGCCAGGCTGACCCGGAAGTGGTGGCGGCCCGATGTTGATGCCACCAACCATGACCAGCTCGACAACGCCCGGGACTATTTCTATTGCCCCTTTCCCTTCGGCGAAACCCGGCTCTCCCACTTTTCCCCGCCGGGCCAAAAGGTCACAGCTTCCGGGTTGCTGGAAAAAGGTAAGTAACCTTCCTTCGGTATCAGTCTCGCCAAGGTAATCAGGATTATACAGACGAGCCCCAGATACTGGCCTGCCATTCTCGTCAGTCACCTTTATAACCACAGTCTCACTTACTCTAGCCTGGATCGGAACCTGAATTATGAGTTTGCCACCAGCTTCAACGCCGCCTCGCTCACCGCAAGCTGGCAATAGCAGGAATGCCCCAAGCAATGCTAAAGATAGTAACTTCCTCATCTTACTTACCCTTTGCTAGGTTAACTGGACGGTGCTGCGCCGATTAGCCTAGATAGTCTCACAATTGCTGCCCTCTTATTTTAACGCAAAATTTAAACAAAAGGTAGCTCTGTTTGACGATTTGCAATCTCTGAGTTTAGGCTCTTTCGGGTCTGTCCTCGGTCTGGCGTGGGACTGCACGAAACATCTGAATGTGTGATTCTGCTAATAGTTACTTTGTCACGGTGTCCATGGCTTGTTGTCTTTGTAAAGCTTGGTATCTCTGAATTTGGCCCGAACAGAAGTCCAGTTATCACGAAGCGTGTCTCTAGCCCACTTGCCACTTCCCATTGTGGACGCACCCCAGAATTCTAAAGGTGGGAGGATAATATAGCCCAAGCTTCGGTCGCCTACAGCAACACATTGGCTAAATACTACACAAAGTGCAGTGAGGGCACACAGGAAGGAGGCAATCACCTCATGCCCCTGTATATGGTCAAGGTTAAAATTATGTTGTGGCAGTAAAGTCCCTAGTAACTGTGCTATTTTGTCCTTCAAAAGTGGGAACAACATGTCAGTCCATTGGCGACGCACCTCCGGCCTACTAGGGAACCCTTTATCAGGATGAAGAACTGCCAGAAAAGCATTGGGAAACGCTTCTACTACCGCTTTCGCATGGATTCTATAGGGATATGTGGCCGGGGCGATATCCTGGGTGTCAATAGCGAGTTTCGCTAACTTCGTCGCCTGTTTGTGTAGAGCTTGTCCGATTTTACCATTGGTAGGACCTGGCTTGCCGCGTTTCTGAAACTTACCACGGGACAGTAGGGCTTCTGCAGCACGATATTTAGTGGTATTCCCTAGCTTCGGAATCAGGGAGCCATCGATAGCAACACACAGTAGCTTCCTCCCTCCGGTCAGCTGGTCGAGTTTCTTAAGACGGTCATCTTTGTTGGTTCCTGCCTGGCAAAAGCGAATATCTATTCCTTGGTTTGACCATGCGACGAGGCAAAGTCCTGTCGTAGGTTTCTTCTGGCTCCATCCTACATCAATGCCTAACACGGCACCAGCATCGATAGTAATGCCAGACTTACCAGGTTCTTCACGATGCATTTTGTCAATTGTTTCCACAGATCAAGGTTCCCCTGTTTATGATTTGCCAGCGCTTCTCAGGCGCCCAGTCCCTGCCTTTATCGATAGCTCACATCCAATTTATATTATAGCCTTCTTTTCAGCGGCAGTGGTATAATTTGTCAGAGGTTTTACCAACATGGTGAGAAAAATCCGGATAAAAGCTGGACTAATTGAAGCCGTAGCCGAGCTAAATGATACCAGGACGGCGCAAGCAATCTGGGAGGCATTGCCCATCAAAGCCCGTGTCAATCTTTGGGGAGAAGAAGTATATTTCTCGATCCCGGTTAGCCTCAAGCTGGAGGTGGGGCAGGAACTGGTAAGCGCCGGGGATTTGGGCTATTGGCCTGAAGGTAATGCCTTTTGCATCTTCTTTGGCCCAACTCCTATTAGCCGGGGAAACGAAATTCGCCCGGCAAGTGCGGTTACTGTGTTTG
>Ga0315280_10009165_pt1 | contig 12785 bp, 10 predicted proteins | sample YL17G06_40_MG_FD_203697 | JGI IMG/M metagenome (GOLD analysis project Ga0315280, IMG submission 203697) | Sediment microbial communities from Yellowstone Lake, YNP, Wyoming, USA - YL17G06_40 | ecosystem: Environmental > Aquatic > Freshwater > Lake > Sediment | place: USA: Wyoming | collected... | reverse complement strand
TATTTTCGGTGCAGCAATCCACGAACCAGCCACGAAACCCCCACACCGAGAAGTACAAAGGCAACAATAGTCCCGGAGTTGACAATACCGAATGGGATGAGCAGGAAACCTAATGACATAATAACTAGCGCGATGCCGAAGGACACATACCTTATCCATCCTGGGCCAGCCAGTTGCGGTTTAGGGGGCAGCAATTCCGACAGCGGCGTGCCCTTTTCGATGGCCGCCATAATCTGCTTGTGCTCAAGCCGCTTCTTCAGATAGTAAACCACGCCAACGACAATAATAGGGCTCGTCACGCCCAAAAATATCATGAGAACTTGAATGCCTGTTACAATGTCGTCCATTTTTTCTCCTTTCACTTATTCATTTTATTCTTACTATACTTTTGTGGGTCTTTATATAGACTTCGCCGACGCAAATTAGTTGCCCCGGCACCAGCATCTCTGTAAGTTTCTGTCTGTCTGCTTTCGGGATTATTGTCAACGGAAGGTCCGTTCTTATAGAGCCGTTATGTGTCCACGCCGGCTTCAGATAGCAATTCTGTTTTATCATTTTTATCATTTGTCGCCCTTGGTCTTGATTAAAGATTACTTTTCCATCAATTCTTCTCATCTTCTGCAAGTTAGTCGCTGCTTTCTCGCAGCAGGTTTCAAAAAATGCGCATTTTTTCTTGTTTTTGGAGTTGGTATCATCTTTTATAAATTAAATGCCGGTTTTAAGATAGATTTTGGAAATTCTGAAACTTATTACGCTTCCATCGCGACTAATAAGTAGTTGAAGGATGACCTTTTTGGTAAATAAGGTATGGGAAAAACGACAGATGGCTCATTGGTTGCGGCTGCTTCGCAGCGGTGACCATCAGGCGTTTGAGTGGTTCATTGACAAATACAAAGAGACCGTCTTCCTGTGCTGCCGACAGATGGGGCTGCGAGAAGACGAAATCGAGGATGTGGCCAGCGACACTTTTCTGGCAGCTTACAAGGGACTGAGCCGATATACAGGCCAGTCCGATTTGAGCACTTGGCTGTGGAGCATAGCATACCATAAGGCGGTAAGCTACCTGCGGAAAAATCGCAAACACTGGCAGCTTGAAGACCAAGTAGATGAGCAGATTGTTGACAGCCGTCAGCAGGAGCCGGCATCCTCAATACAAAGCGAAGAAACTGAAAAGATTGTTTGGGAAGCAGTCAAACGGTTGCCCCGACTCTGGGCCATAACAGTTATATTGCACTATCGTGAACAAAAATGTGTCGCTGATATTGCAAAGATAATGGATACCAGAGAAAATACGGTTAAGACGTACCTGTTTAGAGCACGGGCAAGATTAAAGGAGTTGTTGGCCGCAGCTTTTGGAGCAGATGATGACGGCAGATAGATTGAATGAAGATAGATTTGACCGGATGTTGGCTCAAGCTTTGCAGCGACATTCCGAGCCGACCCCTGCCGATTTTACTGAAAGGATGATAACAGCATTTAAGCAGGCCGAACAGCAGAGGATTTTAGCCGGTGTAGTTTTGCAGCAAAGACTTGCCCTGGCGGCAACCATCTTATTAGGTGCTGTTACGATTATTGCGGTTGTGTTTTTCCCTACCGCTGTTGCAGGGGGTTTTCGCACCGTTGCCGAAGCTGTCGGGCAGCAAGCGGGTATGTGGATTGATAGGATTCCGCAGGCCGTAGAAACCGTCCGCAGCCAGTGGCAATTTTATGCTTTCTTGGCAGCAGTATTTGGCTTTGCCGTCTATAGTCTTGTGGATTTGCTGCTTGGCGACAGGTTACGGATAGCGTAAAAGCAGGCCTGACACCATATAAATCGCAAATCGAAAATCCATAGTTCTATCCCCTATACGCTATCCGCGAGCAGGATAACCCTGTCATATTTCTCTGGCGGCTCACCAGTTGCGGGTTTCTACGACGTCACGTTCCACGAGACTAACTCAAATTTCTGTCCACTGCCCTGGTATGGGCACCGGGTAGCGGCCTTGGGCGTCGGCCTGGACTGGTGGAGCGCTGTCATCGGTGAGTCGGTCGATGTTCGGACAGAACTCGAAGTTGGAGGCCATCGCTTCGTCCCAGGTGATGACCTTCCCCGAGTGGACCGCCGCCCGGCCCATAATGTCAGCGAGATTCGACAGAGCGGCGCGTTTCGCCTCGTTGTGCGGAAGGTCTTTACGGATGGCTTCGAGTAGCGAGTCCCACTCTGCCTGCCAGGGTGTGACGGCCTCCTTTGGAGCGCGCCAGGCGATATTGTCACGCTCACAACGCTGGTCCTTGTAGATATGTACCGTACCCTCATGATGGCTGCCGGAGAACTGCGCCGCGCATTTCGTCCCATGAAGGTAGGTGGCAAATTCGGTATAGCAATTCGGGAGCCAACGGACTACGTCGAACGCCTTGGTGCCGTCAGGGAACGTCCACTCGATGGTGAACGAGTCGAGATTCTGGCCGCAGTCGGTGCTGTTGGCCACGCGCCCGCCGATGCCGTGCGCTGCTACTGGCCAGGCATCCTTGAGCCAGCAGATCTCGTCGATCTGATGAATGTTCATTTCAGCGAATAATCCACCCGAAACCCAGAGGAAATGGGTGAAGTTGCGAATCTGCCAATGCAGGTCTTTCTCAGCCGACGGCCGCTGGCCCAGCGGCCCGCACGGCTGCATCCGGTAGGCACGGACAAGCTGGATGTCACCAAGCTGCCCGTCGCGAATGCGTTTGATGAGTTCGTTACGATTCCGGGAATGGCGGCACTGCAAACCTGCGGCAATCTTGAGGTTCTTTTTTTCGGCGGTTTCTCCGGCCTTGATTACTCGCCGCACAGCCGGCGGGCCGGTCGCAAACGACTTTTCCATAAACACATTGATGCCCTTCTCGACAGCGTATTCCAGTTGCCTCGGACGAAAGCCTGCGTAGCCAGTCAGCATCGCCACATCACCAGGACGCAGACAATCAATCGCTTTCCGCCAGGCGTCGAAGCCGACGAATCGCTGCTCCGACGGCACATCCATACGCGCACCGTATTGCTCGCTCAAAACCTTGTAGGCATTGGCCAGCCGATTCTCGAAGAAGTCCGCCATCGCCACCAGTTTAACCGGCCCATTCGGTGAATCGAACGCATTCACCGCCGCCCCGCTGCCACGCCCACCGCAGCCAATCAGAGCAAGTCGTATGGTGTTATCCTCCCCCGCATGCACCGCATTGATGCCAAACCCTGCCAACGTGGATGCTGCAGCCACCTTACCACTCCACTTCAAAACGTCCCGACGTGAGGACTTCTTCAGTATCGAATTCGATGGCTGAGAATTGTATCTCATAGCGATTTCTCCGTAGTGTTATACAACTTGAGTTCTTGGGTCCTGACTTAGCCATTATTATGATGCTTTTTGGAGAGATTGCAAGCGCTTATTCTGGCTCGGTAAACGGTCTGGTAACCACTCTCATCCGCGGGCTTGAGGATGGCTCCCTATCCTCATTTAGAAATAGCTCCGCAAATGTGGGGATTTGCGATGGTTCCACCCTTCGCTCTTTTGCAAAATTTATCGTTCACGAGCACCCTTTCAGAAATACTCTTTACAAAATCGGTGCGAGTAATATATTAAAAACAAGCTTATAGTTTGTTGACAGAATAAGGAAACAGGAAATGGAGTTCAAAATGAAAAACAGAATCCTTCTTTCAGCGTTGTTACTGGTCGTGGTGGTTATCATCGGCTGTAGGCCCCAGCTTAAGCAGGTTAAGCCCCCTTATGATAAACCTTTGCTTCCCGGCCAGCCTGCTCTACGGAAAATAACAAATCCTTATGAGATACCCGATTTTACAATGGCCTGCCTCGACACCACCAACCTGCGAGCCTCCATAAACAACAGCCTCAATTACCTCAACAAACCTTCCTGCCGCAGGTTCTTTCCCTGTAGCGAAATTACCCACAACCAGGCAGTTAATAGTCTCAATGCCTTCGCACAGCTTCTGGACTCAGGTTTGACCGGCAAGGCATTGAATGACGAAATTCAGCAGAAATTTGACGTCTATATGTCGGTCGGTTGTGACGACAATGGAACTGTGTTGTTTACGGGCTATTATACACCGATTTTTGATGGTTCCTTGACTCGTAGTGGCAGCTTCTTATACCCCTTATACCAGCAGCCGGACGATTTGGTAAAAGGACCGGACGGCGAAATACTCGGGCGACGCGGACCCGATGGACAGCTTACTCCCTATCCGCCTCGCGCCGTAATTGAATCCTCCGATATGCTCAAGGGAAAAGAGCTGGTCTGGATTAGTGACCCCTTCGAGGCCTATATAGCCCACGTCCAGGGCTCGGCTAAAATAAAACTCCCCGATGGCCAGCTTACCACTATGGGCTACGCCGCCAATAATGGCCACGAGTATCGCAGCGTTGCCGAAGAGATGGTCAAGGATAATAAAATACCCCCGGACCAGTTGAGCTTATCTGCTATGATTGACTACTTTAAAAAATATAAAGACCAGGTCGATATGTATATCAGCCGTAATCCCCGATTCGTGTTCTTTCAAAAGCAGGATGGTCCGCCCCACGGCAGTCTTAATGAACCTGTAACGCCGATGAGAACCATTGCAACCGACAAGTCAATCTTCCCACGAGGATGCCTGGCGTTTATTTCTACTACTCTGCCCCGTGATGTGGGCGGTTCAGTTGTCAAGCAGCCCTACAGCGGTTTCGCTCTCGACCAGGACACGGGCGGCGCAATACGCGCCCCAGGCCGCTGTGATGTTTATGTGGGTGTTGGTGACACGGCAGGCAAACTGGCAGGACAAACCTACCAGGAAGGCCGCCTCTATTACCTCTTTCTAAAGTCAACTACCGTTATCCCGGAGTATTGAAACCCTTAAACCGGTTTTTGGGAGGCCCGACAATGTTTAGAAAAGCGATTTTGATAGTAGTTCTAATTATCGTGGTATTTTCGCTATTTGGCTGTCAAACCGCCCAGGGATTAAAAGGCGACGCCTCATACATCGGCGACAAAACCGCTGAAATAATAGGCAAAGAAGAGTAAAGCAGTTGACCACTTCTGCTGAGCGGAAAGGCGTCCTATAATATGTCCTTCCTTTGAAAATAGGTTTCGGCAGGGGGGGTATTTTGCTGTAAGGAACCTTATATATCGTAGGGTGGACTTTAGCCCACCAATTTTCTGGATTTTCTGCCCTTTTTTTGGTAAAATTACAATTGGGTCGCTCCACCTTGGCCGAAATCATCGGAGGCAGGTGCAGGATGAAAAGGTTTTCATTGATTCTCACATTCGTTTTGTGCGGGGCCGGCGTTTGGGCACAGACATTATATGTCCCCACCGCACAGTACCCCACCATCCAGTCGGCAATCGATGTTGCCGCTGACGGAGACGCCGTTATCGTCAGCCAGGGAACCTATTATGAAAATATCAATTTCCACGGCAGAGCCATAACCGTCCGCTCCGTCAACCCCTCCGACCCCAATGTTGTGGCGGCGACGGTAATCAACGGCTCTCATCCTGTTGACCCAAACATCGCCAGCGTCGTAACCTTCGCAAGCGGCGAAGATGCCAATTCTGTCCTGACCGGTTTTACCATAACTGGCGGCACCGGCTCCTGGCTGCTGGTGTCCTGGAAATTTCAGGGCTTGCGCTGGAATCGCTGTGGAGGTGGCGTCCTCTGCTATAATATGTCTGCACCGACTATTACTAAAAATGTTTTTATCAACAATATCGCAGGCCAGGGCGGCGGAATCTATATCTACGGCGACCCGGTTAACCCCAATGACCCGCGTGACCCTCCCCTTCATACCAGTCCCCTCATTGCTGATAACACCTTTACAGAGAATTCCGCCATCATCGACCACGGATTTCCACCTCCTGACAATAAGTATCCGAATAATGACCATGGCGATGGCGGTGCTGTCGTCGCCTTCCAGGGCTGCGACGCAACCATCACAGGCAATCTTATCCAAGATAACCACGCTGATGCGTATGGCGGCGGAATCCACTTACGCCAGTGGAGCAATGGTCTGATAGAGGACAACCGGATAACCGAAAATAACGCGTTGCTTGGAGGTGGTATCCACCTGACATATATATCCGCCCCCCTTGTCAGGGATAATCTGATTCAGGCCAATACGGCAACCAACCTGGGCGGTGGCGGTATATACGTTTACTATCTTTCCAGGCCATTAATTGAGAGAAACGTTATCGCCCGGAACACATCGGGTAATGGAGCCGGCGTAGGGGTGTATTATGACAGCGCACCGGTTATTCGTAATAACTTAATCTATAAAAACAATACCGGCGCTGGTATCCGAATCGTCAGCAGTTCGCCGGCAATTACCCACAATACGATAGCGAATCACCATTCCGGCGGTATAGATTGTGACTCAACCGGCAATGTCATTATCGAAAACAACATAATTACCTCTAACGGCCGTGGATGGGGTATACAGGTTGACCGGGATAGTTCCCCTCTGATAAGGTATAATAATCTTTGGGGCAATCAGTTAGGCGCCTGCGGGCCTGGCATACCGGACCAGACCGGAATCAACGGCAATATTTCCGTCAATCCTAATTTTGTCAACCCGGACAGCAATGATTATCATTTAAGCTACGCCAGCCTCTGCATAAATGCAGGCGACCCCAATTACTCCCCTCAGCCGGACGACACCGATTACCAGGGCGACAGCCGTCTTATAGGTCAATACGTGGATATTGGTGCCGACGAAGCACAACCTGTATGGAATATCGCCAGTGCAGAGCAGTACCAGACCATTCAGCAGGCCATAGATGATGCCAACGATGGTGACGTAGTAGTCGTTACCGTTGGAACCCATACAGGCCCCGGTAATTGTGACATCAACTTCAAAGGCAAACCAATTACACTCCAGAGTATCGACCCGAACAATCCTGACATCGTGGCTGCAACAATTATCGATAGCAACGGCTCGGATTCCAACCCACATCGTGGATTTCATTTCTACTATGGTGAGGACGCGAATTCGGTTTTGGCCGGCCTGACCATTACCAATGGCGGCGGCGTGTACGATGGCGGCGCTATCCGATGCTGGAATCACAGCAGCCCGACTATTAGAAACTGTGTTATAACCTGTAATGTTTCCACCGGCCGAGGTACGGTGTACTGCAATAACAACAGCAGTCCCACGATTATTAACTGCACTATCTCCAATAATGTTGTCACCGCAGGTTACGGCGGCGGAATATGTTGCTGGGATTATAGTAGCCCTACAATCCTCAACTGCATCATCACCGACAACGCTGCTAAAAGCCACGGCCGCCACGGCGGAGGCATTTACTGCCACAATTATAGTAACGCCGTCGTCGCTAACTGTTTCATCAGCGGCAATTCAGCAGCGCATCGTGGAGGCGGCCTGGCCACGTACTGGTCCGCACCTGTTTTTGTGAACTGTACCGTGGTTGGTAATAGAGCTTTGGAAGGCGGAGGAATCAGCTCATTTAGAGAAAGCAATCCAATAGTGGCCAACTGCATCGTCCGGGATAATAGGGCACCGGAAGGCCCGCAATTGGCCCTTATAAACACATTACGTGTATGGGGGGTCTCTATCCCCACCGAAATGACCGTTCTGTTTAGCGACATCCAGGGTGGCAAATCCGCAGCCTGTGTCGATAAGGCCTGTATTCTCAACTGGGGTCAGGGCAACATCGATGCCGACCCCAATTTCGCTCACCCGGGCTATTGGAACGATGCGAATACACCGGCCGACCCTAACGATGATTTCTTTGTCGTTGGCGATTTCCATCTCACACCCGCTTCGCCCTGTGTTGACGCCGCCGATAATAGTTCCGTTCCGCCTGCCTCAACTACAGACCTCGATGGCGAAGAAAGAATCTTCGCTGGCACCGTTGATATGGGTGCCGATGAGCTTATTACCAATCCCTTCGATTTGAATAGCGATGGCATTGTCGATTATCTTGAGCTTGCTCTTTTAACAGGAGAATGGCTCCAGAGCGGCAGCCGGTTACAAACTGATTTTCACAAGGACAGTTTCATTGACCTCCTCGATTATGTGGAACTGTCTAACCAATGGTCCTGGAAAGGCCGTTGGCGTAAATAACCTTATCCCCGCAACTTGTTCCGATGTCGGAGCGCAGCGCATATCCCGATGTCGTTTATCGGGGTTATATTTCTTTCGTCAGTCGGTATCCGGTTCAACACCGTCCTATAAGATTTTTGACTTGTGAAGTAGCGAACCGTTCCAGCCGATAAAAGACTCAGCACTGCGGGCGGATAGTGCACTTCTTGGCAATAAATGATTTATAGCAGCACAGAAATTGAAAATTCGACTTTAGACAAAATGAAAAGGGGCTTTTCGCTTGTTGAGTTGATGATAGTGGTTGCCGTCCTCGGAATCCTGGCAGCTATTGTCTTTCCTCAATTTCAGGAGCACGCAACCCAGGCCAAAGAAGCCGTCGCAAAGGATAGTCTGCGTATATTGCGCAGTGCCATTGAGCTATACACTGCCCGCCACAGCGGCGTTCCACCCGGATATAAAGATAATAATCCGCGAAACCCCCCAGCCGGTTTGGATTTCTGTCAACAGCTTGTGGTCGAAGGCCGTTACCTGTCACAGATGCCTGCGAATCCCTTCAACAAACGCCAGGATTTAAGGATGATTGGAAATGCTGAAATACTCCCCCAAAACCCAACCGGCCAGTTTGGCTGGATTTATCAACCGGCAACAAAAACTATCCGGCTGGACTGGCAGGGCGCGGACAAAAGCGGAATCCGCTATTATGAATACTGAACTCCGCAATCTTTCCGTTCAGTTTTTGACCTTCCTGAATATTAGTGGTTCGGCAAATATATCGTTTGCGTCTTGTGGAAAACGCGGACCATAATCAAATATGTTTATCCAGTCAGCCGCCCAGGTCTTCCCGTCTTCAGAAACAGGGCCTACAAATCTATCGATGCTGTTGCCGTCAATTATATTATCCGTATATACAACGTGAATCTTCTCCATTTCCACGCTTACAAATAGTTCTCTTGTGTTTGGTATATACTCGACAATACAATCCCCGGCTTTATAAGTGCTGTAATTTCCGTCCGCCATTTCGACTTTTGTCGTCTTGTTAGGCCTGACTTCAACTTCACCCAGAGGAATTACCGCTGACGTTACAGACCCATCCCGCGACAAAACTATCTGCCACGGGCTGTCCTCTGCCTTCCATGTTCCTGTGATATCCGGCGGCAATACAACCCTGCCTGCCGGCGGTTGGCCCGACCGATTTTGACACCCGCCTGTTCCCCAAAAAACCCATGCTAATACAAAAATAACAATGACTGTAACGTGGCCTTGCTGGTTGCACCCTGTCATTCCCACCCCGCACTTTGTCATTCCCGCGCCACGTTCTGTCATTCCCGCGAAAGCGGGAATCCAGTCTGTCTTCGGCGAGTTTGGCGGTGGGTATTTAATTCGGCCGTTTTCTGATGCTTTTGGTATAATTGCAGCTCTTGCCTTCATAACTTGTCCTATGGCTATATTCTCTTTCATTCCAAACATAGACAAAACGCCATTTTAGCCGGCAACGTAAAATTTGCAATAAAAAAAGCGAGGCAGTGTAAAAACGCTGCCTCGCTTCATTTACTGATACGACATTAGCGACGTCTTATTTGCGACGACGCAGGAACAATCCACCTAAACCGAGCAATGCAAACGTTATCGGCTCAGGAATCTGGTGAATAACCTGCGTATCCATCACTGTAATCGTGGCTGGTGTCCCATCACCCGGGTCGTAGATGTTCGCCAGGGTAATCAGAACCTCGCCTGGTTGACCTTCGCAGAGGAACCGGATTTGATCAACCAGTGTTCCGGACAGTGGAGGCTGTATCTCTCCACCATGCGCAAACACTATGTTGCTTACACCTTGGACGTCATTGTACCCTACGGCCGGAGTCTCTAACCACGCTTTCATAGCAGCAAAGTCTTCAGTGCCTTTTACGTAGGTCGTAAGCTCACTCAGTGACCCCGTATAAAGCATTCGACCATCTGATGTCGTGCCGAGACCCTCAACAATCAGCCAGCCATCCCAGGGACCCGGGGTTTGCCCGTCACCCGTGATGTCGAGATCCACGTAATCGCTCGGGTTCAACTTTATCGTAGTATCAGGCGGGTCAACCACGCCACCTACAGAAATCTTTAGTGCTGCGTTCGCAACGGTAGCCATCGCTAAAACAGTTAACACAACTAATAACTTCTTCATCATCGTTCTCCTTCCTAAAAAACAACATTTGGATGTAACAACGTTCAACATTCCTTTTCGTAAAAAACTATGCAACTACGGTCTTGGGCAGTCACCGGGAAGTGCTGCATCTTTCTTCTTCCAGTTGCCGACAACCTTGTTCAAGTCGGCGGTGAACACGCGGTACTGATACGGAGCGCCCGAACTCTTGTGGTCAATGTCCGCACATGGATTGAGAGTCGCATCATTGATCTTCTTCTTCCAGTTGCCAACAACCAAATTCAGGTCTCCTGTGAACACACGGTACTGATACGGAGCACCGGAAGTTTTGCCGTCCGCGTCACCATCGCACTGATAACCGCTGCCATAGGGCTTTGCGCACCAGCACTTCGGGCTGCCCAGAGTTACCCAGTCAGCGTAGCGTGCCGTAAACGGTGCGTAACTCGGGTAGCAAGGAACTTCAAGACAGAACTTAGGTGCATTGACATCCGGATTCAGTGTCGGATTTGTCAGCACCACCCCGCCGCTGGTTGGGTCCTCTGTAATCGTAACACAGACGCCTGCCGTCTTGTCCACCCTGAACTTCAGCAAAACACCGCTGGTTGGTGGAGCGTTGGGAGAGTTGTCTCCCGGCGGATCATACAGTGCACCCATCTCGATACTGACGCCGTTTGTGTCCAGCCCTCCAAGCGTCCCGCCCGGATACTTAACCGGGTCGCGAACCGGTGAACCATTGTCGGTTATCACGGGTGGAGTGACAGTAGTGTCAATCGCAATCGAACCGGGATAAACCCAGTACTTCGGGTTAATATCGGAGATAGACTTGATCTTAGCTCCATTATCTACAGTGATATTCAACCCAAACCCACTTACCCTATTTGGCTCACCCACCACCGCATAACTGACAGTGACCAAGTTGCCGTCGGCAGCACATTTAATGTCCACTCTTGCCCATACCGGGGTAGTGAGCATTAGTACTGCCACAACTAAACCTAACTTCTTCATAACTTAACTCCTTTCTTTTCTTCTTCGCAGAATAATACATTCTGCTATCTTGGTTTCCCTTCCTGCTTAACAAAATATTAACACATTTAAGCGCACCTGTTCAATTCTGAATACTTAAACACTAATTAGGTTTTCTCGAACATAGTGCCCCGGTCGGCAGGAACAACCGGACAAATACAGCAACGTTCCTTCATCTCCTCCTTTCTCGCCGTTTGGCGAAAAACACATCCTAAACTACTAACATACGCACAGGTTTTATTGGTGAAGATTAACTTTATATTACCACAAATACTTTGCCTATTGCAAGAGAAAAATGGGAAAAATTCAAAAAATTTTGAAATTTTTTTTGAACCCCGTTTCTACACTCCTCCTTTTCTCTTGCCCACTGGCGAAAACTTGGGCAAAAAACTAACTAAAAACACACATTCCTATTAGTAAAGATTACCGATAAAATAGCATATCTTTGCCCCTAAATCAAGCAAAAAATGCAAAAAATAATAAAAAAATTAGAAAATTCCCGCCGGAATTGTATAACTTGAGGGATGCATAAAAACCAATAGGTCGCCGTTTCAAATGCCGTTTTTTGGGCAAATAATGCCTTTTTGGCCGTTAATACCGGCCAGGTTTGCCTGCGATGCTGTTTTGGAGCTAACCGGTGCTTTCAAACGCCTGATTTGCCGCAAAAAAACGCCTTTTTGCGACTTTGGAGTTTTATATGTGTAGCTTTAGCCAGCTAATAATAAGTAGTACGCAGCTCTGCCCCCAGAGGCCGGCGGAAACAGGAACCCAGCTTTTCCCTGCCAGTGGTCCGCCTCTCGCGGATTTGTTTCAGCATCGAGTATCGAGCATCTTTTGGCAGTCCGCATCTGGCGGATTTGATTCGAAATCTTCTACTTCAATTGGTATTAGTTCTGTTTTGCCCTTATGTTTAACTTTCTCAAAGGCCGACTTATATTCGTAAGATTATGCCTGCTGGCTGCTACGCTGGCTCTGGTCACCATCGGGATAGTCACTATCTATTCGGTTGGCCACCCCGCAGAACCAAGTCCAGCCAGCCAGACCAGCGAAATGGTCAAAATGGCCAGTTACTGGAAAAAACAGCTCGTTTTTGCTGGCCTTGCTATGGTTGGCTTCATAGTTGTTAACCTGGTTAGTTACCGGCGGTTTGGGCCGATAAGCTACTGGATGTATGCCTTTGTGCTTCTGCTGCTGGGTGTTTTGCTGTTTAGTAGGTATGTTGCGCCCGTTCCTTTTGCCCCGGAAATCAAGGGTGTCAACAGATGGATGAGAATCGGAACATCCTCCCGTTACCTCCAGCTTCAGCCGTCAGAGCTCTGTAAACTCGTATATGTCCTGGCACTGGCTTGGTACCTGCGGTACCGCAGCAATTACCGCAGCTTCAAGGCTCTAATAGGCCCTTTTATTCTAACGCTTCTGCCGATGGTTCTCATCTTTGCCGAGCCGGATTTACGCACCGTCCTGCTGATGATGCCCATTCTGTTTGTAATGCTGTTTGTGGCCGGCGCAAAGGTCAAGCATTTGCTTATTATTGTTCTTATCGCGCTTCTGTTAAG
>Ga0315280_10009164_pt1 | contig 12786 bp, 8 predicted proteins | sample YL17G06_40_MG_FD_203697 | JGI IMG/M metagenome (GOLD analysis project Ga0315280, IMG submission 203697) | Sediment microbial communities from Yellowstone Lake, YNP, Wyoming, USA - YL17G06_40 | ecosystem: Environmental > Aquatic > Freshwater > Lake > Sediment | place: USA: Wyoming | collected... | reverse complement strand
CGCCTGGGACGTCTGCTGCTCTCTTCCTCCTGGCGGCCGGCCGCAGGCGAGTTCGGCTTCTACCCCTTCCTCGTAGGTACCATGTGGGTCAGCGGCCTGGCCATGGTGGTGAGCATCCCCGTCAGCCTGCTGACTGCGCTCGGCCTGGCCGAGTACGCCCCAGCGCGCCTCAGGTTCTTCGCCAAGCCCGTCCTCGACCTGCTCGCGGCCATCCCGTCGGTAGTCTTCGGCCTCTGGGGGGTGCTCGCGCTCGTTCCCCTGGTGCGGAAGCTCGGCGCCAGCGTCGGGTCAACAACCACCGGCTACAGCGTCCTCGCCGGTGGGGCAGTGCTGGCCATCATGGTCTTGCCATTCACCATTGCCGTCATGCAGGCGGTGCTGCGAAAGGTGCCTCTGGAGGCGCGGGAGGCATCCTTTGCGCTCGGCGCCACCAAGTGGCAGACGACAAAGCACGTTGTGCTGCGGGCCGCGTATCCCGGCATGCTCTCGGCCGTCGTCCTCGGCTTCTCCCGGGCATTCGGAGAGACGATGGCAGTGCTGATGGTGGTGGGGAATGTGCCGGCAGCTCCGCGATCGGTGTTCGATCCGGCCTACCCGCTGCCGGCCCTGATCGCCAACAACTACGGGGAGATGATGAGCGTCCCCCTGTATGATTCGGCTCTTATGTTCGCTGCGCTCATCCTCCTCGCCGCCGTGGTCATCTTCAACATCACAGCGGTCACCGTGCTTCGTGGACTCGAAAGGAGATTGGCATAGGTGGATGTGAAGCGCGTCGAGGAGGCCGTCGCCAAGTCCCTCATGGGTTTCTCTGCGTTGATAGTGGCGGCCAGCCTCGGCGCAGTGCTGATCGTGGTGCTGGTACGCGGACTGCCCGCGCTGACGCTGAGCATGCTCACACAGGTGCCTCGCGGGGGGTACTACCTCGGCGGCGAAGGCGGCGTGCTCAACGCCATCGTCGGCTCCCTGTGCCTGGCAGGGGGGGCGACCGTGCTCGCCCTCGTGATCAGCCTGCCCATCGTCCTCTACCAGCAGAAGGAGTATGGCGGGCGTACGGCTCTGGCAGGACTGACCCGGCTCGCGCTCGACGTGATGTGGGGCATCCCCTCCATCGTCTACGGCGCTTTCGGCTTCGCTCTCATGCTCTATCTGGGCCTTCGCGCCTCTCTGCTCGGGGGCATCATTGCCCTCACCCTCGTCGAACTCCCGATCATGGCGAGGGCGACGCAGGAAGTGGTGAAGATGATCCCTGCGGAGCTGAAGGAGGCGTCCTATGCCCTCGGCGCCACGCGGCTGGAGACGGCTTCCAAGGTGGTCTGGCGCTATGCCCTCCCCGGCACCCTTACCGCCATCCTTCTCGCCTTCGGCCGAGGCATCGGCGACGCCGCCGCGGTGCTGTTCACCGCTGGTTTCACCGATCGTCTCCCATCCTCTCTCACCGAGCCGGTCGCGTCGCTGCCGCTGGCCGTGTTCTTCCAGATCGGCACGCCGTTCCCCGAAGTCCAGCAGAGAGCGTACGCTTCTGCGGTTATCCTCCTCATGATCGTGCTTGCATTGAGCTTGCTGTGCAGGCTGCTGAGCAAGGCGTCGGACTAGCGCAATCTCGAGCTGAAAGTACACGCATGTCACACATCAGCGTTCGCAATCTCAGCGTATCGTACAGTGGGCAGCTCGCCCTGGATGACATCTCTGTCGATATCCCGGACGGCCAGATCACGGCCATCATAGGGCCGTCAGGCTGCGGGAAGACGACGCTGCTCCGGTGCTGCAACCGGCTGATCGATCTCACCGATGGAGCAGGAGTCTCGGGGTCGGTGCTGATCGACGGGGTGAACATCCTGGATCCGTCCGTGGATGCCATCCGCTTGAGAAAGAAAATGGGATACCTCGCACAGCGCCCCTATCCGCTGCCGATGTCCATCTACGACAACGTCGCGTACGGCCCGCGCATCCATGGGGTGAAGGACCGTCAGGAGCTCGGCCGCATTGTCGAGCGTTGCCTCAGAGCTGCAAGCCTGTGGGAAGAGGTCCGCGGGCGACTGCGCGACTCAGCGACGAAGCTATCTGTTGGGCAGCAACAGCGGCTCTGCCTGGCGCGCGCGTTGGCGATTGAACCCGAGGTTCTCCTCGGCGACGAGCCAACCTCCGCTCTCGACCCGGTATCTGCTCAACTGGTGGAGAGGCGGTTGCTCGAGCTGCGGGGCGATTACACCATCGTCCTGGTCACGCACATCCTGCGCCAAGCGAAGCGCCTCGCCGATTACGTCGTGTTTCTCTACATGGGCGAGCTGGTGGAACATGGTCCAACTGCGGAAATCCTGGCGAATCCCCGCGACGACAGAACCCGCGCCTACCTGGCTGGCGATGTCAGCTAACACCCCCTCAGCGCCAGGGCAGCAGAAGCTATAGCTCGCACCGGGTGCGCGCCATACCTGCCGGGCGTAGGCAGAGGTCAAGCCGCCCGACGCGCCGAAGAGGCTATGCTTGTTCTCGCCGGCTCTAGGGAGACGCGGCAATGCCGGCGCCCATGAACACCGGCGGCCGGGGGAGCGCCATCATGCCAAAGAGAAGCCACCTCTCATCACGTGAGCGAGTACGCCTGGCGCTCGAGCATCGTCCCACCGATCGGGTTCCTATTGCGATGGTGTGCGCGGGCATCAACCCTCCGGCCTACCACGAGCTCGAGCAGTACCTTGGCCACAGCCGCGGCATCAGCGTGAGCGAATACCTGGACCCGCTTATCGACGTTGTTGGGGTCGGCCCCGACTACGTCGGTCCGGCTCTGCCGCGGGACCAGGACATCTGGGGCGTGAGGCGAGCACCCGTCAGCTATGGCGCGGGCAGCTACGACGAGATCGCCGTCTACCCTCTCGCGGGCGCAGAGAGCCCCGGGGACCTGGACCGGCACGCGTGGCCGACCACGGCGATGTTCGACTATTCCGTGTTGCCGGAACAGATCGCCGCTGTCCAGGCGAAAGGCGAACGGTGCATCATGGTCGCGAACGGCAATATCCTCGAGACCTCCTGGTACATGCGGGGATTCGAGAGGATGCTCACGGACTTCGCCGAGAATCCCGAGCTGGCCTGGGCGATCATGGATCGCGTCACCGACTTCTACGTCGAACACTTCTCCAGGATGCTCTCGGCCGCGAAGGACAGCATCGACCTGGTGTTCACGGCCGACGACATCGGCAGCCAGCGGGGCCTCATCATGTCCCTGCCGATGTGGGAGAGAATGGTGAAGCCTCACCACGCGCGGCTCAACGCCACCATCCACGAGTTCGGCGCGAAGGTGATCTACCACTCTGACGGCGCGGTGATGGAGGCAGTCGAGGGCCTGATCGACATGGGGATCGACATCCTCCAGGCGCTCCAGTTCAGCGCCGATGGCATGGATGCCATGGTGCTGAAATGCGCCCACGGGGATCGGCTGTGCTTCGAGGGGGGAGTGAGCGTGCAGACGACGCTGCCTTTCGGCACCGCGGACGACGTGCGCCGTGAGGTGGAGGGGCTGATCACCGTGCTGGGCAGAGAGGGCGGCTACATCCTGGGCCCGTCCCACGCCATCCAGGCTGGTACACCTGCGGAGAACATCGTGGCGCTGTTCGACACCGCGGCCGGCTTCTACCCCCACTAATATGGCCTGGCAGCAGCGTCTCACAGCCACCTGTCAGGCCGTGGCAGCGGCCATACTGTGACCTGCGCGCCGCATAGGCCGCCAAATTCGGCCGCGGATCCCGGCCAGCCTGCGCGCAGACCATCTCGGTCGAGGCGCGAACGATTTGCCCCGCAGTGTTTCACGCGGCAGGATTGCGCTCACGGCACACGGAATCCGGGTACCCGGAGCGCCGACTCGGGAGCGCTGAGATGCACCGACTGAGGAACCTGTAGAGGCGCAGAGCTCGCCCGGTTGGGACCGCTGGAATCAGCTAGCCTCGGAGGCGTGAATTGGACCGCAGTTCAGGGAACGGCATTTCGCGACGGGAATTCCTACGCCAGGCTGCGGCAGGGGCGGTTGCCGCTGCTGGGGCGGGATCGGGAGTGGGGTGGGGGGCCGATGGATCCCCGGATCGGCGGGACCCCATCAATCTCCAGACCCAGCCCGCGGCACAGCTACCTGACGGAGTGAAGGCCGTATGGGACTTGAGCAAGGCCTACCAGGAGGCGACGCCTACCCACGCGCGTGCCTGCATCAATGGTCTGTGGCAGTGGCAGCCCGCCAAGGGAAGTGCGGACCGGGTGCCCGCCGGCAGTTGGGGCTATTTCAAGGTTCCCGGATGCTGGCCGGGGATCACTGACTACATGCAGAAGGACTGTCAGACGGTGTTCGCACATCCCGAGTGGCAGAAGGAGGACCTGGGGGAGACCACAGGGGCCTGGTACCAGCGTGAGATCACCATCCCCGACGGGTGGGCCGGGCGCCGCATCGCGCTCTACTCGGAGTATCTGAACTCCTACGCCGTGGTCTTCATCGATGGCAAGAAGGTCGGCGAGCTGCGGTTCCCGGCGGGGGAACTCGACCTGACTTCGGTCTGCCAGCCGGGCAGCAAGCACGTCTTGAGCATGCTCGTGCTGTCCATGCCGCTCAAGGCCGTCATGCTCTCCTACAGCGACACGGCCTCGGCGAGAGAGGTGAGGGGCTCTGTCGAACGGCGTGGGCTGTGCGGAGACGTCTACCTGGTCAGCACGCCCGCGAGCGCGCGCATCGGCGGCGTGAAGGTGGACACTTCGGTGCGGAAGGGGGCGATTGTGGTGGCGGCAGCCCTGGAGGGCCTCGCCGCCGACGAGAAGTACGCCCTGCGCGCCGAGATCACGGACAACGGTCAGCGCGTGCACACGATGACGAGCGAGCCTTTCCGAACCGGCGATCTCAAGGATGGACGCTTCGCGTTCGCCGAGCAGTGGAAGCCAGATAAGCTGTGGGACCTGCACACGCCGCAGAACACCTACCAGCTCAGCCTCACCCTCCTCGATGCAGAGGGGAAGCCAGTGGACACCGCCCTCCCGGTGCGCTTCGGATTCCGCGAGTTCTGGATCGACGGCCGGGACTTCTACCTGAACGGCACGCGCCTCTTCCTCTCCTCCGTCCCGCTCGACAATGCGGGGATCGGGGCGATGGTTTCGACCTACGAGGCGGCACAGGAGAGCCTGTCCCGTCTGAAGGGTATCGGGATCAACTTCGTCTACGGGCACAACTATGGGTGCGAGCCGGGGTCGCACCTCACGTTCGAGGAGATTCTGCGGGCGGCGGATGACGTGGGCATGCTGGTGGCGCTGTCCCAGCCGCACTTCGGGCATTACGACTGGAAGGACCCCGACGCGGATCAGAGCAACGGCTATGCGCGGCACGCCGAGTTCTACGTACACGTGGCGGGGAACCATCCGTCGGTCGTGGCGTACTCCATGAGCCACAACGCGACCGGGTACAGCGAGGATATGAACCCGGACCTGATCGACGGGGTGAACGCGCCGCGGGGGCAGTGGGGGGAGCGGAACGCGCGGTTTGCGCTGCGGGCGGAAGCGATCGTGGCGGCGATGGATCCGGTGCGGATCGTCTACCACCACTCCTCGGGCAACCTGAGCTCAATGCACACGGTGAATTTCTACCCGAACTTCGTCCCGGCTCAGGAGCTGTCGGATTGGCTCGAGCACTGGGCGACTGTGGGTGTGAAACCTTTCTTCACCGTTGAGTACGCGGCGCCGATGACCTGGGACTGGACGATGTACCGCGGATGGTATAAGGGCGAGCGGACCTTCGGGAGCGCCGTGGTGCCGTGGGAGTTCTGCCAGGCGGAATGGAGCGCGCAGTTCCTGGGCGACCGCGCTTACCGGATCATCGAGGCGGAGAAGACGAACCTGCGCTGGGAGGCCAAGCAGTTCCGCGAGGGCAAGCTGTGGTACCGCTGGGATTACCCCTATCAGGTGGGGAACAAGGTCTTCGACGATCAGCACACCATCATCGGTATGTACACGACGGACAACTGGCGCGCCTACCGCACCTGGGGAATGTCGGCGAACTCGCCCTGGGATCATGAGTTCTTCTGGAGGCTGCGCGAGGGTGTCACTCGGAAGCGGCGCGAGCTGCCGGTCGACTGGGAGAGCCTGCAGCGGCCGGGGCTGAGCCCCGACTACATAGACGGCCAGTACGAGCGGGTGGACATGGCCTTCGAGATGTCCGACTGGGAGCCCACGGCCGATGCCCAGGCGTTGCTCCGCAACAACATGCCGCTGCTGGCCTACATCGCCGGGAAGCCGGCCCGCTTTACCAGCAAGGACCACAACTTCCGCGCGGGCGAGGCCGTCGAGAAGCAACTCGTCATCATCAACAACTCGCGCGAGACGGTGAACTGTGACTGGGAGTGGTCGGTGAGCCTCCCGCAGCCCATTTCCGGCCGCGGGAAGGTCGCCGTGCCGACTGGCGATCAGGCGCGCGTCGCGGTCTCCTTCGCATTGCCGCCCGCGGGCCCCGCCTCCTATGAGCTCACCGCGACCGTCAGGTTCAGCACCGGGGAGACCCAGACCGACTCCTTTGCCATTCACGCCATGCCGCGTGTCGGTCGCATCAGGCCGGGCGGTGGGATCGCCCTCTTCGATCCCGGCGGTGAGACTGGCAGACTGCTGGAGAGCATGGGGCTCCGCTGTCAGCCCGTCGGCGCCGCGGCCGACCTCTCGCCATATCAGATTCTTGTGATCGGCAAGGGTGCGCTGAGGGCGAACGGGCCGGGGCCTGACCTGAGCCGGGTGCGCGACGGGCTGAAGGTGATCGTGTTCGAGCAGACCTCGGAGGCCTTAGAGAAGCGGCTCGGCTTCCGCGTGACGGAGTACGGGCTGAGGCAGGTCTTCCCGCGTGTGCCAGATCATCCCATCCTGACCGGCATCGACCCTGAGAACCTGCGGGACTGGTGCGGGGAGGCAACGCTCCTTCCCCCGCGCCTGAAGTATGAGACGAACGACGAGACGTTCAACGGCTCTCCGACGGTCAAGTGGTGCGACATCGATGTGACCCGCGCGTGGCGGTGCGGGTGCCGCGGCAGCGTCGCCTCCGTGCTCATAGAGAAGCCCGCGCGGGGGAGCTTCCTCCCGATCCTCGACGGCGGCTTCAGCCTGCAGTACAGCCCGCTGATGGAGTACCGCGAAGGGAAGGGGATGATCCTCTTCTGCCAGGTGGACGTGACGGGGCGCACCGAAAGCGATCCCGCGGCCGAGACGCTGGCCCGGAACATGCTTGAATACGCGGCCGCCTGGAAGCCCAGGGCGCAGCGGAAAGCGCTCTACATTGGCGATGCCGCCGGGCGGCGCTACTTCGAGGCCGCGGGCCTTCCCATCGCTTCCTACGATGGCGGCGGACTGTCTGCGGACCACGTGCTGGTCGTGGGGCCTGGCGGCGGGCGGCAACTGGCATCGAAGGCCGCGTCCATCGGCTCCTGGCTGAAGTCGGGTGGGAACCTACTGGCGATCGGACTCGATGAGGCGAGCGCGAACGCCTTCCTGCCTTTCAGGGTCAGCATGAGGAAGGAGGAGCACATCTGCGCCTTCTTCGAGCCATTCGGCACGGACTCTCTGCTGGCGGGGGTAAGCCCGGCGGACACCATGAACCGCGACCCGCGAGAACTGTCTCTGGTCTCGGGAGGCGCCTCGGCCGTGGGCAACGGCGTTCTCGCCAAGGGCGAGCAGGCCAACATCGTCTTCTGCCAACTCGTGCCCTGGGAGTTCGACTTCGGGAAGCAGATGAACCTGAAGCGGACCTACCGCCGCGCCAGCTTCCTGGTGGCGCTCCTGCTGGGGAACATGGGGGTGACCAGTTCGGCGCCCGTTCTCAGCCGCTTCGGCGAGTCGGTGACACCGGGCGAGAAGCGCTGGCTGGAGGGCCTGTACCTCGATCAGCCCGAGGAGTGGGACGACCCCTATCGCTTCTTCCGCTGGTAGCTGAGGCGAGGGCAAGCAGGAGACATTGGCCCGCATGGCTGGGCCTCCATGCGCGTGCCGCGCTCCCATCGTACCGCAATCCGGCAGTTCTTCTGGGGAGGGCGGCCTGAGGGTTCAAATGGCGGAGGGGCGAGATTGTGCGCTCGTCTCCAGCATGGCCTCATGCCGGTCTCACGGGCGGCTGACAGAGGCGATCTGCTCCAGGAGCCAGTCGCCGATCATCTTGAGTGCGGTCGGCGACATGGTCTCCTCGATCCGGGCGTAGTCGCTGGAGTGCTGGCCATGGCTGCGACCGTCTAGTCAGTGGCCCGGCGGGCGGCCGGTGTTCGCGGTGGAGGCCCCTTCTGGGAGCAGGTCGAGGCGCTTGCCCCCAGAATCCGTCACACAGCAGGAGGGCGTTCTCCGTGGAGGCCATCATTCTCGCGGGCGGCAGGGGAGAGAGGTTGCTTCCCATGACGGCCGACCGACCCAAGTCGATGGTGACCATTGGCCATCAACCGCTACTTGCATACCTTCTGGACTGGCTCACGCGGTTCGATATTTCTCGCGTTATCATCTCGTGCGGCCCCCTCTGGGAGGCCATCCGCGGTCACTTTGGCGACGGGCGCGCGGTAGGAATGGACATCGTCTACGCTGTGGAACGAGAACCACTTGGGCGCGGCGGTGGCATGAGGTTGGCGATGGGAATGCTCTCGGACACGGGCGCTCCTGCCATTGTCCTGAACGGGGATACGCTCTGCAACGCCGACCTGAACGTGATGGTGCAGCGTCACAGGGCGCTGGGGACGATAGCAACCGCGCTCCTGGTGCCGTACGTGAGCACGAGCGGCCTGGTCGAGTTCTCCGATGACGGACTGGTGACGGCGTTCCGGGAGAAGCCGGAGTTGCCATACTGGCTCAATGGCGGCTGCTATGTCGTAAACCCAGCGCTCCGAGACCTCCTGCCCGAGAGGGGCGACCACGAGACCTCAACCTTCCCGGCGTTGGCGCGCGAGCGCCGCCTGGGAGCGTACCCCGCGCGCTGCTACTGGCGCCCCGTGGACACGGTCAAGGACCTGACTGAGGCCGAGAAGGAGCTGGCTCACGGCCTGCCCGCGTTGGGGGAACTGCGGTGACGTTGCGCGGCAAGCCCAGCGCGGCTTTCCTGGATCGCGACGGTGTGATCATCAGAGACGTCGGCCATCTGCGAGCGGTGCGCGACGTTCGGCTGCTGCCTGGGGCCGCGCAGGCGATCCGCAGGCTCAACGAGGCGGGCGTTCCTGTGGTAGTAGTGACGAACCAGTCAGCGGTGGGCAGGCGCTGGCTCTCTCTCGACATCCTGGATGGGATTCATGACGAACTCCGCCGTCGTCTCGCGGCGGCCGGCGCCCGACTCGATGCCATCTACTTCTGCCCTCACTACCCGACAGCGGCCTCCGGGGATCTGCAGGTGGAGTGCGACTGTCGCAAGCCCAACCCAGGGATGCTCCTGCGCGCGGCCCGAGAGCTGAACCTGCGGCTGTCCGATTCGGTGATTATCGGGGACAAGCTGTCGGACCTGGAGGCAGGACGCCGAGCGGGGTGTAGGACTGTGCTGGTCCTATCTGGTCAGGGGCGAGCGCACCGGCGACAGATGAAGGCGAAGGGACTGACTCATCTGGCCGACGCGGTGTTCCCGACCTTCCCGCGCGCTGTCGAATGGTGCCTGGGCGGCGGTACTTGAGTCATCCCCGGCCCTCCGCCCCCTCGGTGAGCGCGTTCTCGACGAGCTCACAGATCACATGCTCCACCACGATGTGAGCTTCCTGGACCCTGGGGGTGAGCGACGACGGGATGTGAATACAGATGTCGGCGAGGGCCTTCATGTCGCCGCCCTCGCCGCCGACCAGCGCGACCACCGTCAGCCCCTGCCTCTTCGCCTGCTTCCTGGCCGCGATGCAATTCCCGGATCCAATGCCGCCGCTCCGGAGGCGCGACCGATGCTGTTGAGCGCGCAGACCTGACGGGCATATCAGAATCAGAGCTGTCTCACTGGAGCCCCGCCGTCCAGATACTCCCGTAGTTGCTCGGGATCATCAGGTTGCGGGTCTCTGCGTTCGGATCTCGCGGCGTTTGACGCTGCCCACAGATTCTGGTACGCTCTACTCTGGTCCCGACACTCGACCGACCGCGTCAGCGCTCGTTGGCGGGCACAGGGGCACTCTCGAGAGCAAGTCACCTCGTCGGCTCGCAGGATCCGTCAGCGATCTGGCTTCCTCTAGTCTGCGAGGTAGAGGCGATTCCCACTCAGCCTGGTCTTTCCGCCGAACTCCTTCGAGCCGCCAGTCGGGCGGGGCTCGATACCCCGATGCCCATCGAGCACGACTCGATCCCCCTCACGTTCGCCGGCGGAGACGGCATGGGTGACGCCGCGGTGGCGTCCCGTAGCTCCCGTGATGCAGCCCTTTCAGGAAGGCTCCAGTGACTGCCCCCTGTGAGACGAGCGTGATGGGGAACAGGCCGAGGCTGCTCATGATTGCGCCCGCGTGGTCGCAGGGCTGGTGGGGTGGAGGCAAAGTGCTCGCACCTCCATTGGTCCTGCCGCTTCTGGCTGGTCTGACGCCAACCGATGTGGACGTGCGGCTGGTCGACGAGAACGTAGAGCCGGTGGATGTGAATGCCGCCGCCGATTGGGTGGCCATCACCTGCATGACTGCATCAGCACCGCGCGCCTATGCGATCGCGGACGCCTTCCGGCAGCGAGGGATCCCAGTCGTCATGGGCGGTATCCATCCAACAGTGCTACCGGACGAGGTCGCCGCGCACGCGGACGCGGTTGTCATCGGCGAGGCCGAACCGGTCTGGCACGAGGTGTTGGCGGACCTGGCAGCCGATCGCCTCAAACCACGCTACGAGCATGCCGAGTACTCCGATCTCGTGGGTCTTCCTCGCCCCCGCCGCGAGCTGCTTCAGGTGGAGCGGTACCTCACCACGAACGTCGTGCAGACCGCGCGCGGATGCCCGAATGCGTGCGCCTTCTGCACGGTGAGCACGGTTTCCGGAAGGCGTTACCGCTTCCGGCCCGTTGCCGAGGTGATTGAGGAGGTCCGGTCGCTGCTCGGCGGATGGGTCGGGTTCGTGGACGACAACATCACCGGCTACGCGCGGCGGGCGAAAGAGCTGTTCGAGGCGCTGATCCCGCTTCGCATCCGCTGGATTGGCCAGGCAGACCTGACCATGGCCAAAGACCAGGAGCTCCTCTCCCTCGCGGCTCGCAGTGGATGTCAAGCGATGTTCGTTGGTCTGGAGTCGCTTTCGGAGGAGAACCTGCGGGCTACGGGCAAGTCGCCGAACCTGGGAACCGATATGAGCGCGGCCATCAGGACCATCCACAAGGCCGGCATTGAGATCATCGGGTCCTTCGTCCTGGGGCTCGACGGGGATGACCGCGACGTTTTCCAGAAGACAGTGGAGTTCGCCGAGCGACACAAGCTGGTCGCCGCCCAGTTTGCGGTGCTCACCCCCTTCCCGGGCACGGCGATGTGCCAGCAACTCGAGCGCGAGGGGCGAATCGTGGACCACGACTGGTCGCACTACACGATGAGCAACGTGGTGTTCCGTCCCCAGCACATGACGGGCCTCGAGCTGCGGCAGGGCCAGAGCTACGCCTATGGCCGCTTCTACTCGATCCCCTCGATCCTCAAGCGCAGCTTCACGGTACGCGGGAAGTTTGTCGCCCGTCTCCTCGTCAACCTCAGTTACCGCGGCATCGGTCGCGGCAAGGGACTGCACGATCGTCTTCCCGCTCAGCACCGACCCAAGCCGGCGCGTGCGGGCAGTGCGCCATAGGCCGCCAGTCTTAGACAACGCGCTGCTGCCGCCCGGCCGACCTCGGTACCCCGTCTTGCCAGCCACGCCTGCCGGTAACCCGGAGCCCGGATGCGCCGACGGCGCCGGAGATGCGGTCGGGCCCGGCCATCACAGCGGCCGTTCAGCGTCCGGTCACTGGTTTTGGAACACCTCGAGGAGCGCCAGCAGGTTCTGCGGCGGCACATCTGGGGTCACCGCGTGAGAAGGTGACGCGATGTACCCCCCTCCGTCGCCCAGGATTGAGAGCAGCTTCCTCGTCTCTCTCCGCACCTCATCAGGGGTTCCGTGGGGAAGGAGATGTTGCAGGCTGATCCCGCCGTAGAACGCAAGCCGTCCGTAGTAGCGCCTCTTGGTCTCGAATATGTCCATCGTCTCTGGCTGGAACGGGTTGAAGATCTCCAGGCCGATCTCGACCAGGTCCGGGAGTATCTCCTTCACGTCGCCACAGCAGTGAATAGACACGCGCTTGCCCGCTTGCCGGACGCGCGCGTACATCCGTGCAACGCGCGGCTTGATGAATTCCCGCCACAGCGCAGGGCCCATGATCAGGCCAGACTGACTGCCCCAGTCGTCGCCGAAGTGGATCGCGTCGATGTCGTAGGAGAGGGCGAGGGCGAGCTGAGCCAGATTGTACTCCAGGATGCGATCGAGCAGCTCGTGCACAAAGCCTGGCGCCTGCAGCATGTCCATGAGAATCTGGTCCATCCCGCGCAGTGTCCAGGCGCGCTCAAAGAGCGACATCCCCACGCTCACCATGCGGAACCTGTCGCGGCTCCGTTCGACGAAAGCCGGGTACGCAGCGATCAGCTCAGGCGACATCGGTTCCGGGAATCTGTAGTCGCCTAGCGACGGGCCTGGCAGGGCCCGGTTCTCAACGACCCCGATGTCCTTGTCCATGGTGCGATTCCAGATCACACCCCACTCATCGGCGAAGTGCCCCGGCGCGACCTCGACCCACTTTGCAGCCCTTCTGTGCGATATCGTCGCCAGGTGGTTCCCGATCTTCTCCTCGAAGTCCGGGTCGCCAACGAACTC
>Ga0315280_10009162_pt1 | contig 12787 bp, 10 predicted proteins | sample YL17G06_40_MG_FD_203697 | JGI IMG/M metagenome (GOLD analysis project Ga0315280, IMG submission 203697) | Sediment microbial communities from Yellowstone Lake, YNP, Wyoming, USA - YL17G06_40 | ecosystem: Environmental > Aquatic > Freshwater > Lake > Sediment | place: USA: Wyoming | collected... | reverse complement strand
ACCTGCATCTGAAGGTGAACGAGCCACCGATCATCAGGGTCGATGGCACGCTGTATCGGCTCGAGGGCTATCCCACGATGGGCGGGCCGGAAGTGAAGCGGCTGTGCTACTCGATCCTCAATGAGGAGCGCGTCACAGAGTTCGAGGAGAACCTCGAGCTCGACCTGTCCTACACCATCGAGGGTGTGGGCCGGTACCGCGTGAACATCCTCCAGCAGAAGAGCTACGTGGGCGGGGTCTTCAGGCACATCCCGTTCGAGGTGCCGACGATCGACTCACTCGGCCTGCCCAAGGTCCTGGAGAGCATCTCGATGCGTCCGCGCGGGCTTGTGCTCGTCACAGGGCCGACGGGCTGCGGCAAGTCGACCACCTTGGCGGCGATGGTCAACCACATGAACCACCACCGCCACGCGCACGTCATCACGATCGAGGACCCGCTCGAGTTCATCCACACCGACCTGATGTGCCTCATCAACCAGCGTGAGCTCGGCGGCGACACGCACAGCTTCGGCGACGCTCTGCGGCACATCATGCGCCAGAACCCGGACATCATCCTGGTCGGTGAGATGCGCGACCTCGAGACGATCCAGCTCGCGGTCACCGCGGCCGAGACGGGCCACCTCGTGCTCGCCACCCTGCACACGACGGACGCGACGCAGACCATCGACCGTGTGATCGACGTTTTCCCACCGGAGCAGCAGGATCAGATCCGATCGCAGCTAGCGACCACGATCGAGGCGATCGTCTGCCAGACACTGCTGCCGCGCAAGTCGGGCACGGGGCGCATCGCGGCGTTCGAGATCATGATCGGCACTCCGGCCGTCAAGACGATAGTCCGCGAGGGCAAGACGCACCAGATCCCGGCGATCGTCCAGACCGGCGCCGAGGTCGGGATGATCCCCCTGGAGCTGTTCCTGCTCAGTTTGGTGGAACAGGACATGGTGACCTTCGAGGAAGCGCTCGCCCGGGCGAACAACCCGCGGGAGTTCCAGGAGCTGTGCCAACGCCGGCTCGGCATCGCACCCCGTCCGGCCGGCGCCGGCGCCGAGTGAGTGCAGGGGCCGACGGCCGGCGAGTGAGAGGAAACACAGAGATGCTGAAACCGATCGAGGAGCTCCTCATCGACATGGTCAACGCCCGTGGCTCGGACCTCCTCCTCCACGCGGGCTCCGCGCCGTGGTTCCGTGTCGATGGCGACGTGTCCGAGGAGACCGCCCGCCCGCAGCTTACGAGCGAGTCGGTGAGGAATCTCGTCTATGACATCCTGTCCGAGCGGCAGAAGAAGGCCTTCGAGGACGAGCTGGAGCTCGACCTCGCACACATCATCGAGGGTGTCTCTCGGTTCCGTGTGAACCTCTTCGTACAGCGCGGCAGCATCGGCGCCGCGTTCCGGTGCATCCCGTTCCAGGTGCCGACCATCGAGGAGGTCGGCATGCCGGTTCGCATCGGGCACTACCTCGCCGAGCGGCCCCGCGGGTTCGTCCTCGTCACGGGGCCGACGGGCTGCGGCAAGTCGACCACATTGGCGGCGCTGGTAAACCACGTCAACGATACGAAACCCCAGCACGTGATGACCATTGAGGACCCGATCGAGTACGTGCACGAGGACAGGACGGCCCTCATTAACCAGCGCGAACTCGGCGTCGACACCTACTCGTTCCAGGCCGCTCTGAAGCACGTCCTGCGGCAGGACCCCGACGTCATCCTGGTCGGCGAGATGCGCGACCTCGAAACCATGCAGCTCGCCATCACCGCCGCCGAGACCGGCCACCTGGTTTTCGCCACTCTGCACACCACGAACTCGGTCCAGACCATCGACCGCATTATCGACGTCTTCCCACCGCACCAACAGCAACAGGTTAGGATGCAGCTCTCGGTCAACCTCGTCGGCGTCGTCTCTCAGACGCTTCTCAAGCGTGCGGAGGGGGAGGGGCGGATACCCGCGTGGGAGGTCATGATCTGCATCTGGTCGATCCGCAACCTGATCCGGGAGGCCAAGACCTACCAGATCCACGGCACGATCCAGACAGGCGTCAGGCACGGGATGATGACTCTGGATAGCTGCCTCGCGACCTACGTGGCCAAGGGCCTGGTAACCGAGGAGGACGCGCTTCTGAAGTGTAACGATCCGGAGGAGTTCAAGCGACTGCTCCAGTTGGGAGCAGATGCCGCCGGAGGCGGCGGCACCCGCTAGGTCCCGTGCCGGTACGGAAAGGCGGCCCCGTCGGTGTCATCTGAGCTTGAGCCGCGCATGACGGCGTTCCGGCGGATGATGCGGGATTTCTACGACACAAAGCCGGGCAACGTCGCGTACAACATCAGCGGCACCGTACAACTGATCGCCGCCGCCATCGGGGGGGTGTGCGTACTCTACCTCTCCCTGGGCGTGCTGTCAGGGGACATGACCAAACACGGTTCCGAGGCCGCGGCGATCGCCCGGTACCAGTGGGTCAGCTTGGCGTTCGTCTACTCGATCATCGTCCTCGCCCTCGCATACTTCATCAGGCGGGTCGGAGACGAAGGCATGGTCATCGTCCTCGGGTTCGCGGGGGTGGCCTGCTATATCGGGTTGCCGATCCTCCTCCAGTGGGCACTCGCTCACCAGCAGACGGCGAAGGAGGGCGCGAACGCCGCCGCCGACGCGGTGCGGAAGCAGCTTCTGTTTGTCGGCCTGTTCCTCTGGGGACTCAGCGCGATCAGGGCCCTCATCTTCGCCGTTGACCGCGGGGTCACGGGGTCGACGGAAGTCGATGAGGTGATCTCCCCATCCAGGGAGATCATCGCGAAGGCGGCCAACCGCCCCATTCGCGTTAACACCCAGACGCGTCCCGGGCCCCTCGCGAGATGCTGGGAACAGCCCCATTGCATCGACTTCATCAAGGAGGTCTGCCGGCCCTGGGCCGCCAAGCGGGCCTGCTGGAAGCTCCAGACCGGTTGCATGTGCGATGTGCGGTACCTGTATGAGGCCCTCAAGCAGGACCAGACGCTGGGCATGCGCGCCGACCACAGCCCCGACGCGCGCTGGATGGAAGAGGCCCAGGAGCTTGGCGGCGGGGGCTTCGAGCGCAGGCTGTTTTGCCGCGACTGCCGCATCTACGTGGAACACCAGAGACGCAAGTTCCGCTTCTTCAGCCCGCTGGCGCTGCCGATCACCGGGCTGATGGTGTTCGCCGCGCATCCGCTTCTGACTGCCGGCTACAACGTCGCAGTGGGCGGGATCAAGGCGGTCATCCAGACGATGTGGCTCTCAGACGATCGGGAGCTGATCGGCCGGCGCTTCGAATCGGACATGAGCGGGCTAGGTATCGAGTGGGCCGTCCTCGTCGTCTTCGGGCTGTTCCTACTGAGCGCCACCATGCGCTTCATCGAGTGGCTCACGCTCGAGCTCAAGGTGTAGAGCGCCCGTCGGCGGCGGGTGCATCGCGATGTGCCCATGCGGCACGCGGTTGTAGGCGGACAGGGCATAGCGGCGCAATGGCGATCGCCGGTTGTCCGGGCGTCTTGGAGGAGCCCGTCAGGTGTGCTGACCCAACGTCTCGACGCGTTCGCACGTCGCAATGCAGCCAACATCATCATTCTCGTAGCCTGGTGCGCCCTCACCGCTGTCATGCTCGCGAACCACGAGCCGTGGCGCGACGAGGGGCAGGCCTGGCTCATAGTGCGCGACAGCCCTGACCTCGCATCCATCGTGAGCCTGCTCGGCTACGAGGGCAGCCCCGGGCTATGGCACTTGCTGCTCTACCCGCTCGCGCATGGTGGGGCGCCCTACTGGACGATGGCGGCGCTCCACTCGCTGCTGGCGCTCTGCGCCGTCGCCTTGCTCTTATTCCGCTCCCCGTTGTGGACGATCGAGAAGGCGTTCATCGTTCTGGGGTACACGCTGCTGTACCGGTACAACGTAGTGGCGCGCAGCTACGTGCTGTCCTGCATCCTGCTGTTCATGGTCGCGGCCACGTACGGCAGTCGGCGCGACAGGCCGTGGCTGCACGGACTCCTCTTGGCCTTGCTGGCCAATACGAACCTGCACGCCGCGATTATCGCCGTGGGGCTCGCGGGGGCCTATGCGTGGGAGACGCTTCTCGGACCCGGGCGCAACCTGGCGGCGGCCGGAGCGGCGCTCGGCATCTTCGGGCTGGGCCTGGGACTCGCCGTGTACCAGGTGCTGCCACCACCGGACCTAATGCGCAGTCTGGTGCGTTGGAGAGGACTGTCTCTCGCGGCCGACCGCACGGAGGAGGTGCGGGCCCTCACGACCGCGCTGCACGGCTACTTCCCGGCGCCGGAAGCCCTCACGCTGGTACCGACGGCCCTGAGTCGATTCGTGTGGGGCTGGTCGCACCTCGCCGGCTTGGCGGAGCTGGCGCTGGGACTGGTGGTCCTGTCGCGCGTTCCGAGGGTGCTGTGGGCCTACGTCGGCTCAGCGGCGGCGCTGCTGGTGCTTTTCGTGTTCAAGTACACGGGCGGGCCCTGGCATCACGGGATGCTGCTCGTGTCGCTGATCGCATGCGCCTGGATCGTACTCGACGAGGTGCCCGATCCTCCGGGGCAACCGGCTGGGCTCTCGCTTCGGCGAGCGCGGAACGCGGGCCACTTCACGACCAGGCGTCTTGTGCCTCTCGTGTTCGTGGGGTGCGCCATCGCCGGGCCGATGGTTTTCATCAAGGAGACGACGCGGGAGTACTCCACCGGCCCCAGAGTGGCCAAGTGGCTGGAGGCGGGAGGCTGGGTGGCCGACCGGAGCCTGGTGGCGGTGTATCCGGCGCCCATGGGCGCGGCCATACTGCCGTTGCTCCACGACCGCGACTTCAGGTTCTACTACCCTGAGTATGACGCATTCGGCAGCTACGCGATCTGGAACGCCGCCATCGACCCATCGAACGAGCTCACCCGCCACGAGGTGGCCGAGCGTGTCCTCGAGCGGGCGGAGAGCGGGAGCTACGACCGCGTGCTGCTCCTGTGCCATCACCGCACAGCCGATCCACCCGTCGAGCTCTCGGACGGGCGGTACCGGCTCATAAGGATCTTCGACGGGTCGGTTGTGGACGAATGGTACGATGCGTACGAGTTGGTCTCACGGGCGCCGGTCCTAACCGTGCCGGATGAGGATGTGGGACCCACCTGGACCGCGCCTTATGGGCGTTAGGGGCGGCCCAATGTGGCCGCCCCAGGGCGAGCACGCTGGCTCGCCCCTACAACGCGGCCGCAGGTCAGGGCCCCCTCGCCTGCCGAGTTGCCCCGACCGGGGCACTACGGCGTTGCTCAGCCACCCCCACCGGCGGGCTGGGGCTCGGCGCTCAGGTCCTTGCCGGCAACCAGGTCCTCGAGGTTCTTGCGTAGCTGCTCCTCGAAACCCGCCGTGAAGCCGACGTGCACCACCTGCACCCTGCCGTCCATCCCGATGATGACGCTCTGCGGGATTCCGGTGACGCCGTAGGCTTCACCGATCTTGCCCTCGGGGTCCATGGCCACCGTCGGCTTCAGGCCCTCCTTCTCCAGGAACGCGCCGATGGTGTCGGCGTCCTCCTGTTGGTTCACCGCGAAGAACACGATGTTCTCGTCCTTGAACTCGCCGGTGACCTTGATGAGGATCGGCAGCGCCTCGCGGCAAGGCCCACACCAGGTGGCCCAGAAGTCCAGGACGATGATCTTCTCGCCCAGCAGGTCCGTGAGAGGTGTCTTGTCGCCGTCGAGGGTGACGATGTCGAATTCGGGCGCCGGTATGCCTGTCTGAAGCTGCGCGGGCTGCTCGGGCATGAAGCTGTCGACTTGCTCCGCACCCTCCGGCGGCGTGGCTGTGAACTCGTCGGTCGCGAACTCGCCAGGTATCTGCCACACCATGTCGGTGTACGAGAACGCCTCCATCATGCCGCCGCCCTCGGGCACCCCGGGCAGGCCAGGCGGCAGTTGGCTGGCGTCGAAGAGCAGAGAGGCCTTGCATGCCAGCGGCGCCCGGCCGACATCGAGCCACAGGTGCAGCTCGACGCCCTCGCTCAGCGTCACCGCCACCCGCCGGCATTGCTTGCCGCCCACGTCCTCGACACCGAGAAGCTTCGCGTTCACCTCACCGTCGGGCTCCGACTTCAGGAAGTCGAGGTTCGGGACGGTGACCATCATGTTGAGGAAACACGGATCAGGCGCCCCGTAGGTGGCTCCAGTGCTGCCCGTCAGCTCCATGATCCCGTCCAGGGAGTCGGCCGCGTCGCGGGTGGCGTACTTCGCGCCCTTCACATCGATCGCGATGTAGCCGCCCTCGCCGTTGACCTCGATCCACTCACCCTCGTCGGCCTTGCACTGGAACCTGTAGAACGCTGGCTTCCGCACACTCAGAGACCCCTTGACGGTTGTGGACTGCTCCGCTCCGGGCTCGTCCACGGTCTTGCACGAGTAAGTGACCCTGAAGCTGTCGAGGCCCGCCAGGTACGTGGTGAAAGCGGTGAGAAGCGCCTTGCCGTCCTGCTGGTCCTGGGCGGCGGCAGTGCCGGCCAGGGGCAACGCGCACACCAGAACAGCGCCGAGCAACGCAACCTGTGCCGCGCGGCTGATGCTCATGCGGTAGCTCGCCCCCTTCTGTAGCGCGAAGCTTAGCCCCGCGCGCACTCCCGTCCGCCCAACAGCGAACCGGCCACCATGCGGTAACCTTCGCGCCGACCTACCGTCCACCTCCGAGGGCCGCGCGCGCGATGCGCCTGACCCGCCGCAGGTTGCGCCGGTCGTCGCCTTCCTCGTCGATGGGCGTCTCGAGGATCATTGGAAGCAGGCGCAGGGTCGGGTGTGTCACCCACTCAGCGATCCCGGCACGCCCGATCTTGCCCCGTCCGATGTGCTCGTGCCGATCGTGGTTCGAGCCGAGCTGTGTCTTGGAGTCGTTGAGGTGAACGACGCGCAGCCGCTCGATCCCCGGGCCACTCGCGATAGGCTCCAGCGCGGCGTCGATCCCCCCGCGCGTGCGCACGTCTACCCCCGCCTGAAACGCGTGCGCGGAGTCGACCGCGTAGCCGATCCGCTCCGGCTCGCGCGTGTCGCCGGCGATGCGCACAAGCTCCGCGAAGGAGCTCCCGATGACGCGCCCCGATCCCGCTGAGTTCTCCAGCAAGAGCAGCGGCGCGACGCCTCGGGTGCGGGCGAGGACCTTGTTGACAGCGGCGACGACGCGCCGTCGGGCGGCGCTGGGCGACAAGCCGCCGGCCGTGCCGAGGTGGGTCACGACGTACTCGCAGCCCAGACGATCAGCCCGCACAAGATCCTCGGCAATGGCCGCGAGCCCTCGTTCACGTAGGTCAGCGTCCGAGGAGGCCAGACTGATGAGGTACATCGTATGGACGATCACGGGGCCGATAGGGTGCTCCGCGCGCATCAGCCGGAACGCCAGCACATCCTCGTCCCGTAGCGGGGTAAGCCGCCACATGCGGGGGCTTCGCGTGAAGAGCTGAAGTGTGTCGCAACGGAGCTCGCGGGCGCGCTCGAGCGCGCGCTGAGGCCCGCCCCGGGCCGACACGTGGAAGCCGAAGCGGGGAAGGCCGGGCTGCCGCGCCCGGCTCACAGCTTCCCCACCATGCGAAGCGCATGGTTGCCGCTCCGGTAGTAGCCCTTCACCACATGCGAGGTGTACATGCCGGCGCTCTCGTAGAGCGCGATCGCGGCGGAGTTCGAGACGTCGACGTGAAGCCGCGCCTCGCGCATTCCGTGCGAGCGGAGGTAGACGAAGGCCGTCTCCAATAGCCTGCGCCCCAGGCCCCGTCCTCGGTGTCGCGGGTCGACTCCGAGGAGGGCTATTTCACCGGCTCTCCCGAACAGCCAGGGCAGCCTCATGCTGATGGCCACGACGACGGCGATCATGTCGTCTCCGTCGGTCGCCACCATGAAACCGTCACGCGCGCGAGACCGGTAGGCCTCCAGGTGATCCCACGTGTAGGCGATGTCGAAGCACCGCTGGCACAGCTCGAACACCTGTGCGAGTTCGTGTCGGCGCAAGCGGCGGATAGCTGCGGCCGACGCCGTCCTGACGGCGATCGTCGTCATGCGTTCTCGGCTACGCTCCCGTCACACAGTCTGGTCCGCACCAGATCCCCCACGTGGGACAGAACTCGCCTCTCCGCGTCGCCGAACCGCCGCGCGCGGCTGCTCGCGACCGCGACCAGGGACGGCCCGCGCTGGTCACACGCGGTCACCACAGCGGCCTCACCGCGCGTCCAGCCGTGAAAGAACCCGGCCGCCTGCCGCACCAATTCCGAGCCAGCCGGCAGAAACGCGGTGCCACACGCAAGATCGTGGAGGTCGTCCGGCTCCAGGGCGAATGAGCCAAGCTCCGCGACCAGCTCGGGCGCCTCGTGCACCCAGCACAAAGTGAGCGGCCCGTGATCGTCGCGTGCGAAGACCGCCACCGAGCGAACGCCCGCCGCGTCCCACTCCGCGCCAGCCGATGCAAACCACCCGCGGAGCACCCGCGCACGGCCTACGCCGCCCGCCGCTCCGGCGGCGATGACGAGCCACGACAGCCGCTCGGCCAGCTCCGACTGCGCCCGCTCCGGGAGCTGGCCGGCGCCCACAGCATGACATACCCGCAGAGCACCGAGCAAGAAGGCGACGAGCAGGGGGCCGACCAGCGCGAAACCGATCGCTACGCCGTTCGTGGTACTCGACACACCGACGCTCGCCGCGACCCACAGCAGCCCGGAGAGCCCGCCCTGGATCACCCCGGCCACCAGCCCGTGGCGCACACACACCGCCGCGACGAGGGCGACGTACAGCAGCGAGAAGGGCGAGCTGAGCCCGCCGGAGATGATGGTCAGGAAGCTCACGAACACGGGGTCGACAACGAGCCCCGCCGCGTGCAAGAGCTGCCATCGGCGGCCCATGGCGTACACCGCGGCCGAGTATGACCCGTATGCGAGCACGGCCAGAACCTCCGCCGCCCACCAAGGGAGAGGGCCGATCCCGACGGTGTCGGTGCGCTCCTCCCCGAGCGCGATCCAGACGAGGGCCGTCACCGCGGTCGCGAGCCGCAGCAGGAAGACCAGCACCTGGTGGCTCAGGGGAAGCGACAGCCGCTCGGATCGAACCAGGGAGAGCGAGTCCGGGCGCCCCGCCGCAGCGACGGGTCCTAACGCGCCAGCCATGTCAGGTCCCTACATCACACGTCGGCACCTCGGGGAGCGCTGCCGCGCTCCCTCGGCGCACATGCGCACGAAGTGCGCGATCGGCCATCGATCCGGCGGCTCCATGCGCTCGGGATGCCATTGCACGGCCAGCGTTCGCCCACCGTCGCCGACCAGCGCTTCGACCACGCCGTCCTCCGCCCATGCGACCACTGCCAAGCCCTCTCCGGGCCGCCGGACGGCCTGGTGATGGTGGCTGTTGACAGTCGCCTCACCGGCCCCCGCCAACTCGAAGAGCACGCTGTTCGGCGCGACTCGGATCACGTGGAAACGCTCTGGGTCGTCCGCCGAGTGCTTGTGCCGATGGGTCTCGAAGGGGGCCTCCGCATCGATGTCCTGGTATAAGGTTCCACCGAACGCGACGTTCAGGAGCTGGCATCCGCGACAGATGCCCAGGAGCGGCAGCCCTTTCTTGCGACAGGCACCCGCCAGCGCGATCTCGTACTCGTCCCGGGCCCGGTCGATCCCCTGCGATAGAGACGACAGCTCCAGACCGTAGTAGTCGGGGTGAACGTCCCCTCCGCCCGAGAAGCACACACCCGCCAGGCCGTCGAGATGGGCGGGCGCCTCGTCGGCGTCCGCGCACGACAATGCGACCACATCGGCGCCGAGAGACTCAAGGGATTCCACGTACCAGCGAACCTTACGGTCAACCTCGGACAGCGGCTCCCGAGCCTGCCGGTCAGCGGTGAGTCCGATCCTCGGTTTGTGCGTCTGAAGTGCCTCCATTGCCCGCGCGCCGAACGCTTCGCGCGCTTCTATGCCGTCAGGTCCCGCCCGGAGTGCTCCTTGATGAACTCCAGTGTGCCTGCGAAGTCCCGGAGCCCCGTGGTCGTGCCGAGACCGGTAACGCAGAGCGCGCCGCAGCCATTGCCCATGATCGCGCAACGTTCCAGATCCCAGCCCTTCGTGAGCCCGCAAATGAAGCCGGCGCAGAAGGCGTCACCCGCGCCGCACGCGTCCACGGGCTCGACCGGGAAGATCGGAGCCTGAGCCGACTCGTCGCGAGTCCACACTCGGCAGCCCTCGCTGCCCATCTTCAAGGCGACACACGAGACGCCGTGGTCCAGCAAGCAGTGCGCCACGTCGGCGGCGTCGGTGAGCCCCGTAATCTCCTTTGCCTCCTCGAAGCTGGGGAGGAAGTAGTCCATATGCTCCAGCATCGGCCGGACCGTCTTCATCCAGGCCCCGGTGGCGTCCCAGGCGGTATCGCAGCAGGTCGTGACGCCGGCCGCGCGCGCGTCGCGGAGCACCTCGGCCGCCGGGGGGCCGTCGAAGCCGGGCATGAGCAGGGCGCCCGCGAGGTGGACGAAACGGGCCGACTTGACGAGCCCCCAGTCGAGCTCGGCCGGGCGTATCGTCGCGTTCGCGCCGATGTAGTGGATGAAGGTGCGCTCGCCGTCGGAAGCGACCGTCACCATCGTCGCCGAGGTGCCGGCCGTATCGTCGCGCTCGATCCCCCGGGTATCGACGCCCGCGCGCTGGAGCGCGCTGACAAGGTAGTCGCCGAAGCCGTCGCGGCCGACCTTGCCCACGACCGCCGTGGGCACCCCGAGCTTCTGCAGGCCCACCCCCGCATTGGCCGCGCAGCCGCCGATGTGCAGGGTCATCTCGTCGACCTTTTTGAGCTTCCCGCGCTCCGGCCACTCGTCAACCGGTCGGCCCAGGACGTCGGCCACGAGAATGCCCAGCGCGACGACATCAGGCATCATCTGCCCCCTCTTCCTCGACGGCTGGGGTGTTCTGTTCGGCTCCGAGGCGCTCCTTCAGCGCGCGCACGCGCTCGGCGAGATCGAGCGCCACGTTCGCGGAGAGGAGCGCGACGTAGAACGGGCCGATGAAGACGACGAACATAATGCAGAGGCCGATGCCGACGCCCTGCCACGACACCGCGAGCGGCAGCAACACCACGCCGAGCGCGGCTGCCAGGTGGCCTGCGAACACGAGTGCGATGCCGGGTCCCGCGGAGACCGCCGCGGCGGCGAGCCGCAGGCTGTAGCCCACGCGCCCGCCGCTCATCGCCATGAAGGGCCAGCCGAGGATCCAGATACAGACCCACGCGAGTCCGGCACCGGCCCACAGCGCGCCGAATGCGACGCCGAGCGCGGTGGGGTTCGCTTCCGGCACCCGAGGTGTCCCGATCACGAGCCACAGCGCCGCTGTCCCGGCCGCGAGCGCTGCACCGCCGGGCCCCATCAGGCCGTACAGCAACACGCGGGGGTAGACGCGGCCCGCCGCGCTGAGCAGATGCCGCCACGACGGCTCCTCGCGTGTCGCGCACGCGACCGCCAGCGAGGCGAGGCCCCAGTACGCGGCAGGCGGAAGCAGTAGGAGCGGCAGCACCGCGCACGGCCGCCCGGGCCCTGCTATCTCCCAGAACCAGCCGGCGAGCAGGCCGGCCGCGAGCGTGACCACCGAGCTACCGACGCTGGCCAGCACGGCGAAGCCCAGGAAGTCGTACAGGTCGACAAGCGTCTTTAGGAAGGGATTCGGGCGCCCCGCTGAGTCCTGCGGATCGAGCTTGTCCGGCATGAGCCACCCGCCCACGGGCTAACCGATCAGGTCGACCAACGCGCCCGCGTGGAAAAGGGAGAGAAGGCCCGCGAGCGCCTCGTAGGTGGCGAACAGCCCGGCCGCGGCCTGTATGATGCCCAGGCACCAGAGCCACTGCAGCAGCGTCACGCGACGCCCGATCACGTGCTGGTGAGCGTCGATGAGCGCCTTACCGGCGGCGACCCCGCTCGCCAGCTCATGCTCGGTGGGTGGGGAGGTAGTGACGTACTGCTGCGCGACCCCGCCGACCAGGGTGCGGTTCATTACCACTACCAAGGCGAGGATGCCGAGCCACACGCCTGACAGGGCCGTCAACTGCCCGACAACAGCGAACACGAACATGACGACAACCAGGTTCGTTCCGCAGCGGGCGTGGACACGCGACTGCCGCCCGACCGCCTCCGGGGTAAGCGGCTCCCCCTGCTCGATGGCGTTGACCGTCATGTGCTCCGCGGCGTGGTAGCCGGCGAGCGGGCTGCAGCGGAACAGCAAGGCATACACCGCGAGCCACACCAACGTGACGGCGGCGCGCAACAGCGGCGCATAGGGTCCTACAGGCGCCACGATGCCGAATGCGGCCATGAGGCCGATGCTCCAACGCTCGTCCACGATCCAGACGAGAACGAAGACGAGCGCGACACTCAGGAGCGCCAGCGCTCCCATCGCCGCGCCGGCCAGGAACAGCCCAAGGTCGCCCGCTCCGGCGCGCACGAGCCCGGTTGTCAGGTACACGCCGAGCGGAGTCGCCATTCCCCCGCACCGCACCGGGCGCAGCTTGCCGGATGCCAACGCATAGAGGTCGGCCCTCGTAACGATGCCTGCGAGTCGCCCCGGGCCTGCCACCACCGGTGCGTACGAGATGCCGAGGGACTCCATGACCGCGAGCCCGTCAGTCGCCGGCATGGTTGCGGGCAGCGGGGTAGGGGGAGGCTGCATGACTGATCCTACGAGCGTGGCCGCACCGACGCCGTTCGACAGCGACAGTTCCCGCATGCTCACAACGCCCACCGTCTGATCCCCTTCCACCACGGGGAGCACGGGCACCGGGGACAGCCTTAGCACATCAGCGGCCTTGCTCA
>Ga0315280_10009160_pt1 | contig 12791 bp, 9 predicted proteins | sample YL17G06_40_MG_FD_203697 | JGI IMG/M metagenome (GOLD analysis project Ga0315280, IMG submission 203697) | Sediment microbial communities from Yellowstone Lake, YNP, Wyoming, USA - YL17G06_40 | ecosystem: Environmental > Aquatic > Freshwater > Lake > Sediment | place: USA: Wyoming | collected... | reverse complement strand
TTGTATTCGTCTTCTCAAGTACACTGATTATTTCATGCTCCACTGCGCCAGCCTGCATTGGATGCGTTACCGAACGAGGCAAGGGCATACAGTATGTATAGTAAATAATCCTTTGGCAATAGAAATACTGTTTGAGATCACTAACTCGTAAGCTTATCATCCTGACACCTCGATTATAGACCTTTGCTGGAAGTCCTTTTCACACACCATAATTATCTCTATCTTTCCCGACTGTTTACCCAATTCCTGAATCAGCCTTTTTTCGAGAGAGTTACGGCGTGTGGAGTTTATGTCTCCGAGGAATGCGCTGTATTGTATTCGCACAAGCCCATGATCAAGGCACGCCTCAGAGACTTTTTTCCGTGTTCTATCGCTCTCAATGTCGTATATCACATAAGTATGCAAGGTTTGACTCCGATAAATGTTTAACTCTACCACCTAGAAACAAATGGCTTATAATCGCCTTCTTTTCGCAGGAACATCGCTAAATGGCGCGCCTGTTGTTGGATGATGTTAATTAGCTTATGTTGCTTATGCTCAAAAGTTTCCCTTTCCTGCAATCTTGCCAATATACGATCTGCGATAGCTCGCCGAGTTTCTTTGCTCAAGTAGCGTTGCTCTGGGATAATGTCATTGCCATTAGGTTTTGATGATTGATGTGCAGAACGGGCAGGATCGCTGTCAGGCGATTCCCATTCCACCTTGAAACGCTTGTTGATCATTGCAAACACTGTTTTATCAACCACTGTCTGGCGGAATTCCTCTATAAAGTCCAGCACTAATGAAGGCTTTCCCGGTCTATCAACGTGTAAGAATCCGGCAAATGGCTCTAATCCTGCCAGAGATAAAGCACTCCATACCTGTGAATATAGAATTCCGTAGCCATAATTAAGCAGGACGTTGACATCATCTTGAGTACCCTGATGTTCACGCTTTTGGAACATGCCTTTTGGCAATATTCTCTGGACACACTCCCAATATAATGCGCTTGCACGTCCTTCGAGGTTTAGCATCAACCCACGTAATGCGTCAATTGGTGGATAATTCACGAATGGGATTTCGAGCATATCAAGTTCCTTGAGTAATTCCTTTATTTTATTCACACGCTCAAGGATCTCGTTGTATTGATTTGGAGATCGCTTCTTGCGATATTTAGCGAAATATCGTACGAGGTTGATCTGGTTTTGTGTTTTACCTTTGATGAACCGCCTTGCAATATCAAAGCCGCGTTCGTCTTTGTATGCGGATATTTGCTCTCTTCGAGACACGACAGTAGCAGATAGCGCCGGACTGATGAGTTTTGCATAGGGCTGACCGCTATAGTCCATAAAAGAGATTTCAATACCATGCTCAATGCAAGCTTCAACAAGGTCAGATGACAAGCTGACGCCTTTAGATGATATGATAAGCTGTTCCATGTCTAATAACGGAAACTCATCGTTAGGGCGGTCTTTCTCACGATATTTAACGATAAGCCGTTCGCTGTGTTTTCCGAGATATGTGCCGTAGTCTGAAACAATAAGGCTTTCCATTTTAGTATACCTTCTTTAAATACGTTCATAATAGCTAAAACCTCTACTAGATTTTGTCAAATGATATGGAAGCATCACATATTCTTGTATGCGATCTTGACCTAATCTTATACTTTCTTCGCTATATATGTTTAACTTATCGAAATTAAGGCTTGGACCCCAATCATCCATAACTTGGATTATACCCAATGGGTAAGATGCCATTGCTGTACCGTTTATCTGGTTATTGTTAGAATTAATACTTTTGAGGATGACGAAACCTTCTGAAATTTCATTTTGTTCAGATAAATTCAACAACTGAAAAAAACTTCCTCGTTTACCAAAGTATGTTACCTGATATAGAAGTTCCCTAATTTGTCTGAGATTAGCTTCGGTTCCATCAAAAGCAAGATCAAGATCACCTGCGAGATAAGCATACTCCCTGAAAGATATTGTGCGTTGCATAGCTTCTTCGTCTTCAGTATTAGAATTCTCCGTTTGCTCATCTAGTTCATCATTTTCAGATTGATTTGCTTTTTTGCTTTTGGAGTCAGATCGCTTTGGCTTTAAAACCTTAGTGAATAGATTGGTAACTACGATTTTCTCAGGTGGAAAAGCAGCAATATTAAGAGTTTTTACTATCTCAAACGTTTCTACTGCCGTTTTCAATCCGTGTGTTCGTATAGCAGCGTCCAATAGTGCGGTGCGAATTGCGAATGGAGTTGGCAAAAATAGGGTTTTTGCCCCAGTAGAAGTCGCTACTCCAACCTTAAGAGAGAAGATTCCCACTGGCTGATACTTAGCAATGAGCCACATATTATCCCCCTTTCTGGTCGAATAGCTTGTATGGACTTGTTTCGGAAATAAGATCACTCATAATTTCCGCAAATTTCCCTAAACTATCAAATTCATGAACCGTTATTGAATCTTCCTTTGTCTTGTTTAGAGCATTAACAACACGTTTTAAGTCATTCAAATAATCGCTATCAAGCGGACTAAGAGTAGGTGCAGGTATAACCTGTTTGCTTATTGTTAATGCACCACTAAAACCAAGAATATGTGGGTTTTGAGTTCCGCGCATTGCTCCATTAGGTTCTATAAATGTATATAGAATGCTTTTTAATAATGCCTGATAGCGTTTTTCTCGTTCTTCTTGACCAATAGCATATTCCTGCTTTATGTCATTGAACCCAATACGAGCTAATTCAAATGTTGCAACGATCGCATAGATTCCAGATGAGGCTGGACGATGAAAGATAGGTTGCTCTAATTTTTGTTGTTGCTCTTGATCTCCATCTTTTTTTTCTTCACTCATTCCCATTTCAGTTGCGTATCGGACATGGAAGTAGCTTTCTGTTCGAGTGATTTCTGGAAGCCCTATAACCCATCCAAATTCTGCAATGCTTTTTCGGGGTAAAGTACGTTTTTTACCTTTAGGCGCAATTAGATTTCCTGCTATATCATCAAGAACACACTTTTCTAAAAGCTTATCAATAGCCTCAGAATTTGTGTTTTTCAGCAACTCCTTCACGAGATCGTCATCGTCTGCTGCTCGACTAGCACTGAACTTCTTACAACCTTCACATAAAGGTAAACTATCTGTCTTAGCTTGCAAATAAAGATGCTCTGACATAATATGCTTGAGCATATCTCCAGAAATTGCATTTACTGACGCAAGGCGGGGTTGCTTATTTTCAGGATCATTATAAACGATATTGACCATACGTGTTGTGATCTGATTTCCTTCCCCACCTTCATTGTTTAACGAGTGCATATCCAGAACCATACGGCCAGAGATAGATAAAGAGAAAACCTGTGTTTTCATTACTGTTCTCCTTCTTTATTTAATTTTAGATGCTTGTTTCGTTTGTTGAATCATCTGTTTCTTCGCGAGATTCTCGAGCATACCCATAAGCTACCAGCAAATTGGCGATAACCTCAGATCCATAAGAATCCACCAAATTTACTATCTCTTGAATATCTAAGGTTCTTATGTCTCGGCGCATTTGCTTCTTGACTCTTTCTAAAATGCGGTTATTCTCTTGGTTATAGCTTTGCATGAAATCTGATAGTGCATTAATAAAATCATCACGAACTGTTGACTTCCGTTTTAAATCCATACCCAATCCGTAGCGTATTTCGTATAATGTATCTTGATTTCTAGCCTTACGACTCTGAGGAATTACAGTGCTATGACGTATTGCATAAGCTACATTCTGAAATCCGGAATTCTCAACAATCTCGATCAAAGGTTTTTTTGTTGCCATAATTAGCCTCCTTATTGATGTTGTAGTAAACAAAGGCACATAACGACCTTGTGCAAATTGGCCCATAATATAATGACTATAACCAGCAGTAAAATCAAAAAATTTTCCCCAATTTCCTCCAGACAGAAAATCTCGATAAAGCAACAGAAGGTTATAACCATCACTTCGTCCTTCATCTATACTTTCGACAACCCTCATATGCTCCTCTATGACATTTTGCAATTCTTTAACCTTTTCATACTTCTTAACCTCACCTGTCCAATTGGGAAGTCCTAGAAAAGCAAGGTTTATAGCTGTGTAGGCATTACGACTAAGGAGTTTATATTGCACGACATGAAAACCAGAAACTACATCTTCAGGTCCGTATCCATCAAAATCTAGCTCATCATACTGTCCTGCTTCGCTGTGTTTTAGGAGAATATCTGTATAGAGCAGAGCAGCAATACAATCCATCTTAGCTGAAGAATTACTCCATAACCTTCTGCAAAATGTTTCAAAAACTGCCTGATGTGCTGCTAAGGTGATTCTGTGCGGCGCTATTATATAGATTTTAAGATCTGAATTTCCGTCTTTACGTCTTGGCGCAGTACAAAGCCATAATCCGCAAGATTTCATATACTCAATCAACCAAAACGATTTCATGTTGCCCATAGTTAGCGAATTGGATTTTGGCTCATTTAAACCTTTACCTTGATGGGGATTTAGAAGTTGAATTGATGTTAGCTCACGTTTGATTGATGGATCTTTTATTTTTACTTCTTTTTGCCAATTCGGTGTAATATCTTTGATGTCTGTATATGGTTTAGCACACATATTTAGAATAGTCTTTAGATTAATTGTGAAATAATCCTTTAATAGAGCCCATTGATTCACTGCTTGATTATATGTCTTTAACGCTTGAATTCTACTATCACCCAAAAGAGTTACAATCTCCCAATCATACGGTGGTTGAATATCTTGAAGTTGCTGTTTAAGGTTTTCATCAGTCTCTGGTATATTTTTTAGTTGTTTCCGTCTTTCTTGATAAATCTTATTTTGTTCCCATGTTTTGTCTACATCTCTCGACATAGTACCAGGCTTTGATTGAATTTTACTGTTTGTTATATAAAACGGCGGTCCGTTGAAATAGGAACATTTATCTACCCATTCAGATTGTATATGGGTGCTTAATTGTACCATATAATAGGGACCCATATCTTGTATCCATACCTTTCGGGGAGATTCACGCCCTAAAGCCTGCGCTAGAATCTCATCAAGGATTTTTGCCAGTCCATAGGTTGCCAATACGTCTGAAAAAGTATTGGTGCTTTTGTCTACATAATAAATTGATTGATACATCTTTTCTTCTCCTGAGATTTGCCGTCTGCTAGACGTAAGTTTCTTACAATAAGTAAGTAGGGTAGCCATAGCAAATTGAAATTATCTCGCAAAATATGTTTTTCTAATGTTGTGTTTGGATTCTCTGATATAAGGTTTTTTACAATATTACCATCAAAACCAGCAATCTTTAGGGCTGATCTAAGGGCTATTTCAGCGTTAGTGTTTAATTTATATTCACCAAAGGTTTCCGTCCTCGCACTATGATGTTTGGCAATAGCAGTAATAACTGCACGTCTTAATCCTTCATTGCCTTGAGTTATATTGTTTGCAATTCTTGCTCCAGCTATTGCTCCTTCACCCGCATGTGGTGAACGTTGAATATTGATCCGTTTTGCTGCCTCTTCGTGTTCTTTGTTTTCTGTATGTGAATGTACTGCCATGAAAGTATCATCAAATATAGGTTCCCCAATTTCTGCCTGATAGGCACGTATCCAAGCCTGCCAACGTACATCCAGTTTACCAAGATCATGTAAAGCTATCGCCAATCGGATAGCACGGTCAATTTCTCCTATAGGAAGACCTAATTTTTTTTCCAATCTAGGTGCAACATAAGCTACTTTATCAGCAAGATCCCTTTGGTAAATACGGATCATATTTTTTACATGGTCAACGTAGGTTTCAAGTTGGTAGGTAAACTTATCTCTCTGCTTTTCTGTTTGTTGAGACGGTTGTGTATAATATTCTCCTCCTTTGTTTGTAAAACAAAAACCCAATTTCTCGTCATAGTTTACCAATGATGGATGAATAACAAATAGAAAACCAGTTTCAATATCATTAATACATTTTACTGGCTCCCATTGGTAATGAATCGGAGTACGTGAATCTTCTTCATCCTTGATTTCCACAGGATATTTTAGTGACCAGTCTAATCCTTTTGATTTTCTCCATTCTTCTAAATCATTAAATTTGCCTTTCAATGTTCCCTGCCATAGAGAAAAACCTTTACAGATAAACGGGTTATCAAAGCTTTCTGGTTTATCATGCACTAGGATAGTTCTACTATCAACTTGCCGTATGAGATCTCGACGCACTGAACTATCTCCCATATTGGCGCGAGTCATTTTAGACCAAATAACTCCTTCTTCCTGTTTCATTTTTTCTAGCATTTGCCTATCAACATCTGTATGAACTTGATCAATAATTTCCTGCTCATGACAGAAATTAAGTGCTGTTCCGTTGCGATCATGAAATGCCTTCCATGTCTTTTGGCATAGCTCTGATTCACCTTCTGCAATATAGGGTGCGTAGTTTGGCTCATTTCGCGCATTCAATGGGACATCATACACATATACATCTCCGCACTCGTCTTTAAAACGCGCACATCGTCCAGCCCTTTGCAATATACTAGCGGCTGGTGCTATCTCAGTATGTAATGCCTGGCATGTAATATCAAGACCAACTTCTATTACTTGGGTAGCTATCAAAATCAAATCCTGATCTGACCAAGTTTTTTTGCATTTTCCGAATTCTCGTCTTACCATTTCTTCTTTGGCATTTCTATCTTCAAAAGTGAAACGACTATGAAGCAATATTAATCTTTCCGGTGCTACTTGCCTACTTAGCTCAATATAAAGTTGCTGTGATCTTTCTACTGTGTTACAAATAGCAATGGAGCGATGATCATGATATCTGAGTACCGATTCCGCTAACAGCAGTGACTCAATAGTATGAAAACGTCGGATTTTATTTTTTTGTGATGGTATTTGAGCCAGTTCTTCAGCAGACACTGTAACAATTTCTGCATTTAGATAGGTTTTGAGTTCATTAAGCAACGTTGAGGAAAACGTAGCTGTCATAAGTACAAAAGGAACTAATTCCTTCAATAATCTCAAAATCTGTAACGTAGTTTCCAAAGCTCCATCTTTAGGGAATAGGTGGAATTCATCGAAAATTAGATATGAACTGAATATTGCTCCTGCGTTTAGGTTTGCCTGACTTTGGCTTAATGCGTATGGCACACCAAGTGCATTACTGAGGGTTTGATCAATGGTCGTAAAAATAATATCTCCGTTCATTAATTTCGGATCACTGGGATTATCACCAGTTTGAATAGCAACAGAACAATTCTTGGATTCTCTATATTCTGACTCAAATTGATTGGCTAACACACGCATGGGAACTGAGTAAATGCACTGACGGGGGAAATAGTCAGAAGAAGAATTTGTTTTGTGATAAATAAAAGGATGTAAGGCTGCCCATGTTTTACCAGACCCGGTAGGTGCTTGCAAAATTACACTTTGCCTTTTGGATAAAATATCAAAAGTATGCTTCTGAAAATCATATAGTTCCATAATTCTCCTTCCATTTGAGTTTCAGTTATTAACATAATATTTCCCTAAACCAAACGTCACGTTTTTACCAATGTGTGTATATTGTCCTAAAGCAATGAACGGCAGGAATGGTTCAAGATCGCCTTTATATGTGATTTTTCCTAATAAACCTCCCAACTTCATCTGCCTGTCCTGCCGATTTGAGTAGCGTGTCCAATCATGCCAGTATAAATTGGATTCGATTGTCTCAACTTGCATTGCCTTTGATATAAATTCCTTGAAATCCATTTCCAGAGATTCCCCACAGTGAAAATACGACAATGCCGAGATTCTCCCTATAAGCCTTTGTATAAAAACATGGAATGGAAGTTCGTCTGAAAGTTGTCCTTCATTGAGAATCCTTGTTGGTGTTTGGAAATGTAACGCGATCTGATCCTTAGACCATTTATCGGATTCTTGATTAATATCGCTGAAACTCAATGCAGTATTCAGGTTATTCACCATTGCAGTATCGTGAGAATAAACTCTTCCATCTTTATCTGATCCGCTATCGGCGATAACTTCACTCAATTGAAAACGTCCCCGCCCCTTGCCAATGCCAATCTCTCCCAATTCACTGAAACTCACGAGGAAATATGGTAGATAATCAATGCCACGACCGATGAGTGTAAACTTGAATTCTATGGTTTCATTTGGTCTATAGTTACCGTGCGTTTCCAATGGGTCTATAATAAACGGTCGGGGAACGTCACTATAACTGCGCAATTGGGTTGTTGTATCAGTTGGCGAAGTTTCAAAGACATAAGGGTAGGGGCATACGCTGTTTAACATGCAGTTCTTGCACTCAATCAATCCCTTAGTGCATACAATCTTCTTAAAGGCATGACCAAACCCACCTCGCAATGTGGACCCTGAATACTGTGGCATGAATATAGGTTCTTTTGCCTTTAGAATGATACGGTATTGTGATAATCTAAATGATTTTAACATCCGCAAAACACTCCATAAAATTTTGTCCGCTTTTCTTTGCGTCTTTACTATTATTATATCAAACCAGAGTGCAATATATACGCACTCTACTTTTTTTCGTAGATTTTTTTCATTTTTTCGATCTCTTCTTTGAATTGTCCACGAAGACTTTCAGGTTCCAGAACCTCTGCATGTGGACCATAACCCATTATCCAACGCTTTACTTCTTGGATTCCACCAACTTTCAGGTGCAGTATCAATTCTCCTGATGGCAATTCCTCAACCTGCTGGCTTGGATGCCATTGCCTATCCCGTATCCAACGGGCTTGATATTCATCAAACTTAATAGCAATGTCTATCAGTTTATCCCCTCTCTCTGCTAGAAAACCTTTAGACAAGTATTCACTGACGGAAAAATCGCCTTTTATCTGAAAATCAGATGGTAAAACCTTCCATTCTTTGATACGTCCCATGAGGAAATCCCTGACCTGTTTACGTTTGTGACAGAAAGCTATGAGATACCAGTCACCACGCACATTATGAAGGTGATAAGGGTCAACGGTACGTCTGTCTGATTTTCCACTGCTAGCTGAATAGTAGAGGATTTCAACCTGATTTCTGGAATTGATCGCATTGTGTAGTTCAACCAGTAGCTCTGAATTCACACCAACTGTTGCGCCGCCTGTAAAGGCAAAAATGGAAATCTCTTCTCGTATATCATAGCTGATATTTTTCGGAAGATATTGCATCATCTTATTAAGGGCTATACGGAGTGGCTGTTCAAAAGGTGTACCTAAGTATCGCCTGAATAATTCTTCTCCGAGAAAGAAAGCCAAAACCTCGTTCTTCGTTAATTCATAAGATGGAAGGAAGTAGCTCGGTTCTGTATAACACCATCCATCTTGGGTTTTGTCATACTTTATCGGTGCACCAAGGCGATTTATCATGAATTCACGGTCATCATAAGCCGTTCTGACACCACGTAACTCAAAGTGTTCCTGAATCTTGTGAGCATTTGGATATCTTCCCTCTCGGATCTCCTTATCAATCCAGATGATCCTCTCATACTTTGTGGACATAGCAACCTCCTTTGTAATGTCCTTATAATGTGCAGTATGATTAAGATGCAAAGGACGGTTTAATCAAAGAGCCATTATTATTACTTCATAACAGTTTATTTGACAGTCTGATTTTTATTACAGAGATAATATCACAGTTTTTTGACAATTGAAATAAAAAACAGACATTTGCATTGAACGGCAGTTTCCGCCTTCTTTTTTTGGTCTAATTGACGGATTATCATTCAGTAATGCAGGACAAAAACTCTATTACATTCTTTGCTGTAACCAACTACAGGGATATCAGGCAAAGGTTCGGAATCAGAGAAAAGAATAGACGAGGGCATATTTACATAGTCGGGAAAACAGGAACCGGAAAGTCCACATTAATAGAGAACATGGTCATCTCTGATATAAATGAAGATCATGGACTGGCGTTGATTGATCCACACGGAGATTTATCCGAGGATGTCTTGAGTTTCCTGCCAAAAAGGAAGGTAAAGGACGTTATCTATTTCAATCCGGGAGATATTGAGTATCCCATTGCTTTTAATCCCTTAGAAAGTGTTCACTCTGATCAGCATCACCTTGTAGCGTCAGGACTTATCTCGGTATTCAAAAAGATATGGTCTGAGTTCTGGGGTCCAAGGCTGGAACATATCTTGAGGCATTCCATTTTAACGCTTCTGGAACAACCGAAAAGCACGATCTTGGATATACCAAGATTGTTGACTGATAAAGAGTTTCGATGGGAGATTATAGGAAAGGTGAAGAATCAACAGGTCAGAGAGTTCTGGTTCTCTGAGTTTGAGAAATACTCAGCTTGGCTCAGGACAGAAGCTGTATCCCCTATCCTTAACAAAATGGGGCAGTTTTTAACCAGCTTCCCTCTCAGAAACATAGTCGGACAGAAAGAGAACACCTTTGATCTGAGGAACGTGATGGATGAAGGGAAAATCCTGATAGTCAATTTAGCCAAAGGCAAGATTGGGGAAGATAATTGTTCGCTTTTGGGAGCAATGATAGTGACAAAAATATGGCTGGCTGCTATAAGCAGAGCGGATTTACCAGAGGAAAAAAGAAAGTCATTTTATCTCTACGTTGATGAGATCCACAGCTTCCTGACTCTATCTTTTACTGACGTTCTATCTGAGGCAAGAAAATATGGCTTGCACATGACCTTAGCTCACCAATACATTGACCAGTTGGATGAGAAGATAAGGGGAGCAATCTTTGGCAATGTCGGAACAGTCATTTCTTTCAGAGTAGGGATTGATGATGCCGAACATTTAGCTAAACAGTTTTACCCTATTTTTAACCAGAACGATCTGATCAATCTCCCAAATTATCACATTTACCTAAAACTAATGATTGATGGCGCAACATCTCAGCCATTCAGTGCCATAACATTACCGCCCCCTGAGAGAACGAAATCATATAAAGAAAGTATTATAAAGCTATGCAGAGAGAAATATTCAAGACCTAGAAAGGAAGTGGAAAATGATCTTCTCATGAAATCTTATTCTTCAGTCAGGGCATACATTCAGAAACTTCCAAACAAAAAGACAATAGAAACGAAGAAAGCAAACACACTATTTGATTCTCAACTTTTTTAGGGACATTTTTAGAGACATTTTTTTGTTTTTAGGGACATATTTGTCACTTATTGCCGTTATTTTGCCGATAAATTGCCGTTATTGCCGTTATTTTAGATAATATTTCCTACCCCTCTTTTCTCCAGTTGGTTTAACTAATTCGGCTTTTACCAGATCCTCTAAATCTTTACGCAATGTCCTTTCTGCTACATCAGGATAGATTTTCCTGTATTCCGAAAAGGTAAGCTTACCATGTTGCTTAAGAAATTCGATAGCTTTCCATTGTCTTTCATTTAGTCCAAGCTTTTCAATATCTTCAAGTATGGGGTACTTTCTAAATGTGATAACCAGATCATTTGTTACGTACTTAAATATAGGCTCCGGTAGTCCCATTGCCAAGCAATCCTTTATTATGTCATTTGTTCCTGTTCCCCAATGTTCGATGAATTTTATCAGAAAGAAACACTTGCCGATCAGAGGGTTTCTTAAGACTGACTTGTGTTCTCCCATTAGTGCTTCTACTGTTAGTGGCGCTGGAAGTGGACCACAACCCCAAACTTCGATCCTGTCATCGAAGACTCTAACCTGAACATTCGATGAAATCTCGTAATCTCTGTGGCAAACGGCGTTAACGATCGCTTCTCTTATTGCATCCGGCGGGTATTCCCACTTCTCGGTTCTTTCGATCTTCCCTTTCTCAACCCAAGCTGCCATACTGATGTTCCGCAATACGAAATCTTCTGCATTGTCAACCTGATCAATTATGCTCCCGCCAAAGACCTTCATATCGATAAATGGCTTTACTGGTTCTGTTCCCTTAAATCTTCCACATCTTGTTTCCGCCATTAGGAAAAATCTCTGAGGGTTTTTGCCGAATAACAAAACCGCGGCATTTGTCAAACGTCCGTTTTTTGTGAACTCTAATCTTTCTAGTGCCTCTCTAGTTGAGGTATCGGGGTCTATATCAAGGTTTCTTTCAGCTTTTGCCTTTTTCAAAAACCACCGTACCTTATTTTCGTCAATATCTTCCAAATCTGCTTCTTCACAAATTTTCTCATCCCAAGCAAGTGTTTTCCTTTCCTGTTTGGCAAGTTCCCTTATCCTGCTAATAGAAATTCTTGGGCTGGTTCTCCCTACTCTTTGATAGGCATGACCCTGAGAAAATATGGGCTTCTCATCAGATTCTTTGATCACTATCTCAATTATATCCTTGTCGTCCACTTTGTGCGTTAGAATCTGGGGGTACATGGGAGGATCGGTGTTCTGTTTTATCCAGTTAGCTAAATCCTCAACTGTCTTTTTTCCGATGTCAACACCCACAATATTACCGTCAGGAGACACACCAACCAGAATAACTCCACCAGAAGTGTTGGCAAAAGCTGAGACAGCTTGCCCGATCTCCTGCTTTAAGTTTGTTGAGGTTTTCAGCTCAAGGTTATGCCCTTCGCTTTGGTTTATAAGGTTTTGCAGTTCTTTCTTAGTCATATCTCATGTAATCTTATTATACCTTTGATGTGAAATTAAACTAGACAAGGTAAAATGAGCTTTTACAAGGTGATTTTTCACTTTTTAAAAAATTGAATGTCCATTTTATGCGGGTTTACAAGATCATTTCACATCAAAAGTATTATAGCAATATTTGATTATAAGTTAAAACATTGTTCCAATTGAAAGATTAATATACTTCATCATCCATCTTTGCACTTTCATATTCATGACCGCTGCGACCACAGTTGACTCT
>Ga0315280_10009158_pt1 | contig 12791 bp, 11 predicted proteins | sample YL17G06_40_MG_FD_203697 | JGI IMG/M metagenome (GOLD analysis project Ga0315280, IMG submission 203697) | Sediment microbial communities from Yellowstone Lake, YNP, Wyoming, USA - YL17G06_40 | ecosystem: Environmental > Aquatic > Freshwater > Lake > Sediment | place: USA: Wyoming | collected... | reverse complement strand
CCGCTCTGAAACAACCCCGCGTCGACATCCTTGACCTTGGCGACGCCCTTCAGGTCGTCGCTGACATGCCCGGAGTGCAGAAAGAGGATATCGAGATTAATCTCACGCCCGAACGGATCGAGATCAGCGCTGAATCGAGTACCGAAACCGAACGTAAAGAGGAAGAGTACACCTACCGCGAGCGCGGCTACGCATCGTACCGCCGGATGCTCGACCTCCCCGCTGAAGTGCTGTCGGATAAGGCAGAAGCGACGTTCAAGAATGGCGTCCTCGAGGTCAAGTTGCCGAAGAAGGAGCCCACTGAGGCGGAAAAGAAAACGCGAGTTAACGTCAAGTAGCATAGATGGCTATGCAAGAACGAGCCAAGTATCCGTTTGAGATCACCGTCACGCCAGAGGCGCTCGACCGAGGGCGCCACTGGATAATCGTTCAGCTGAGGAACGTATCAACCGAGCCCCTTTCGGACGTGAGCGCAACGCTGTTTGCCTACAACTCGCACGACCTCGACGTGTTGCCAAGCGGATCCTTTCATTTTGTGAAAGAACTTCGCCCCCAAGACACCGCGGCGCTCAACTTTCACGTTTTTGCGAACCATAGTGGCCGGGTCTATCTTCACGTCACCGCGTACCGCAACGGCGCTCTCGTAAGCTGGTACTCGCCCGATCAGGAGCTCCGGCTCACGGAAGATCCGGCTGAAATCCAGACCTTCTTCGCGAATCGTCCTTACTGGGCGTACGAAGAGACGATCGAAGCGGAAACAGTCGTGCACGCCCGCCGCGACGTGCAGAACCTTCGCCTCGAAATCGCCGCACGCCCTCCATCGAAAGCCCACACGCTTATGGACGTCATTGATATCGACTTTATTGCAGAAGGCGGCACGAAACGGTTCGTAAGCGAGCTCTACGCGAGTGAAGAAGGCACGTACCTCCTCACGGCGCGCCTGTTTCACGAACAGAAATTGATTAGCAGCAAGGAAGCATCCTGCTATGTTGCGCCTTTTGAAGAGTGAATCGGCGCGTCACTGACTGCTCCTGGCGCGTTCCTTAGCGCCATCGGCCGAGCTACCATGAACAGAAATGTGCGGGCCCTCAGAGGATACTTCTCGAACTACGTGCGAAACGATTTTGACAATCCGTTTTACGCATCGTTCAAGATCACGCACCGATGCAACCTACGGTGCGGCTTTTGCAACGTGTGGGCCGATAAGATCCCCGACCTTAAAACGAGCGATGTGTTCACCGTCATCGATAATCTGTCGCGAGCGAGCACTTTTACCATAAGCTTTGAAGGGGGGGAACCCTTGCTGCGCAAGGATATGGGCGACGTTCTGCGCTACACACACGACTGCTCGAACTATACTCTGTTTACCACCAACGGGCTTCTTATCGATCGCCGGCCCTTTGCCGAGTACGCGAAGTACTTCGACTTTCTGCAGTTGTCGATTGACGAGGGGCACGACAACGTGCACCTGTTTGACCGGCTCGATTACTTCACCGATCTCGGCATTAAGACGACGGTGCAAACGGTCGTCACAAAGCACGACCTAGACAAAATCGAGGAAAAGGTAGAAAAAGTGCACGCGCACGGCCACAAGATTCTCTTAATGCCCGCCTTCAACTTTGACGGCACTGAAGACCTCACGCCGGATCTGATGATGCTTCGCGAGATCATCACCCGCCTAAAGCGCGAGTATGGAAGTACGCTCACGACGAGTCGTTCGTACATTGAGAGCTTTAACCAGCCGTACACGTGCCGAACGCTCAGCGTCATGATCGAGCCGAATGGCGATATTATTTATCCGTGCATGCCCATCGGCACGAAGCTTGGAAACCTCCTCGAAAACGACTTTCAGACGCTCATGACCTCAGAAAGGGCACAAGCTGACCGGCGACAAATGCTGCGTTGTGACAAACACTGTCTGATCTACTGCCACGCTGAGACGTCTCACCTGATGTCATTGCGTAAACTCGTGCCCTATGCGCACAACATGGTGAGCTTCCGGTTGTTTGGCTAGACGAGTCGGACCACGGCTTGAACGGTGTTACGCGTGGCAGTGCGGGGCGTTAGCTTCAGGTGTCTATTACCAACAAGAAAAGATAATACGCTCTGGCGATGATAATCTGCAAATGGAACTAGCTGCGGAAGGCGAGTCTAACACGGATCAAGCAGACGTAACAGACGAACCAAAGGGGGTCATTTCGTGATAAAAGATGCGATGCTGTGGGAGCCGATTGCAGACGAGGGCGTCCACTGTTTCGCGTGCTCTCACGAGTGTAAGATCAAGAAATGGGATCGCGGGATCTGTCACGTGCGGCAGAATCTCGACGGCAAGCTCGCGACGCTCATCTACGCCGAGGTGAGCTCCATGAACGTTGATCCCATCGAAAAGAAACCGCTGTTCCATTTCTACCCGGGATCGAAAGTGTTTTCGCTTGGTTCAGTGAGCTGCAATTTCAAGTGTGAACACTGCCAGAACTATGGCATCTCGTTCGCGGAAGTCGGCGAGCTGGGTACCACGGAAGTCCTGCCAGAGCGTTCAGTGCAGCTCGCTCTCGAGCGTAACTGCCGCGGGATCGCTTGGACGTACAATGAGCCGACGATCTGGTTTGAGTATACTTACGATTCCGCGATCCTTGCTAAGGAAGCCGGCCTGTACACCGTGTACGTGACCAATGGCTATATGACGCCGCAGGCCCTCGAAAAGATTGGCCCCTATCTTGACGCGGCGAACGTTGATGTGAAAGGCTTCAGCAAGAAGTTCTACAACGGCGTCTGTAAAGCGCGCCTCGATCCCGTGCTCAAGACGTGCGAGCGCATGCACGAGAGCGGCATCCATCTTGAGTTGACGTATCTCATTATTCCCGGTCTCAACGACGACGACGAACAGCTCGGTGCGTTTAGCGCGTGGGCGGCAGGGGTCGACCGCGACATACCAGTCCACTTCTCACGCTTTCATCCGGATTGGCGCATGCTCGACCGTCCAGCAACGCCCATGGAAACCCTTAAAAAAGCGCACCACGTCGCGACGCAGGCCGGACTGCGCTACATCTACCTAGGAAACGTCGCAAGTGAGTACGAAAAAACGTTTTGCCCGGACTGCGGTGCGGTCATCATCGACCGCACAGGCTATCGGATTAGCAAACGAGGAAAGACGTGTCCGCGGTGTGGCTACGTCGCACTCATCGTCGATTAGTACGCCTTCCGGGTGATAGTGAGGCATACCCTGAGAATTTTTTTCAGGCGGTCGATGCTGAGCTCTTTGCGGGCCATCGCGATGTCGCTCATCAGGTCTTTCCCGCTCATGCGCTGATAATGCCCATTTCTTTCTATTTAAATACTTCGAAATCAGTCCTGCGGGCAAAGATCGACGCAAACAGCCTACCCATAAAGGTTAATACCCTCTCGTGTCCTATCGTTTGTGATGTCATGATCTGCAAACGTTTATCTGAGGTAACCGACGCCGAATTCGACCGTCTGCTCGACCGCGGCGCTGCTGTGCGCGAGGTTATGGATCACGTGCAGAAAATCGTCAGCGACGTGAGAGAAAATGGCGACGCCGCCGTCATGCAGTATACGCTGCAGTATGACAAGGCCGATATCGTCGGGCTTAGAGTGACAGAAGGAGAGCTCCTTGCGGCGTACGAAAACGCCTCGCAGGACGTCATCGACGCGTTGTATAACCTGTCGGACAATATCACCTCGTACCACGTGCGGCAGGTGCAAAGTGACTTGTGGCTTCACGAGGTGGCTCCTGGAGTCGTCTTTGGGCAAAAGACAACACCACTCGATCGCATCGGTGCGTACGTGCCCGGAGGGTTTGCAGTCTATCCCTCAACGGCACTCATGAATATCGTTCCGGCCAAGGTCGCCGGCGTCCGGGAGGTCATTGCATGCATCCCACCGATGCCTGACGGCACGGTGCCCGTGGCAACGCTCCTTGCGGCTGACATCGCGGGAGCGAACGCAATCTATAAGATTGGGGGGGCACAGGCGATTGCGGCAATGGCATTTGGGACGGAGAGCGTCGCGAAGGTAGATAAGATCGTCGGACCCGGCAATGTGTACGTGACCGCGGCGAAGCTCCTCGTACAAAGTGAGGTGGAAATCGATTTCCCTGCCGGCCCCAGCGAAATCGCGGTGCTCGCCGATGAGGGGGACGCTGCGTTTATCGCCGCTGACATAATTGCCCAACTCGAGCACGGCCCAAAATCATCCGGGTTCCTGCTCACCCCCTCAGCGGAACTCGCACACGAGGTCGAAAAAGAGCTCAATGCGCAGCGTGAAGCTGCATCGCGGAAGGATCTCATCGATCTGAGCGGCAGTGCCATCCTCGTGGGCGAAAGCTTGGACGCGTGCGTTGAATTCGTAAATGACCTCGCCCCTGAGCATCTTGAACTCATGGTACGTGATCCCATTAACGTTCTCGAAAAAATACGGAACGCAGGAACGATCTGCGTCGGCGAATATACGCCCGCAGCCGCGGGCGATTACGCTACCGGAACGAGTTCGACGTTACCAACAGGAGGGTTCGCTAAGTATGTGAGCGGGCTCAACGTGGGCCACTTTACGAAGACGACGAGCGTTCAAGTGCTGACGAGGGACGGGCTCGAGAGCCTTGCGGACCTCGTCCGTTCTCTAGCGCAGATCGAGGGGTTGCCTGGACACGCAGCGTCCGTGCTGCGGAGGCTCCAATGAAGGTGACGCGCTCAAGCGCCATCATTCCAGAAACCGACGTTACCGTTGCGGGGTGGGTGCATGAGCTTCGCGACCTTGGCGGCATCAGCTTTCTTTTGCTCCGTGATCGCGATGGTATCATGCAAATCACCATGCCAAAGAAGAAGGTCCCTCCGGAACTCGTCGAACGCGTGCGAAGCCTAAGCAGGGAGTCTGTGGTGCGCGTGGCAGGGCTCGTGAAGGCGGAACCGAAGGCTCCGCAAGGCTATGAGATCATTCCGTACGAGGTCGAGCTCCTGAACGCTGCGGAATCACCGCTTCCGCTTGACGTCACAGGCAAAGTGCCTGCCGAACTTGACACGCGGCTTGACGCACGCTTTATGGACGTGCGTCTTCCTGCCACGCGGGCTATCTTTTTCATTCGTGCGACAGTGCTTAACGAAGTGCGTGCGTTTCTCGTCGCTCGCGATTTTATCGAGATTCAGACGCCCAAGATGGTGGCAACGGCGACCGAGGGGGGGACACAACTTTTTCCCATATCGTACTTCGACCGCGAAGCATTTTTAAATCAGAGCCCGCAGCTCTACAAGCAGATCATGATGGCGGCCGGGCTGGAACGCGTGTTTGAGGTTGGCCCGATCTTTCGCGCCGAGGAGCACGATACGCGCAAACATCTCAACGAGGTCACCTCGATTGACGTCGAGGCCTCATTTATGGACGACCGCGAGGTCATGGGCCTTCTTGAGGAGCTTATCCAGCACGTCTATGTGGCCGTCGCTGAGCGTTGCAGCGCTCCGCTTCAAGCGCTAGGGGTGACTCTTTCCATTCCGCATATCCCCTTTCGCCGGATCACGTACGCAGAGGCTATTGAGATCGCGGATATTCCGTGGGGAGACGATCTTGACACGGCGGCTGAGAGAGCGGTTGGCGAGGAGATCGGAGAGCACTACTTTATCGTTGACTGGCCAGTTGAGCTGAAGCCCTTCTACGTGCAGCCGCGCAACAACCTCTGCTACGCATTTGACCTCATGCACCCGCGGATGGAGCTCGCGTCGGGGGCGCGACGCATTCACGACTACAGGCTCCTCTCCGAACAGCTTGCTGGCAAATCGCTTGCCCTGGAGAGCTTTGCATTTTATCTCGACGCGTTTCGCTTTGGTATGCCGCCCCACGCGGGGTGGGGTCTCGGGGCCGAGCGCCTTCTGGTGACTATGCTCGGCCTCGCTAACATTCGAGAAAGCGTCCTTTTTCCTCGAGATCGTCGCCGGATTACGCCGTGAACCGAATTACGCCGCTTGCGGTTAGAGTACATACCATAAAGTATAAGGTGCGGACCCCGCACTACAATACGAGGTAAGGGTATGCGCTATCAGGACGATCTAGATGCGATACCGCGTCGCTTAAGGCTCAAAGAGGGAGCTCCGCGGTCGACGCTCGAACAACGCGTGACAATGCTCGAGCGTAGGGTGTCCGAGCTCTCTGGTATCCTCAATGGGATCACCCAACAACTCGTTGACGTCAGCTCATCCGTCCATGATATGACACACCTTCCGGGCGTGTTCGGACAAGGTGAGCTTTCAAGCGATGCAGAACCGGTCGATGAGCCCTCGTCACTACGCCAACAACGGAGACGAAAAAAGACCGCTTACGTCATCGCGGACAACGATTATCCTCCGGAACCTGAGCGGCGCCTTGGGGACGACATAATCATTGCTGATCGCGATCTGTAGTGGACACGCGGCCCGATGGACCGATGTTTATCAAAGAACTGGAGATTCACAACTTCAAGTCATTTGGAAAAAGGGTGAAGATCCCCTTTTTTGACGATTTCACAGCTGTCTCCGGACCGAACGGCTCGGGAAAGTCCAACATCGTTGACAGCGTTCTCTTTTGCCTCGGGCTCTCGACATCGCGGACGATGCGCGCTGAGAAGCTCACGGATCTTATTTTCAACGGAGACGGTGCCAACGAGGCGATGGTCAAGGTCAGATTTGACAACGCAGACGCCGAACTTCCCGCCGACACAGAGGTAACGGTCGCCCGAAAGGTGCGCCGCACCGCGAGCGGGTACTACAGTTACTATTATCTCGACGGCAAGCCGTGCACGCTTACAGACATCCACGAGCTTCTCTCAAAAGCGTGCATTACGCCAGAAGGCTACAACGTCGTGCTGCAGGGCGATATAACCCGTATCATCGAGGTAAGCCCGCTGGAACGTCGGAAGATCATCGACGAGATCGCCGGCGTCGCTGAGTTTGACCGGAGGCGGGATCGGGCACTCGATGAGCTCGAGGTGGTGCGGGAACGCGTCGACCGCGTCGACATTATATTGAACGAGGTGGCGCTCCGGCTTGAGCAGCTCAAGGTCGAGCGGGAGTACGCCCTCAAGTACCAGGAGCTCAAAGCGAAGAAGCGGGACTACGAAAAAATGGTCTTTGCGTCAAAGCTCAACAAGCTCGCGCACGACATCAAGGCGATCGAAGGCGATCTTGAACGCAAGCAAAGGAGCAAGGACAAGGCAGTCAATGAACTCGCCGCGGCTCGGGAAGCGATCTACGACCTGGAGGGGCAGTTGAGTACACTGAACAGCGCGGTGTCCGAAAAAGGCGAAAACGAGCAATTCGAATTGGCAAGGCACATTGAAAACATCAAGGGGGATATCGCTCAACACCGGAACCGGATTGATTTGGTGAGTAAGGAGGTTGAGCACCTCGAAACGCAAAAGCGCAAGGCGTTCATAGAGGTGAACGCCCTTAAGCAGAAACACGAGGCGCTGCAGAGCGATCTCGCGGCAGAAACGGTCCGGCGGGCAAGCCTGGCAAGCGAGCTCGAAGAGCAGGAGCGGGAACTCAACGCACTCCAAGAACAGCTATCCAACTTCGACTCAGATGTCACCAAAGCGCGCGACGACCTCTTTGAGAAGCGCACGGCGCTTGGCGAAGAGAAGGACAAGCGCGGGGACGTCGTGCGCGCACGAGACCGCGTGCTAGACGTTATACGTCGTGCTTCAACAGACGTGCACGCGGTCGAGCGGGAGATTGACGCGGCACGCTTGGAGGTTGGGGCTGCCCAAAGTGACCTAGAGACGCTTCATCAGAACCGGGCCGAATTGACGCGAAAACTAGAGGACGCGCAAGAGGACATCAAAGACCTCGAGGCTCAACGTGAGGACCTCAAGCTCGCTATCGAAACGGTCGAACGGCGGCTCAATCAAACGCACCAAGATTTCGTTCGGGCGGAAACACGTCTCAAAGAGAGCTTCGGTAAAGCGGTCGAAGCGATAATGGCCGCCCAGTTACCGGGGGTGCGAGGCGTTGTCGCGGAGCTCGGGCGTGTCGATCCGCGATATGCCACAGCGCTCGAGATCGCGGCTGGCTCCCGTCTACGCAACATCATCGTTGATACTGACGCCGACGCGGCGCGTGCTATCGCGTATCTGAAAGAAAACAACGCGGGGCGGGCGACCTTTTTGCCGCTCAACAAGATGAAGCCCGTCCACCGCGAGACACTTCAGGTGCGCGACGGCGTCATCGATTACGCGATCAACCTCGTTCAGTTCGATCCAGAGTACGCAGCGGCATTTTCGTATGTTTTTGGCAGGACCGTCGTGGTAACGGAGCTCGAGGCGGCGCGCGGGCTTATTGGCACGTACCGTATGGTGACCCTCGAGGGCGAACTGCTCGAGGTGAGCGGTGCGATGACGGGGGGCATCGACCGAAGGGCACTGAAGTTTATCGCCGGTGAAGAACAGGAACTGCACAAGCTCGGTCGGCAGATACGTGAGTACGAGAAGGAACGTGCGCGCTTACAGCAGGAACTCAGCCAAGTAGACGACCTTCTGCTCCAGGCACGACACGAGCTCGTTGCCGCTGAGGGCGAGCGGGAACGTTTGGCACGGGAGGCTACGGCCCTCGAGGCGCGAAAGGCCCAGGCCGAGGCGTCGGCGGATGAAAAAACAGTCCAGCTCGCTGCGATGCGGGAGGAGAATGAGCAGGCCGGCGCGCAGATTAATGAGCTCGAGGAGCAGGAAGCGCTGCACGGCGCGGCCATTGCCTCTCTCGAGCGGGACATCACCGACCTCGAGAAGCGGCTCAAGGGTACCGACGCGTCGAAGCTCACGGAGGATATCAGCCAGATCGCAGACGAGGTCCGGCGGCTCCAGAACCGTGTGAGCAGATGCGACGCGACCGTCACTGAATTCCGTCTTCAGGAAGACTACAACGAGAAGAAGCTTGGCGACGCCAAGGAGCACTTGCAAACGACGGATGAGCGGATCAAGGAGCTTCGAGGCAGCATCCGTGAACATACCGAGGCAGCTACGCATTTAGAGCACGAGCTCGACGACGTTTGTGGACTGGAACGTGATCTCGCGCGCGAGCTTTCGGAATTGCGGGAAGGACGCGACGCGCTGCTAGCGCAGATCAGCCTTAAGGAGACGGCTAAAGCGGACCTTCAACGCCAGATTGACCGCACCGAGCAGGCCATCGACGCGCTCGACTACCAGCGGCTCGAGCTCGAAGCTCGGCGCGATGAACTCAAAGCAGAGGCTGGCGAGATCGATGACGTGCCGTTCAATGAACCGTATGAGGCTGTTGTAGCCGGGTTGCGAACGCTCGAGTCGCAGCTTGAATCGATGAACGACGTGAACATGCGAGCCATCGAGGACTATGATAACGTTGAACGACGGCAGCAAGATCTCAGCGCGCGCAAGGAGACGCTCTTTAACGAACGCGTTGAGATACTCGAACGCATCGACCGGTACGGCCAGATGAAAAAGGAGGCATTGCTGACGGCGTTTAACAGCATCAACGCGAACTTCAAGGACATCTATGCCGACCTCTCGGGGGCCACTGGTGAGCTCGCTTTAGAGAACTATGAGGACCCCTTCGACGGTGGCCTCTTCATCAGGTCGTGGCAACAGGGCAAACACGTGCAGCGAATCGAGGGGATGTCAGGTGGAGAGAAGAGTCTTGCCGCGCTCGCGATGATCTTCGCCATTCAGCGGTACCTGCCGGCGCCGTTCTACATGTTTGATGAGATCGACATGTTCTTAGACGGCGCAAACGCTGAGCGCGTCGCACGGATGATCAAGAAGCTCTCGGTGAACGCTCAGTTTATCGTCGTCTCGCTCCGAAAACCCATGATCGAAGCAGCCAGTCGGACGATCGGCGTCTCGATGCAAGAAGGCAACATCTCGAGCGTCACTGGGGTGAAGTTGAATTGACGAGCGGGGAAAGCCCCGATACCGCTGCCAACGGTGCAGCGCCGGAAGACTTCGATGAACGATCGATCGACATCTTGGTATCCCTCGCGAAAAACGGCGAGATCGATCCGTGGGACATCGACATTGTAGACGTTACCGACAAGTTTCTCGCGCGGGTCGCCGAGCTCGAGAAGCTTGATCTGCGGGTGTCGAGCAGAACGCTTCTTTTCGCGTCAATACTGCTCAGAATGAAGTCTGACGTTCTTGAGGAATCGGAACCGGAAGACGTCGACGAAGAAGAACCGGTCGAAGATGACCTTCAGGCGTGTTTCCCTGCGCTCAGGCCGAAGGTGCGGCGGCACGCGAAACGGCGCGTTAGTCTCTCGGAGCTCATCCAAGAGCTTAAAAAAGCGACAAAGCGCAAGGAAAGGTCTGACGTTCGGCGGTTCGTGCAGCTTCAAGCGCAAGAGTTTGACGCACTCGCAGTGGCACATAGTGAGGACATCGAGAGACAAGTGAAACGTGTGAAGCGCGAGCTCAAGCGACGCTTCGCGGTGCGTGATAAGGTTCTTTTCAGCGAGCTCATTGTCGACAACACGGTTGAAGCGATCGTCCAAACCTACATACCGTTGCTCTTTATGGCAACCCGGCGGCAGATCCAGCTGGAGCAAAAGGAGCTTTTTGGCGATCTCTCCATCAAATGCAAAAACCTTTAACGCTCGTGCCGCATTCATGAGCGGTAATGAACGATCGAGACCTCATCGAGGCAGCGCTGTTCGTCGCGGGCAGGCCTCTGACTCTCCTTGAACTGGAATCTATCGCGAGCATTGATGCCGACGTAGAAGATCTTGTCGAGTCACTCGTCGAGGAATATCGGGAGAAAGGCGCTCTCGAGATCGTTCAGACCGATGAAGACGTGGTCATGCAGGTAAAGGGTGAGTACGCTGACGCGGTGCGGACGATCGCTCAGCGCGATCTCGAAACGCCAGTGTTGCGCACGCTTGCGGTCATAGCGTTCCACCAACCGGTCACGCAGTCGAAAGTAGCGGAAACTCGCGGAAACAAGGCGTACGGGCACGTACATGAACTTGAGGCGCGCAAGCTCGTCGAATCGGAGCCCTACGGAAGAACAAGGCTGTTGCGAACCACGAAAGCGTTCGCCGACTATTTTGGCTTCGAAACGGATAGCCTCGAGGAGATTAAGCAAAGAATTGGGCTGCTTTTGCGTTAGCACAAATCGCTTCTTCAGGCGCTCGGACGTAACGGGTCAGATATGGACGCGCTTGTCAGCGATCGAGCTCCCGAGAATAGGCGGCCCGGTTGGCGATTTTTGCAGCGAAAGCGCCGGCCACGAAGCCCGCATCCACGTTCACGACGGCCAACACCGAGCACGACTGCAGCATCGCTAGCAGCGCAGCTTCTCCTCGACCGCCGAAGCCGTACCCAGTGGAGACCGGAACGCCGATTACAGGGATGTCGGTCAAACCGGCGATGACGGTCGGAAGCGCCCCCTCTCTTCCGGCGAGAACGACGAGCACGTCAGCATCAAGGAGTTTTTGAAGCTCGGGGTACAGTCTATGAATGCCCGCAACGCCGACGTCATAGGACTTGATAGTCTTGCAGCCAAACTCTTCTGCAACGACGCGCGCCTCTTCGGCAACTGAGATGTCGGCAGTACCGGCACATACCACGCCGACCAGTCCGCAGCGACGTTGAAAATGCGGTTTTTTTCCGATGACTGCTACGCGGGCGCGATCGTGCCACTCGATATCGAAGCGCTGAAGTGCCTGCAGCTGGTGCTCAGAGACCCGCGTGAGAACCGTCCGCCCTTCAGCCTTGAGTTGCGCTTCAACGATAGCAAGGAGATCCTCAGTAGTTTTGCCCTCAGCTAAGACAACTTCCGGAATTCCTACCCGGTGCATTCGTGCTGTATCGAGCTTTGCAATGTCGGCAACCCTCGTGTATTCGTCAATTTTGAGCTCACGCCGGATGATGCGCTCGGCTTCGTCGTGAGTAATCTCTCTGTTAGTGAGTCTCTTGAGGATCGTGTCTAAGGAAGGCATCTGCAGTAGTTTGTTTTTTGGCAACGATAATAAATATGTAACCTCGATGGTGTCGCGAGCGCTTCGCTTGACATAGTCGTCTAACTCTGCAGCAGATAGCCGGAACGGGCGAAACGCAGCGACAATCGTTGGGCGGACAGCAAGAAAGAACACCGCAGTGATCTCCCACGCCTGAACGGAACGCGGACTGCCAGGCTATCGGCCGAACTAAGGACTCTGGGCCTGGACTGTGGGCCAAGTCATTGCTGTTCGCTGAGGTGATGTGAATGGCCAGAAATCCTTTCAGTCCTTGCGAGAGATAGAGTAAATCTGTGCATATCGCAATGCCTATTAGGCGTGGCTCATTTTAGGCGTTAAGGAACAGCTTGCAGGAGACCTGCACGTCACCGCTACTAACGTAAAGCCATGAAAGAGAGAACTGAGGTTGTCATACTCGTCGCTGTTTCAATCATCTCATCGCTGCTCCTGTACCTTCCCTTCGCCCTCAACGTTGACGCCGTGTTAGGTGTGAAGCTCCCGGTCACAGGAATGCAGGTGCTTGAGCGGTACTACGACGGACCGTTGTACGTCGTCGTTTCGAAGACATTCTATGCTTCGACGTCGCCACTTTACAGCGCTTATTTCTTGCCGGCACAGTACTATGCCGCGCACTTGCCCGGATATCCGGTTGCGATTTGGCTCTTCTCGCTGGCATTGTCGCCGTTTGTGGCGATGCTAGTCGCAAATCTTGTCATCTCAGCAGCAGCGGTCGTCGTTTTTTACTTCCTCATAGCGAGGTTTAAACTCGTGCACGATCCTTTTTCCTCGGCGCTCTTGTTCCTCTTTTTTCCGCCCCGGTGGTTCCTCTACCG
>Ga0315280_10009157_pt1 | contig 12793 bp, 9 predicted proteins | sample YL17G06_40_MG_FD_203697 | JGI IMG/M metagenome (GOLD analysis project Ga0315280, IMG submission 203697) | Sediment microbial communities from Yellowstone Lake, YNP, Wyoming, USA - YL17G06_40 | ecosystem: Environmental > Aquatic > Freshwater > Lake > Sediment | place: USA: Wyoming | collected... | reverse complement strand
CTCGATCCTCTCAACCGTCGACGAAACCATCCAGAAAACCGATGAGATAATCCAGAAGACCCAGGAGCTGAAGCGGGGCCTGATGCAGGAGCTGCTGACCAAGGGGATAGGGCATACGAAGTTCAAGCGGACTGAGATTGGGGAGATTCCTGAGGAGTGGCAGATCATTTCCATGTCTGAGATGGGAGCAAAGAACAGACCAGCAGTAAAGACAGGGCCTTTTGGATCTCAATTGAAAACTGAACATTTCAGACCAACCGGGGTACCTGTACTGAATATTTCGTCTTTAGGCGAAGGGAAAATCGTGAAAAGTGGTCTTTTTTATATCACTGATGAAAAAGCAAGCGAACTATACAAATATGGCCTGAGGAAAAACGATATAGTATTTTCTCGGGTTGCCGAAGTAGGACGTTCGATAGTAATTCCTCCTGATGCCGACGGCTGGATTATGTCTTCGAATCTAATCAGAATATCCGTTGATCAAAGTCGCTTTGACTCGAAATTCATTATGTTTTCAATAATAGGTAGTCCGATACTTGAGCGACAGATTAGAATGTTTACGGCCAACGCTGGGCGTGCTATTATTGATTCGGGTATACTTGGTTCGATTAGATTTGCTATACCTGCCTTGAGCGAACAAACTAGAATTGCAGAGATAATACAAGGGGTACAAGACAAGATTGATGTGAATATTCTAAAGCGAAGTTGCCTAAATAGAGTCAAAAAAGGCCTGATGCAGGATTTGCTCACCGGCAGAGTTAGGGTGAAAACATGAACACAAAACAAGTGCTTTTAGATATAGCGAAGCAGGACTTGGAAGCCGCAAAGAGTCTGTATGAAAAAAAGCTGTATCCGCAAGCAGTTTTCTATCTGGAGCAAGCTGTTGAAAAAGCAACCAAATCTATGGGGTTATATCAAAATGTAATTAGTGAAGACGAGTTGAAAGACATTGGACATGAATCAATAGAGATTTACGTCAAAGTTGTTGAAGGGCTCAAAAATAAATTAATAAGATTTCAAGACCGAATTAAACAATTTCCGAAATTAAAACATACAACTCTCTTTAAAGAATATGAGAATTTGAGCTTGGATAAATTCGACGATATGCTGAATAATTTTGAATTCTATATTAAACATCCAGATCGCCAGATCTCAGAGACGGAACTGGAGAAAACAATCTTTGAGTTAACCAAATTAGAAACAGAAATTGAAAGTCAAAAAATAACAATAGAAAAGGACGAGATAGAGAACTTCAAACCACTTTTTCGAGAAGTGGCAGATGTAATTAGCGAACAATATCCGGCATCTAAAGAAACAATTGAAGAGGAATTAAAAAAATTGGAATCAGTACCTCTAGAATTAATGGAAGAACTTATGGGATTATCAATTATCCAAGCAATTTGTAACAATCATCTTCTTTTTTTATCTGCGATTTCATGCCCGCATGCCGTTTCCTCAAGATATCCTTATCCGAAGTATGAACACAATCCACTGACAGCCTACACAGGAGAACACCCGCTAATAAAAAGATTTGATCAAATAACTCGTATAATAAAAGGAGTTTTAGATAAAATGTCCAAGCTATTTTCTCAAGATTCTTCAGATAAACTTAAACTATTGAGTAAACCAACCGGAGGATAAACCAAATGGGATACACCGAATTCACAACCACTGAGAAGCCGATAATCAAAATGTTAGAAAAACTGGGCTGGGAATACATTCCAAGCTCCGAGCTGGATAGAGATTATGAGGAACCTTTTGACAGGAAAACATTGAGAGAGTGGATCAAAAAATTGAATCCATCGATAACTTCAGAAGAAGAAATCGATAGAGTAGTCAGCGCCCTTAAAATGATCCCGAACGACATGAGCGGGAACGAAGAATTTTTTGGGTGGATCAAGGGTGAAAAAAGTCTCATACTAAGACCAGGAGAAAAGGCCACGACGATCAAACTCATCGACTTTGATGACATCGAAAATAACCGTTTTGTTGTGACCAATCAATTTTGGTTTCAAGGCCACGAACTGCGCAGATTGGATATTGTGCTTTTGGTCAACGGCATGCCTTTGGTGGACATAGAAACGAAGAGCCCCGTGAAAGGAGAAAGTGAAGATACAACGGTATATGAAGAAGCATTAAACCAAATCATGAGATATCATCGCGAAGCCCCCCAACTCCTGAAGTACTTGGCCTTTACTTGCCCGTCGGATGGCTGGATTCTCAAGTATGGAGGATACGATGAAGAGAAATTTTCAGAGTGGAGAGTCCCAGAGAAGGAAAACACAACCGATGACATGCTAAAAATCGCCGTTGAGGGGTTGTTTAACAAGAAAACATTCCTCGACATGATAGAGAATTTCGTCATTTTTGAAAAGGAGCGCGAGTTAACCCGAAAGAAGATTGCCCGATATAACCAGTTCAATGCTGCGAACGAGATCGTGAATCAAGTTTTAGAAGGGAAGGTCAAAAGAGGCCTGATATGGCACTTCCAAGGCTCTGGGAAAACCCTGACGATGTTGTTTGCCGCCTGGAAGCTGAAGAAAATCCAAAAACTCAGCAATCCCGCCATTTTGGTGGTGGTCGACAGGAAAGACTTGGAAAGCCAGCACCTGGGAACTTTCAAAATTTTGCCTTACACTGCCAGGGCCGACAGCAAGAAGAGCTTGAGGGAAAAACTCAGCCACGACACGAGAGAAATCGTCATCACGACTGTTCAAAAGTTCGGTGGGATAGAGAAAGCCTTGAGTCGAAGGGAAAATGTTGTCATTCTCATCGACGAGGCTCACAGAAGCCAATACGGCGCTTTGGCCGCCCACATGCGAAGAGCGTTGCCAAACGCTTTCATTTTCGGCTTTACTGGTACACCGATTGACAAGGGGACCTTGGGCAGAAGCACTTTCAGGACGTTTTGCCCTCCAGGCAAAAAGTATCTGGACAAGTATTCGATGAAAGATTCCATTCACGACCATGCCACAGTTCCCATCTATTATCTGCCAAAGTGGATGGAGTACACCACAGAGAGAGACAGGAGGACGCTTGACAAAGAGTTCTTCGAAATGACAAAGGGGCTCTCAGACGACGATCAGGAGAGAATCCTGCAAAGGAGCGTAAAAGTAAAAAATATACTGAAAGCCTCAGACCATATTGAAAATGTAGCCAGAAATGTCGCGGAGCATTTTGAAAAAAATGTAAATCCATCAGGTTTCAAGGCCCAACTCGTGGCCGTGGATAGAGAGGCATGTGTACTTTTCAAAGACGCACTTGACCGATATTTGCCTCCAGAATACTCAGCAGTAATTTACACCCCAAGAGCAAACGACAAGATGTTTCTAAAAAGATTCGTCAAGGATGAAAGGGAAAAAGAGAGGCTGGTAAAGGAAGTGGCTCAAGGATCTTTTCAGCGTCAAAACGAGAATCCGAGAATTCTGATAGTCACCGACATGCTTCTTACAGGATTCAATGCGCCAATCGAACAAGTCATGTACTTGGACAAGCCCCTAAGAGACCATAGGCTTCTGCATGCGATAACGAGGACAAACAGGCCCTACCCTAGAAAGCTCGGGGGCTTGGTGGTGGATTATGTAGGCATTTTCGAAAATTTGGTCAAGGCGCTGAACTTCCAAGGAGAAGAAATAGAAGGAATTGCTTACCCGATAGATGAGTTAAAAAAAGACTTCGCCGGCGAAATTTCCTTATTGTTAGCGATTTTCAAGGATGTGAAAAAGAATGGTTCGAGGGAGTCTTTGCTCGCAGCGGTGGGGATGCTAGAGGAAAAAAGGAAGGCCAGAGAGTTCAAGAAAAGGCTCTCGAGGCTCAAGGATTTGTATGAGGCGATTGCACCTGATCCGTTCCTCATCGAATATCTCCAAGATTACAAGTGGCTGTTGAGCATAAACATCGCCTGCAACAGAATTTACGGGAGAGAGGCACGGCTGGTCGAATACAGGAAAAAGACAGAGGAACTCATCAGGGAAGAAATAAAAATAAAAGATATGGAGCGAGAAATCCCCATTCTCGAAATAGACGAGGACTACCTAAAGAAACTCGACAAATCGGGATACACAGAACGTGAAAGAATATCTGAACTTGGAGCTGCCTTGGGGCACCGTATCAGGATAAATTTGGAAACGCACCCAATCTACGAAACCCTTAGCCAGAGACTCCAGAGAATTATGAGATTAGTGGACAGGAGGCAGAAGAGAGCAGAGCTAGAAAAGCTTGTTGGGGAAATCGTAGACCTCGGGCGTGAGCGGAAGAAACTTGGCGCGACCCCGTTAGAGCATGCCATGATCGCGGCTCTAAAGAAAGTAACTAAAGCAAGGAGTGACAAGGAGCTGCTTCCGCTCGTGAAAAAGCTTCTTTCTCATGTTGAGGACATGATGTTTTCGGGATGGTCTAGGAAGAAAATCCTTAGGGTGGAGATGGGGAAAAGACTTTTTGATGCATGCATGCACGAGTTCTCAGCCGAAGGACTTAAACCGGATACCATTTCTCAAACCACTGATGAGTTGATAAAATTTATCGAGAGATACAGGGGATAGCATGGGTACGTTCAAAGTTGGAGGCCAAGTTGTTCAATACACGATTCGAGAAAATGGCAACTCGAAATATTTGGTTCTTGACCTGAGGAAAGACCGAGTGCTGGAAATAAGTTTGCCTCGGAACTCTGGGCTAAACGTGAGAAAGGTTCTTGAGAAAAAGCGTCCTTGGATCGAAAAAAGATACAGAGAATTATCGGGAAGAAAGCGCGTGGTTGGGAACAAAAAAATTCTTTATCGCGGCTACATGTATCACCTTAAAATCATTCGGGGGTACGAACAGAAAATCCGGATACATGGAGATAAAATAACAATAAATGTGAAGGGGGGGCAAAGCGCGAGAGTGGTGCTGAAGGAATGGATGGTCCGAAAAAGCAAAGGCTACGCTGCGAGAAAAGCAGTGAAGTTTGCCAAGTTGCTGGGGATTAATCCTGATTTTAACGTTGAAACTAAAGATATGAAAAGTTGGGGCAGATGCATAGACAAGAAACAGTTGGTTTTTAATTGGCAGCTGATAGGGCTTCCGGAGCGGCTGGCTGAATATGTAGTGGCTCATGAGCTTGTACATCTGGCTGAGGGAAGTCATTCAAAGAAATTTGAGAGGAAGCTGGCTGCTATTTGTCCTCGCTGCAAAGAACTGAGAGAAGAACTCAAAAGCTACTTGATTTACTCATAAAAGGAGAATTTAAAATGGGGCAAAAACTTGGAAACCACGAAAGAGCGTATCCAATGATATGGAACCAATATCTATTTTTGACCAGTATCAGGGAACGACAAGAGAATAGATTTGAAGCATTAATTCTCATCGCAAGCGTGTTGATTTTTATATTTTTTTCGCTTGGTCTTCATACGATTTCTTTGTATAATTATGTAGCACTAGGTGCATACATTCTAGTTTTTTTAATAGCGCTATATGACATATTGCCGCGTAAAATCATAGTTCCTTGGGTTGGGAAAGAAGATTTTGACAAAGAAATCAAGGATCCGAACAAAATCGCCAAGCAATTAGTTGAGGAAGTATATGGATACATCGGAGAAATAACCAAACTCGTAGATTACCAGCAAAATCACCTAAAGTGGATTATAGTCTTGTTATTGGCTGGTTCTCTGGTTCCTTTTGTTTCATCGTTTACAATGAACTATGGTCTGCTTTATGGTCTAGCCATAGGTATGATTGGAGTGGCCGTAATCCTATTCTTTTACAAAAAATTCGGCACAAAATTAACAAATGATAAAAAGCGTTCCCAATTGGTAAACATCGAAATCATTAAAAAAACTTTACGCGATGTTCCGAATTTTTTCCTAGGTTTTAAATACATCTGGATTGCTCTTATCTTATTTTGCTCAACTGTTGTTCTTTTCCACATTCTATTGTGGCCCTCATCGCTGGACTATCTGACGCTCTCAGCAGAAAGGTGGTGGAACCTATTGCCTTCAGCTTTCGTGCATTGGGATCTTAACCATTTGTTCAACAATTTGTGGGTGTTTATCGAATCTGGCGTGATTTTTGTTTTTGTGAACATGTTTAGCAGCATCGATAGAAAGAGATATTGGAGCAAAATTTTTCTTTATGTACCTTTAATTGGTGGCATTGTAGCAGGCGGTATCGAATTATTAGCACGATGTTTAATGGGCAGAAACGTCACTATCGCTGGCGCTTCTGGAATAGTCTACGCATCTATCGGAGTTCTTTTTGCTTCTTCTCTATATGTTTCTGTATCACACATTTTTGATGGATCTATCAAACAAATTCTAAGAAACACGAGAAGATTTTTTGATTTTGCACTAAATGTCGCAGCATTTATCTTTTTGTTTTCGATTTTGGCTAACAACCCAGGTGACTTCCTAAGTGTGGGTCCAAAGGTAGGTGTATTTTCTCACGGATATGGATTCTTACTGGGCCTCTTCACTTCTTATGCGTTGTTTTATAATTTCGCGAGAAAACAGAGGGGCAAAATCAGTGCCTAACCAATGTAGTTTTCCTCTTCTTCCGGAGTTTCTTGCAAGTTTGTTTCAGGAAATTCAAGCATTCCCAAGGCCAGCAAACACATCCCGGCCAATTTCCTTCTCCATGTTTTATCATCCACTTTGGAGAGAATTTGAATGATTGTGTTTAGAGAATCGTGAAGTTCATCAAGGCTTCGTTTGTACTGTTCCGGTATCGAAGCAAGATTTTTTCTTGAGAGCACTGTTTCCCATCGCGCATTTGGGCGGGGGTCCTTTATAAGGAGAAAACTGGACAGCGCACGCTTTTGAGACACCTCAAAAACGCTCTTGAAAAGGCGAAAGTGACAAGGATAGTCAATCGGCCCAGTAAACAACCGGACGGGATAGAAAAAGTTGGACCCACATCGCTTTTATTTCAGTCCCTTGACCTGCTTTCGAAATTAAAGCTTTAGCTTAGCTATGTGTTTCTTCAATGCTTTTTCGAGTCTTATCATCCCATCAATCATTTTTTCTTGAAGTTCATCCCATTTCTCGGGCTGGTACAGGCCCCCTATCGGATATTTTACTTCAAGTCTTGATGATATTTTGGAATCGAGACGCTCCCAAGTGATTTGTTCTCCGAACTCTCGCTCAATCTCTTCCTTATGAGAAGACAATTCATCAAATATTTTCTTATTCTCTTCTTGAGAATCCTTACCCCTCGAAATTACTAGCTCTATTCCCCCACCGCCGTAAGCATAAATTAAGAAATTATAATGAATTCCTGACCTACCTGAACCTGCAGAAAGCCAGTGATCCCTGCTCGGAGATACATTAGAGTAGAGAGGAAGTTTATTCTCTGCCTTTTCTAGCATTTTTTTCCAAAATTCCTTTCTTTTGATATGTCTTTCGGCGTCTTCTTCTTTTTCCTCTCCGATAGTTTTCGCTTCTTCGGAGGGGCCGACTATTATTGAAAACTTGGGCGCGGGAGGTGAATTATCTATTTTATATGCCTTAACTCCGATTAAGTAGAATTTTATGCCTGCCCTATTTCCAATTTCGTTAAGCCAGTTAATCGCATTGACGTGTTCTTGTTTTGGCTCACTGGTTATCCAAATGGCTGATTTTGCATCTAGATTCGATAGATAGGTTATTAACTTCCCCAAATGTTCATGATTTGTTGTCTCGAGTTGATTTTCAATAACGACTTTCTCACCAGATTCGTCTTCTGCCACAAGATCAGCTTGAAAAGGCCCAACACTCTCTTCTCTTGATATGATGGTTAAAGTTGTTTCCAACTCCTCGTTAAGGTAATCAATATTGTTCTCGAGCCAAGTAGTGAAATCCTTAGCTTCTTTTTTCCAAATTTCACGCAAGGGGACTTCTGTTAGTTTACTTACCATTTACACAACCCTCCAATAAGGTATTTTTTTACAGTTATTTAGACTTTAGGCAAGTGGTCGATTAGAACATCGAAGGAGGCAAAAAATGAGAATTTGAGACAAGTATCGATTTAAATCTTATAAACCTCCCCCAGCTTAATCCGCTCGTGTACACCTTTAGCCAGCCCCTTGTAGAGCTCGGGGTGCTCGGTGTGGACCGGAAACAGGACCCCCGGGCCCACTTCGCGCACGACTTTAGCTCGGGCCCAGATACGTAGGTTTGCGTAAGAATCTAATACCAAAGGCAGAGAGCTTTATTGTACAACGGGAAACTCAAGTTACTACTTTAGCCTAACGCTTTTTAGATCACTTGCGTTGCGCTTCATAAAGTAGGGCCAATACCTTGAGCACGTCAACAAAACGATTTGAAAACACATCTGCTCGTCGAAGTTTGTTTTTTGATAATACATCCTTAACAGTGCTCGAAACGTCCTGCTCATAATTGGGATTTATTGCGAGATCCAAGGCAAGGGACTTGTAGGTTTTTACCTCCAATCTTGTTTTTAGCTTTTCCAAGAGTTCGTCTTTTAGATTTTGAGTTTCTAATATTCTTTTTTCATCAGGGGTAAAATCATCGTTTTTAATCCTCATCATTTCATAAATTGACATCTTGTCCAATATTTTCAGTAAATTTACATCTGGGTCAAATGCCATCAAACTAGCTTGTTCTTCTTCGGTTATGTGGTCCCTTGCTAGTCTTGCCACATATCTTGGCAACAGTAATTTTTTTGTATCAACTCGTTGAGGCGCGTTCTCTAAAATACCAAAACTATATTTTGAAGGGGTTATCCTTTGTACAACCAGGCCGATATCGAAGTCTTCTTGTTCAATTTCGAGGATCTTATTCAGGTCATTTAGAAAACGGTTCGTAAACTCGGTGAATTCTTCTCCCTTGCTCAAGACACCTACCCAAGTGCCAGTAGAAAACATCATAAAGTCATAGCGTGGCTCCACTCCGTACTTCTTCTTGATTTCATCAAAAGTAGAACGGCTTTTCCGTTCCCATCTTCTTTCCATAGGTATTTCATACCTCAAATCCCTCAATGAAAGTTTGTCGATCAAAGGCGCAAATCTCCCAAGGCTGGAACTTGACAAAATCAGATACGCGCTGAATACTTGTGCATCGATGGCCTTTTCAATTGTTCCAATTTTTACTTGTTCAAATGCCTGTCCAACGACTTCTTTCAACCCCATGTATTTTTGCGCTTCTTTCATCGTTTCTTTGATTTCCTTAACCTTTCCTTCCCAAAATGTTCTGTTTAAACTTGCAGTGCTGTCGTGCCACATGCCTTCCTTAAGTTGTGCTTTCCAAAATTTATGATCCCAATCGTTTTTGCTCTTGATAAAATTGTGTACCATGTTCAAATCGTTAACTAGTTCTTTTATAGTTGCGAAATCGACTCCCAATTGTTCTACTTTTTCGAAAAATGCTCTAATCACTGGCACAGTTATATCATCAGATGAAATTTCACAGGCTGGTTTTCTTAAAGAAGGTTCGCCATTAAATTTTAATGCGACAGAAGCCCTGGCAAATCCCTCCGCTAATTCTTTAGATGGCAGTATTTTTTTGAAGCAATCTAGGCCACATTTGTAAGCTAAATCTATTACTCGGCCTTCAAAGGAATTAATGTTGATATCAATTTTTTCCAAAACAAGCTTCACACTTAGTTTAAAGCCCAGTTCGATTCCATTTCTTTTAAGAAAGTCACTGTACGACTGTAGATAATCAAGATGCCTCAGACAAGTTGAAAGAAGATTATTGATCTGCGAAATATCAAAGTCTCCCGTGTTTTTTAGTAATGCAGAAACATCTTCCGTATCATAATCCAAAGTACCGGTTGATTTAGCTAATCTTCCGCTGTCAAATAGAACATTTGCTAAATTTTTTAGCTGTTTTTCTTTTCCTATCATTTCTCTAAAAACGCTTCGCGTGTCTTCACCGTTATGTTCCTTGTAGAGCAAGTAAATGATTTCGTTTGAAATTTTGCACTGATCAAGTTGTAACACTGCAGTTATTTTTTCAACTATCATATCTTCCCATAGTGATTCATCATCAAGGATACGTGCTTCCGCTGGTGCGCCTTTCCCAATATCTTCAAAAAAGTTAGGATTGTTTTTAAACTTCAAATTGTAGTAGTCTAACGCTGACTCAAACTCGTCCACTTTTTTCTGATATTTTGCTAAGAGAGTAAGTTCTGTATAGGCCTCCCCCACGAAAGGTAGAACCTTGCTAATTGATACCCCAACTCTGCCAAAAACTTGTTTTAGTTTAGTAAGACGTGAACTTTTCTCCTCAGCAAGTTTTTCGGTAACTTCGAAGTTTCTAAAAGAGGGGCTTGTGTTAAAAACATCAACGGTCTCTTGAAGTTTCTTTGAACTAATAACTCCAATCTTGCCGATTTGTTTATAGAAAATCAAAAATAAGATTGTTAAAATAACAATTAAACCTGCTATATTTGAAGGTCCTAGCGGGGCAATATAGTTTAAAAGAAAAATAACGAAGATTACCATAAGAAAGAGGCCAGATAAAACAAACCGAAATCTATTTACGATTTTTTTGTGATAATTTGAAAGGTCGATATTAACCTGCTTTCCAGCTTTGTAGGCCGTTTCAAAATATTTTTTTGCCTTAGATTCTAACTCGTTTTTATGACTTTGTATTTCATCGACTTTTTTGTCTATGGAATAATCTATGTCAGTCAAAAATTTTTCTGCTTCTTCACTCGATTCATTTTCCCCAGTTTCGATTTTGACTTTAAGGTCCTCCAGCTCTTTCTGTATGTCGTCGGCTCCCCTAAGTTTATTAACAGATTTTTTATTTGTCATTAAACCCAATCATATTCTTTGATTACCTTTGTAATTAAACCAATTTCTTATTTGAAGGCGCGGTGATCCGATTTAATTAACCTTCCCAGCACCGAAGAGAGCTTATCCCACGGCCACATTCACAACAACAGGCCGGAGTACCCCTTGGTCGACAGGAAAAACAGGACAATCAACGTGAGCGCGGAGCTGCTCGGCTACAAGCCCATCTCGTTTGAGGAAATTGTGCGGGCGACCGAGGCATGTGGAACAAGCTAAAGTGGCTTCGGTTTCTTGGTCATCGTCGGTTGCATCCCGGCCTACTTCTTCGACTTCGCCAGCTCCTGCCTCAGCAGCCGCTCTATGAGCTCCCCGAGCGTGGTGTCGTTCTTCACCGCGTACACCTTCGCCTCCTTCCAGAGCTCCCCGTCGATCCTGATGCTAGTCACCACGTCCTTTCCCATCGCCCATCCCCAGCGATACGTTCGATTTTGTAGTATTTAAAGATAGTAGTAAGATTTATATAATACTTGTAGCATATAATACAACGGGGGACCGTGTCGTGTAACGGAGGTGGTGGTATGGTTTGTAAGGCACGCGGGAAGATCGGTCTGGTTTCGGCCGAGAAAAGTGAAGGGAAAGCGGAAGCGCCTCCGAAGGCGGGGGAGACGGAGTTCCTGTCCGACGAGGAGACGAAACGCTGCTTCGACGCGGCGGTCGGGATCCTCGCCGGGCTGCGGGCGTCGTACACGAAGGCCCAGGCGTACGTGGTGGTCGAAATCCTGCGCAGGTTTTTCGACGAGGAGACGCGCGACCTCAGGATGTCAGAGGTGCTCGAGGGAAAGATCGAGAAGGCGGCGAAGAAGCTGTACGGGGAGAGCGAGGCCTTCATCGACGAACTCAACCGCGCACGGAGGGAGGCCGTGGCGGGGCGGCGCGAAAGGGAGACGAGCGACGAGAACATAATGTACGGGTAGGGAGCGGTGCCGGGTCACGGGCTTTCAAAAGGAGCGGCCGGGATGAGCGCAAAGAATTTCAAACTCTTTGAGGTGGGGCAGTGCCATTTGGTGCAACGGACGGTCAAATCCGAGGAGATCAAAAAGGTCAAAAAAGAAGACCGGGGTCGAAAGGTCGAAGGGGCCAAACCAAAGGCATGAAAAACAGCGGGGAGGGGCGAGATTTTGATGGTGCTTATGATTTAGCCGAGGCGAGGGGCGAAGTCCCGTAGGGATTGGAGGGGGGTCAGTCCCCGTTGTCGGGGGAGGCTCCAACCCCGAGCCGAGGCCCATGTCCGGGGGTAAAGGAGCAGTTAATTTTTGACCGTAACCGCCGACGCCTTACCCCGCGCGCGAAACAAAAACGAAAAAAGCCCGAGCGTGGGACGGAGGTTATGTTTATGCCCCCTTCCCCCGGGGAAGGGGGTAGGGGGTTGGGGAGATGCACGGGCCGTTGACCCGACCTTTCTAACACACGGAGGGCGATTTTCAACGGACGGGGCGTTTGGTTCTCAGCCGCAGCCCGCAGGGAATCGAGGTCAGAGAATGCGGAGGGAAGTGGGACGAAAAGCCAGCCAGCGGAGCGAAGAGGGCAGGGATGATTTATTAGGATTTCGCCGTTACCGTCCCCGTTACCGCTACCGACACCGCCACCTGAAAAGTCTTGAGTCGGGTCGAGGACGGGTGTGCGAAAGCCAACGCACGGGAGCACGGCGCTGCGGAACTTCTAGCGGGGAAATTCGGGGGGAGCGAAAGTCGGCTTCTGTCTTCCTGACCGGGGTTCGGCTCTCTTGGAGTTTCGGCAGGCGAAGAGGCGGCGAGTCGGAAGAGCGACGCGGGGGTGCGGAAGCTGGGGATGCGGTGAGATGCCGGGATAGCGGCGGGGGCTTGCCCAACGTCACCGTCGCCGGTACCGTCTCCGTCACCGTCACCGACACCTTAAACGTGCTTGCGGAATACGAAAACGAAAAACTTGTCAGCGCATGGTCGGGCACGCGAGAGAAAACACGTGAGAACCTGTCTCGACGCCGTGGGCAAAATACGCTGGTTAAAGTTCTGAGTAAGCGAGTGAAGCTTAGAAAATCTGTCA
>Ga0315280_10009156_pt1 | contig 12795 bp, 9 predicted proteins | sample YL17G06_40_MG_FD_203697 | JGI IMG/M metagenome (GOLD analysis project Ga0315280, IMG submission 203697) | Sediment microbial communities from Yellowstone Lake, YNP, Wyoming, USA - YL17G06_40 | ecosystem: Environmental > Aquatic > Freshwater > Lake > Sediment | place: USA: Wyoming | collected... | reverse complement strand
CCATCGAACGTTTCCGGGCGGCATGGAACGACAACCCGACTCCCTTTGTGTGGACCAAAACCGCCGACGACATCCTCGCCAAGGCGGTCAAGACTGTATAGCTAATTCCGTTACTGAACACTAGGTCAGCCTTTCCTGCTCTGGCAGTTTGCCAGCCGAAGCGGATTCGGTTTCGACCTGCGTGACGTCTGTTCGCCAGAACTGACCTGCCGTCGAGACCCGCCACCTCGTCCACCTCCCGTTCGACTTCGCTCAGGGCAGGCTCCGCAGTTTCGACCTGTGGTGAGCACAGTCGAACCATGGCAGGTCGTTTTCCTCCACCAGGACGCCATCGCCGAATGTCCGTCCTCCGCGATCTTGGGCCATTCAGGACGCTGCACCTCTGGCTGAATGAGGAGGGCGTTCCTGCTCCGATGGGGACGAAATCGTCGGTCGAAGGCGCTCACGAACGTCAGCCCGAGCAAGGTCCATATTGGCCGCAGGGAAGCGAGCCCGGCGTGCGGAAAAGCGCCCTGCGCCCATAGTCCAAGAGCCGGGGCACCGGAACTGCGGCCTGGATCACCCCCGCCGGTCCTGTCCCGCGAACGCCGAAGGTCGACATGAAAGGGATAATCGCATGAGCGTCTTCACCCAGAGCGTCGATGATCCCGCACTGTGCATTGTCCGCACCGGTCGCGGGGAACGCTTGTCCCAGAGATTGACCGGTCTTCTCAACCCGGTCGATCCCGCGACCTTCCACCAGTTTCGGCTGCGCGCCAATGCCGATGTTGAGTTACACTACCACGACGTGGATGAATACTGGTGGTTCACGGAAGGGAACCCGACCGTGACCTTGCGCAGCCCCACCGGGGTGGTCAAGGAATTCACCCTGGAGCCGGGCGACATGGTCGCCTGCGTGCGCGGCGTCGAACACACCCTCAGGGCGGATCACGAGATAGTGTACTACCAGTTTTCGAGTGTGCCAACCGGGGGCGAGCGCCAAGGGCACCTGACACGCCAAGTCACGGCCAACACGGGAGTGGGGGGTATCGCCCCGGAGGAACGGAGACCTGAGTAGGCGCCCCGGCCACGGCGAGTTGTTAGGACGCCGACGGTCCGCTGGTTGGAATCAGATGACTCTTGCTAACCGGTCGTTGCCCTTCACCACCTCGGCAGGGCTTCGGCACTGACGTAGCGAAACGACACGCGGGATGACGGCGAACCAAGCTTCCCGTTCCGCGTGGCGCGCGCGACTTGACATGGTCGAGACGGCGCTGGTCGCGGCGATCTTCGCGCTTGTGCCCGAATGGGCTCTGTTCATGCTCCTGGTGCCGCCTCTTCACGAGGGCTTCCATGGCGCGTGGGGGTGGTGCCTGCGACTGGCGGTAGCGGTTCCTCCGTTTCTCACGCCTGTGGCGGCGGGAGTGGCGGGGGTCATCCTGGCGCGGCAGGCGCGGCCCTCGAGGCCGGTGTTGCGCTGGCTGCTCATCGGTTTGGGCGCCAAGGCGGCGGCTCCCCTATGCGGCGCGCTGCTACTCTTTCTCCCGGGTCCGCATGGGCCGATCCGCTGGACACTGTTCTGTCTGGCGGCGCTTGTGCTTGCGGTGGCCGCCGCGGCCTACCCCGTGCCGATGATGTGGGCCGTCATTGCTCACGCAATCGTTTCCCGCCGCCGGGCAAGGATAGTCACACGCGTCGTCCTGGCACTGCTGGTCATCGGCGCCATCGCAGTATGGGCGATATTCGCTGCAACCAGCCTTGTCAAAGGAGCGCAGAGCGTCGAGGCGCTGAGCGTCTCGCCATCGGGGCGTATTTACGCGGCGACGAGAGGCGGGGTCTTCGCCGCAGGCCCGAAAAGCACAACCCTGCGCTATCTGCGCTGCGGGTCGGTTGGAAGGGCGGCCTCCATGGTGGAGGCTGACGCGCGCGATGACAGGTTGGTGTGGACGGGGTTGCAGGTGCCGGATTCCCTCGTCACAAACCTGCTGGAATCCCGCGATGCCGGCAGGACCTGGCATGCGGTGGCCGCCCTACCGCCCCACGGCTGCGTCCTGTCAACCAGGAGCGCCATCTATGCCTATGACCCCGACCCGCGGACGCTGTGGGTCAACCGAAGCGGCGCCGCGGGAGGCTGGCAGAAGCGGCCCTTGCGGCTCCCCAGGATCAAGGCCAGCGGGCGGGTGCGCGTCTTCCGCAAGGTCATAGCTGCGAGCTCGCAGCATCCCGGGCTTGTCATGCTCGCCGCCGAGTGCGAGGTCAGCGCGGTTTCGGCCGGCGGCGCGACATCGCTCGCGCGCTGCCGCGGCCCTGATCGAGATAGCGGAGCGCGCCTTATGGAGTGCGGGAGCTTGCTCCCGCTTTGAAAGCGGCGGCGAGCCGCCGCACTCCAGTAGTCGGTCGAGGCGGTGACGCACGCGCGATTTTGGGAAGACCTGGGAAACAGTGAGCAGCCCTCTGCTTGTGGAGGGCGACGCGGCCGAGCAAATAGATGACATGGCGATCATCCCCGGAAGACCCGAGATCGTAGCGGTCGCCACCTGGTGGGGTCTGCTGATTTCCACCGACGAAGGCAGCCACTGGCGCCGCGTCAAACGTCCACCGGGAGAGCATCCAAAGGTCGCCGGAGCGCCCACGGTTCCGCCGACCATCTACCTGCTGGTCGAGGGCGGCCTCTATGCGTCGCAAGACCTGGGGCTGACCTGGCGGGCCGCGCGCGGCGGGGTATCATGCATCGCCGTCAGCCCTGCGGATCCTCGCACGGTCTATGCCGGCTCGTGGCAAGGCGAGTGGTGGGACAGGCAGCAACGCAGAGATGTTCCGGTGGCGGGAGGCCCATATCGCTCCCGCGACGGCGGCAAGACGTGGCGGCCGCTCAGGTATTCGTTTCCCCGATTCGGCTTCCTCGGACTTTGACTCCGCCGGGATCGTCCACGGGTTTCGTTAGGGACAATCCGCAGATTTCGCAGAGCGCGCGGATTTGCGACGTAGGGGCACGGCATGCCGTGCCCGACGGCTCATCACTTCAAGCGACGCCCAAGCCTGACGCGCCACAACACCCGACCGTTGCGTGCGTCTAGCGCCATCAGACTCTTGGTCCTGCTTTTCGCATAGGGCGCGGGCAGGCCATACGCGACGAAGAGTCGGCTACCTCGCAGCGCGATGTCCTTCAGCCCGGGGGCCGCGCGTCGCCACGCGATCCGACCTGTATCCGCGCGGATTCCGTAGACGACACTCGAAGCTGTCGCATCCTCGAGGTTCCCGCCCAAGAAGAGGTCGCCCTGGCGGACGATCCGGGTGCAGCCGAGGAACACACTGCTCTTCCTGGCGAGTAGCGTTGACAGTCGCGTCCGAACCGGCGAGGGAAGCCCCTTCGGGACTAGGTCATCAATGGTTCGATTGCTGGCCCGTTGCAAGGGTTTCGAACGTGATATGGTTTCGCCACTAGCCGCTCGCAGAGTAAGTTGAGTGCGCATTAGCGTGCCCAGCTCAGCCCATCCTCGAACGAGCATCACCTCAATCACATCCTTCCTCGGTTCCACCCTGAATACTCGCCAGGGCGCCAATGGCTTGCGCCAAAGCGGACGCAGGGTCGAGACATCAAGGGCGGTGAGAGTGTCCGAGGGCCATTTGTTCGGCTCTCGATCCCAGGTCGTGAGAAGAATGAGCTTCTGCGTGCCGGCCCAGACATAGGCGTCGCTCAATCGGGTCTTCAGCGTCCCGTCGTTCGTGCGCAGCAAGTATGACCCGTCACTCCTCGTGTTGGCGCATAGCAGCCCCTGGCCCGCGCACAGCATCCCAGTGAAGTAGACCTCCGGGAAGGTCTTCTCCCAGCGGAGCCGTCCCGTCCCTGCGTCGAGGGAAGCGATCCGATGGCTGTCAGTCTCGCCGTATGCGACCATTACGGCGTCGTCCACCGCAACTGGCGCAAGCAGCACAGGCGGCATCGGCATGCTCGTCGCGTCTGACGGCGTTGCCCTCAGGGCGATGCACGCAATCGCGGACGCGAGAAAGAACCCCTTCATCTCCAGTCCATTTCGCTCGGCGCGTCGGGCAGTGTCGAAAGACGGCTTGCCCCCGCGGCGGACAAGTCGTCAGACGACTGGACCTTACTTCCGCGGCTTCTCGGCGGGCGCGGCCTCCGGGCCGGCGATGCTGATGATGCAGCGGTCGGGAAGGATGTATTTCCGCGCCGCGTCGGCGGCTTGCGCGGTTGTCACCTGTCGCACCAGCTCGGGATAGCGCCAGGGGTAATCGAGCCCCAGGCCGTAGAACTCAGCCTCGCTCAACGCGCCGGCGATGCCGGCGTTGGTCTCCATGTGTACCGCGAGCGTGCCCGACACGTAATCCTTCCAGTAGCGCAGCTCGGCATCGGTCGGCGGCTGCTCGCGGATGCGCCGCATCTCCGATAGCGCGATGTCAACCGCGTGCTCCAGAAACGGCGGGTCAACACCCATGCGCGTGATCCACGGCCCCGGACCCCGGTAGGCGACGAAATCGCTGTAGACGTAGTAGGCGAGCCCTTTCTCTTCGCGGATATGCTCCATCAGACGGCTGGCGAATCCGCCGCCGCCGAGGTCGTAGTTCATCAGGTCCGCCGCCGGGTAGTCGGGCGCGGTGCGCGCGATTCCGGGCAGGCCGATGACGACGCTGGCCTGGGTCTTTCCCGCGAGCGGCGCGAATTTACGAACGACCTTGGCCGGCGGCTCGACCGGCGGGATGACGATCGGCGGCCGCGGCCCCTGCGCCGTCCAATCGCCGAAATAGCGCTGCGCCAGCTCGCGCACCTGATCGGCGCTGACATCGCCGGCCACGGCCAGTACCAACGTGTCGGGCCGATAGCAGCGGGCGTGGAAGTCAATCAAGTCCTGGCGCGTGACCCGGCCGACCCCTTCCAGCGTGCCGAGCGGCCGGTAGTGCAGCGGATGGCCCACGGGGTAAAGGGCAGCGTAGAGGTCGCGGTCTGCGACCTCGCCGGGATCATCCAGCGCCTCGCGCAGCGCAACCTCGAGCTGCATTCGCACCAGGCTCACCTGGTCGTCGGGGAACGTTGGGCGGCGCGTTTCGTCCGCGAGAATTTCCATCACCAGCGGCAAGTCGTTTTTCAGGCATCGCGCGGAGATATTGGCGACCTGCGTGCCGCCGGTGAAATCAACCTCGGCGGCGACGAACTCGAGCGCCTCGGCAATCGCCTCGGCAGAGCGCTTGGCGGCGCCGTGCGAAAGCATCTCGGCAACGAAATTCGCCAGGCCGGGCTTGTCCGTTGGATCGAAGATCGAGCCCCCGCCGACCATGCCCGCGATCGAGACCGCTGGCGCCACGGGGTTTTCGTAGACGATGAAGACCGCGCCGTTGGGGAGCTGGATGCGCGTGGGCTTGCGCGCAGCAGGCGTGCCGGCGCTGGTGCTGGCGGCTGCGCGTGGATCGGAGCCAGCAGGTTGGACGAAACAGTCACAGCCGAGGGCGGCTGTGCCACCTGGGCCTGTTGGAGTGCGGCGGCAAGCCGCCGCTTTCAAAGCGGGGGGCAGGCGAGACGCCTGCCCTACCGCACGATCGGTAGCGCAGCCGTCTCGGCTGCGCTCCCGCACTCCAAGCCGGGGCGCTCGGCTGACCGGGCCGGCCGGCGCGCCTGGCGCAGCGGGCGCGGCGCCCCCGGTGGGGATGAACCAGCCGACGGTGCGGTTGTCCGCGCGCAGGTAGGCGCGGGCGGCATCGCGCACCTGCTCGCGCGTCACGGCGTCAATGCGAGCGACATACTCGTAGAGCAGGCGATAGTTGGCGACGACGTCGAAGAACCCCAGCCGGTAGCCGAGGCTGCTGACGGAATCGGAGCCATAGACGAACGACGCCTTGGCCTGGTTCTTGGCGCGCTGAAGCTCGCGCTCGGAGATGAGGTCGGTGGTCAGCTTCTCGATCTCCGCGAGCGCCGCCTTTTCCGCCGGCTCGTGCGTCACGCCCTGGGGCAGGGTGATGTCAACCTCGAAGACCGTGGGGTCGAGATCGGTGTAGTTAGAGGCGTCGGCGCTGACGGCGAGATGCTTTTCCACCAGGGCTTGATAGAGTCGGCTGGTGCGCCCGGTGCCCAGCACGCTCTCGATGACATCGAGGGCATAGTGATCGGGGTGGGTTGCGGCGGGGACGTGAAAAGCCATCTCGATCAGGCCCGAGGCGCCGGGGCGGCGCACCATGAGCCGACGCTCGCCTTCTTGCTGCGGCTCGACGGTGATGACCTTCGGCGGCGCGGGCTTGGCGGGGATGGAGCCGAAGAGCTCGCCGACGCGCTCGAGCACGGCCTTGGTGTCGAAATCGCCGACGATGACCAGGGTGGCGTTGTTGGGCGCATAGTAGGTGCCGTAGTAGTCAACCGCCTCGGCGCGATTGTAGGCCAGCACGTCGGATTTCCAGCCGATGGTGGGCAGGTGATAGGGATGCGCCATGAACGCCGCCGCCCGCACCGCCATGGACAGGTAGAAGCCCGGATCGTTGGCATCGCCCTCGCGTTCGGAGAGCACGACGGTCTTCTCGTGCTCGACCTCGTTTGGGGCGAAGGTGGCATGGGCCATGCGGTCGGCCTCGATGCGCAGGGGCAGGTCGAGAGCGGCGGCGGGCAGGGTCTCGAGATAGGTCGTGTAGTCGAGCCAGGTCATGCCGTTGTCCCAGCCGCCGGTGCGGGTGATGAGGCGGCTGGCCTCGCCCGGGCCGAACTGGGTCGAGCCCTTGAACATCATGTGCTCGACGAAATGCGAAATGCCGGTGATGCCGACGTGCTCGTTGCGCGAGCCAACGTGATACCAGACATAGACGCTCACCACCGGCGCCGCGTGCACCTCGTGCGTCAGGACGCGCAAGCCATTGGGCAGAACGGTAAGCTGAGCCTGCCCTGAGCCGGGCGCGCGCTCCATGAGCGCGCGGGGCGCGACCTTATGAAGGTCGCGCCCCGCGGCCTGCTCGGCGCACAAAGCCCATGGGCTGCACAGCAGCAGAAGGGCCAGCACGATAACGATGCAGTTGGCCCGTTGCGCGGCAACGCGCCTGCGCCATAACAGGCTCGACCGGCAGCATTGGTTCGGCGCGTGTCCGATCATTCGCAGTTCCTTCCTTCCGCGACGGCGCTCACACCAACTCCCGCAGGAGCCACCAGAAGTAGAGCACGACGCAGGCCAGCCAGCCGACCAGAAGAAACGTCAATGTCAGGGCGACCGACGCGCCGAGTATTCGCGCGAGCACCGCGACACCGGCGGTGATCAGCAGCCCGTAGATCAGCGCGCGCTTGACCGCGCCGCCGGCGTACACGTCGCGCAGCCCCTTGAGGGTCGAGCGCGACCAGCGGCACTTGGGGCAGGTCTTGCCGGCGGCGTCGAGAGGCATCTCGCAGCGAGGACATACCAGCGGCGCTTGGGTCTCTTCGATCTGGACCATCAGCGCCTTCAGCTGGGCCTGCCACTCGGGGTCGTTGGGATCGAGCGCGATCGCGCGCTGGTACTCGTCGAGCGCCTCCTGGAGGCGACCTTGCTGGCGATATGCGCTGGCGAGATAGCCGTGGGCGGCGGCGTTCTTGTCATCGAACCGAATAGCTTCGAGATAGCGCGCCTCTTCCTCGGCGAGCAGGCGGCGCCAGCGTATGCGGGTCTCGATGATGGACCCCAGGTAGGCGATGACGACGACGAGAACGGTCAGGGCGAGGCTAGGGAAATACCAGGGGGAGAGGGCAAGCGAGACCGCCATGACGATAAGGCCGATGCCGACCGAGAGCGCGACCAGCCCTTGCCAGACCTCGATCTCGCGCTCGAAGAGGGCGTGCACGGTGCGAAGGATGAGCGCGCCACCGACTGCGATAGCGAGCAGCCACTTGAGCAGTAGGACGCCACCTTCGCCTGGCGACATCGCGGCATCTCCGAGCGCCCGTCATAAACCGTGCCGGGCGCCCCGACTCACGGCAACCGGGCCAGCGAGCTGCGATGGCCGCTTGCCGCGCCGATGGCGGCGCGCAGGATGGCGGCGCCGATTGGCGCAACCGCTGCGCCGCTGCCTCCCTGCTCGATCACGACCGCCACTGCGACCCGCGGGTTATCCACCGGCGCGAAGCCAACGAACCAGCCGTGCGCCTTGCCATGCGGGTTCTCAGCCGTGCCGGTCTTGCCGGCAATGGGAAATGAGGGATCGAATATGGCGCGCGCGGTGCCGCGCTGCACGACGGCGGCCATGCCTTGCCGCAGCAGTGCCGCGGTCGAAGGCCTGATACCAACCGCCACAGGCGCGGGGGCGGCCACGCGGCTCGCGCCGATCGCTCGCACCAGGCGCGGCGTAACGCGATAGCCGCCGTTGGCAATGGCGGCAGCCACGACCGCGGCCTGAAGCGACGTCACCAACAGACCGCCCTGGCCAACCGAAACCTGGCAGGTATCGCCCGCATACCACGGCAGCCCGAGGCGCTTGCGCTTCCAGCGTGGGGTAGGGATCAACCCGCGGCTCTCGTCGGGCAGGTCGATACCGGTGGTCGCGCCGAGGCCGAACGCCCTCGCCCAGCGCTCCAGCGCCGGCCGACCCACACCGCGCCCGAGCCGGATGAACATGACATTGCACGAGTGAGCGACGCCGGAGATGAAATCCTGCGTGCCGTGGCCGCCGCGCTGCCAGCAGCGAAAGCGCCATCGCCCAATCTGGTAGTAACCCGGGCAGGTGAAGCGGCTTGCCGCGTTGACGTTCCCGGCCTCGATGGCGGCGGCGGCCGTGATGAGCTTCATCACCGATCCCGGCTCATAGAGCGCGCTGGCGGCGCGGTTCTGCTGCGGGCGCGCCGGGCCGCTAAGATAGCGCCACTGCGCCGGCGTGATCTTGCCCGAGAGGGAATTGGGATCGAAGGTCGGGCTGCTGGCGAGGGCGAGGATTTCGCCGTTGCGGACATCCATCGCCACCGCTGCCCCCGCCCGACCCGCGAGGCCGCGCTCGGCGACTTCCTGAACCGCGGCGTCAAGATTGAGCGCCACCGCCTCGCCGCCGACCGCCGGCACCTGGCCGAGGACGCGCACGAGATTGCCCGATGCGTCAACCTCGATCTGCTCGCCGCCGGCCTGCCCGTGCAGCGAGGCCTCGCAGATACGCTCGACGCCTTCTTTGCCGGTCCGGTCGTAGGTGGTGTAACCGAAGCCCCGCCTGAGCTCGAGCTCGGCGGCGCTGATGTCGCGCACGTAGCCGAGCGCAGGAGCTGCGAGCGGCCCGCGCGGATAGAAGCGCAGCGGGCGGCTCTCCAGCCTCATGCCGGGCAGATAGAGGCTGGCTTCCGCGGCGCAGGCGGCGACGTCGAAAGGCACATCGGCGGCGACGGTGATGGGCCTAAACGGGCCGTCTTCTCGCCCCAACCGGGCCGCGAGTTCGCCTGGCGATCTGCCCAGCACGCGCGCCAGCTCCAGCGCGGCGCCGGGCCGCCGGCACAGCTCCTCGGGGGTGACGACGATGTCGAGGCAGAGCCGGCTGGTGGCGAGGATGCGGCCGCGGCGGTCGTAGATCGCCCCGCGCGCGGCCTCGCGACGGATGAGGCGGATGCGGTTCTCCTCGGAGGCGCGGCGGTACTCGCGGCCGTGGATGATCTGTATCTGCCACAGGCGTATCGCTAGAGCCGCGAAGATCGCGAGCACGAGCCAATGCAAGATCGCGCGGCGCGTCTTCATGCGCGCGGCTCCTCGGGCGGCAGGAATCGTCGCACACGTCTCAGCGCGGCGCCAACGGCGAGCGCGAGCGCTGCGTTATAGGCCGCCTGCCCCAGCCCGAGCAGCACGGGGCGCCACCAGCCGTGCCCGGCGGAACGCGCGAAGATACCGAGCAGGCCCTCGTTGACGAGCGTCATGATGGCGACGACCCCCATGATGACGAGCAAGTTTTCGACGAAGAGCCGGCCGCCGGCCTCGCCGGCGAGAAAGCCAATCAGGGTCTTGGTGGCGGCGTAGATGCCGATCCAGCGGCCGAGCAGCGCGCCCTCAAGCACTCCGGCGCTGAAACCAGTCGCCATGCCGGCGCGCGGCCCACTGAGCAAGCCGATAATCGCCGTCAGCAGCAGCAGCAGGTCCGGCTCGACCCCAGCGATCCGCGCCCAGCGGGCGGCGCTGAATTGCAGAGCGACGCAGAACAGGATGAGGGCTGCGGTGAAAGCCGCCCGGCGCGCCAAACCGCACCTCCGTGAATGCGGCAGCCAGCGATAGCGAGACTCGAGATTCCAGACACGCGACGCGCCGGTCCGCAAGCCAATGCCGCTCACGGTTGGCCCGCGGGGATGATATCCACCGGCCATGCCGTCTCGCCCGCAGGCGGCGCACCGCCCGCAGGCGGCGCACCGCCCGCAGGCGGCGCACCGCCCGTTCCAGCCAACCCGGGAATATGAAGCTCGAGGCGCAGGGCCGGATCGAGAAACACGCGCGTCTCGGCAAACTCGGGCAGCGAGGGCGGCCGCTGCGCCCTGCTGTCAATGGCGCGACCGAAGACATCGTACAACGGCAGATAGAACTGCGGGAAGAGTTGCGCCAGCGTGAGATAGCCCTGCGCTTGAAGGGCGGCGCGCTGGAAGTCATCGAGCTGCGCCAGCGTTTGGGCGGGGGTCTCCAATCGCAGCCGGGCGGCGGCGCGCTCCGCCGCGGCTTGACGCTGCGCGACCAGAAGGTCGCGGTCGCGCGCTAACTGCGGGGCGTACGCACGCCTCATCTCGCGCGCCACCACGGTGATCCCCCGCGCCGACGGGCTGAGGATTATCCAGCGCTCCAGGCGCCGCGGTTCGAGATTAGTGGCGAAGCACAAGGACGCCACAGTATCCGCAAGCGTTCCGTCCACCCCGGCCAGCGAGACGCGAAGGTCGCGCCAGCGCGGGTCGACGATGACGCTGTAAGCCGTCTGGTCGGAGACGAGGGACGCAGCCTGACCGACGGTGATATCGGTCGCGGTCAGCACGACGTGCTGGTCGAGGCCGGCCAGAGCTTGCCCTGGGCGAAGCGAAGGGGCGGCAAGCGCCGGCACGGCGGGCGGTGCGCCGCCGGCGGGCTGCGCCGGCTGAGCCTGCGCCATCGGCGCCAGCAGTGCAACCGCGGCTGTAAGGGCGATCAACGTTAGTCTGAGCGAACGGGTCATTTCGCTTGGAGTGCGGGAGCTTCCCTCGCCTCGGGCGACTTGCTCCCGCTTTCTTTCGCGGCGGCGCGCCGCCGCCACTCCGATTCGGCGAGCGGTCGGGCGCGTCCTGCCTGGAGTGCGGGAGCAAGTCGCCCGAGGCGACTGCAGCTCCCGCACTCCAGTCGGCGGCTGCAAACCGTCCGCGGGTACGTCGAACGCCTCCAAGTCCATCAGCGGGTCGGGGTGCCAGCCAACATAGTCGGCGGCATAGACCGGCTCGCGCGTCTGCACGAACCCGACCAGGTTGAGGCCGACGTGATAGTCGCGAATGCGCGCTCCGCCGGGGCCGACCAGGTCGGTGGCGTGCGCGCGGACGCGGACCAGCGGCCCCTCGAGCGCCAGGACGACGACCTGCACCGGCTCATATTCATTGCGCGCCAGCCAGACCTCGGCCGGCCGCCCGACGGCGCCGCGATATGGCACATCGGGCCGCAGCTTGCGCAGCGCCGACTCAACGCCGATGGCATAGCCGCCGCGCGGGTCTGCGGTCAGCGCGCGCAGCCGCAAGCGATTGGCACGAACGTCGAGACGCTCGGCGATGGAGGTCAGACGCTCCCAATCGGCGCGATTGCCCGCGCTCCAACGCTTGCGATCGCGCACCGCGGCCAGGGCACGGTCGGTCTCGGCACGAGCCTTGTCCAGCTCGAGGCCGAGGCCGCGCCTGTGCGCCGGGGGGCGCAGCGTATCGAGCAGTCGCACGACCTCGGCCAGCTTGGCTTGGTTGGGCTCGATGTGAAATGACACCGGCGTCGAGCGCAGCAGACTGCGCCCGGAGGCATCGGCGGCGTTGAGCGCCATCGCCAGGTCGCCTTCCGCGTACAACTCGTAAGGGACGGGCATTGACAGCGAGCCCTGCGCCGGGATCGTCACCGACATACGGGGCTGCCGCGTTCCCGGCGTCTCGACCCAGAGCGTAACGCGCGCCGGCGCGGGGCCGAAGTTATAGACGCGCGCCGGCGCTTGATGTCGCCCAAGAAACGGATCGCCATCCGCGGTCATGCACGCGGTAATCGCCTGCGGCCCGCCAAAGACGAGATCCGGGAAGTGCTCGACGTCGTGGAAGTTGCCGCTGGTGGGCGCGATCTCGCTCAGCTCGCGGTGCGGCTGCTCCTCGCGCGCCAGATTGAAGCCCCATGCGTCGAGCAGGCCCGGCGGGCGAACACCGAGCGACGCAAAGGGGATTGCCATCTCCACCGTCCAGCGATCAGCCTCTCGCGCCGCCGCTGCGCGCCAGGCATCATCCCACCTGCGGGCATCGAGCGGCGCGCGCTCGTCGAGCTGGGCGCCATTGGCATTGACGACGAAGTGGAAGTAATGCGCGCGGTCACGGGCGGTATCGAGGAAGACTTCGACGCTGTCGTCCTGCCATACCTCCGAGTCGCGCGTAGTGCGGGCCGCTTTCAACTCCACCATGCGGTCTTCGTGGCACTCGAATGCGACATAGAGCGCGCAGTCGTCGTAGGTCATCCAGGCGCGGGTCTGCTGGGTGGGGGATGCGGCGATTCCCGTGAGGACGAATGGCGCGATGCAGGTTGCGGCCCCTAGTGCTCTGTCAACCATGTTCTGATGCATCCCTCGGGCGCACGCTCCATGAGCGCGCGGGGCCTCGCGACCTCACGGAGGTCGCGCCCGGTCCAGTAGCGACAGAGACTGCACCCGTCATTTTAA
>Ga0315280_10009155_pt1 | contig 12797 bp, 8 predicted proteins | sample YL17G06_40_MG_FD_203697 | JGI IMG/M metagenome (GOLD analysis project Ga0315280, IMG submission 203697) | Sediment microbial communities from Yellowstone Lake, YNP, Wyoming, USA - YL17G06_40 | ecosystem: Environmental > Aquatic > Freshwater > Lake > Sediment | place: USA: Wyoming | collected... | reverse complement strand
CTCCCGAAAACACAGCACGGGTTAGCACAAATACGTCAGTGTATCTAACTTTCCCATCCCTTAAAAGAACCTTCGCACACTCGTTTACAGTAGCACCTGTAGTCATAACGTCATCAATTAGCAGTATCTTCTTCCCCTCAATCTCTGATCGATCCGGAACTCCAAAACTCCCCTGAATGTTTTTTTCTCTGTCTTCTGCTTTTAACCCTCGTTGCGGCAATGTATTGACACTTTTGACAAAACTTCTCACTTCCAGAGGTATACCTGTTTTATCGCTTAACCTTCTGCCTATTAACTCCATCTGGTTATAACCACGCTTACGCCTTTTACTTTTGTGTATCGGCACAGGTATGATGTAATCGTAATCCTGCACATCCAGAAGCTTTGGCATCTCTTTGGCCATCAGGTCAGCAAGCGGATTAGTCATGATTATTTTACCTTGATCTTTTAATAATTTGATGGCAGTCGCTACTACCGAATCTTCTCCCATGGTCGAATAATAGTAAGTAACTGATCTTGCTTTTCTGAACTTCACGTCATCTGGACATTCATCACATGAAAACACTTTTTCTGGCAAAGCGGAAAAAGAATTCAAAGGATAACCGCATGTCTGGCAGAATGGTTCCTCTATAAATTTCACCTGTTCCCAGCATGATTTACATATATAGTGACCATCTGCGGGATCAAGATTTTCCTCACAATGACGGCACTGTGCGGGATAAAGGAACTGTATGAGACTCCTGAGTAAAGCATTCATTAATCTACCATAATATCGCTAGGTTTTTGATAAAACTCTAATAAAATCAGGTTTTTTAGCTCCAGAGGAGCGTTATATTTATAGAAAAACAACAAACAAATATTTAGCTCCGATAGGAGCGACATATAGAGGCATCTTAAACAAAGGTTTCTTCATATATCGCTCCGCTGGAGCTTGTCTTTTTGTTTACTTTATACTATAAATATTTCACCCCTGACGGGGTTAAAAACCCTATATTCCTTACTATATTACTGCTTCATCAAGATTATCTGCGCCCTATCTTCCCTTGCCGCAGTCTCAAACATGCTTTTCAATTCAGGATAACTCGACGACGAGATGATGTGGGTATTGAATTTCAGCGAGGTGAAATACTTGATTGTGGTATCATTGACCTTTTCATATTTCCGTGAAAATGTCCCGAAGTCCTGATTGACCGTTACATCTTTTGGCAGATAACCTAACTTATACCCCTTCGGTATAGAAAGTGTAAGGTCTTTTTCAACAGCCATATTGTATCCAAGATGAAAATCGTAGCGCCTCTCCGTTTTTCCTCCCACAAGCCCTGCGTAAGATGAAAAATCCTCACTCGGCAGAGGAAATGCTACTGTTCCCTCAAGACCCGAAACGTATTCAGGGCATGAGAAATCCACCTTCACTTCCACAGGAATATCTAGATCATTAACGTCTGATATAGACACGTCATTTAACTGCACACCCGGGTAACGCTGGTTGAGAATGTTTTCAAGCAATTCTCTGCGTTCATCGGTTCTCATTAGCCTGTAAACAGATTTCAGGTAAATATCAGCCTGCCCATAAGCAGTTGTCTTTTCCCAGCCTTTTACCGTTCCATCGTCCATGAGCGCTATCTCGCTGGTGGAATATATCTTGTTCATCTCGGCTGGATGAACAGGTGTATCAACGAACTCTCCGCTATCTTTACCGATGACAAATACTTTTCGTCCCTGATCGCCTGCTGGAAGGTCGCCGTACCTGCACGTTGATACGGTAGGATCCAGCCACACGTAACTCCCATCACTTTGAGGAATAGCAGTTATAACGTGTGAAAACTGCGCAACCGAAGGTAACGCCAGATTTACTACTTTCCCCGGTGCAGGGCTGACAAGAACCTGATAAGCTTCAACGCCGATGTGTCGCAGCATAGAGATCAGTAGTGTAGTCTTATCCTTACAATCGCCGTACCTGTACGTAAAAGCGTCAATTGCAGGGGTTGGCTCATAAGCACTAAGTCCTAGCTCTATGGCTACGTACCTGATCTCAGACGCAACGAATTCGTATATGGCTTTTATCTGCTCATCCTCAGTATTTTTACCAGCGATTAGTTCCTGAATTTTTTGCTCTATAACCTCATCGTAGACAGTCAAGGCTTTTTCTGTTTTTACAATAGAAAATATTCGTTTGTCATCATTTATGCGCCATTGGGTATCATTTTCCTCTACCGAAACGCTTGCATTTTGAGAAAGCTCAAAACCATTGGTCTTGAACGTTTCCCTTAGACTGTCTGAAATATTACCGCCATCAAATTCCGGCTGGAACTCGGTGCCTATATCGAAGATTGCATAAGCATCTGATTGTTCCGGAGGGTCGGCAAGGCTTTTGTACCACTTGTATACCTCATCCCACGATTCATCCGACGTAAAGAAAAGGTTCGGAATAACGTCTTCCAGAGGAGGCATTGCATTCTCTACCATGATTCTTGGGTTATCCTTTGAGATCCATATATAAGTCATATTTTTTTCGTCTTCAGTAACAACAGGATCAATCTGGCAGTTGCTCAGTTTCCAGTTGATTTTTCTCGCCTTTGGGACTCGAAGCACGCATTTAACATTCATGATAGGCTCAAATCCCTGAAAATCCATACCGCCCCATATCCAGGGTTTCTCACCGCCAGATTCCTGTGCGTCCTCAATTGTAGCCTTATATTCGATTATTGCACCCGGCATCAAAGCTGGCATATTGACTATCTTGAGCATTATATCCGAATACATATTATATTCTGCAACACCGGGTAGTGTAATATCGTGATAGGCGTCGCTCGCCGCAGTAACTTCCGTACCATCGGGCAGAATAGTCCTCGCCACGTTTACACCGATATTCTGATACGCAGAATTAAACGGTACTGCGATCTCTCCGAATTCAGCAATGCCTCTCTCATTGAATATCTTGATGATCCAGTGTATTGTGTAGCGGATCAAGCCTTTATCTATAAGCTCATAACTGATCTTGTTTAGAAGCATCACTGCTCCCGCATCGGGATATTGGCTTGCATCCGGTGCATTGGCGATGTACTGGTCAACGTCATCCTTTACTATCTCAACAGGCTGAATGTTGTAAGTATTTATCCCTGCCTTCTGAAGTTCCTCTAACCTCGATTTAGCATAAGAATCCTGCGATGATAATTTTAATGTTTTCTCATATTCAGTAACCGCTTCATAATACTTTCCCTGGGCTTCGTATATTTCACCGATGCGGTTAAGAGCTTTGGTGTCATCAGGGAAATGCTCAAGAGTCTTACTATATTCAGCTATGGCATCTTCGTATTTTTCTTCGTCCTTATATACAAGCCCAAGATAGTTATGCACGTTCCTGCTTTCGGGATCATCGAGGTTAGGATCAAGCTCAGATGCCTTTTGGAGAACACTCTTTGCATCTTCGATCCTGCTAACCATTTTATAGGCTAAACCCAGATGAGCAAGCGCATAAATATTGTTCGGCTCAATCTTTAAGGCAGATTCAAACTCCTGTATAGCTTCATTCCACTTACTCTGGTTGCTATATAAAAACCCTCTGTAATTATATGCAAGGATGTAGTTAGTATCTATCTGAAGAATGTTCGTAAACTCTTGCAGTGCGAGATCATTATTACCAAGCTTGGAATAGCTTTCCGCCAGTTTCCTGTGTGTTTCTACGGACTTTGGATCCTTTTTCAGGGCATTGGCATAAGACTCCACTGCCTTATTATAATTGCCTTCGTTCAGGTATTTATCTCCCTCCTGAGCATAAAAATCAGCATTCTGTGGAGGAAGGGGTGGAGTATGAGAACCGCCAAAAACAGCGCATCCAGCCAGCAGAAAACTTGCTGTAAGTAACAATGCGAATTCTAGAGTCAGAAATTTTTTCATAAACATCTCCTTATGAATGTCAATAACGTTATTTGACTGTAAATTCTATCATTAAAGGTCTAAAACGTCAAATTCTTTTCTTATTAGTCATAGATTATATTCATGGATATTGAATCTTAATAGTTATTATGTTAAACTACTGTCAAAAATCTTGAACGAATTACAATAGAAAAGGATGCGATAAGCATATCTGATATAGCCAAAGGCTTTTGGAAATATGAATAACTTCCTTAATAGGAAACACACCCCCTGACCCCTCTCAAGAGGGGAGTTTAGGCTAATTCCCCCTTTAGCTAAAGGGGGGAAGGGGGGATTTGATTTAATCACGAATACTTAGCAGGAGGAACAGAGATTTGAAAAAAGTTGTCCCATCGGTTCTCACAAAAGATTATCAGGAACTTGAAAGAAAAATAAGAATATTGGAGTATATGACTGACGTTATTCAAATAGATATAATGGATGGCAAACTCGTTCCAAATGTAAGTATTGGCGTTGAAGAGGTACGGCAGGTTAAATCGAAGTCAAAGCTTGAGATGCACTTAATGGTCAAAAACCCGATGGCTTACATCAAGCCCTTTGCCAGTATCGGTGCTTTCAGAGCCATATTCCACATAGAGTCTGACGACAATGCTCTTGACGTGATAGACGAGATCAGGCAATCAAATATGGAACCCGGTATCGCCTTGAATCCGCCGACCCCAATTGAAAAGATACAGCCATTCTTAAATCTCGTGGATATTGTATTGGTGATGGGCGTGAACCCGGGGTTCCAGGGGCAGAAATTTATACCAGAAACACTTTCCAAAGTTCAGGCTATAAAGAAGATCAAACCTGTTATCATTGAGGTTGACGGTGGAGTGAACCCGGAGACAAGTCCAGATTTAATCAAAGCAGGCGTTGATGTACTTAACGTTGGCTCATACCTGTTCAAAGGTGATAGTGTAAAAAATAACTGGGAGCGAATGCAGAAAATAATCAGGTGAAATATTATTTTGGTAGTCGCAGGCTTCAGCCTGCGTCTTTCACGCACTCTAAAGGGATGCGGCTACCAATGTCATTTGTCTATATTTCACCAGCAACCTCTTTTGCCAGCAAAGAATGGAACTCGATGGCTCTGTTTAATCCTTGTTTAGCCATCTCTTTTTTCGAGTTTTCGCTAACGAGCATCTTCTCTCTTTCTGGTATCCAGTCACTTTCCACGTAAGCTACTTGTTCGCACATGCTAGGGTCTTTGTGACAGCTCATGAAATATTTTACAACACCCAGAATACCGTAAATCTCGTTAAGGTCAAAATCCTCTTTTTCCTTCTCTATCTGATGCCAGATGTGCCAATTTCGATTCTGCCTTGCCTCACCAACTTTGCGTCCGGTTTCCGTCTGCATACTTGGCAGGAAATCCTGTTTCATATCCAGCCATTTAGGTATCCCCTCTATGTATTCCTTCAGATCGGCTGTTCCGCTCTTTTCGACCATAAAATGGGTGTGAATACCTATATTTCTAAAGAATGCGGTCAGCCCCAGATTGGAATCCATCGTATCAGCCTCGTAAATTATTCTGGCTTCCAGATTATCCATGAACTGTTTCATCTTTTCAGTGCTTGACTCATTTGGTTTCAGATGGCCAGCTATGGTAGAAGCCACGCTCTCACAAAAATCATCAGGCAACCCGTATTGTTTCAAAAGCTGGTTCGCTATGACAGCACCCGATTCGTTGTGTATCTTGTAAGCGAGGTTATGTTCCTCAAAGAGTTGCGTCATGATATTACTTTTGTTAGGGTTGGGCATAAGCATTTCGTTTAGCCAGAACCCATCTTCATTTATAACACGCTTTCCGTCTTTGTCTGTAAGAAACTGCCCATCGTAACGCTTAGTTATATCGTGCAGAAGGGCGGCGTACTCAATTTTTCTAAGATCCGCCCCTTCTTGTTTGCCTATTGTCAAACTCAAATTACGAACCCTTTGAGTATGATTAAAGAAATAATAGCGCCATGAAAATCCGACTCGGATTTCATCCCACAGCATGAAGGTCTCTTTTACCAGATTCTCCAACTCGCTCAATATGTGGGCGTCGTCCAATTGCTCATTAGCCATGTTAGCGATCTCCTATAAATTTGACATTACTTCAGTGATTGCATAAAACTTGCAGTAAAATATAGCATTGTACTGTCACATCGTCAAGGATTAATTTTTGCTTTGAAAGCCTGACTCACTGTATTATACTAAGTATGAGAGGACATTAGCTAATTATCTTTGTCGCCTGCATCTATCCAGTCTTTTAATGTTAAATCCGAAGTATAACCCTCTGCCGCTTTTAGTTCCAAGCATTAAATGCCGCAATCCTATCGCTGAGTTATTTCCCAAAAGAAAGTCAAAACGATAAGTTTTTAAATGAAACCATTATATTTTCCAGGGTTAAAAGTTAGGTATTGATATAAATGACTCCTATTGAGTATCATTAATATAACCAAATAACTTTTTCAATTTGTGTAACTTTGTGGTTTAATTTGAGTTTAATTATTATTGTTTACAAAAAAACAGGGAGGCTTTCTATGTGTGCGATCCGGGTTGCCTGTCAAACCTATACGTGGGAAATGCTTGGCAGTGGCTGGCAAGGTAAAGTGACTGATATACTAGACTGGGTTTCCGATGCAGGCTACGCAGGCATTGAAATCACCAACACCATGATAGCGGAGTTCTATGACAAGCCACAAGCCTTTGTAGAGGAACTGAGAAAGCATAACCTTCAGCTTGCCGCTTTCGCTTACAGTACCCCAACTGGATTCACTGATCCTGATCTATGGAGTGAATACATATCAGGTGCCATAAAGGCTTTAAAGTTCCTGAGCCGTTTCACTAATCCAATATTTAGTCCAAGGCTTGCATTAGGTGGAGCGGCTAATCCATTACGTGAAAATTCTCTATCAAAGCTAGACAGAGCTATAAAGTTCTATAACAAAGTAGGACAGATGGCTGTCGCATCAGGTGTCTTAGTAAACGTCCATCCACATTCACATTATGGGTCATTGCTGGAAACAGCAGAGGAATACCAGTACTTGCTGGATAGGCTTGATCCGCTTTGTGTGAGTTTCGGTCCTGATACGGGACACATCGTTCGTGGTGGGCAGGACTTGATGGACTGCATAAAAACACACCTGCCCCGCATTACACATCTGCATCTAAAGGACGTGACAGAAACGAGGGATTGGGCGACTCTTGGGGAAGGTATATGCGACTTCCCTGCTGTTCTGGAATTGCTGAGCCTGATTGGTTACGATGGCTGGGTAGTTGCTGAAGAAGAATCAGAATTCGCTAGACGTGATAGTATCTCCGCTATACGAAAAAATAGAGCATACTTGCGCTTACTCGGTTATTAGTGCTTGACCGAATTAATTATTGTGTTTAAGTGGTTCGTAGTAATGCAATTTATTGCATTTTAAGGTGATAAATCACCTTACTACAAACCTAATATTTATACATACAAAAGAAAGGCGAAAGATGGAGATAATAACCTCACTCATGTTTGTGATGAGTTTTACATTGGCAAATGTACCAAAAGAAATCAGGCTCGTACCTTTTGAAAAGCTCAAGGATAGTCCATGGAAACCGCTTCACTGGGCAGATCACCCATTCATATTCCTCAGCTATGGCGGAGATTGGTCAAAATCGTCCCAAAGAGCGGTTCACGAATGTAAAGTTCAGGGGCTATTGACTCCTACGTGGGAAGACCCGGTGTTTCCACATCCAGCCGAATCGAGTGCAACTGAATGGGGATGGTCTATCAGCCCTGAAGGTAAAAACAAACGTGAATGTTACGATTGGGTCAAAAAGCTATATCTGGACAGGATAACCAAACACGCCCATTCAAACGCCCCTATGGATAAAGGAGTGCTTTTCTACTCTGTGACTGGTCATTCGTGGTATTCGGTTTACGGCGCACAATGGGGATGCGATATGATAGGTCTGGAAACGGGTGAGAATATCATAGCCATGCAGGGAGAGATTGCCTTCCTTAGAGGATCGGCACGCCAGAACGGAAAGCCCTTTTACGTCCAGCCTTCCCAATGGTTCGGCGGAACAGTGCCTATTTTTGAAGAGGGCGAGGACGAATATACTCCCCACATACTGGACAAAGCTAAGATACTTGATGGTATCTCAAAGGGAGGTATTGCCATCCCAAACGGCGGTCATTCCCCATCGCTTTTGGCGAGGATGTGGTACGTTGCGTGGTTATCGGGTGCGGCGATAGTCTGTCCAGAAGCCTGTCAGGATATTTTCTTTGCGGGAAAACCATCCGAAAAATTGAATCAACCAGAAGATAAGCGTATACCTCTATCCCCCATCGGAAAAAGAGCGCAGGAATTTATGCGTGTGGTGGAGAATCACACTGACGTGGGGATACCTTATACGCCGTTTGCTATCATGCTTGACGAGTTCTGCGGGTTCAACGGCTTTCCGTTGACTCAGCCAAGACCCTGGAACGTCCTGACGCCTTCACTCGGTGACAGAGAAATTTCACTTTTCTTCGATACGATATTTCCAAAATCAATGTATCTTGATTTCATGCCGGGAGTGGACGTTGAGCAGGAAGATCGTCGTCTGATAAGCTCTCCTTATGGTGACACCTTTGACGTATTGTTAAGTAATGCGCCACAGGACGTTATCAACAGCTATCCAGTTGTCTTCTGCTCCGGGGATCATGAATTTTTGCCAGAGACGGTTGACAAACTTATCTCTTACGTCAGATCAGGTGGGAAATTGTATTTGACACATTCCCATGCGGAACAGATAGGCATTAAGTTTAACGAGTTGCAAAATGCTGGATATGTAGAGCTTTACGGACTTGATAAGAAGCACACACCGAACGAAATAGATATTACAAGATGGTACACGCCTGCGCATTGGGGTGCAGATGAAGCCACGTTAAAGGCACGCAAAAAGGCTGTGGAGTTACTGCCTTACGAGATATACTTCAAGAATTCTGTGTCGCAACTTATGGATGGGTTATCGAGAACTTATCTGCCAGTAGATGTAGATGGTGATATTGAGTTTACCATAAACCGTACAGAAAATGGCTGGATCATTGGTCTTATTAATAACGACGGCGTTACGAAAGGCAACATGGCCCCGGTGAAGCTGGATCCATCAAAGAAAAAAACAGTAACGGTTCATTTGAAACAAGGAAATATCACATCGGCTTATGAGTGGTGTCTTAGCGAAACATTGAAAATAAGAGAAAATAGTGTTACAGTCAAAGTTCCATCCGGTGAAGTTCGCATCGTGGAATTTCAAACACAATAGTGTTTTTTGGAGTGCGTAAGCAAGTTTACGCACTCCATATTGGTGAAAGGAAATAATTATGCCTACAAAAACTAAAAGGTTTCTAACTGCTGAGGTTGGAGTTGCGGAACTTCTGAAACAGACTCCACCGCTACATTTTTCTGGAAAAACGAAAGAAGACTGGCAACAATGGCGAAGGGATTTTCGCCGCAAGATAATGCAGAACCTTGGTCCACGTCCCGATCCAGTTCCGCTTGAGGTTGAGGTGCTGGAACGTGTCCAGATGGACGGATACGTACGTGAGAAGATCATATTCAATCCTGATGCCTTCTCATCCGTACCTGCTTACGTGCTGATCCCCGATGGTGCAAGTGCAAAAGACCCACGACCGGCGGTGTTTTGCGCACATGGCCATGGGATCGGCAAGGATGTTCTTGCTGGCATCACGGAACCAGATTATCAGAAACAGCTTGCCGTAGCTCTGGCACTCCAGGGATTCGTGACTATTGCCCCTGATTGGCGTGGTTTTGGTGAACGGACAGATCGTGATGAATGGGTGCGCCGCCCCGGCAGAGACGGCTGTAACGTAGCATATATGGCTTATGGCTATTGGGGCTATCAGATGTTGCACCTCGACATCTGCGATGCACAGCGATGCCTTGATTACCTGCAATCCCGTCCAGAAGTTGATGGAAGCCATTTCGGATGTATGGGATGCTCGTTTGGCGGGACAATGACAACATACATCTCTGCTCTCGATAAGCGTATAAAAGCCGCTGTAATCGTCTGCTATCTCAGCACCGTAGAAGATGCGCTGAATGATCGCGGCAGAGGAAATACCTGTGGCTCGCAATTCATGTTCGGTCTGCGCCGTTACGGCGACATAGCAGACGTGGCGGGACTCATCGCTCCACGTCACTGCATGGTGCAAATCGGAAGCAAAGATGATTGCTTTATCGAGAAAGATGCACTAAAGGCTTATCATCATCTGGAAAAGATATACAAGTCAGCAGGTGCAAGCAAAAATCTGGTGCTAGATAATTTCGATGGAGTTCACGAGATTGATCTCGATCCAGCCATAGCATTCCTCAAGAAGCACCTTTAGAGTGTTAGTATCCACCCTTATTAAGGATTTGTAATTAAATAACTTCCTTAATAGGAAACACACCCCCTAACCCCTCTCAAGAGGGGAGTTTAGGCTAATTCCCCCTTTCTGAAAGTATGAAGGATGACGGATGAAGTGATTTCTTTCATCCTTCATCCTTCCGCCCTCATCCTTTAAGATCGGGGGAAGGGGGGATTTGATTAAATAAGTCATATATCTAAATATCTCAAAATAGGGAAGTTATTTAGTCATGAATACTAAATGATCCTCGATCATAATCAAAACACAGAGAGGGACGGATAAAGTGTTTTTTTTTCATCCGTCATACTTCCGCCTTCATACTTTCTCTCTCAAATGAAAGGAGAATACAAAAATGGCAATTCTTGAAGAACCTATAAAAGAAACATTGCATCTCCAAAACTATATTGATGGAGAATGGGTTGAATCTAAGGGAGAGTTCAGCGATGTCACTAATCCCGCCACAGGGAAGCTTATAGCCAGAGTTCCTGTCTCTACTGAAGATGAATTTAATGGCGCTGTGAAAGCGGCTAAGGAAGCATTTCACGACTGGCGAAGAACTCCCCCTTTAGCCCGTGCAAGATGTTTTTTCAGGCTAAAAGAATTACTGGAAGAAAACTTTGAGGAACTAAGCAGGACTCAGACGATGGAGCATGGGAAAACCATTGATGAATCCAGAGGTGAAACCCGACGAGGAATCGAAATGGTTGAGGTTGCCGCAGGAATACCATCTTTAATGATGGGATATAATCTGGAAGATATAGCAACAGGTATAGATGAATACCTCATCAGGCAACCACTTGGTGTTTTCGGGATAATAGCACCTTTTAACTTTCCATTTATGGTTCCGCTCTGGTTCGCACCTTATGCTATAGCCTCTGGAAACTGTGTTATTATAAAGCCTTCACCCCATGTCCCTATAAGTCAGGTGAAAATTGCTGAACTTGTGGATGAATCTGGTTTTCCACCGGGCGTATGGAACGTGGTTCACGGAGGAGAAACTGTTGCATCAAGCATGTTAGAACATAGTGAAATCAAGGGAGTTTGTTTTGTTGGCTCTACTGTTGTAGGAAAGGAAATATATAAGAAATGTGGTGAAACAGGCAAAAGAGTTATCGCTCAGTGTGGTGCAAAGAATTTTCTCCTTGTTATGCCAGATGCCGACGTAGAGAAAACGATGGCGGCTTGCATGACATCATTCTATGGCAATACAGGTCAGCGATGCCTCTCAGGCGCTAACCTTGTCATTGTCGGTGAAGGTCTCGATAAGCAGGAATCCAACGTATTTTATGAAAGTGTAGTAAATGCGTTTGTTGATGCCGCTTCAAAGATAAAGGTTGGATACGGGCTTGATGATTCAATTCACATGGGTCCTGCGCAGAATAAGTATAGAAAAGAAAGGATATTAGGGTTTATTCAGAAGGGCTTAGACGAAGGTGCAAAATTAAGGCTTGACGGTAGAAACATAAAAAAAATCGGAGATTTGCCAGACACATGCTTCCTTAATCCTACTGTCTTTACAGACGTTACACCAGATATGGTTATTGCCAGAGAGGAGATTTTTGGTCCTGTAGCTAATATCATAAGGGCTGGAAGCTTTAACGAGGCAATAAATATGATTCACAGCAATCCTTATGGCAACTCTGCCTGCATATTCACAGGAAGCGGTAAGTGGGCTAGAGAATTTCAGTATAGAGTCGAGTGCGGCAATATCGGCATAAACATTGGGATAGCGGCTCCAATGGCATTCTTTCCTTTTAGCGGGATGAAAGATTCCTTCTTTGGAACATTACATGGCCAGGGACAGGAAGCCATCCGCTTCTTTACAGAAAGTAAAGTTGTCATCCAGAGGTGGTTCTGAAATGGAGAACTTAAACGTAACTGCCTCTGCTATCATCAGTTTTGCTGAAAGTCTTGAGGATAGCTCGTCAACGTTCTACGAAAAACTTGCTGAAAAATTCGTGGAAAGCAAAGATATATTTCAGGCTTTTGCTAATACGTACAAAAAAACTAAAATGCTGGTTATTAGAACGTATCAGGAAACTGTTTCTGATGTATTGGAAACTGGTTTTTCTTTTGAAGGCTTGAACTTAAAGGATTATGCTGTTAGGACAGCTTTATCAGAAGACACTTGCTACACTGAAGCGGTGGGAATAGCCATAGAACTTGAGGAGAAAGCCTACAAATTCTATCTGGATATTGCTAAACAATCACTGCTTGCCACAATACCAAGATCATTCACTAAGGCAGGCGAAGTAAGGATTAAACGCAAGCTAGAACTGCGATCAATGCTTGATAATACCAATTCTATTTATTGATTGTGCATTAGAATTAATTGTAGGGACACGCTGATGCGTGTCCTGCGTATAATAGTTATGCACAAATAAATAACGGAAATGGTATAATACCTCTTTCAGTTAGAAATGAGACTCATCCATAATCAATGTTACTTTGACAGTTTGACTGCCATTGCGGATAAAGACGGTCTATCCTTCTCTGC
>Ga0315280_10009154_pt1 | contig 12797 bp, 11 predicted proteins | sample YL17G06_40_MG_FD_203697 | JGI IMG/M metagenome (GOLD analysis project Ga0315280, IMG submission 203697) | Sediment microbial communities from Yellowstone Lake, YNP, Wyoming, USA - YL17G06_40 | ecosystem: Environmental > Aquatic > Freshwater > Lake > Sediment | place: USA: Wyoming | collected... | reverse complement strand
TCGTGTTTAATTTCATCGTGGCTCCTTTCTTTAAATGGTTTTTGGGTTTCCGTGGATTATTCCACGGAGGGAGCCACACTTCAAGTTTCAACTAAAAATAGTATAACCTCGAAATTCCTCCAAAAGGATTTACCTGGATAAAAGCTTTTCTAATCCTTGGCAGGATTTTTTCAAACCAAAACTTATCTTGTGAAGTTCATACGCAATTTTTAAATAGAGCCCCAACGGGACACGAGGGAGTTCATCTCTTGATCTTTTCAAATCCTCACGCCACCATTTCACGAAGTCTTTTTCACCTTTGGATTCGATGCATCCTCTGCATGCATAAACGATATTGTGCATTCCAGGTTTAACACCCAAAGACCTTGGTACCACATGCGTTGTTTGGCAATTGGCATGATCTAAACCGCAAAAAGCACAAGTATTAGGCATTTTGGCAATATGTAATAGTTCCCGCTCATAATCTGACATTTGAATGTCGCCAGTTTTCAGGCGCTTGTAAGTGTCAATAATAAACCCATAATTTCCTTTGAAACCTGCCGATGGTGCAATGACCAACTTGGCATAATAGTAAAAAATAATGTCCTCTACACGACGAGGGATAGATGGAGGTGGCATGTTAATTCCTCCTTTTGGGATTACTTTCCGGAAGTGGTTAAAGAAGGCCAGAGGTCCTGAATTAGGTAGTCTAAATCCTTTACTCCTTTTACCTCTGCAATCTCACCGACTTTTGGTCCGTTTTCCTTCGGTTTCATTTCCTTAAATTCGTTCGCAATTTTTTCAGATAAATAGACACGTTTTATCCTCCTTGGATGAGATTCAACTAAAAATTCCGCTAAACCGGCCAAATACGTTTTCTCAGGAGGTCTTACTTGCTTGGTAAGATCAACTTCACCAACAAATAACGTTTGATTATCCACTTTCTGGTGCAAGTACGAACTCAAGAGTGCAATTATAATGGGCAAGTCGAGAACCGATGCGTAGCCATGCCGACCGGGAATATAGCAGCTAACATCATAGGATAGGTCCACAACATCAATATCTTTAAGTGTCCCCAGAACCTTCAGAAGCTGCTGGATCTTTTTTCCAGGAAGGAACGGGGCGCTTAACCCTGGCCGAGAACCATATCTTGGTATAGTGACTGATGCTTGCGCCTCAGCAAATTCTTCGCCCACACCGCTGTAACCCAGCACAGTGCTTGCCTCTGCTACCACGTAAGGAGATTCCTTGAGGCCTTGCTCCTCCATAATTAAGACAATAGGGTCGAGGGTAGCTGGGCCAAACCGATTCTTTGGAACGAAAAGGGGTCTCAAGCGCAGTGCCCTTCGGATGTAAACTATGCAGTCAACAGTATGCTCAAGTGCCTTTGGCCCAGCGATTTCTCCACTTTTTGTAACGTGGTTAATAAATAAACAAGTAATTCCAGTACCCTTTGCGGTATCCGCAAAATCAAGTAGAGCGTTATACTTTTCCCCTACTCCGGTGGACAATCCTGCTCCTTGAAGAGAATCTATTGCAACAACCTCACAGCCGTGGTACTCACTCTCTGAAGGCAAAATTCTATGCTTAAGAAGCCAGGGAAGCATGGATAGGTCATCAATTGTATCTAGATACAGGTTTTCGCTAATCGATGATTGAACTCCCTTTGGCGTCAGACCGTATATTCTACTCGTCACCCGTTTGACATCGCTAAGACTTTGTTCAGTCGGTATATACAAGACCTTTACACCTTGTCTGCTAAGATCTCCCAGTATTTGGAGGGCCAAGGTGGTTTTTCCGATTCCGGGCTCCCCTGCCAAAAGGTATATTCCTCCCTTAATAAGGTCGGAATTGATCGCCTTCTTGAGCCAAGGCAACCGCGAAATGTCCAGACCCTTCTTACCTTTATCTTCTATGTCACCTATTTTAGGCATAAAGATCTCCTCTTTTATTCATTTAAACAACCCTTAGCAAAAGGGTTTAAAAAATATAAGGAAAGGACAGAATTTATCTAATTCTATTAAAATATGACGGTAAAAGTCAATAATTGAATCCTTTGAAAGGCAGGGCTCTTGTAGTCAGGGAGTGAGGTGGTCCATTTTCAGAAAACGTCTTGTTCGAGATGACGCTGAATACCTTTAACAAGTATGAGAACCCGACCCCCCATCACTTTGACCTAGAGCTTGCCCGGAGGGAAGACGCATCCCTTATGAAATCCTCTCTTAAATTAAGGGCAAGCCTTGTGGCGACCTGCTCAGGGGTTTCATCTTGGTACAAATCCAAGGGGTTGTTCATATGGCTTTTAAGGCTGGCCACGGTAACGGTGTTTGGATATTTCACCCCAAGGGACCTGTAATCGCCCGCCTTTATCAAAAGTCCTGGTGGCTTTATAACAGCCTATGGGGCCTTATTGAATTGCCTGAGACTATATTTGATGTCCAATTTTTGTTTGTCCTACACTTCAAAAACCCTGTCCATCATTGATAAGAACTCGCTTTGGGGTGAGTTGATTATACGAAAAAAGAAGGCTAAAGGTCAAGAAAAGAGACCAGCGATGATTACCAATCGAAATCAGGCATGTTTCGCTAAAATGCCCAGTTGTGAATTACAGAAAGGAAGTCGCACATAGACAGGCATTCACCAGGCGGAAATCGTTGCCGAAATGGACTAAATCTTCAGACTTGAAAGGTCGTTCGTTAGAGGAGGATCGTTAAGGAATGTCAACAGGCTCTGCCAACCCCATCACCTACTCCGCCCAAACGAATTTTAGAAATAAAGAAAAGAAATTCGGCACAAAGCAGGCTGACCGGCTGGCCCATATGTACCTCATCGGAAAGACTGGGACGGGAAAATCTACTCTTTTAGAGATCCTGATCCGGCATGATATGGAGGTAGGAAGGGGCAAACGGCGGCACGATCATCTCTTTGCGTCTTAGCCTTTCTGACGCCAAGATTTATTAGCAAAGGAGTTTCACCCGTTCTTTTCAGCTAATGACCTGATCAATCTTCCTAATTTCCTTATCTACCTGAAACTCATGATTGACGGGGTGGTATCGAGACCTTTCAGCGCGGTGACGCTGGGGCCGGATTAATCGCTCATCCGGATATTTTTGCCGTACCGGATTCAAGCTGGATCAAAAAATGTTCTCCGTCTTTCTCTTATTGGCTTTTTCCGCTAACGCTTCAGGAAGGCGCACACGCATCATAAAGACATCAGGAGTTCGTTTTCCTTAAGCCATTTGATTCTGTCTTTGTAATCCGGAAATACGGTTCTTATCTTGTTCCAAAATTTCTTGGAATGATTCTTCTCTTCCAAATGCGCCAACTCGTGAACCACCACATAATCAACGATTGAAAGCGGGGCCATGATCAGCCGCCAACTGAAATTCAAGCTCCCGTTTGCGCTGCAGGAGCCCCAACGTTTCTTTGCGGCAGTAATATTAACGGTCCGGTATTTGGATCCCAAGGTGCGCGAAAACCATTCAACTCTTTCAGCTATTTTTTCCCGTGCCTGTTTCTTATACCAGTCAATCAGCAGTTGTTTGGCACGGGGTTGACTGTCCTGGGCAATGACAAAACCTCCGTGGAAATCCAAAGGAGTCTGTGTGTTTTTCAAAAAACTAAGCTTATATGGTCTCCCTAAGAACAAAAAACTCTCGCCAGTTACAAATTCTTTTCCCGGAAAGGTCGGCCGCAACCGAACTTCCCGCATTTTGCGCTTTATCCAGGATATCTTCTTGCTAACCAACTGCTCGATGTATTCAACCGGGGTTCGGATAGGGGCACGAACGGTTAAGGTCGCATCCGGGCCAATAATCAGAGCTATTGTCCTGCGGCGCTTGGTCCTAATTATTTTGTGAATTTCAATTTTGTCCATAGATATGAAAAGCAAGTTCTGTTATCTTTTGGCTCAAGGCAATCCTTTTACCAAACAGAACAGGGTTATTTTTGAATGCAGTCAATAAGTGAGACGCAATGTACCCCTTAAGACGTTTCTGTGCCGGAATCTTATTCCAAAAATCCACTAATTGCGTATCCTGCTTAATGCGCTCAAGAATATCTTTGGTCGTCTCGACCAAAAGATCGATTTGCTCTTGGCTCAATTCCGATAAATTCTTAACCCCAAACACCTCTTTCTTTAAAAGTCCGAGAAAGGGCATCTCTTTTTTTCGGTCAAAACCGAAATTTTCCTCGGCCTCACGTCCCTGTCTTATCTCCTCAAGCAGTGACTCCAACTCTTTTGCCAGCGCTTCCCAATTATCTTTATACTCGCGTAGCAACCTCTCTAATTTTTCGCTGAGACGCTCATACAACTCCGGATCTTCTTCCAGATGTCTATCTATATGTTCAGCAATCGCGTTTTTAAGCCCATCGGCTCTGGCGCGCGGAGATTCTTCCTGTTTTAGTTTGAGTTTGAACTTCTCCGAAAAAATCGGGACGGGCGGAATTTTCGGATCCACCCCGCGAGACACAAGATACTCGTCCACAATGTCGCGGATTTTCTTGCTGACTTCTTTAATATTGAACTTCTCATCACGGTAGCGATTACGAGCAACCTGCGAGATAAAGCTAAATTGCCTAAAGTCCTGAGCGAACTTGAGGGCTTCCGGCTTGGGCAGCGCTTTGTCCATCGCCTCAGCAAATTGCCGGTAAAGAGCCAGATAGTCGTTCCGCACCTCATCGTCAGCAAGAATATCAACGCAGGCATCAACGTCGTTTACGTCGGAAACGTCGTATTTTTTGAAGAATTCAGAAAGCGCCTCCTTCGCAAAGACCAATTCGTCCAAATCGCGCGCTTCGTCCTTAAATACCTTCAGAACCTCCTCAACATCCTTATCCTCAAAATTTGACAGCGCTTCGCGCAAATGTTTAGCCACTCCGACATAATCAATAATAAAGCCGGCATACTTATTTTTCTCCACGCGGTTCACGCGCGCAATGGCCTGCAAAAGATTATGCTCCCGAATGAGGTCGTCCAAATACATTACCTGTTCCAACGGTGCATCAAAACCGGTCAAAAGCATGCTTTGCACAATAATAATTCCAACATCGCCGCTCGTGCCCTGTTCATCCGTTTTACCGAACGGCAGTTTAAAACTGGCGATAATTTTGTCGTGCTTGTCTGGGTCCGTATATTGGCGCATTTCGGGCTCATCGTTTTGGCTACCGGAGATAACTACCTCGGCACGTAACTTCTTAAGTTGTTCATGGTTAATGGCAATCTGTGTTTCAGCTTTCAGCGTGTTTATGAACCCTTTAACCCACGCCTCATCGGAAAGCAGGGCATCAAAGGCTTTTTTGTAGCGAATGGCGGCCACGCGGGAAGCCGCTACAACTTGAGCTTTGAAGGAATTCGGAAAGATATGAGCCAAGTAATGCTTGAGCATGTCCCGGGCTTTTTCTTTAACGGTTTCCTCAGCTTCTAGGTATGCCCTCCATGTGTAGCGGCCCAAGATTTGTTGGCGGCTTTCCTCATCGGCCGATCCGAATATATCCTCAAAGCGCTGGTTCATTGCCTCGCGGTCCGATACCTCAGCACTATGGGTCCGTCCTTCGTAAATAATTTCCACCGTCACGCCGTCTTCCACCGCCCGCCGAATAGAATATTTGTCGATGTAATCGCCGAAGGTCTTTTCGGTCTTATCGATAGGCGTGCCGGTGAACGCAATCTTCACCGCATGAGGCAAAGATTTGTTCAGGTTTGCGCCCAGATATTTGTATTGGGTACGATGGGCTTCATCAATCATCACCAGAATCTTTTCGCTTTGGTTCAGGAGCGGGAATTCCTGAAGTAATTCATGCTCTTGGAATTTATGGATCATCCCCATCACGAGATCCGGCGTATTGGTTGACAGCAGATCTTTCAGTTTCGCAATTGAATAGGCCACATTCACGGTATAGCCAATGCTCTTGGCTGTGCCCTTGAGCTGTTTTTCCAGATCAGTGCGGTCGGTGACAAAAACAGTCTTGTAGCCGGAAAGCTCCCGATCCCGGTACATCTTTCGGACGGCCATCATCATAGTGAACGACTTGCCTGAGCCTTGTGTGTGCCAGACAATTCCGCCCTTTTCCTCGGGCGACTTGTCGGATTTGAGCCGTTCAATGATCTTGCATACCGTCCGATACTGTTGATAGCGCGGCACCACTTTGATAACATTCCCTTTTGGCCCGTCTTGAAAAACAATAAACGACTGAATAATGTCTAAAAGGTTTTTTTTGGACAGCATGCCCTGCACAAGCAAGTGCTGGCTGGTAACCGATTCACTTCCTTCGATATCGATATCGTTCAGGGTGAAAGGGTAGGGATCTTTCCATTCGATAAAGTGCTCAAGTTCGCCGGTGACGGATGAGTATCGGCATAACTGGCGGCTGGTAGCAATTAATAACTGATTGTACCAGAATAGCTTTTCATTACCTTCCTTATCGTCGCCGCGGCGGTTCTGGTAGCGCATTAATTGCTCCACCGCCTCACCGATCGGGTCGGGGAGATAGGCAGATTTACATTCCACTACGGCCAATGGCAGGCCGTTCACAAACAAAACGATGTCGGGAATAATGTGTTTCTCAGTACCCGGAATGCTGACTTTGAACTGCGATATGGCCAAAAATTCATTGGCTTCAGGATTTGCAAGATCAATAAAACGCACGACTTCCGGCCTGCCCGTTTTACGATTTTCTGCTGAAGTATTTTCCAGAAGCTTTTCCAGAATATAGCGGTTGTTATTAATCAGCCCGCCAATGACGTTAGGACTCATGAGCTCATGAACAATGGGTGCAAGCTGGTCATTGGAAAGCCAAGGGTTTAGGCGCACCAACGCTTCGCGCAATTTCTTTTCTATTATTACCTCACTAAAGCTTTCGCGGAAGGTAATAGCCGGGTCGCCTTTGCCCTCTTCTCCGGCCCGCAAAATATTCCACTTGAGTCGATCAAGCTGACGCAAGAATGGCTCTTCTACATATTCCTTCTCGTTTAATAAGATTCTTTTGTCCATATCACTCTTTGATTAAATGATTAACACGCACCGTGCCGGAAAGCAGGTCCTCCATCAGTCCACGCTTCAAAGCAAGAAGTTTTTGCCTGTAATTATCTTCTTCTTCAATAGTCGCATCGGTAGAAGCCAAGGCCGAGGCTATGCGCGATTGCTCAGTAGTAGGCGGACAAATCACAGGGAGGTTAAATAAAATTGTAGTATTTAGACAATGCATAGTTGAACCAACGGAATTGTTCAAAATCCATTGTCTTGATGACACATAATTTAAGAGGTATGACAAAAATGTTGAATCAAAAAGTTTACCCGGACGAACCCTTAGACAACGGCCAGAAAATAGCCAGCCTTCTTCTTTCTTTGAAGTGAATGAGCATCTATCTATTGCGCCCACGCGACTAAACACCAAATCCCCGAACTGCAATACATATTTATTTAACCTCTTATAGTCAGCCTCACCTACAAGAGGTAAATTTTGATGCAGTATCTTCCTTTCCGATAGATGCTCAACGGTAATTATAGGAACCCCCTCCTCTTTATAATCCTTCGCATGTAACTGGCTTCCAAAAGGACCGGTTTGTATTGATCCACCGCCTTCTGCACATCTCTTCCCCAAAGAAACAATTTCCCACTCCTCAGGAATGCGGCCGAGAGGAGAATCCTTGAAACGATGCGTTTCTTCGCTGCGAAGTTGACCGTGGTCGTCTATTCCATAGCGAAACAAGTCTAGCATTAATCCTTCCTTAATGCGCTTGTATTTTTCAATCAATTGGTCTGTTTTTTCAATCGCCTTGTCTGCCGTCGTCAACAAATCGACGATTTTTTGTTGTTCGGTAAAGGATTGGGGAAATTTTATATAAATATTTCTATAGTCGTCATTAGAAACTGCCTGCTGAGTTGAACCTTCTGAATATAAATTTTTGTAATGGTTAAATCGTTCTGATTGAAAAACTTGAAACAGATATTCGCAGCTGATTTTTGGTTCAATTAAAGAGAAACCGGTTGATAAAATATAATGATCTTGTATTTCTTTGTTTATTAGAAGAACCTTAGAAGTATCTTTCATCTTCGCAAACGCAACACGACCAATTTTTGGCTGCATATTTGCCCTTGACGGTCGCGTGTTATATGTTATTTCATCTTCAATTTCAACAATCTTTGTACCCTGAACACTTTTAGTTGAAATGTAATTCTTAAGCCCTTTCCAATAGCCAACGCCACTGCCAACAAGCTTAAAATAAGTCTTTTCATTGAGCGCCGAGCTTATCCAACCTTCCGGAATTTGTTTTTTTGTATCAGTCTCTATCATACTCATTTTAAATAATTTAATTTCTTCAAGAAGTCGTTCAGGTTGGTCGATGTTTCGTCGCGCTCTTTGGAAATAGCAACCAACGGAATCTGATATTTATCCCAAAGCTTTTCTAAGGCGACGACGATCCTCTTCTTTTCGCTATTTAGGTAGCGTTCCATTTCCATCTTGATGCCGTCGTAAAATCGTTTCAAAATTAGTTGCCTGGCTTCGGCTTCAGGGAAACTTGTTTTCTTTTCTTCGATTTTCTTGGCTAATTCCTTCTCTTTATCCTTTAGCTCTTTCTTTCCCGCCTTTAATTCCTTTTCCTTTGTCTCGATCGCCTTGAATTTTCTTTTGAACTCCTCAGATTCCTTCAGAGAATCTTCGTTGCCGATATCCTCCAGGCTTTTGATCTGCTCTTTGAGGTAAGTCTTCACATTCTTTGCCGTCTTTTCCGTCTCCTCTTCATTTTCGTTTTCAATTTCCACTTTGTCCAAAAGTTCGGAAAGAGCACCATCTATCTCGGCGATTCTTGTCTCTATGGCTTCAATTCCGGCAAGTTCAGCCGCAAAGAACGCCTGCTTGATGTATTCGTTCGGAATAAGGGACGGGCTCCAGCCGACGGAGACGATGGTCTTAAGATCATACTTTACCGATTCCCACCAATTCACGAAAATACCCGCCTCCTGAAAGTCATCCAGGACATCGATTTTTGAGAAGGACTTCTTGAAGCTTTCAATCTCTTCGCGGCGAAATTCCGCCACGCGGTTGTGGTGGGGAAACTCTTTGATCTTTTCCTCCGCGCCTTTCCACCAGGCATCGAGGGCCTGGACCATTTTTTCGTTCTCGGCTACGATTCTCGGATGCTGCTCGATCATATCCCGAAGACTCGATTTCTCCTTTATTTCCGGCTTGAAGCGGTAATATTCTGCGTCTTGATCCGTAAAAAAGTCGGAAACAGAAACGGCATACTTAGTAAACACCTTCTCTGAAAGTGCCACCTCACGCTTAGGGATGCCTCTCTGGAGATGGGCTTTTACGTCTTCAATTTCCGGGTCGGGCGAGTTGTCCACATAGCGCCGGATGTTCAGGTTGAATTCGTTGGCTTGTATTTCAGCAAGATCAACAAGGCGCGAATATTTCGGGATTTGAAGCTTGTGGCCAAACACATGGACGATTTTCTCGATATCTTCGGGGCGCAAGTAATTCTGGTTTCGGCCTTCACCATATTCCGCATCGGCGTTAATGAATAAAATTTTGTCTTTGAACTCGCGTGGCTTGTTTCTATTGATGACCAGGACACAGGCCGGAATACCGCTACCATAGAATAAATGCGGAGGCAGACTAATGATGGCTTCAATAATGCCATCTTTGATGATGCCTTCGCGGATTGCTTTTTCCGCCCCGCCGCGGAAGAGAACGCCGTGGGGTATAATGGTGGCCATCATTCCCTTATCATTGAGTGAAGTGATCATGTGCTGAACGAACATAAAGTCCGCTTTCTTGCCCGTTTCCGGCGTAAAGCCATACCGGAAACGTTGGGGAAATTCCATTGTTGCACGGGTATAGTTTTGGGAAAACGGCGGATTGGCAATGACGCGGTCGAATTTCTTAATATAGCCCTTTTCGACAAACTGCGGCGCCTGTATGGTGTCCTCCAGGGCTATCTGCGCATCGTTGATGTTATGGAGGAACATGTTCATCTTGCAGATGGCCCAAACGGTGCCGTTATTGTCCTGTCCGTAGAGTGCAATATTGCGGCTGTCCTGGCCGGTTTCTTCCAAATACTGTTTTGACTGAATGAGCATACCGCCCGAACCACAGGTCGGATCGTGAACAAACATACCGGCTTGAGGCTTTAATATTCTGACTAGCAGCCGGACAACTTGTGACGGAGTATAGAACTCACCGCCTTTTTTGCCGGCACTGTCGGCAAAATCCTTGATGAGGTATTCATACGCGGCTCCGAGCAGATCGGGAAATTCAAAGTCCTCGTTCGTAAGGCGGTAGGCATTGAAATGGTGGATGAGGTCAACAAGCTGGTTATCTTTGACCTTGCGCTTGTTGCTTATCTGGGCAAGGAAATTGATATGCCCCAAAACCCCGGAAAGTTCTTCGTTGTGTTCCTCGAGGGCGGCAAGGGCTTTGTTTAACTCGTCGCCTACGTTATCATGCAGCTCCAAAATATTTTTCCACCTTGCTTTTGGAGGGACAAAGAAACTATCCGAATATTGTGTTGGATCTTCGAGTAATTCCTCGATTTGCGCTTCTGGGAGTTTCTGTTTTTGCCACTCATTCTTGATTTTTTGGCGGGCAACGTCGAACTGATCGGAGACACGCTTTAAGAAAAGCATGCCGAAAATGTATTCTTTGTATTCCGACGCATCCATCTTGCCGCGCAAGATATCAGCGGCAGAAAAGAGATGATGTTCAAGCTGCGATAGGGTTATTTTCGACATATTCCTATTTCTTTAGGCCAACAAACGAGATAGCTTCTGGTCTTTACACTTCCTCTTAGTATCACCAGATCAAGGGCTATATCGGGGTCGCCAAAGTTTATTTTCATATTACGATACTTTCTCTTAATTTGGAAGCATGGACTTACCTAATTTAAAAATATACAATCTAGAATATATCAGTGTTATCTCCACAACCCTCTCCCATTCTCCCTCGCCTCCCTTTCGTATCTCCTGAACTCCTCAAGGTATTTAAATGGGAACCGTGTATAGGCAAAACCAAACCCTTGCTTGATGATCTCTGCATTGAGAAAAAATCCATCCTCCAGATAGACATATGCCAAAAGACGTCCGTACTTATCCCGCCTTTGCCAATCATATTCAAGTCTCACCCTTTTGTCTTCAACCATATTTTTTGTAAACTCCGAAGCCTCTTTGCCGAAATATTCCACTGGCTTGCTCGGATGGACGGTTTCAGGCGTATCCACTCCTATAAGCCTCACCCTTTCTTGCTTGCCATCTATGTCGACGACGATGGTATCGCCGTCAATCACACGGGTGCAGAGATGAAAATCCTGTCCGGCTACTAGGCTGGCAAGCAGAAGCAGGAAGAGGATAAATATTGCGGTAGAGGTTTTTGGCCTGAGTACCATTTCTATTTTCCTCATCCATTTCCCGGTCTGGGTTAATCTGTCCTTATAACTATTCGGGATGGATCACGCACTATAATCTGTGGCTTTCCACGATAGGTCTCAATCTGTCCTGTTACACAAATTCTTTTCTCTTTAAAGAATATCTCTGGGGGATTTTTGAATTTATTTCTGTCAGAACCCCAGATGACAACTGTAAAAATTTGATTCGGGTATGGTTGATCGAGATTCAAAAAGGTAGGCTGTCCTCTGCTCCGAGCCGCATATGTTGCACTGGCTACCTCGCCACACACTGTTTTGGTCTGCCCAATGTATTTGTCAGCATCTGCTGGCGTTATGTAATCTTGAGCAACAACGGGGGCAGATCCAAGGATCACCTGACATAAAATCCATAGGATGAAAAAAATCATCGCTTTGGAACATTTTCTCATTGAAATCACCTCCATATCATTTTGAATTAAGTTGCCGTATTACGGAATCTTATCCAATAGTTCCCTGATAGCGGGCCTTATATATATTTTATCAAGATCAAAATGTCTCAGGGCCTTGGCTAATGTTCTGATTTTGTCTTTCGCCGTTGCATCGGAATTGATAATTAGAACGTACTCTCCGTTGACCCGGCATAACCCTCCTTTGACATTTGTCAAATCGTCATCAAGTCTTATTGGTTCATAACGGATTTCTATTCCGAAGCTTTCAGCCAACTGCTCAAGTTGCTCTATTATGGCATCGTCATCCATGGTGGAGTCCAGTTTCGGATTTTTAATACCGATATAGAGTCATTTCACTGCGGCTTTTAACAACTCCCTGGGTTTAAATTTAGCCACTTTGGTGGCAGAAATCTTGATCTCTTTTCTAGTTTGAGGATTTCTTTCTATTCTCGCTTTTCTCTTTGCCACGGAAAAGGTTCCAAAACCTGTCAGGGTCAATTTGTCGCCCTTCTTTAAAACCTTCGTTACAGCATTTGTAAAGGCATTAACGACCTTTTCTGGCGACGCTTTTGAAATGTTCGTCTCTTTCGCAATTTTAGCGATCAATTCTGCCTTTGTCATTGTGGTTACCTCCTTGTTTCTATGATTTTTTGTAATATCAGAGCCTATTTTCACTCTTTTTTAAGACAGTTTTGTTTGCTTGGACTTTATAATAACTCCCATAGCTTCCAATTCTCTCCAGCATTTACTTTCCATTTCTTCTATGGTTTCTGGTATCCACGGCGAGCCGAATGAATTGAATTTATGTTTTGCAATCACCCAGGTGGAAGGCTCTATCCCTTTCTCTAACTGTTCATCACATTCTAATTCAAGTCCGGCGACAAAGGTTGCTACTCTTCCAATCGAATCATACACGCCGCGATCCTTTAAGATCCTGATAATCTCATTATCCGGAAACTCTCCGAAGAGTCTCCTTCCATAGAAGGTATTTTCACTCCCAAAGA
>Ga0315280_10009153_pt1 | contig 12798 bp, 14 predicted proteins | sample YL17G06_40_MG_FD_203697 | JGI IMG/M metagenome (GOLD analysis project Ga0315280, IMG submission 203697) | Sediment microbial communities from Yellowstone Lake, YNP, Wyoming, USA - YL17G06_40 | ecosystem: Environmental > Aquatic > Freshwater > Lake > Sediment | place: USA: Wyoming | collected... | reverse complement strand
GCGAAACCTCTGTGGCTACGTCCTTTATGACATCCCAGCTTGGTTTTGTCTTTCCGAAGCCGCCGTATTTCTTCTTCACGTAGTCGGCACCGTAGTAGCAGAAGTCGTCGAGGATGTCGTCGGTGTATGTGCAGCTGGCATACTGTGTGAAGCCAACACCACCGGACATGTAGCTACCGAACCAGAACTGGTCGTATAGCACAGCGCCCATGGAGATCGACTCAAGGGCTACCCAAACTGGATCGTTTGGCTTCACCCTCGATGCTTGGCATATATCAGCACAGTATCCGAGCGGTATACCGCCGGGCTCGTTCGGGCCTCTTGCACGCCTCCAAGGCGTAAGGGTACCCATCTCGATTACTTCCGCGTGCTTTGCAGCGAAGGCGAACTCGCCTACTGCTGCCTCACCTGCCATCAGTTTGTATGCATCGATCATTGACATGGAGATCTGCATCGCGGCCCATCTTGCCATGGTGCCTCCATCGCATGACATGGATGTGGCTGTTGGCATGCGGCAGACTTGGTACACCTTCTTGCCTACGGCCTCCTTAAGCTGCTTGGCGTGGTCCGCTGGGAACATCTTGTTTATGTCTATGAGGAACCTGGGGTCTATCTCGTCCGCAAGTTCGTCGTCGCCGGTGAATACCTTCACGTAGCAGTCTTTGACCAGCTCCGGGTTGGTCTCCGCCATGTGCTCCTGGACGACGGCCCCGCCAGGTAGGGCGTGGTTCAGAATCTCAAGGTAGCCGTTTACGGTCTCAGGGGTGACTTCCTTCCCAAGTCGCTTCTGTAGAACCGTGTGGGCAGCATCGAGACCGCTTATAACGGTGCGCCTTATGTCGTGCCACATCTGCTGCATCGCGGCGTTGTTTATGAAGTGCAGGTCGTCGGCCTCACAGTATATGTCAGTCCCGGACATGCGGTATGCCATCAGGACTCTCTGTCCCAATGGGGCACCTAGGTGCAGCTCGGGGTTGTACATTGGTATTCCGCGTTGTTTTGCTATCTTCTTGCTATACTCCATGAATTCTCTCTTTCTCTTGGACTGCCTCCAAGCACCATAGATGTAGAACTTTGTGTATTTGTCCTCAGGAGCTTCCTTGAACTTCTTCCTGAGGGCTTCTAAGAACATTCTCTTTTCTTTACTCATGTCATTTCAACTCCTTAGATACCCTTCACCTTTTCTGGATCGAAGCCAGCAATGGTTCTGAGCATATGGATCCTCTCCATCCAGCTGATGAGCTCCTTGTCCGCTCTGAAGGCGTCGCCGTCTATCCTGAACTCGCTCGTCCGCTTTCGCAGCTCTGTCTCAGGGATAGGCTTGCCAACCGATATTGGCTTGTCTAGGGGCACTCCAATCTGGTCCTTTACATAATCGACCTCGCCGGTCTTCTTGTTGAACAGGTATCTCCTGTATGCGTCGAACATCAGTCCATTCTCGTCGAGCCTTAGTGCGTGGCCGTGGACGGTTGCTCCTCTGATTCCACATCTTGCCGAGTCGAAGATTTCGGTCTCGACAAGCTCCTTGGCCACCTTCTCAAGGTCCCTCTCTCTTGCCTCAAGAGGAACACGGCCTGATAGTACTCCGACGTCGACACCGCGATACCTTGTATGGTACATCCATGCCCTGACGTATGGTGTTACGGGCGCGAAGTATACGGAGTCGGTGAACTGTATGTACCTGATCCTATCGCCGGCCTTGGCACCTGGTGTTGGCGTTACGATCTCCCTTATCGGGCAAGCAGGCTCACCCGTCTCCTCAAGTGGCGGATGGGTGCTCTTGTACGCCTCACCTGGAACTCTGTGGCCCATTATCCTGACCAGGTCGTCGTCACTGATGGTCCTTATCTTCTGCAGTTTGTATGTGGGATCCAGATACTTCCTCCTGTTCTTGGATGGAAGGGTGTCTCCTGGGTAGTACTGTGGTTTGTATTCTGGCATTTTAGAACTCCCCCTTTATTTTGATTGCTGCTTCATTCACGTACTTTAGCGGTTCCCTTAGCTCTGGAACCTCGCTTAGGACCTCACCGACTACTCCGCTCAGCTTTTCTGGCGTGTAGATTGTTGTACCAGCGTCCAGCGCGACTGCCGCAGCGACGCATGGGATGCAGAAGCCCTTGCTGTGCCTTGTGACTATGTGGTTTCCGTTGAATACCGCAGGGTTGCCTCCACCGTATATGGAGTGGCTGAAGAAGGACATCTCTACGCCGGTTCCTGCGACCCTACCAAAGTCGACTCCCGGTAGACCGGTCTCCCTCTCAAGCAGGTCGTTGAAGTATATGAACACCGATGGTGTGTGCTGCATGGCCCTTGCGGCACCGCACGTGACCATTGTTCCGGCCATCAAGCCGGCCGCAGCGTAGGCGTTCCATTTGTTCAGATCGTTTGTTGTGTAGATCGTGTAGCCAGATTTTGCTTTTTCTAGAGGCTTTATTACGCCATCTTCTATGGCTCTATTGACCGTGGACTTCACACAATCCCCCAAATTCCCAGTCTTTGCGTTTTCTTTAACAATGTCGTAGACGACGTTATCGGCGTTTAGTCCTTGATAGGCCAAGCCTAGTAGATGGAATCTCTCGAAGTTGCCCATGGCGTCACCCATCTCCCAATGGGCTGTTTGTTCAAGTATTGAGGAAAGGGCAGCGGCATTCATGGAGTTCTTCCTTGTTATCATGGCGATGTGCGCGGCGAGTACGTTTCGCAGAGCGTATCCCATACCCTCGTTCTGCTGCGGGACCGACAACAGGGATATCACGTTACCGCCCAGCATATCCATGGTCTGAGGGTACCTGCCCCAAACCGCGGCGTGGACGAGGTCCGCATCCCACATGTCGATGTTGAACTTCTCTATTAGCACATGGCAGAGGGCAGCTGCAACTGCGGTAGCAGAGGTTGTGTACTCGACGCCTGCGTTTAGTCTAGCGGCTGGAACTGTTACCAGAAGGCTCTTACCGCCCTTCAGGACCTTCACTTCTGTGTCGTCTTTGGGTTTCACCTGCAGGGTCTCTTTGAGATCTTTTGCGATAGCATCAGCGTTGCCAACAAGATCCACCTTTGTGGATCTGCCCCTAAGTATGCACCACTTTCCACCGACTGCGCCAGTGGCAAGGGAGTTCTGGACACCCTCTAAGTTCACAGCAACGCATTGTTTAACGTAGGACACGATCTTCTGTATGGCTGGGTTGAGCAAAGGACTTAGTGCTGCAACTGGTATATCGGATGCAACGAGTCGACCATGATCGTCGTGTAGATCCACTACATCTTTATATTTTTTCATAGGTCTCCTCTCACTAGATTTGTTTCCGAGCTTATTAGTGGCGTTTGGCATTAAAAAGCTTTTGTATTAAAAAGTAAATAATAAAACAGTGTTATTTTTACATGATTATTTCAAAAGAACCATAGGTAATTGGAGTCCTTAATCGGAGAGGGGTTCTAGCAATGGGAGAGGGTCTTTTCTAGGCGCTGGAACGGATCCTGAGCAACCTTATCAATTAGGAGTCTATCCCCTAGATAATATCTTGTTGACAAGCAGGGACACGGAACCCAATAGGTTAGACTCCTCGATCATTACCGTCATTATTGGGACACGCACGAACTTTTCGATAATGCTCGCCGCTATGGAGGCACAGACAATTCCAGCAACGTTCTCCCTCTCGGCCCTAATGGCACTAATGATTACGTCTTCTATGCTGGAGGCGGGGTACTCCCTTATTGTGACCTTTTTGCCCTTTGCCATTATTTGATGCTTGGAGATTTTGTCCAGTGAGGGCCTGGCTGCGATGACGCCGATTGTGATATCGGCTTCAGGAACTCCTAGAGATCGCAGATACTGGAGGATAGCCCTCAACGTGGAGAGGCGAAGATCACGCCCTTGGGAGATTATCTTGTTTATTGTACTCAGCGGTACGCCAGAGCCCGCGCTGAGATCCTTGGCAGAGATGCCCATTTGTCTCAGGGTGATCTTCAGTTTGTTGATAAATGCCTCATTTGATTCCATGGCAGCGGACAGCAGTTCCTCACTGATGCCAGATTCCTTGTACGAGACGGTTCTCTCCCCCCCTCTCCCCCGCTATGATATTGAAGGTATTTCCTGGCGGAGGATATCGATTATCCTCTCCCGGTATGAGATGAAGGGCGCGACAAGCCTGGATCTTGGGTAGGGGAGATCGATGTCAATAATTGTCTTTAGCGTGGCAGGCCTTTTTGATAGAACGGCCACATGCTGACCTAAAAATACTGCCTCCTCCACATTGTGGGTGATGAAGAGCACAGTCTTCTTAAGCTGGGACCATATGGATAGGAGCTCTTTCTGCAGTATCCATCTGGTCTGCGCATCCAAGTCCGCAAAAGGTTCGTCCATCATTATTATATCAGGATCCACCGCCAGCGCCCTTGCTATGGCGACTCTCTTCTTCATGCCCCCTGATATTTGATGGGGGAAATAACTCTCAAAACCCTCGAGTCCAACGAGGGATATGTATCTCTTTGTGATTTCGTCGGAGGTGCCCATGCTGCTTATCTCTTGACCGAATTTCACATTTTGGAATACGGTCCTCCATGGCAGAAGAGACTCCTCCTGGAAGATCACGCCAAACTTCTGTTTGCGCGGATCTGGCGGGGCGCCGTTTATGAGTATCTTACCTGAAGTTGGTGGCTCGAGCCCGCACAGGATTTTGAGCAGTGTCGTCTTTCCGCATCCTGATGGGCCAACTATACACAGGAACCTGCCCTCCTCCAGCGAGAGGGACAGGTCGTCAATGACATCGATGGCGCCGTTCGCTGTTTTAAACGACTTCTTCAGATGCTCAACTGTGAACATCGCGGCCATTTGCTACACCTACGCTGTTACCTCCACCCTCCAGCGGAACATGCGCCTCTCCAGCAGGACAATGAGGTAGTTCATCACCAGGCCTATCAGTCCGATGGACACCATGCCCACAATGACCACATCGATCTGAAGAAGGTTGGCGTACTTAAGTATGAGTCGCCCGAGGCCCACAGGATCGCCGCCTATCATCTCGGCAGCCACTATGCACATCCAGCCTATTCCAAGCCCGACCCTCAAGCCTGTCATTATCTCCGGGAGTGCGCTGGGAAAGATTATGTGGCGTAGAATTGCATTGTTGTCCGCGCCGAAGGTCTTGGCTACATTGACTAGTGTGATGGATGCCCTCCTCACGCCTGCTATTGTGTTAAGTAGCACCGGGAAGAAGACGCCGACCCAGATTAGGAAGGTGAACCGAGTTAGCCCGCTGAGGAGGACTATTGACAGCGGTATCCAAGCCATGGGTGGTATGAACCTGATGGGCTCTATTATCGGCGTGGCGACATCCTTGACGGTCGGCCTTATCCCCATGAAGAGCCCGAGCGGGATTCCAGTCACAGCTCCCGCCACAAAACCCATCAGTACCCTGTAGAGGCTTACGGCCGAGTGCCAGCCGAGGCTGTAGCCGTCAATATCACCCACGGTGCTGATCTGGATAAAGGCAAGGAAGACACTGGAGGGACCGGGGAGAAAGGGGGAGTTGACCGCCAAGGTGACCCCTTCCCACAGGAGGAGGAAGGCGGCTATTGAGGCTAGGCCGATCGCTATGCTCTTGGCACTACGGAGATCTCTCCTCACTATGCTCACTTCTTACTGTTCGTTACTGGGTGATTGCATAGCGTGTATCCACGAACCCGCTTACAAAGCTGTCGACCTGACTTGCATTTAGAGTTTTTATTACATTAAGTTCAATCATGTTGCTGACGAAGGTCTTTATGCTGTCGACGTTCACAGTCTTTGTGTAGACGATGCGACTGAACGCCATGTCTATCACCGACATAGAAAGTCCAGTGTAGTTGGCGGCTATCTGCTTTGCCTCTGTGGGATGAGCGTTTATGAAGTCCTGAGCAGAGTTGTGCACATTGACCACTTTGGTTACTATATCGGGGTGCTCTGCGAGGTACTTACTTGAAACGACAAAGACACAACACTGGTGGTTCGGCATCATGTCGTGTGAGGTCAGAAGAACCGATGCGCTAAAGTTTATCACTGCAATTGAGGGGGCGGTCTCCCAGCCTATGAAGCCATCGATCTCGCCCCTGCCAAGCTGCAGTGGCAGGTTGGCGATGCTGCCTGGGTACTTCGTGAGGGTCAAGTTGTGGTTCACCATGTAGATGGAGAGCATAATGTCCTGTATCGTCCCCGATCCGGGGGTCCCAATCCTCTTGCCGTTTAGATCGGCCACGCTTGTGATAACGTTGGGGTTGACGACCAGTGCGGATCCCTCAAGGTTGGCGCAACCTACCACCACTGGGAGATAGGATACGTTGCCTGAGGACATCGCGTTCGCCCTGCCAGTAACGGCCGGTGGGGTACCCACGTAGGCGAAGTCAAGCTCCCCAGCAACGAAATGCTGCATGAGCGTTGGACCGTTGATGAATTCGTAAAGCTCGATTTTTAGACCGCTCTGGTCAAAGTAGTTGTTCGCTATGGCCACATGGAGGGCAAGATGATGCAGATCGCCGGTCAAGTATCCGATGCGGATCTTGGTCGTTGGTGTAAAGTAACCCGTCATGTACAGTCCTGCAACTCCGACTACTAGTACAATAAGGACAATACCTACCACAATAATACTAGTTTTCATATCGTTTGCCTCTTGCAGGTTTATGAATATTTCCAAGATATATAATTTTTGTATACAATTAGGCATTTATGAGGAAGAGGGCAGCGGACAGGGTCCCGAGCTCCGCCTCCTTCTTGTCTTTGGAGAACCCGATCAGGAGAGAGTCTCCGTCCTTGAGTCTGAAGCCCGATTTCAGGGCGTCCACAATTTTTGGATACTCCTTTGATACATCATCAGCCATCATGGGCAGGGAGATCCGACCGTCCTTCATGGTAAATATTACCATTCCGTCGGCGCCGTTCTTTACCGCGACATCGCGCAATTTTGTCAGAGAGAGACCGGTAAGCGGAACGCCGCGGACCTGAAGTGCGTAAGAGGGGAGGGTTACGCCCATCTCGTCCAAGCACACTTCGGCTGTGGAGATGATGGTACGCTTCAGCTCTGAGACCAGTGATTTTCCGAGATCTGTAAGTTGACAGCCCCCTACCGAGTCCACGGACACTATAGAACCCTCAACGAGCTTCTTGATGATGGTCCTGACAGATCCCTCACCTATACCGAGCGTCTTGGAGAGGTTTATGCGGCCCATCGTCTTCTCGGCGTCGAGGACGAGCAGGACCTTGACGACGTGAGCAGCCGTGAATGCAGGAGAGGGACCTTTCGGTGTCTCAGATTTTGTCAGCTGGTCAATAAAAGACCTAAGAGGCAGAGCCATAATGATCCTAGTTGCTATTTTGTCAGATCGTTTTATTCACTCTTTCGGTGGCTTCATTTCGGCTTCTTCATTATTTTTAGTACGCCCAAGAGTATTATGCCTAACACAAACGGGATAACGCTGAGTATTTGAACCTGCAGAGAGGGCATCGATGGACCGATCTTGCTGATCATAAGATAGACGAACGTAGGGGAGAAGAGGAGGAGGAGTGCGATGCCGAAGAGTGCAATGGTAAGTTTGCTCATACCAGATCATCTCATGGGGGAGAGTATCTTAACATTCGGATAAATTGCGAGGCGCTCCTTTATAAGTGCGATGGGGTGCTCGTCCATGCTCTTGAAGCCCACCACGACACATTTGTCAGGATACAGGTGGAGGTAGTGGTCAAGATCGAGACGGAGGGTGGACTCATTTGAACCGAAGGTCGCCTTGAAGCCCACCCTGTGGTTTAGAAAGGCCTCTGCGGCGCTGGTGATTATCGACTTCTGATCGTTTGGGACCTTCCTCTTGCCGACCTTTCTAATCTTTGCTCCCTTCAGCTCGCCCTTTGAGATGGACACCTTGGCTATGCCCTTCGCCTCTCCCACCACGGGCCGGTCACCCTCAAACTTTACCTCGAAGGCCTTGCCCTGATCAAGATAGTCCTTAATAATGGCGAATGCTTCTTGAGCCATAATATCCCCGTTTACGGGTATGAATTGAAACAGTATTTATCGGTAACGCAAATTTTTTTTATCGGCAGCGCAAATTTTTGCGCCAAAAATCAACTATTAAGCAAGTTTACGAGGTTAATCTTTTTATAGGTACAATATTAACCCTGATCCAAAGGTGATGGCAATGCTTGAGATCAGGTGGCACGGCCGGGGCGGACAGGGAGCGGTCACCGCAGCCGACATACTCGCCACGGCGGTAATAAATGAGGGGAAGTTTGCCCAGGCCTTCGCGGCCTTTGGTCCCGAGAGGAGGGGGGCACCCGTCCTCGCTTTTACCCGTATCAGTGATAAGGAGATCCTCCTAAGGTCGCAGGTCTACGAGCCGGACGTTATTGTTGTGCTCGACCATAATTTGGTCAGTATGGAGGGATTAGAGGAGGGGCTGAAGAGCAATGGGACGGTCGTCCTGAACGCGTCCTCCGGACCAGAGGCTTTTAGTGACAGGTTCGCGGAGGCGAGCAGGATCGCGACCGTCGACGCGACGAATATCGCAATAAAGGAGCTGGGCACGCCCATAACCAACACGGCCATACTGGGCGCGCTCGTGAGGGCGACAGAAGTCGTAAAGCTTGAGACGCTTGAGGAGATCTTCAAGCAGAGGTTCCGGGCATATGCGGAGAAGAACGTGAATGCGGTGAGGAGCGCCTACCAGCAGACGAAGGTTCTTGAGAGGAGGGGGCGGTCTTGAGCAAGAAGCTGAAGGGATGGAAGGAGATACCCATGGGCGTGATGATAACGGAACCAGGCAATTCGGTAGAGTTTGACGTGAGGTCGTGGAGGACTTACAAACCCATAATAGATCAAATCAAGTGCACCAAGTGCGGGATGTGCTGGATCTACTGCCCGGAGGCGGCAATCATGATTAAAGAGGACGGGAAGTACGAGGTTGATCTGTCGTTCTGTAAGGGGTGCGGCATCTGTGAGAAGACCTGTGCTCCAAAGGCAATAATGATGGTAAAGGAGGAAGCAGTATGAAGAGATTAGGCCTAAGCGGCAATTATGCAGTCGCGTACGCCGTAAAGATGGCGGACGTTGATGTAATAGCGGCCTATCCCATTACGCCACAGACGACGATAGTGGAGAAGCTGGCAGATTTCGTTGCCAACGGTGAGCTAAATGCAGAGTACGTGAATGTGGAGTCGGAGCACTCGGCGATGAGCGCGTGCGTGGGGGCTTCTCTGACCGGGGCGAGGGTCTTCACAGCAACCTCATCCCAAGGTCTGGCGTACATGCATGAGGTCCTCTTCATAGCATCCGTCCTCAGAACGCCCATAGTTATGGCGAACGTCAACAGGGCGCTCTCGGCACCCCTTAACATATGGAACGACCACAGCGACGCAATGGCTGAGAGGGACTCGGGATGGATACAGCTCTGGGCATCCTCGGCGCAGGAGGCCTTCGACACGACCATCGAGGCCTTCAAGATCGCAGAGGATATCCAGCTGCCGGTCATGGTGAACATCGATGGTTATATAGTGAGCCACACCTACGAGCCGGTTACTCTCCCGGACCAGGAGGAGATCAGCGGGTACATACCCTCCAAGCCCATGACGAACAGGGTCTCCCCGAGGCTGGCGTACAGCTCGGGGGTGGTCGGACCGCCAGAGTACTACTACGAGATGAAGTACCAGGCGGTGGACGCAATGGAGAGGAGCAGGCAGAGGATAAAGGAGATCGAGTCGGACTTCAACCAGCGCTTCGGGAAGGATTACAAGGACATCAATACGTATCACATGGACGACGCAGAGTACGCCCTGCTGATCATGGGGTCGATGACAGGAACGGCAAGGGTTGTGGCCGAGAGCCTCAGAAGGAAAGGGGAGAAGGTAGGAGTGGTCTCCATCAGATGTTTCCGACCTTTTCCGTTTGAGAGGCTCGCGGAGATATTCAAAGGGGTCAGATGCGTCGGGGTGGTGGACAGGGCAGTCATGCCGGGCGGACCGTCGAACCCGCTCTTCGTCGACGTTGCGTCAGCGCTCTACGGAATGGCGGAGAGGCCGGTCCTCCAGAGCTTTGTTGCGGGGCTTGGAGGCAGGGATGTGCCCACAGATGAGTTCGAGCTGATGTTCAATAAGACGAAGGAGGGGGCAAGGACTGGGCGTGCCGGACCTTGCGTGTATGTGGGGTTGAGAGAATGAGCACAGTTTTCAGAACCATAAAGGACGTACCTAAGGAGGAGTACTTTGCGCCAGGCCACAGGCTCTGCGCGGGATGCACCGCGGCCACGGCCATCAGGCAGATACTGAAGGCTGCCGGAAGGGATGTTGTGGTGGTAACCGCAACGGGGTGTGTGGAGGTTGCCACATCATACTTCCCGCAGACAGCGTGGAGGGTACCTTGGGTACACGTCGCGTTTGAGAATTCTGCGGCCGTTGCGTCTGGGATAGAGGTGGCCATGAAGGCATTGAACCGCAAGAAGAAGTCGGACGAGAAGATCCACGCCATAGCCCTCGGCGGGGACGGCGGAACGTTCGACATAGGGCTGCAGGCCCTGAGCGGCGCCCTTGAGAGGGGGCACGACTTCCTCTATATATGCTACGACAACGAGGCGTACATGAACACGGGCATTCAGAGGAGCTCTGCCACGCCGTACTGCGCGGCCACAACTACATGCCCGCCTGGCAGGCTCTCCGCTGGTAAGATGACCCAGAAGAAGGACCTCGTGGCGATAGCGGTGGCGCACGAGATACCCTACGCCGCGACCGCATGCCCCTCCTACCCGTTCGACCTCATGAACAAGGTCAGGAGGGCCCTTGACGTCGAGGGACCGGCGCTCATCCATATTCTGACGCCCTGCCCCACGGGTTGGAGGTTCGATATCAACGAGGGGATAGACGTGGGCAAGCTGGCGGTAATGACAGGGCTGTGGCCACTCTACGAGGTCGTGAACGGCGTGACGAAGTTGACGGTGCAGGTCCCAAGGAGGGAGCCCGTTAAGAAGTACCTCAAGGGCCAGGGCAGGTTCAAGCACGTTGGAGAGGATGTCATGAAGAGGATACAGGAGAGGGCAGACCTGTTGGCGGCCAAATTCGGGCTCGGTCCAGTAAGACAGTAGTGGTTCGTATGGGCCTGCCGAAAGAGTCCAGATTCTTTTTAACGATCTTCATCGTCTACCTCATGATCGTCTTTGGTCTCACGTTCGTCTCGAGGGCGGTCTCCGGCACCAACTTTCCGCTGTCGGCGGTGCAGTCAGGGAGCATGGAGCCGACCATACCGACAGGATCGCTCATTTTCATTCAGAAGGTCTCCGGCGAGGACCTTGTGGCGGGCAACAAGCCTGTGGGGGACGTTGTCGTCTACTACTTCCAGAATACGAAGATTACGGACTACTTCCTCTTCGCCGTGTATGATCCGACACCTTGGTCTCACAGAGCGGTAGACAAGGCGGAGATCAATGGCACGTTCTATGTTCTCACGAAGGGGGACGCCAACAGTTACCCGGACCAGAACCCCCTGAATCCGAGCTCCTGGGTTCCTGAGGACAGGATAATAGGCAGGGTGATATGGTACGCGCCCTATCTGGGGTGGCCTTTTCTCTGGGTTAAGAACCCTTTTGTGGTTCTTGCGGTGCTTATAGTCCTAATAATCCTAATTATTCTGCCCGAAGGCGGAAAGAAAAGTGATAAAGTTGATGGTGCGTCTATTTGAAAACAAAAAAGCTTTGTGACATCCAGCTCTGTAAAGTCTTCGTCGGATTTATATGCTCCTCCGATCTGTGGGGGCGAGGGGAGCGTTTTGCGGAAGGCTTTCGATCGAGGTTCCTGCTTCCACGGCCAGACTCGGTCCCCCTCTTCCTTCCTCCGAAGGAAGAAGGGTTACGGAGGTCCTGGTCCCCACAGGCTTCTTGTATCAGTGGTTAGGGGTTGCCCCTCCCTACCCTCTGACATATAATTGAGATATATAATTATTCAACTTTTCGGCTCTCATCCCCAGCCTGAAGTCTAGGGACTTCCCGCACAGGTAGTTAAATTGGTGCTGTATTTAAACTAAAACCTATTATCGATTAATGTGAGATTGATGAAGTTTTTGCCGTTAGTCTTATAAAGCACCTTAAAGTTTTTTAAAACACAAATTCATTTTTCGGAGCGAATGTTTGTGATAAAACCTTCTGTAAGGATTGAAAATGTCGTCGCTTCGGTCACAATGAACCAGCGCATAGATCTCGACGTCATCTCCGGGAACGTCCCTGGTGTGGAGTACAACCCGGAGCAGTTCCCCGGGCTGGTCTACAGGCTATCCAAGCCGCGCACCGCGACGCTGATCTTCTCCTCTGGGAAGATGGTCTGCACCGGTGCGAAGTCGGAGAAGGAGGTCCACAACGCCGTAAAGAAGATAATAAAGAACCTGAAGGAAAGGAACATCGTGATCATAGGGACGCCGGAGATACAGATACAGAACATAGTAGCGTCCGCCAACCTGAATGCCGAGGTCAACCTAGAGAAGGCGGCGTTCCTGCTCGATAACGTTATGTACGAACCAGAACAGTTTCCTGGTCTCATCTATAGGATGAACGAGCCTAAGGTGGTTCTCCTCATATTCTCCTCTGGGAAGATGGTCTGCACCGGTGCGAAGCACGAGGATGAGGTAAAGGTAGCGGTGGAGAAGATCCACCAAAAGCTGAAGGACCTGGGAGTCCTCTACGAGGAGTAGGGGCTCAGCAGGTCTCTCCAAATTTCTTCTCCTTCAGCATCTCCAGCGCATCCCTACAGGCGGCTATTGCCGGCGCACCGCCGGCCACTGCCACGCACCTCACCGCATCAAG
>Ga0315280_10009152_pt1 | contig 12798 bp, 20 predicted proteins | sample YL17G06_40_MG_FD_203697 | JGI IMG/M metagenome (GOLD analysis project Ga0315280, IMG submission 203697) | Sediment microbial communities from Yellowstone Lake, YNP, Wyoming, USA - YL17G06_40 | ecosystem: Environmental > Aquatic > Freshwater > Lake > Sediment | place: USA: Wyoming | collected... | reverse complement strand
CTTTTAATCTTTCCTTCGCTACATAAGGAGGATTAGCAAAAATATAATTATAGTTTTTGTTTTTTATTTTTTCAAATAAATCTGATTTATAAATTCTGTACCTTTCTCTCGGAATTTTGTTTAATTTCAAATTTATCTTAATTTGCCCGATCGCTTTTTTATCTGTGTCAGCAAAATCAACATAACTATTTTTAATATTTTTTAAAATAGCAATTCCAATACAACCCGACCCTGCAAAAATATCTAACACTTTTAACCTTTCCTTTAAGGAGCTTATCTCCTTTATTGCCCTTCTTACCCAAAACTCGGTTTCAATTCTAGGAATAAAAACTCGATTTCTCAAATCAATTTTGCAATTCAAAAACTTCGTATATCCTTTTTCATATTCAACTGGGATTTCCAACCTCATTTAAGTTATTAAAATTGCACCAATAAATAATAAAATTGTAGCAATAAACTTGAAAACTATTGTTAATTTTCCAACCTCTTCTTTTAAGACATTGGGGTAAAAAATACTTAGAATTGTAGCAAAAAATAAAACAAAAAATGGTTGAACTTGAGATAAGGCATTTACTAACGTCACATATCCAACTGAGAAAGCAATTGTAATAAATAATACAGCGATTAAATTTAGTAATCCAGCCAACGAAATTAGTCCAACTACTTTTTTACCCTGTTTTTTTAGAGTAAATAGCAAATCTTGGAAGTTAAAATAGAATATTGGGACTAAAGCAAAGATAGTTCCAATTCTTGTGTAAGAAAATATTGTCCAGAAATCAGCAAAATTAAGAAGATATTTTGATATAACTGAATTTACAGAAATCGCTAAGGAAGAAAGCATTATAAACCAAAAAGCTCTTCCAAAGCTTATTTTTATAAAGTTTTTCGATGAGATAAGAATTGCACCAATAATCAAAATGAATATTCCGAGATATTTCATGGGAGTAAAAATCTCTCCTAGAAATATTGTTGCCAGAATTAAAACAAATAAAGGTGCCAAGGAAAACAAGGGAATGATCCGTGAAATCTCTTCAATTTTTGCTGCTTTAAAATAAAAAAGAATTGCTAAAATATAAAAAATCCCGGCAATAAAAGCCAAAGCAATATTAAGATAAGATAGATGAGAAAACCCAATAAAAAAATATATAAAAAAACTTATCAGTAAACCAATGACATCACCTATTATAATGGGAACAAATGGGTTTTTAACCCATTTTGTCAGGACATATTTATCAATTATATTAACAACTGCCCAAAGAAATGCTGCTGATATCGAAAAAATTACCCACATTGAATTAAGAATTTCGTTTTAATTCCCAAAGAATGTCTTCGGGTATCGGCGGTGGTTCACCTATCGGGCTTCTTCCCGGATACCTCCAAATACTTATAATTTTTATTATTTTTGACTTAACTTTTTGGTACATCAGCCAAATTTCCGTCGGATGTCTTTTAGAACCCGTAATCTGCATAATGGCGATGGTTTTTGGGGCAATGCCGAGTTCTTTTCTGTCCGGCTTTCTTAAAACTCTTCTTATTCTATTTTCGGACAAGTGATATTGCCGCATTTTTGCCTGTGAGTGCTTAGTCCAGTAGATTTTTTCACCGCTTTCTGATAATTTCATAAACTTTTTTTAATAAAAAAACTATCAAAGTAGCAAAAAATATTCCGGCTATCGCGTCTCTCGGAAAATGAAATCCGGTATAGATTACGGTGAACCCGACCAAAAAAGCTAAAATTAAAAAGAAATATCGAAATTTCGATTTTTCAAGCAAAAATGGAAGGGCCAACCCGAAAGCCAGCATAGTGGTAGAAGATGGAAAAGAAAACTCTCCAACGTGCCAGGGACCTATCATTCTTGCTGGTAAAACATCATAGGGTCTAGGAAAACGAAATAAAAACTTAATTAAGTTTCCTGATGCATAGCACAAAAAGCCTGAAAATAAAGAAAAAATGCCCAAATTTCGGTATTTTTTGAAAAAAAGCATCAAAAAAGGAATAATTCCCAACAATAAAAAAAGAGGAATTAGTATTTTTAGAACAATAAAATCCAAAGTAGGATTAGCAATTCCTTGATTTATAAACAAAAATATTTCATTATTGAAGCTCATATTCTTTTAGTAATCTATCTAAAATTATTTTGAGCCATTCAGTATATTTTTGGGGATTTTTCTTTATATCTCTTTTTAATTCTTCTGGGTTTATCCATTTCCAGTCTTCGGCTTCTTTAAGGTTTGGTTTGGGATTTCCTTCAAATTTTCCTAAAAAGACATGGTCAAATTCATGCTCAATTAAATCTCCAACTTTCACCTTGTAATAAAAACTAAAAACTTTTTTTAAATTACACTCAATTCCCATTTCTTCTTTCAATCTTCTTTTTGCCTCTTTTTTGAGGTTTTGACCCGGCCGGGGATGGGAACAACAAGTGTTTGACCAAAGACCTGGTGAATGATATTTTGATTTGGCTCTTTTTTGTAACAAAAGTTCTCCTTTTTTATTAAAAAGGAAAATTGAAAAAGAACGATGAAGTTTCCCTTTTCGATGGGCTTTTATTTTCTCTTCTATTCCTATTTCATTATCCTTTTTATCGACAAGAATTACTTCTTTCTTCATAATTTATTTTCTTAATTAATTTCGTAGGTGATGGTCACCGTCACTTCTATCTTATTTTCTCCAGTTTCAATTTGTGGCGTTTCGCCTCCACCTAATCCCGCCGGCGCTGCTGCTTTTTCTAATCCATAAAAATAAGGCAGAACGTTGCTTTCGCTAAAATTAGTGATTTTGACTAATTTGACTCCTAACTGAGAGGCAAGTTCCTGGGCCTTGGTTTTCGCTTCATCAATCGCCTCATCCCTCGCCTGTTTCTTGAACTCTTCTTCTTTATCAATGGTAAATTGTAAATCGCCGACTTGATTTGCTCCGGCATCAGTAGCTCCCTGCAGAATGTCGCCGATTTTTGTCATATCCCTGATTTTTACCTCGAGCGATTGAGTTACTTCGTATCCAACAAGCACTCTTTTTCCTGGCGGATAAGGATAAATTTCGGTTTCAATTTTTTGATATTCGTAACGGGGATAGATGTTAAAACTGGTCGTTTTTAAATCTTTATCTTCCACCCCCTGAGCTTTGACAAAACTGATGACGGCGTTCATTTTCTCTGCGTTTGCGTTCAATGCCTCGGCGACTGTTTTTTTCTCGGTTATTGTCGAAAAAGTAGTTATAACCAAATCGGGCTTAGTATAAACTTCGCCGGTGGCAGAGACGGTAATAGTGTTTCCGGTTTCTTGAATTCTATCTTTAATATCAACATTCACCCAAACAGTCAGAGAAAGTAAAAGAATGATACCCACAATAATAAGAGCCATTATTAAGTTTTTATTTTGATTATTCATTTGACAAAAACATTAGTAATTAAATGATAATATTTTAGGCGTGGTCGACCCTTCCAGGCCTGATAAAATTTTTGCCGCCAATCTTTTTTCCAGAAAGACATTTCAGGTAAAAATAAAAATCCATCTTTATAACCCAAATAACGAGTTTTAAATTGAGAATGTAAGAAGGCAACCCGGGCACAAATTGATGCTGATTTTTGATTTTCATTTTGACACGGCAGATTTCTTAAAAACATGTCTGCCTGGCAAATTTTTTTGATAATAGTTGGGAAGGTCTCAATTAAGTTTAAATCCAGAACAAACCCTTTTTTTTCTAATTTTTTGACAATCTCTAAAGCAAAATCGCAGAAATTTCTCATTAAGGCAGGTGGAATAGGATTTACTCTGTCGGAGCGAAAAATCTTGGTTGATAAAAATTTTTCATAAAGTCGGAATTTCCCCTTTCCCCTACCCTTTGTTAAAGGTGCATCAATAGCAATAACCTCAGTATTTTTTAAATAAGGACGAATGACCTTAAAAATATCTTTACCAAAAACATCTTTGCATTTTTGACAATAATCCTTCGCACCTAAAATACAAACTCCGGTTGTCTTTTTCTCTTTTCCTCCCAAGTCAATTCCGATGAAATACCCAGCTTTAGAATCCCCCGTGTTGGAAAAACAGCGAGCGAAGCGAGCGCCAGAAACCGAAGGTGTCTGGAGCGGGGGTCGGGGGATTTCTTTTTCTTTACTGTTTTTCATTATATTCCTGGCGAAGAAACTACTAAAAGATATTTTCCTTCTATAACACCTTTTTCATCTAAAATTGGATCGATCAAACTTGAAACTTTGGCACAATCTTCAACGCTTACTCCCCCCTTTTTGTCAATAGTAATTTCCAAAATTTGGTTTCTTCTTTGAAACTTTAATTCAACTTTCACTAATTCATAACCTGCCCTTTCAATTACTGGTTTAATCAAATTTTCAATTTTTTCTTCTAATTTCACTGTTATTTTTTTATTTTAATAATCTTCCTTCTTTATCTATCTCTCCTTGTAATATTCTCGTGGAAGAGATTGGTTTTCCATCCTTGGCTAATACAAATTTGATTTTGACAATTTTTATTGGTTTTTTATTTCTTTTTTGGCGTTTTTTGTTAATTAAAATTGCGGTTTTGTAAGTTTCAGGAGAGACGACAATATAATCGAAATCTTCTTTTAAAGTTGAACCAAATTTGTCTTCAATTTTGATAATTTTTGGTTTAACTTTGAATTCCTTTTTAATAAAATCTTCCAATTCTCTTTTTCTGTATTTAAAATCTCTTACTTTTCTCTTTTTCACCTTTCTCGCCAAGACGTTGGAAGTTAACCCGATAGTCACTTTACCCAAAGCAAAAGCCTTTTTCAATAATACCTCATGACCTCGATGCAAAATATCAAAAGTTCCACCGACCACTACTTTTTTGATTTCTTTTTTCATTATTTGAAAATCGTTGCTTCCTTTAAGGCAAGACTACATTGACAATTCCTCTTTGCTGGCAAGTTTTTTATTATTTCTAAAATCAACTCTTTAACCTTTTCATTGTTTTTTTGAGAAATTTTGACTAGCTCCTGAAAAGTTACTGGCTTAATATCCTTTCTACCTTTTAATCCAATATCATAATCTGTAACCAAAGAAATATTCAGATAGCACATCTCTAGTTCTATGGCTAAAACTACTTCCGGATATTGAGTCATATTAATAATATCAGCTGTTTTTGAATAAAATTCTGACTCGGCCTTGGTTGAAAAACGAGGTCCTTCAATGACAACAACGGTTCCCCTTTTATGAAATGGAATTTTTAGATTTTTGCAACTTTTAATAGCAATTTTTCTTAATTCGGGACAATAGGGGTTTTCCATTGAGATATGAGCAACTTTTGGTCCATTAAAAAAAGTATCAACTCTCCTTTTTGTCCTATCAATAAATTGGTCGCAGATGAGAAAATCTCCGGGTTTAATTTCCGGTTTTAAACTACCTACTGCACAGGGAGCGATAACTCTTTCCACCCCTAACTTTTTAAAGGCAAATAAATTTGCCCGATAATTTATCTTGTGAGGAGGATATTGATGTCTTTTTCCATGCCGGGGCAGAAAGGCAATTTTTTTTCTATTATATTCTGAAATCAAAATTTTATCAGAAGGTTTGCCATAAGGCGTTCTCATTGCAATTTCTTTTCCTTTTAAAAATTGATAAAACCCGGAGCCACCAATAATGCCAATTTTTATTTTCATAAACTAAGCCCCATAGGGGTGAAAGTAAAGATGAGATTTATCTCATCGCTCATCAAAATTTTATTAAAGATTTTACCTTATATCCCTTTAATTTCTTTCTTCCTCTGAGGTTTTCCAACTCAATAAAAAACAGAATACCAACAATTTTGCCACCAAGTTTTTTGACCAAATCAGCGGTAGCTTTCATTGTTCCACCAGTAGCCAAGAGATCATCGCAGAGCAAAATTTTCTCACCGGGTTTTACCGCATCTTTATGCATCTCTAAAGTTTCAGCCGCATATTCTAATTTGTAATTTTTTCTCACCGTTTTCCAAGGTAATTTCCCTTTTTTTCTGACGATAGATAGGCCGGTTTTTAATTTATAAGCCAGAGCCGAGGCTAAAATAAAACCTCGGGCATCAATCCCGACAATTTTATCGATCTTTTTCCTGCGGCAGAATTTTGCTATTTCATCTATTAAAAATCGAAAGAGTTTTTTGTTCTCCAAAACTGGCGTGATATCACGGAAAATAACCCCTTTTTGTGGCCAATCAGGAATAGAACGAATCTTTGATTTTAAATCTTCTAAATTCATATCTTTCACTTAATTCTTCGACTCTCCTTTCTTATTGATTTTAGGTCTCTTAAAAATATTTTGGTGGTTACCGGCCCTATTCCTCTAAATTCTTGTAAGCGTTTGGCTAAATCTTTTTTATCTTTAGCTTGGCTTAAAAGATTAGTTAAACTTTCATATTTTTCTTTTAACTCTTTACAGATCTCTAATAATTTGGTTGCCGTTGAAAAATCGTATCTGACATAATGGCCCCGATCTAAGATTTCGACTAATTTTGACCAGCCAGCTTCCAAAATTTTTTCTGGGCTCAAAATTCCTGCTTTTTCAAATTCAAAATATGTCATTTTGGCAACTTCTTGCTGAATTGGCTTTCCAAATAACAAACAAGCCAAAAACCATTTAAAAATTTCTTCTTCCCTACCCGATTTAAGATCAATTCCCAAATCTTTTGAATAAATCCTTTTCTTCATTAATTTATTTTTTCCCCTCAATCCTTCGATGTTCCAAACGAGTAGCTCGCATTTTCCAACTACTTTTTAAACTATCTTTTGGAATCAAAAATTCTTTTTTCCTAAACATCATTTTCGATGAATATTTTTTCATTTTTCTCATATTATACTTTCGATTTATTTTATCATTTCCCTTAGTAATGTATTCACCTGATTCATTGGAGAATCGTTTAAAATTATGACATCAAAATTTTGTTTATATGGTGTTAAATTCTTTTCGACATTTTCATTGAGAAACCCTATTTTAATCAAATTTTCATATTCAAAACCTTTTGCCATTCCTATATCTTCCAAATTATCTCCTAATAATATGACATTTTTTCTGTCTTTTATTTTTTTAAAAAAGGGAAATTTTTTTAATACTGTCTCATCTTTATTCATTGAATGGATTATTGGTTTCTTCACGGAAATCACATTACCATTTTTATCCCATAAAAATGAATTTGAGATTATATAAACATTTGGGTATAATTTGCCTTCATTTTCAAGAATCATTGAAATAACCTCACCCAAGCCACTAGATGAAATAATAACCAAAGGAATATCATACTTTCGTAAAATACCAAAAAATTCTTCTGCTCCTTCCCTCAATCTTATCTTTCCGGATTCAACCACTTTCTCTAAATGCTTTTTATTTAATCCTTTTTTAATTAATAAATCAAAATGAGTCAGCCACCATTCCTCCATTGCCTTTTTCTTTATTTTTGTTGGAATTTTAGAATTAATTTCAATCGGATGATATTTTTCAAAAAGCGTCTGGGCATCTTTGGCATAATCATCGCCCAAATAATCTCCGCTACTCCGCAACACCGAAAGAATAGAGGGAACCTTTTCTCCTTCAATAAATGCATAAGTTAAAGTCCTCTCAAAATCAGAAAGAATATGCAATCTTTCAGTCCCTCCTTTTTTAATTTCTTTTTTTAATTTCCCTAACTTTACCGGATTTGACATGACAACTGTTTTTTGCATTTTATAAGGACATAACTAAGAAATATTATATTTGAAACCCTATTCTTGTTTCTGGTTCTTTGGCTTCTTCAATCTTACCAAATTTCTCTTCGTAATTTTTTAGATTCTCTTCCAAAGCCTTGATAATTCTCTTTAAATGACCCGGGCTAGTTATAACTCTGGCCGTAACAATTCCTCCTTCTTGAGGAAAAACCACATTAGCGAAATCCAACACAAATTCCTCTTTTGTATGCATTACTCTCATTAAATTGGCATATACTCCTTTTAGTTCATTATCACCAATTTTAATTTTAATTTCTTTTTGTTCCATAAATTTTTAGAAATTTACTTAATTTATTTTTTGACCTTTTTTGTTCTCTAATAAAATTTTCAATCGGTAGGTCCCTAGGTTTTTTCTGCTTTATTTCGTCTTAAATTTCACACAAGGCAAAGGCTAAGGCATTAGGACCGGCTAGAACACCAACAATATTGTTGATGATATTTATAAAAGCCACCTCCATGTTTTTAAATTCTTTCTCAATCATCTCTTTTAATCTCTGGGCCGATTCTAAATCGTCACCGTGAGTAATAGCCATTCTGATTTTTTTATTCGCCTCTCTTAATTTTTGAGTTTCTTTCTCAAACTGGTTGAATAAAACCATGACTGTATCTTTGGCATGAATTTTAATGCCGCCTGGAACTAATTTCCCGTTTTTAAAAGTCATTAAGGCTCGAATTCCTCTTTTTGCCATATTTCTTAAAAAACTAGCTATCAGCGGAGAGATTCTCCCACTAGCTTCTAACCATTTTGGGTCTTCAAACATCACAAAAAGACGAATTTTATTTTCCCGGAATTTTTCTAATTCCTTTACGATTTCTTCTATCTTTTTGTCACTTTTAATTAAGTCAATCGCTTTTAAAACCAACAGGGCTTGGCCACCGCTCGCATTTAAAGAATCAATTACAAAGACTTTCTCCTGGTCTTGGGGTGTTAAAAAGTTTTTCCCCTGAATTGCCGAATTATAAGTGCCGGAATGCTTTGAAGTCAGAGTAATACAAATAACTTTATCGAACCTTTCAAGTTGATACTTGTATTTATCTATAAAATCTTTTGGCGACGGCTGGGAGGTTTTGCCGAAACTCTTAATCCCTCGCCTTTCTAACTCTCTCATTTTCTGAAAAGTATTTTCGCCGGGTAAATTTTCTATTTCCGGCCAATCCAATTTTACGGGAACGACTGCTATTTGATATTTTTCAATTATTTCTTTAGGCAAGTCCGCCCCCTCGTCAGTAATAATACCTATTTTTTCCATATACTCCATTCTACCAAAAAATCGCCCTCTTGGCGATTTCCATTAATTAACCTCGGGTGTTGATTAAAAAAGGAGTTTTCGCTTAGGAATTTTTGGTTTTTATTATAGTTAACAAACCATCTTTAAGATAATCTATTTTTTCTTCTTTTAATTTGTTTCTTTCTAATAAAATCGGTAATCCCCCTTTTTGAAAATAATTTTTGAAATTTTCATTATGATTTTTCCCAGCAAAATATTCTACCGCTTTTATTAAATAAGAAACTACAATCGGGGGCATAGGAACTGAGAAATCAATAAAAATCAAAGAGCCATCTTTTTTTGTCACTCTTTTCATCTCAGAAATTATTTTATCTCTTCCGTCTCTGGCTATCTCATGTAAAGACAAAGAAATTGAGGCGACATCAAAAATAGAATCTTCAAATGGCAAATCTACCGCATCAGCACCCTGAAAATAAACATTATTGAAGCCATATCTTTTTTGTCCCTTCATCGCAATTTCAATCATTTCAGGATTTAAATCAATTCCAGCAACAATAGCACCTGTTTTTGCATAATAAAACACTTGGTCGCCAGTACCGCAACCAATATCTAACACCCTATCCCCTTCTTTTATTCCGATAAATTTTACCACAAAAGCCCTGAGGTCTTTCAATAAAGGATCTATTAAATTTGAGTAATTCAAAATCTTCATTTTTTTATCTATCGATTTCGTAAACCCCGTTAGAAGTTCCAGTGATTACAAGTATTGCTAAACCGATCTTGTCTAAGCTTTGTATTTCGAAAACTTCTAACGGGGTAAATCAATAGATTGATGCTTTTTTGAGCCAGCGGCCGTATTGGCAGTCGGTGCTGTGAGATGGCGGCGCCTCTTTTCTTAAGAGATTTACTGCTTCCTCAAAAAGTCCTTGCACATAAGAAGGATCGGTATCTATAACTTGAATTTCTTTTTTGAAAGGCAGTTTGTCGTCAAATCCATTTTCCTTATCAACGACATAAAAAGCCAGACACCCTTTTCTCACCGTTTTATATCCATTTTTCTCCAAAAGAAAGGTGTAAACATCCATTTGGAGCTGGAAGCGGTCGTATACTGTCGGCACCTTGCTGCCAGTGGACTTGTAATCTAACGGCGCCAGTTTGCCGTCTGTAAATTCTAAAACATCATCAACCGCGCCAAAAAGAGTGGCGTCTAATGGTGCATCGTAATAACGGATTCCTTTAAAATTATTCCGCCACTCATCTAATAATTTTTGATTTGAAAAAAGCTTTGCCGGGATATTGTGAGCCACCAGTAAAGGATGCAATTCGCCCTTTTTTCTGTATTTGTCAAACTCTTCCTTCAAAAGCAAGTCCACTGCCGCATTAAGAGCGTAAGGATAGGGCTGGGGCCTTCTAATCCCCTGTCTTTTATCCAGCCAAAAACAAAGCGGACACTCATAATACAAATTCAAGGAATTGGGCGAAAGTTGAATTGGTTTCTCGTAGTTCATAGGTTTATTCTAGCAAAAAATCGCTTTAAAGGCGATTTTTTGATTTTGATATTCTGCTTACCAGCTTCTTCTGCGCTCTCCTTCAAACCCTCGTTCTCCCCTGCCTCCGCCTCGATAACCGCGCTGGAACCCACCTTGTCGCGGCCGAGGCTCCATAGGACGAGCTTCGTTTACTGTTATGTTTCGTCCGTTAAGTTCCTTGCCATTGAACATTTCAATCGCCTTCTGAACTTCTTCTTCGGACGACATTTCGACAAAACCAAACCCCTTGGAACGGCCGGAAATTTTGTCAGTGATAATAATCGCTGATTCAACGGTTCCTGCCTGCGAGAATGTCTCCTTTAAGATGTTTTCGGTGGTGTCGAAAGACAATCCGCCAACGAACAATTTTTTTGCCATAGTTTTTTCCTTACACAAATAATAGGCGAAGAGGATAAAATCCTCTTCTTCACCTTCGCTTCCATAATGGAAGCTCGGTTTATAAGTAAGTCGACCGACTGTTTGATTTTATCTTATTATTAAAAACTAGTCAAACCGTCAAAATGCTCTTCTGACGACTCTGCTTCCTCCTTGGTTTTATGAATTGTACCATCTCGGTGATTAGGAGGAGAATAAATCGTGTAAAGCTTGAGGGGCATGTCTGAAGAAGTGTTAATGATATTATGTTTTGTTCCGGCCGGTATTACAACCGCAAAACCGTCTTCAATTTGAAATTCTTCTCCTTCTATGACTACCTTTCCCTTTCCTTCTTCAAATCTGAAAAATTGGTCCAAATTATTATGAACCTCTTCGCCAATTTCTTCGCCCGGCTTCAAATTCATTAAGACCAGCTGGCTGTGTTTTGCCGTAAAAATTACCTTTCTAAAAAAATTATTATTTTCTGTATCTTTTTCAATGTTTGTAACAAATCCTCGCATATCTTTAAAAATTTAAATATTTTTAAGCGACCTTTTTATTGTTTAAAAACATGTGACCTTAAATCCTACATCTACAGATATAATTTGTTTATGGCTGGAAAAACCATTCTGGTGTAAATTTTACCTCATCTATTCCAGAAAATTGTTTTGCGGTTTTTTCGATTTGGGCCCAAAGCAAACGAACCCTGCAAGAGCCGCCACCGGTTTTATTAAATGGGTCTTCGAACTCTAAAGTGAGCACCCCTTCTTTTAAATTCGCACCAACCAATTTTACCCCTTCAAGGGGAAACATTGGAGAAAAACCCGCTTCTTTTTCCTCTTGTGTTACATTGCCTTCCATCAATAAGTTAATTGTGTCTTGGATTGGTGTCTGGCTTAGAAAGATTTCTCTGGAAACGGGCAAAACGGCTTCCGGATCACAGGGAATATATTCGGCAATTTCTTGATCACGTTTTTGATTATAATAATAAAGTTGGATTTTTCGAGTAGCTTCGGAAAATTTAATTGGGATTCTTAACTCATCGTCTAATTCGGGAAGACCGGAAGGATTGTCTTTTTCAAAAATCAAAATTCCGCTTTTAGTATCGGGGGTCGTAAATTCTAAAACCGCTTCAAAAGGAACGAAATCTTCTGTCATCCAATCGCTTTTAGCTTGAGCAATAGTTAGGGCAATCTCTTTACCTTTTTCGTCATAAAGCCGGATTGGAAAACTGGCTTCAAAGAACCAATATCCTCTCGCCTCTCCTTTAATAAATAAAGGGCTGATTATTGTCTGATTTGGCCGAGGATTTTCAACTTTAATTAGGTCTATTTTCTCAAGCTCATTGCCGATATCCTCAATAAATGTTTTTCCATCGGGCGCCTTGCATTGACGGGGATATGATTCCAAAACAGGATAACCCTGAGCGATGCATTCTTCAAAACTGCTAATAGTGACGATCGGTTTCTCGCCTCCCCGGTAATTCCAAGCCAAAACAATCACTAGTAAAATTAATATTAGTAATCCTAAAATTATAGATTTCTTCATATACCGAGCTTTCGCAGAGCGAAAGCGAATCAAAGAGATAAATCTCTTTTCCATCTTCGTTTTCGCTATGCGAAAACTTGATAGGTGGAGAAGAAGTAATCTTCTTCGCCTATTTTATTCTACCAAAAAATCGCCTTTTTGGCGACATCATATTTTTTTCTGTTTTTTCCACAAATAGAAACCCAACCAAAAGCCAAAAATAATTCCCGAAACTAAAATTAGATAGATTAACCAAATTGGCAGAGCGCAATAATTTTCACTAAAAACTCTCGTCCATTCAATTGTTTTGTTGTTTTTAATCGCCCAATTTAAATACAAAATCTCAATTACTGCGTGGAAAATGAAACTCAAAAGAATTCCTAAAATAACGCTCAATACAATAAAGATAATTTTTTCCATACCT